>Ga0194053_10000855_pt1 | contig 21159 bp, 18 predicted proteins | sample SepL228m_MetaG_FD_161684 | JGI IMG/M metagenome (GOLD analysis project Ga0194053, IMG submission 161684) | Anoxic zone freshwater microbial communities from boreal shield lake in IISD Experimental Lakes Area, Ontario, Canada - Sep2016-L227-8m | ecosystem: Environmental > Aquatic > Freshwater >... | reverse complement strand
TGAACCTCTTGTGCGGGAGCCGACGGCGAAAGCGCATCGACTAGAGGACGGTTGTCGAACTGGCGGGCAAAATCGATCGCGGTGAGCCCGCGCAGCGTCGTGGCGGCGGGGTCGGCCCCCTGCGCGATGGCAAACTTCGCCATATCCACATGTCCGTAAAATGCGGCCTGAAGCAGCAGCGTGTGCCCGTTGAGGAGCCAGATCTCGTTGATGTCCGCCGGCCGCGCAGCCAGCAGCAGCTTCGCTGTCGCGACATCACCCGATTGCCCGGCCATGTGGATCGGCAGAGCGCCGGAAGGCCCAAACCGGATGCCGGGACCCGCTTTGCGGACCGGGTTATTCAGGAGCGCGTCCACGGCCGCAGCCTTGCCGCGGGCGGATGCCACGAGAAGCGGAGTCCATCCGTCCAGGCCGGCTTCGTCCGGGTTTCCTCCTTTGGCGAGCCATTGGCGCAGCCAGTCCGCATCTCCCCTCGCAGCGGCGCTGATCGCGTCGGCCAGCGATGCCTGCTCATCCGCAGCAACAACACTTCCGAAAGGCAGGAGCAAGGCTGCGAGACAAACCAAGGCCAGTCCGTATGCGGATGTTGATCGGCAGGGCGCATGGAATATTTTCCTCCGTTTTTGTCCGCGCGTTCCTGCGAGGCACCCGGCCCCGGACGCGAGCAGGATCAAACCGAATACCGATGGCTCGGGGATGCTGCTGGCCACCCGGAGTCCGGCATTCCAGTAATACGTGTCCGGCGCGCGACCGTTGTCGCCGAAGCTGGCTGCGAGGTAAGAGGCGTCCGGGTCGTTTGCCGAGCCCTGCCTCAGCCCGCGGGCGGTGCCTGCTTTTTCGATGCCTTCGCTCCATTCCCAGACATTTCCCGCCTGGTCATACGTGCCGTAGAAGCTCGCACTCAAAGCTCCCGCGCTCCCGACGGTGGTCACGTTTTCAAACTGTCCGTTCCAACTGCTGCCGGAGAGGTAGTTCGCGACGTTCGTGCCGGGGTTGCTGATATTTCCTGTCGCATCCGCCGTTGCAACTGTCGGGGCCGAGTTGCTCCCCGTCGGGTAAAGCCAGTAGCTTCCCGATGGCCCCCCGGACGCTTCCGGCTGGTAGAATGCCGCCTTATACCACTCGTCTTCGGATGGCATCCAAAACAAAGGGGCCGCCGCGGTATTCGGGTTGACCGTATTCCGCGTGATCCCGAAGCCGCCGGTCATCGCGCCATTCAGCGCGTAGGCCCCGTTTTCCGTCGTGGCGCTGTTTTGCGCTCCGGTCGGCTGGCCGTTTGCGAGCCAGTTCACGAACCGCGCGGCGGAGAACCAGGTCATGTTGTTTGCCGGCTTGTCCGCCATGTTGTCCGCGATGCTGTAAGTGTAGCTCCCCAGGCTCCCGCTTTGGAGAATCCCTCTCGTGAGTGGGTATTTGAGTGTCGTCGGATAAAGCCAATAAGTGTCCGTTGCCGCCACCGCATTCAGGAACGCCGCATACTGGGCGTTGGTCACCTCGTATTTTCCGATCGCAAAATCGTAAGCCACCGCACCGAATGCCCGGTTCGTCCCGTAGGCCTGGTCGGCCGGGTTCCCGGCGTTTCCTACGGGAACCAGATCGATTGGGATCTCGGCACGAACAGATAAAATCCCTGAGGCGATGCAGGCTGCGGCCGCGAGTGACACCAGAGTGCCGTGAGGGTTCATAGCTTAATAAATCGTATTCTGTTTTCCTCGTAGATCAACGTTCAAAGTGGGAAACGACAAAGCGTTTCCCTGAATCGCTTTTCTGCCTCGCCAACGGCAAACGCCGGGGATAAGTCATGCTTATGTTCCGCCCTTGCCTCCTCTTGGCGTTCACAGTTCTCCTTCCGGTTTCTGCTCCGGCGCAGGCCGCGCCTGAAAGCGCTCAGCTGGTGGGCACGGTTCGGGACGGACGCGCGAGGTGGAACCCGTTCTTTGCGGGCAACAACCTGTCGCCAGTTGGCGACGGCACGTTTGCCGCGACTCTGAAGCTCAGTGCTTCCGGCGGGCGAAATGGCGATGGAGTCTATGTGATGCGGTTCTTCACGAACCACCAGCTACGCCAGGTCTTCAAGCGAGGGAAAGAATCCGGCCAACTCGTTGCCGGTCCCGAGTCGGCATTCGCGGGCAATATTGTTTTTCGCGTGCCGTCGGACGGAGAATATAAAGTGGTCTTCGAGCCCGCGCGATCGACGTATGCGATCACTCCGCCAGTCGAGGAATTAACAAAGATCTCGTCGATGCAAATCAACGGGTTCGTGCATGACAGCGAAGGCTCGACCGAGTTCTTCGACGGCCGCCGCACGCGGCCTGCGGAAAAATGGGACGAGTGGAAGCCGTCGCACGAGATGCGGAAAATGCCGGACGGTTCCTGGGAGATCACGCTGCCGTTGTCCGCGTCCGGCGGGCACGAGAAGAACGGGATTTACCAGAGCCTGTTTTCCGCCAACAACAACTCCGACTGGGGTTTCAGCGCGATCATCGGGAAGCCGGGCCGTCTCGCGGGCGGCAACGGTTACGAGAGCCGGGTCGGGCACATCGAGGAAACCGCGGTGGTCTTCCGCGTTCCGGACGACGGCGACTACACGATCCGGGTTTGGCCCGACGACTACCGGTTCGAGATTTCTCCGCCGGTCGAGTTTTTTCAGGTCGCGCGTTTTCAGGTCGATGGCGACGTGGTCCCGGATCCGTGGAACCCGGCTGCCCCCAGCCATGATATGGAAAAAGGCTCGGGCGGGCTCTGGCACAAAACCCTCCGACTGACGACCCGGGGAGGATCCAACGGGATCTACTCGATGAATTTCTCCATCGACGGAAACTGGGCGCTCGACAGCCTCGGCTTCGGCGGCGAGTGGGGCAAGATCTGGCACTCGGCCCCGCAGGAATGGAATCTCCTTTTTCGCGTGCCGGCCGACGGAGATTACAAGGTGACGCTCGATCCGGCCGCCGGAACATTCGCGTTTGATCCCCCCGTCCAGCCGGTCACCGAGATCGAGTCGCTCCAGATCTGCGGCGACTTCGACCAGTTTGCCGGGGATGGAAAAGGGGGCTGGAACCCGCTCGATCCGATGCATGACATGGAAACCGTTGACGGGAAGGTCTTCACCCGGCTTCTCCGCCTCACCGGAGGAAAAACCTACACATACAAATATACCGCGAACCGCGCCGGCTGGGGCTGGTCGCTCGTGGACTATCCGTATGACGGCAACCGGCGCCTCGCCCCTCACGGCAGCCCTCCTCCCATCAGTTTCGAGTGCCAGCGCGATGGGGATTACAAGTTCTCTGCAGACGTGGTCTCAGGAAATTACGAGGTGCAGATGGTCAAGCACCGCTGAACGTCCATCGTCTTTGTCAAGGGCTGAACCGCTCGGCCGCCGTGACAGTGTTGGACATGAGCATCGCGATGGTCATCGGGCCGACTCCGCCGGGCACGGGCGTGATCGCGGCGCAGCGCTCCGCGACGGCCTCGTAATCGACATCCCCGACGAGGCGGTAGCCTTTCGGGCTGGTGGGATCGTCCACGCGATTGATCCCCACATCGATCACTGCGGCCCCTTCGCGTATATGGTCGGAACCAAGAAAATGCGGTCGCCCGATCGCGGCGATCACGATATCCGCCTCCCGTGTGACGGCTGCCAGGTTCTTTGTCCGCGAATGGGCGACGGTGACGGTTGCATCCCCGCCCGGTCCCTTGCGCATGAGCAGCAGTGCCATCGGCTTTCCGACAATCATGCTCCGCCCGACGATCACGGCTTTGCGTCCGGCGGTCTCGATGCCGGCCTCGGCAAGGAGCCGGATGCAACCCATCGGGGTGCAGGGCACGAATCCGGTCGGGTCATCCATCGCCAGCTTGCCGACATTTTCCGGGTGGAACCCGTCCACATCTTTGCGGGGATCGATCGCCCGGACGATTTCCGCCTCGTTGATGTGCGGGGGTGGGGGGGACTGGACGAGAATGCCGTGGACCGATGCATCGAGGTTTAGTTCTTCGACGACCGCGAGCAGTTCGGCCTGGGTCGTCGAGGCGGGGAGTTCTTTTTTGACCGAGTGGAACCCGAGATCCGCTGCCTTTTTGTCCTTCGAGCGGACGTAGGCGCGCGATGCCGGATCATCGCCAACGAGCACGACGGCGAGGCCCGGACGGATCCCGCGTGCGAGCAGGATGTCCGCGCGTTTCTTTGTTTCCTCCAAAACTTTGGCCGCAATCGCGGCGCCATCAATCCGCAGCATTTTTCAGGTGGTCCTCCAGGTTTTTCCTCGCCCGTTCGAATTCCGCTTCGCCCAGGTCTTTGGGAATGTTGATTTGTTCGGCCACAGTGACCGATATGGTGGAAAATGGCAACGGGATGATGAATCCATCCCATGTCTTCATGCGGAAACATCGCGAGAAGCTGGCGTGGATCGGAACGATCGGGGTGCCGGTCGTCAGCGCGAGCAGGATCACGCCCGGCCCGAGGCTGTATCGCGGCCCGCGTGGGCCGTCGGGGGTGATCGCGATATCCCCGCCGTCGCGGATGATCCGCACGAGTTCGAGCAGCGCCCTCGAACCGCGCCGCGAACTGGATCCGCGGACCGATCCCATCCCGAAAGCGCCGACGAACTGGGAAAGGATTTCGCCGTCCTTGCTGGGGCTGGTGAGAACGGTGACGCCGCGCCGCAGTTTCTTGGGGTAGAACCGGTGGAAGGCGTAGGTGATCCCGAGAATCCTGTTGTGCCAGAAACAGAGAAGGCAGGGCTCCGGGAACGCATTCCTGCTGATCCCGCAGCGGTCGTCGAGCCGCAGCCGGATCGTCAGGAAAAGCGCCTTCAGGATTGTTGAGCCAACCAAGGCAAGGATTCGTTCGCGCGTCATGCGAGGAGTTGGTTCAAGACCTTCGTGACCACGGGTCGCGCCAGCGAGGCCAGCGCCTCGTTGGCGTAGGCGATCCAAGCAACACCGCTCGTGGTGTCGAGAGGGGCATCCGGAAATCCCCCCAGCGGATGCTCGTAGACCGCCCCCGCCTTTTTCAAGACCAGCCACGCACAGGCGTCATACGGATGGCAGACCAGCGAGGAGCATTCCATGTCGAGCACGCGGAAAACCAGAGGCCGCAAATCCCCGACCAACCGGTCGTGGCCGGCCATGACCTCGTAAAATTGGCCGCCGGTCGAAATATACTGGTCGTCAAAAACCGTCGGGGAGGGCGAGGAGCCCAGTCCGATCAACTCGTCCCAGATCCTTTCCTCGATCTGCGCGGTCAGCGTCCGGCCTTCCGGGAAAAACTTGGCTAACGACGAGAACCCGTGAGCGAAGTCTGTGGCCCTCGAGGGCGATGCGGCGAGAGGATGGACGGCATGGGACCGGATGTCGGTCGAGGCTCCCACGAGCGGCCCGTCGAGCGTGGCGCTGAACTGGTCGGCGCGCCATTGTTTCGAGGTCGGGATTTCGGTCATCGCCGCGACGACGATTTCCGAGAGCTTCGTGTCCTCGCCATTCTGGGGGGCGATGCCGCCGAGCGCCCACGCGCTGCGCTTGTCATACATGATCCCCCGCGTGCCATCGATGGGATCCAGAATGCATTTCCATTGCGTGTCGCCGACAGCCGTGCCCGCAGGAAAACAGAGATCGTGCTCGATGCCTTCCATGACGACCTGGACCGGCCATCCGGCCGGCCAATTCTTTTCAAACCACTCCAGGATGGCCGTCTCGCTGAATTTATCGATCTCGTAGATGGTGTCGCCGCCGGCGTGGCCGGATACCGTCGCGAGATCGGCCGCGCTGACGCCGGTCCTCTGCAGCAAAACCGCATCGCGGATCGCGATCCCGAGCGAGCACAACAAGCGCCGGAGATCATCATGTGAGGCAAGGGACATCGGCACAGACTAACCGCAACTTTCAAAACCAAAACTCCATTTTTGATCACCCCCGGCAGGACTACTTGCCTGACCGGTTGGTTTTCCACTCGAGCGGAGTCCGGCCGGTTTGCTTTTTGAACCAGCGGGCGAAATAGTTCTGGTCGAAGAAGCCCGCTTCCGCGGCGGCGTCCCGGACAAATTCGTGCTTGAGAAGAAATTTCTGTGCGCGCTGGAGGCGGACCTGCGCGGCGAGGCCGCCGAGCCCGAGCCCGGTCTCCGCACGCACGAGCCGGCTCAGGTAGTCGGGATGGTATCCGAGCGTGGCGGCGACGGTTTTTGGTTTGGCGTCATTTTCCAGAAGTTTCTGGACCTGGAGCAGGACGGTCATTGCCGAGTGGCGGACGGGCCGGGGATACCAGCCCGAAGCCTCGGCGATCTGTGCGAGCAGGCGAAGCGCGAGGGAGGCGCGGCCGATCTGGTCGGGCATGCGCTTGTCGTCATCCAGCCGGGCCATGTCCGCGAGCACGGATCGCACCCTCGCAATCTCGACTGCGGCCAGAGAGCGGACGGCCGCCCGTTTCTGCCACGGAGCCCGGAAATCCAGCATGAGGCAGAGCGGAGGCTGCCCGGCTTCGCGCCGGAACGAATGCCTGGACCCGGGAGGGAGAATGACGAGCGAGCCGGCCGAAACCGGGTGAATGGCCCGGCCGATCTGTTGCACCCCATGGCCGGAGAGATACAGCAGTGACTGCCAGTGGGGGTGGGAATGCGCTCCGAGCCTCGCGGTCTCGGGGAGATGCCGGTGCAATTCCAGACGGAGCACGACGGTGGAGCCGGCGCGGGCGTCGAGGCGCGTCCAGAGCAAGTCCCTGAAGGGGCGGTGGAGCATGGCGGGCGGAATATCAAATCCGGAAGGGTTATGCCAACAAAATGTCGGAAACGTGCTAATTCTGTCGCTCTTTGCTCTAACGGGATAAGCCGGGCTGTGGCAGTGTGGCCGCGTTCCCGATGATCACACTCAACCGTTCCCTCACGCCGTCCGACCTGTCTTCCGATATCCGGAAGCTGTGGGAGGCGTCCGCCCTGAAAATCCTTTCCATCGACGCCGCGGAGGTCCCTGGATCCGCCACGCCGGTCTTCACGGTCAAAGGCCGCTACACCGCCCGCGGGTGGACCGAATGGACGCAGGGGTTCGTCTATGGCTCGGCGATCCTTCAATTTGACGCGACCGGCGATGAGAAATTCCTGGCTCTCGGCCGCGAGCGCACGAGGGAGCGGATGGCCCACCATATCACGCACATTGGGGTGCACGACCACGGGTTCAACAACGTCTCCACCTATGGCAACCTTCTCCGATTGATGGTTGAAGGCCGGATTCCGTTCGACGCGCGGGAGAAAGATTTTTACGAGCTGGCGCTCAAATGCACCGGGGCCGTGCAGGCGGCGAGGTGGTCGAAGACCGCGTCGGGCGGCGGGTATATCTATTCGTTCAACGGCCCCCACTCGCTCTTCGCCGACACGATTCGCTCCCTGCGGGCACTGGCGGTTTCGCACAAGCTCGGGCACGTGCTCATGGGCGAGAAGGACCTGAAGATTTCACTGTTGGAGCGCCTCCTCCAGCACGCCCGCACGACCGCCGATTTTGCGGTCTTCTACGGCGAGGGACGGGATTTTTACGATATCCGCGGACGGGTCGCCCACGAGAGTATCTTCAACATGAACGACGGCAATTTCCGCTGCCCGAATTCCCAGCAGGGATTCTCTCCGTTCACGACATGGACGCGCGGCTTGGCGTGGATCATTGCCGGATACCCCGAGCAACTGGAGTGGATCGCCACGCTGCCCGATTCCGAGCTTGCACCATTCGGCGGGCGCGCCGAAGTCGAGGCCATGCTCCTTCGTCCGGCTCTGGCTTCGTGTGATTTTTATATCGCCAACACTCCGACCGATGGCATCCCGTATTGGGATACCGGCGCGCCGGAACTCTACCGGATCCCGGATCTTCTGAATCGCCCGGCGCAGATCGAAAACGATTTTGAGCCGGCGGACAGTTCCGCCGCAGCCATCGCCGCCCAGGGCCTGCTGCGTCTCGGGCGCTATCTGCAAAGCAAGGGAGATGCCCGCGGCGACAAATTCTGGCAGGCCGGATTGACCACCGCCAAAACCGTCCTCTCCGAGCCGTATCTTTCCACCGCCCCGAACCACCAGGGCCTGATACTCCATTCGATCTACCACCGTCCGAACGGGTGGGATTATATCCCGGAAGGCAGCAAAATCCCCCGCGGCGAGTCATCCATGTGGGGCGACTACCACGCCCGCGAACTCGCCCTATACATCCAGCGTCTCGCCGAAAACAAACCCTATTACACGTTCTTCGGCGGAGTCTGATTTTCTGAAAACTGAACACCGAAAACTTAAGTATGACCATCTCCGATCTCTCCCAAATTGAAGGCCGCCGCTATCCCGCGCGGCGCCGCACGCAAAACCTCGCGGGTGGAGTCGCTCCGATTCAGGCGAAAAACTTTTCCATCGGGAACGTGACCCTAGATCCCGACGGCGGCCAGGTGCCTTGGCACAACCAGGAGCAGGAGGAAGTGTATTTTGTGGTCGAAGGCACCGGGGAGATGTGTCTGGGCGAGGAGCGACAGACGCTCACCAGCGGGCAGATGGTTTACATCCCGCCGGGAGTCTTCCACCAGATGACCAACATCGGCTCGACGCCGCTCCGCATGATCTATTGCTACGGGCCGGCGGGCGATGTTGCCCACTGGCGGCAGGAACTCGACGGCACGCTCCCGAAGGCGGGCGTCGGGGCACCCGCGCTCCCGGCAGGAGCCCGGCCGCAATGCACGGAAAAACCCTGATCCAAATTATCAACCACTAAAAAGAACACTGAATAGCACTAAAAAACTTCTGCCGGTTGTTTAGTGAAAATTAGTGGCCATTAGTGGTTTCCAAAAACACATATTATGAAAACGCACGAAGTCGGAATCATCATGAACGGCGTCACGGGACGCATGGGAACAAACCAGCACTACATCCGCTCGATCCTCGCGATCCGCAAGCAAGGCGGGGTGAAGGTCAGCCCGGATGAGGTCATCATGCCCGTGCCGATCCTCGTTGGCCGCAGCGAAGCCAAGCTCACCCAGCTCGCCGCCATGGATCCGGGGGTCAAATGGACGACGGATCTGGACAAGGCGCTGGCCGATCCAAAAAATATCATTTACTTCGACGCCCAGACAACCGGCCGGCGTGCCGCGGCGGTGAAGAAGGCGGTCGCCCTCGGAAAGCATGTCTACTGCGAGAAGCCGACGGCCGTCTCGGTGGAAAGCGCGCTCGACCTTTATAAGACGGCAAAAGCCGCAGGCGTGAAAAATGGCGTCGTGCAGGACAAGCTCTGGCTGCCGGGCATGCTCAAAATCAAGCGCCTCCAGGAGCAGGGGTTCTTCGGGAAAATCCTGAGCATCCGCGGGGAATTCGGCTATTGGGTTTTCGAAGGCCACAACATTCCCGCCCAGCGCCCGAGCTGGAACTACCGCAAGGAAGACGACGGAGGGATCATCGTGGACATGCTCTGCCACTGGCGCTACGTCCTGGACAATCTTTTCGGCGAAGTGAAATCCGTGAGCTGCCTCGGCGCGACCCACATCCCCGAACGCGTGGATGAGCAAGGGAAGACCTACAAATGCACGGCCGACGATTCCGCTTATGCGACATTCGAACTCGAAGGAGGCGTCATCGCCCACTTCAACTCGAGCTGGAACGTGCGCGTGCGCCGCGATGACCTCCTGACCCTCCAGGTGGACGGCACCCACGGCTCAGCAGTCTGCGGCCTCCGCGAATGCTGGATCCAGCATTACGGCAACACGCCAAAGCCGGTTTGGAATCCCGATATCGCCCAGCCGATCAACTTCTATGAAGGCTGGAGCAAGGTGCCCGAACAGGAGTCCTACGACAACGCATTCAAGGTTCAGTGGGAAATGTTCCTGCGCCACATCGTCCTCGACGAGCCTTTCCCCTGGACCCTGCTGCAGGGAGCCAAAGGCGTTCAGCTTGCCGAGCTGGGCCTGGAGTCCTGGGCGAAGCGCGCGTGGGTGGACGTGCCCGCTCTCAAGGCGTAAAAATTGATCCGAAAACGGCGTTTCCTGATTTGTTCTGATTCTCTGCAAGTCTCTGTGAATCATTAAGAACCGGATGGGGGGGGATTCGAACCCCCGGTACCTTTCGGTACACACGCTTTCCAGGCGTGCGCAATCGACCACTCTGCCACCCATCCTTTTTTGAGGAACCGAAATATATATCCGAGGAGCCGTGGTTTGACAACTGCGGTGATGGGGATTGTTTTCAGCAATCAAAAGCCGGTTTTAGTGGTTCAGTTTTCAGTGTTCAGCAAAACGGCGAACGGCATGAAGGCGGCTCGTTCAGCACCCCCTGAAAGCATGCGCTTCTGAATACTGAGTGCTGAAAACTGAAAACTCGCTTACAGGATCCGCGAGACGAAGGATTCGCGATGGAAGGCTGCGAAATCCCCGGGTTTTTCGCCCGTTCCGATGAAGCGCGTGGGAATCCCGAGCTCGTGCTGGATGGCGACGGCCACGCCGCCTTTTCCGCTTCCGTCGAGTTTGGTCATGATCAGGCCGGTGAGGCCGATGGATTGGTGGAACGCCCTGGCCTGCACCAGAGCGTTGGATCCGGTGGTCGCGTCCACGACAAGCCATTTTTCGTGAGGGGCGTCCTCATCGTGCTTGGCGAGGGTTCTGGCGACCTTCGAGAGCTCTTTCATGAGGTTGCTTTTGGTGTGGAGGCGGCCGGCGGTATCGCAGATCAGGAATTCGATATTCTTTTTCTGCGCGCTGGTCCACGCGTCGTAGCAGAGGGCCGCGGAGTCGCCCTGATACTGGCTTTTGACGACATCGACGCCGAGCCGCTCCCCCCAGATCCCCAGTTGTTCGATCGCCGCCGCCCGAAACGTGTCGGCCGCGACAAGGACGCAGGAGTGGCGGTGGGATTTGAACCAGTGCGCCAGCTTCGCGGAAGAAGTTGTTTTGCCCGTTCCGTTGACTCCGACCACCAGGATCGCTTTGGGTTTCGAGGGGAGGGGGCGCAAGAGCGGGAGCGTGGCCGGCAGAACGCCCAGAATTTCTTCCCGCGCCACCTCGGCGGCGGTTTCTCCCGTCACGGAGTTGCCTCGGCTGCGCAGCACATCAAGAATTTTCAGCGTCATCGGAACGCCGAGGTCGGCGCGGATCAGCGCCTCTTCGAGCTCGTCCCAGTCCACCGGGCGCGAAGTGAATTTTGCGACGAAGGATTTGAGGAAACCGAGCGGCATGAATCAGGGTTTTCTGCCGGACTTGCGGATATTGTCGAGCACGCCGTTGACGAATTTTCCGGATTCCTCGGTGCTGAATTTCTTGGCGATTTCAATGGCTTCGTTAATGGCGACCGCCGGGGGGATGTCCTCGCAGAAGAGGAGTTCCTGGCAGGCGATCCGGAGAACATTTCTGTCCACGGCGGAGAGGCGGGTGAACTCGTAGTTGCGGGCGTGCGCGCGAATGGCGGCATCGATTTCCGCCCGGTGCTCCATCCACCCCTTCAAGAGCGTTTCGCAAAACCTTCTTGCGCTGGGGCTCAGGCCGCGGAGGCGGTAAAACTCTTCGAGGAGCGAGTCGTCCTCGTCCCCTTGAAGCTCCCGTTGATAAAGGTATTGAACCGCGGCTTCGCGGGCATCTCGTCGGACTCCCATGATCTTATTTGATATCGCGCAGCGTGCGGGCGGCAGCCACGGCGGCGCGGGCGGCTTCCATCCCGCGGTTGAGTTCCTGATCGATGCACCGGGCGCGCGCCTGCGCCTCGTTGTCCACGAGCAGGATTCCGTGAATGACCGGAACCCGGTGTGCCAGCGAGATCCCCAGCAGGGAATTGGTGATGCTTTGAGCGATTAATGTGGCGTGGGCCGTCTCTCCTTGGATGATGAGGCCAAGCGCGATGATGGCGTGATAGCGGTCCAACTCCGCCACGGACTGGACCATTAAAGGGATCTCGAACGAGCCCGGAGCGGAGACAAGAGAAACGGTTGCGCCGGGTTCAAGGATGTTGAGTTCCCGGTAGGCGTTGTCCACCAGAGGCTGGGTGAACTGCGCGTTGTATTGGCTGGCCACGATCGCGAAGGAAAGTGTGGCCTTGGGGGCCAGCCTCGGACGCATGGGAACGGATTTCGACATGCCGGGATGTTCGCGAAATTTCGGGCTGTAGCAACAACAACCGCTCGCACGGAAAATGTTTTTGCCTGAATGGCGTCATCGGGAAGCTGCGGAATGCCAGTTTTGAACGGCGCGGCATTTTCTCTTGTCAGCAGGAAGCTGCGGAAAGAGACTCTGCTTTTTGCCCAATCCCGATATGCCAAACACGATTTTAACCGGTGCCCAGTGGGGCGACGAAGGAAAAGGAAAGATCATCGATTTTCTGACCGATGAAGCGGACGTCGTCGTCCGGAGCCAAGGCGGGAACAATGCCGGGCACACGATTGTCATCGGCGGCGAGAAGTATGTCCTGCACCTGATCCCGTCGGGCATTCTCAGAAAATCCAAGATCTGCGTCATCGGGAACGGGGTCGTGATCGACCCGGTTTCTCTGGTTGGCGAGATCGAGGGCCTCCGCAAGCGGGGCGTCGCTGTCGGGAAAAATCTTCTCATCAGCGATGCCGCCCACCTCGTGCTGCCGTATCACCGGGCGCTGGACGGCCAGCGTGAAGCCCAGAAAGGCAAAGGGAAAATCGGCACCACGAAGCGTGGGATCGGTCCCGCCTACGGCGACAAGGTCGCCCGCGTCGGGCTTCGCATGTGCGACCTGGTGGATCCGGATGTCTTTTCAAAGAAACTGGCGGCCAGGGTCCGGGAAAACAATGTCCTGCTGAAAAGCCTCGGGGCCCCGGCGCTGAACGGAAAGGCGATCCTCAAAGATTATCTGGCGGCGGCGGAGGTTCTCCGCCCGTTTGTCACCAATACCGTCGTCTATCTGCACAAGGCGCTAAAGAGCGGAAAGCAACTGCTTTTCGAGGGCGCGCAGGGGACGTTTTTGGACATCGACCACGGGACTTATCCGTATGTGACCAGCTCGAATACGACCGCAGGAGGAGCCTGCACGGGGAGCGGGGTTCCCCCGCATCGCGTGGATACGGTTCTCGGGGTCATGAAAGCTTACACGACCCGTGTGGGCGAGGGGCCGTTCCCGACCGAAGACAAGGGGATCACCGATTCCCTCCACGCCATGGGGCGCGAGTTCGGGGCAACGACCGGGCGCCCGCGGAGGTGCGGGTGGTTCGATGCCGTGGCCACGCGCTATGCGGCGATGGTCAACGGAATCGATCAAATCGCGATCACCAACCTCGACGGCCTCGACGCGGTTCCTTCGATACGGGTCTGCGTCGCTTACAAGCTGGATGGAAAGAGAATCGAATTTCCGCCGACCGAGCCCGAGGCTCTCGCCCGCTGCACTCCGGTCTATATCGATCTGCCGGGCTGGAACAAGCCGACCGACAAAGCCCGTAAATTTTCCGACCTGCCTCCACGTGCCCGCGAGTATGTCAACAAGCTGGCCGAACTCACCGGCGCAAAGCTCGCGATCGTGAGCATCGGGCCTGCCCGCGCGCAGACCATCCGGCTTTGAGCCAGGCAAAAAATATCCCCCGTCATGTCGCGGTGATCATGGACGGCAACGGCCGGTGGGCGCAGCAGCGCGGGCTGCCGCGTCTGGCGGGGCACGAGCAGGGCTCGAAATCGATCCGGCAGTGCGTCGAGGCCTGCATGGAAACCGGCGTCGAATTCCTGACCCTCTACGCCTTTTCCTCCGAGAACTGGAAGCGCCCGCCGCTCGAGGTCAACGGACTCATGCTCCTTCTCGAACGCTTCCTCAACGAAAAAAAGGAAGAAATGCTGCGCGAGGGCGTGCGCCTGCGGGCGATCGGGCGCCTGGCCGACCTCCCGCCGCCCTGCCGGAAAAAGTTGAACGAGGTGATCGACGCGACCGCCGGAAACTCCCGCCTCCATGTGATTCTCGCGCTGAGCTACAGCGGGCGGGCCGAAATCCTCGATGCCGTGAAATCGATTGTCCGGGATGCCGCCGCCGGCGCGCTGGCTCCCGATGATGTCACGCCCGAACTCATTTCCTCGAGGCTCTACACGGAAGGGATCCCCGATCCCGACCTTCTCATCCGCACGTCGGGAGAAATGAGGATCTCGAATTTTCTCCTCTGGCAGTTGAGCTACACGGAGATCCACGTCACGAAAAAGCTGTGGCCCGATTTCGCCAAGCCCGATTTCCTGGAAGCCCTCGAAGACTACAAAACCCGGAGCCGCAGGTTCGGGGGAGTCTGACCCGCAGCGATCTGCAACGCTCTGTTAATTAGTGGCATTCAGTGGATATTAGTGGTTCAACTTCGTGGATGAAAAACCTGCCCCCGTTTGATTTTCAACCCGCCCCGTATACCGGTCCGTCGATCGAGGAGGTCAAGCGGCTCAGGCGGGAGTTTGTGAACCCCGCGATCTACCACTACTATAAAGAGCCGCTGATGATCGTGGCCGGCCGGGGGCAATACCTCTTCGACGAAAACGGCCGCCGGTATCTCGATGGCTTCGGCGGGATCGTCACCGTGAGCGTCGGGCATTGCCACCCGCACGTCGTGGCCGCCGCCAACCGCCAGAACGAAATCCTCCAGCACACGACGACGATCTACCTGAACCCGAACATCGCCCTCTACGCCCGCGCCCTCGCGGCCCGGCTCCCCGGCGATCTCAAGGTCTGTTATTTTGTCAATTCCGGCTCCGAGGCAAACGACCTCGCGCTCCTGATGGCCCGCGCCTACACGGGGAACTTCGACATGCTCGCCCTCCGCAATGCCTACCACGGCGGAAGCCAGTCCACGATGGCGCTCACCTCGCACCACACGTGGAAATTCAACACGCCGCACAGCTTCGGCGTCCACCATGCCGTCGCCCCGGATCTTTACCGCGGGCGGTGGACGGATGCGGATTCCGGCCCCCGGTATGCCGAGGAAATTCAGAGCCTGATCCAGTTCGCGACTCCGGGGCGGGTGGCGGGGTTCATCGCGGAATCGATCCAGGGAGTCGGCGGCACCGTGGTTTTTCCCGACGGGTATTTGAGCGAAGCCTACCGGCATGTCCGCGCGGCTGGCGGGCTCTGCATCGCCGATGAAGTGCAGACCGGGTTCGGCCGCACCGGCTCGCATTTTTGGGGATTCGAAACCCAGGGCGTTGTTCCTGACATCGTGACCATGGCCAAAGGGATCGGCAACGGCTGCCCGCTCGGGGCGGTGGTCACGACCCCCGCGATCGCGGCCTGCCTCTCGGAGCGGATCCATTTCAACACCTACGGCGGCAACCCTGTCACCTGCGCCCAAGGGCTCGCTGTTCTGGAAGTGATCGAAAACGAGGGGTTGCAGGCCAATGCCCTCGCCATGGGAAACCTTTTATTGGAGGGGCTTCGCGGGCTTCAGGAAAAGCATTCGTTGATCGGCCAGGTCCGGGGCAGGGGACTCATGATCGGATGCGAACTCGTGACCGACCGCGAGAAAAAGACGCCCGCAAAAGCCGAGTGCCTCCGCGCTTTTGAAAAATGCCGCGAGCTTGGCGTCCTGCTCGGAAAGGGCGGCTTGCATGGGAATACGCTCCGCATCAAGCCCCCGATGTGCCTCCATGCGGGGGACGTGGAATTTCTGCTCTCCGCCATCGACGAAGCGCTCGCTTCGGTTTGATCGTCGGTCAGACCACGGGCGACGTCGTGGATCGTGAGCCGTTTCATGAGCGTGTTTTCCAGAAAAATGTTACTGTGAACATCGCCCGGCGCTTTATCAAGTCCGGCATTCTCCGCATGATCCGGGCATGAGCAAAACGCTTCCCCTGAATTTTTCCGGCGTCGTCCCGTCACTCGCGCAGGTCGCGGACTTTGGCCCTCCGCGCAGCGAGATCGGAATCGGCTGCCTCATGGCCTGGCAGGGGAAGCTTTACGTTTTGAATTATCTTTCCCACCGGTCGCAGACGGGCAGCGGCAGCGGCCTGCGCGTGATCGATGAAAACTTCCAGATGACCCGGCATCCGGCGGGCGTTGACGGCACGTATTCGAACCGCTACGTGCACGGGCCCTCGAGCCAGCTCATTATCGGGCCCCACCTCGTGGATACGCAGCACCAGGTGAGGACTGTGAAAGAACTGGTGGACGTCCGCGTTTGCGGGACGGCGACGCACCTGACAGATCCGGACAACCTCGTTTACATGCTCGGGATGGAGGGCGAGCTTTTCGAGCTGAACGTGCACTCGCTGGAATGCCGCCTGGCATTCGACCTGACGAAGGAGCTCGAAACGCCGGGCGAGAGGAGCTGCCACTTCAAAGATTGCTACACCGGCTGCGGGCGGCTCGTGGTTGCCAACAACGACTACAGCGAGCCCGACTTTCTCGGGAAGCAGCGCGAAGGCACGCTCGCTGAGTTCGACGGCATTCGCTGGCGGGTGTTGAAGCGGAAGCCATTCGTCGCGGTGAACGGACTCGGCTTTTTCGGGAAAACCATCTTCGCCACCGGATGGGACCGCTCCTCGGCCATCCTCGAAGTCTTCACGGAAGACGATCAAACCTGGCGCACCTACCGGCTGCCGAAGGCTTCGCACTGCTGGGATCACAAGTGGCAGACCGAGTGGCCCCGCATCCGCTCCATCGAGCACGAGCGCCTTCTGATGGACCATCACGGCATGTGGTATGAGCTTTCTCCCTGGGCATACGGTAATCGGGTCTGGGGGATCCGGCCCATCTCCACCCATCTTTGGGTGCACGGTGATTTTTGTGCGTGGCGGGGCATGATGGTCATCGGGGCCGACAACGTGAGCCACGAGGGAGGCGGAAACAAGCAGGCTGCCGAGCCGCAGTCCGGCCTCTGGTTCGGACGCACCGAGGACCTCTGGAATCTCGGCAAGCCGAAAGGCTGGGGGGGGCCTTGGTGGGAGGATCCCGTAACGTCCGGCGAGCCATCCGACCCTTATCTGATGACGGGTTTCGAGCACAAAGTTCTCCACCTTTCTCATGCCCATCCCGGCAGCGTAACTTTTCAAATCGAGGTGGATTTCATGGGGCACGGAGCCTGGAAAACGTATGCGTCAGTCGAAGTGCCGGCGAACGGCTACGCGCCGCATGTTTTTCCAAGCGGATTCAGCGCGCATTGGGTTCGCGTGGTTTCAAACACCGACTGCGTCGCGACGGCCCAACTGCACTACACCTGAGCCGGAGGGCCCTTCGTCAATTCCATGGATTTTCAAGCTCCGGTCCTCGATTATAGCCGCTATCTTGATGCGGTGTTGGGGGGCTGGATCGGAAAGTCCATCGGGGGTTCCATCGGAGCGCGCTTCGAGGGCAACAAGGCATGGATCGAGATCGACCCCGCCAATTTTTTCCCCGATAGCATCCCTCCGAATGACGATCTGGATCTTCAGGTTCTCTGGCTCAAGGTCCTTGAGGAAAAAGGGCCGGCGCTGACCTCCGACGACCTAGCCGCAGCGTGGCTGGAAGGGTGCTGGTATCCGTTTAACGAGTTCGGCATTTTCCGGAGAAACTGGCAGCTGGGAATTCATCCGCCCGATTCGGGATCGTTCGGAAACCAGTTTTGGGAGACGGGAATGGGCTGCGCGATCCGGGCGGAAATCTGGGGCTACTGTTTTCCCGGGGCTCCGGATCTCGCCGCAAAATTTGCCGGGATGGACGGTGTCCTCGACCACACGGAGCAGGCTGTCGGGGCCGAGCAGATGCTTGCTGCGATGAGTTCGATGGCATTTTTTATCCGCGACCCGAGGAGGCTCATCGATCTTTCCATCGGTTACCTGCCTGAAGGGAGCACAGTGGAACAGCAGGTGCGGCTCGCGCTTCGTTGTTATGACTCGGGAGTCCCGCTGCGCGACGCGCGGGAGCGGATCATTCTTGTGGCCGGCTCCTCAGAGACGACCGATGTGAGCATGAATATCCCGTTCACGCTCATGGCCCTTCTCTACGGCGGCAATGATTTCGAAGCCACCCTTCTGGCCGCCCTCAACTGCGGCTACGATACGGACTGCACCATGGCGACCTCGGCGGCGTTGCTGGGGCAGATTCTTGGGGCTGGATCCATCCCGGAGCGCTTGAAGGCACCTGTCGGGGATGAACTCGTGATGGGAATCGAGTATCGGCGCAGGGAGATGACGCTTTCCGCTCTCGCGCGTGACACGGCAAGAATCGGGGTCCTCTTCGCCCGGCACTTTGAGACGCTTGAGATTCCATCTGCTCCGGAGATGGAGCCGTTTCCTTGCACTGCGGTTGCTCCTTCCACCCGCCTTTTTGTGGACTATTGCGGGATGCCATCGGCTGCACCCGGAGATGCCGTGCGCGTTCGTTTGCGCGTGGAAGGCGAGGTGGTTCCGGGCAGCCAATTGACTGTCACTCCCGATTGCCCGGGATGGCTGGTGATGCCTCCACAAGTCCATCCGAGCCCGGTGCTGCGGGAGTTTGAATTCACGCTCCAGGCCCCGGCGATGGATGCTCCCGAAGCCAATCCCTGGCCTCAGAAGCATCTCTTCACGGCGACGCTTTCCGGTCCTCAGGGGAACTGCTCCGAATTCCAGTTCGGCGTTTCGGGCGCGGCGCTTTACCAGTTGCTTGGCGTGTTTTTCGATGCCGTCCCTGCGGATGGCGACTTTCTCAAACTCCCGCTTCTGCGGTCGGCTCACCATTTTGTCTCGCCGGATAAAGACTATCTCCCCGATGCGTCGCCCGGAATGCTCTACTGCCAGATGCAGGGCCGGCTCGGGCGTTCGCCTGTCGTGATTTCCCACGAGCAGGAAATCGATGTCGGTCGCATCGTGGGACTGAAGGGCGCTTACTGCGCCTATCTCAGCCGCACGGTTATCTCACCCGACGAAAAGGAAGTGTTTCTTGTTGTGGGCAACAACGACTCGTTCCGCATTGATCTCAACGGCGAAATGGTTGCCGGGGAAAACGAGGTGTTGATGTGGTCGCCATTCAACAACGTCTATCTCGTCAAGTTGAAGCGGGGAGAAAACCGGTTTCTCTTCAAACTTCTCAAGCGGGGAGACACGCTCCGCTTCACCTTCGGTCTGCGCCGTTGCAAAGCTCCTCGGCTTTTCCATTGCAACGACTGGTGCGTGGATCTGTCCGATGCGGTGCCGTCCGCGGTCAGCCCGGGCTGAGGGGGCAATCTCTCAAAGATGATCCACCTGAGAATAGAATGGGAGCGCCTCGTGGTATTTCGCGTAGAATCTCGGCAGCGGGTTCTGTCGGGCCGAGAAATCCTTTTGCAGGTCGTTCACCAGCCGCTCGGCGATTTCTCCCGGTGAAAACGCCACAAAATCGGCGACGCCATCGCGGTGGTTGAAGTAGGGTATGCGGATGCGCCCCCGGCAGAAGGCGATGCGTGACGAGTGCACGATTTCCTCGAGGATGACCGGCTCCTCATTGCAGATCTCGTCGGCTCCGACCTGGTCGAGAAAGGCCACCCCGCTGGCCTTTGCCCCGCACCGATAAACCGTTTCCCGGATTGTTTGCGCGGAGCTTTTTACCATTTGAACTTCCAGCCCGTTGCTTTGCAGCGTGGCGAAAAAGTTTTTCATCGCCCGCTTGGACGGGAGATACATCGGTTCGGGAACGATGACGGTGCGGATTCCACTCGCATGCCATGTTCTCGCAAATGCGGTGTAGGCATCCTGCCAGTCCTGAACATAGGTCTGCAGATTGAGGCTCGTCGGGTTGTCCGACGGCACGACGAGGATTTGCCTGACCCCGCGGTCGTTCAACCGGAGCAGGGTCTGAGTGGCCAGAGGATGCGGGGTATGCCAGATCACGATATCGAGGTTGTGAAGGAGCAGGCGCTCGGCAAAATCGGGCGAAACGACTTCCTCTTCGCGGAAGAAAATAATGTCCGCGACAAATCCATGCGCCCGCAACCGTTCCTCGAGTTCGACGTGGAGGTGCCTTGAAAATGGGGATACGACGATGGCGTGCAGCCAGAGCGGAATCCCGACCACTGCCCGGACCGGGCTGGTCAGCGAGACGTCCTTCCCGGTAAGCAATGTCTGCGAACCCCGGATTCTTGTGACAAGCCCTTCGCGCTCGAGCTTTTCGTAGGCGATCGCCACCGTCCGCAGCGGAACTGAAAAAAATGCGGCCACATCCCGCATCGTGTAGAACGGCCGGGATTTTTTTGCGCGGAACCTTCGGGCCGCAGTCCGCAGTGTGTCTGTCAGGACCCGCTGCTTGCTGTCGGTTGCAACGAACCCGGGGAAAGTTTCGAATAACTCTTTGAGAGGGGGAAGCGTGTTTTTGACCTGTTTTCTAGCCATTTCCGCGACAGCATACAGAAATTATTCACATTGTCAAATGCCGTCGATCCTGGTGTGCCCCACGTGGCCGCAGGACAAATTTCTTCGGAAAATCCCCGAAGGGGAGGAACTCTCTCAGCCCAGGGTTGCGAAGCTACCCTGGGTATTGTATCAAGCGCGATCAACCCCGTCGGGGTTGTATCCCGTTTCCATGTCCCAATCGTTGTCCAGCGTCTTTTTGCACATCGTCTTCTCCACCAAAGCGCGATTCCCGTTTTTGTCCGACGAAGATGTTCGCAGGCAAGTTCACGCTTTTCTCGGAGGAATCGCCAAAAATCTCAATTGCCCGCCCATTTTGATCGGTGGAGTTTCCGACCATGTCCACATTTTGATCCACTTGGGTCGCAGCGTTTCTCAAGCCAATCTGGTGAAAGAACTCAAGCGAGGGTCCAACCTTTGGATCCAAGAGCGTTTTCCGCATATTGCAAAATTTTCCTGGCAGGCGGGATACGGGGCATTTTCCGTGAGCGCATCGAATGTGGAGGCCGTGCGCACCTACATCGCAAACCAGGCGGAACACCATGCCAAGGTTTCTTTTCAGGATGAGTTTCGTGCGTTTCTGGAAAAGCACGGAGTTGCCTTTGACGAGCGATACGTGTGGGACTGAGACACCCCCTTCAGGGGTGATTTCTGGACTGCCATATACCCAGGGTAGCTTCGCAACCCTGGGCTCCAAGATCCAGCCACGTTGTGGCTCAATGCCTTGCGTTTCCCAAAAAAATTCCGAGCAATCATGGCTCTCCTGAGCCACCAGAAATTTGTCCTGCATCCCCCACGCCCCCCGTGCATTTATCTTGAAGACGGCGGCGGAGGTCCGTCACAAATCCCGGCGAACGGGAGGAATTTTCAGCACCAGAAGACAGTCTGCTTTTCCCCGTGGATCCTTTATCCATCAGCCT
>Ga0194053_10000854_pt1 | contig 21164 bp, 16 predicted proteins | sample SepL228m_MetaG_FD_161684 | JGI IMG/M metagenome (GOLD analysis project Ga0194053, IMG submission 161684) | Anoxic zone freshwater microbial communities from boreal shield lake in IISD Experimental Lakes Area, Ontario, Canada - Sep2016-L227-8m | ecosystem: Environmental > Aquatic > Freshwater >... | reverse complement strand
CGTCCACGCCTCGGCTTTATCAGCCACATTGAATCACTTGATCAGACCATCATCACGCATCACGCACCACGCATCACGCATCACGCACCACGCATCACGCATCACGCATCACGCATCACGCACCACGCATCACGCACCACGCATCACGCACCACGCATCATTCTCCGATCGGCCAGCCTTCCCAGTTCTCTTCCCATTGGGGCTCAGCACCGCTCATCACGGCCACATCCTCGTTCTGGACCGGGGCATTCCGCACGTCCCGTTCGAGCCTGGAATCTTCGGACAACCGCTGGGTCTGGACGGCCATTTGATAGGCGTGGTACTGGGTTTTGTTGCCAATGTAGAGCAGGTTTCGGATGGGGTCGGGGAACACGTAATAGACCTGCCCTTTCCGCGTCACCGTCGAAATCCTATCCGGCGGCAGCTTGGTGAGTTGTTGCTGCTGCGCCGGGGCGGTGGCCGCGATGGCCTTGAACCCGCTTTGCGCGAGCATTTTCTCTGTTCGTTTCACGGGAGAAGTGGCGCAGCTTGTCAGCATGCCCATCAACGCCGCAGTTCCGATCACAGTTATAAAGAATCTCATTGTCACTCTCTTTCTTTCTCCGGTTCTCATCGCAAATCCAAGGTTGCGAGATAATAGATCATGAGCCCCAGCATGAGGAGGACGATCACCCATAACCGCCAATCCTTATGCAACTAGATCGCTAAGCCTTGGCTGCACTCAAGGCGGCCTGCAGTTTCGCCTCGTCCTCGTGCGACAGAGATGTCTTGAGAACCTTGCCGCCCGTTCCTTTGATCTCCTCGAGCACCTTGTCTGGCGTGGACTTTCTCACCAGGACGAACAGCGCGGAACTGCCGGGAGTCATTGTCGCCGCCAACTCTTTCATGAAGTTGTCATCGATCCCGATATCGCTCAGCGCGCCAGAGACCGCGCCTGCCGTTGCGCCCACCGCCATGCCCAACAGCGGATTCAAAAAGATCAGACCAATGAGCGATCCCCAAAAACCGCCGCTCACCGCGCCCGCCGCCGTCAGATTCACCGCCTGATGGAGTTTCACCTTTCCCTTCGCGTCCTTCACCGCCACCACCGCGTCCTCGAGATCGATGAGATGCTCGCGCTGCATTCGGATGAGCTTGAGGCGAATCTCTTCCGCCTTGAACAGATCGCTGTAACCGACAACTACTAGTGTACTCATTTCATTTCCCTTTTCTTTTATTGGTTTGTTGGTTTATTAACTTAACGTTTGTGAGCCTCTTCGATGGTCCTGAGGAGCTGATTTGCCCAGCGGTCCATCAACTCGACGGCGCTGGGCCAATTCCACCACGCCGCCATGTAGCGACTGGGATCGGCGGAATTATGGATTCCCAATTGAGCCGACAGCTCGGGCGGGCCGATCTGGACCCCGCGGAGCGCCGCCAACTGCTGATGCGACTCCGGATCGATAATCTCCGCTTCCACGCCCATGGCCAACGAGTTGCCTACTCGATACGCACAGGTGATTGCCACCCGGATTTCGGCCGTGTTTGGCCCCGGCGTGCTCACCACCGGATAACGCGCGGAGAGCGTGTTGATGATCTTCTGGCGGAAAGTATCCGCGATCTTCTGTTTCTGGTCCGTCGTGAACGTCGTGCCCCAATATTCTTTGACCATCACCGTCACCGGCGAGATCGTAAACTTGGTGCAGGAAGCCAGCCGACTGGTGTCCACGTAGCGCCAGATCGAGTCATCCAGCTTTTGCAAATGGCTGTAGTCACTGAGAAAGCCTGAAGGTTGTGGCGGTGGGGTCTGGCAACCGCCCCACAGAACCGTCGCAATCGAAGCCGTCGCGCACAGAATGAGATTCCTGATCTTAGACATAATTTCCTATCCAGTTTGTTGGCATTATTGTTTTCCGTTCATCTCGTCGCAGCCCGCGCAGGTCCACACCGCGCCCTTGCCGCCGCCCATTTAATCTATGCAACTCATCTAACTCTTGCAACGCTTGAATATCACGCCATTTGCCGCGCCCGACCCGGTCCCGTCTCATCTGTCCCCCATCAGGCGTCCAGGCACCGGCGGACGGTTTCCAGCAGCCGCTGCGGCGAGGCGGGCTTCTGGATGAAGGTTTCCCCCTCTCTCAAAGAAAGTTCCCGCCCCGCGATGTCCGCACTGTAGCCACTGGTGAAATGGTTTCCGTGCCGCCGCGGGGTTTGGGCTTCACAGTGGCTGCATCTGGCGATTTGCCCGCGGTTTCGGTGGCGGGAAGGAAAATCTGAAAGGTGGTGCCCCGCCCGACTTCGCGGCGTGCTCGACCGCCATCGCCAGCCGGGCCTGGGATTCCTCCATCCTCAACTCACACCCAGCCCACCGGGATCACATCCACCTCCCGATTCAACGGCATCCGCTCCGGGCTGAGACATACGACGGCGCCGTGGCCGGTCCGGATTCCCCGCCCCGCCAGCGTTCGGAACGCTGTCGTGTCGGCTTCCCGAACCAGCGCCGCCTTCTTAATCTCGACCGGCCACAGCCGGCCATCGTACGCAGGAGGGTGGTCTTGCCGACCTGCCGCGGCCCGGTCAGGAGCAGGACTGGGAATTGGGCCGAGGCCTCGCGCCAAAAGTCTGCGCCCGCCCGCGTCCAATATTCAGTGCGGCGATTATTCATTGAGAATGCATATTAGTCGGATTGCTACCGTTCGTCAAGCTCCCCTCCGGCGGGCGGGGTCGGATTCATGCTTGAGCCCTCTGCGCTGCTGGCGGGGCCGTCTCGAGCTCCGCGAGCCGGTGGCTTCATAAGTTGGGTTTTGTGGTCGCGGCTGACCCCTGCGGCTATTTCCTGACGAACAACGCGAGGGAAGCGGTGTAGCCGTGGAGGAAACTCTTCTGGCCGACAGGGCCAATTTCGCCGTTGCAAAAGAAGCCGGCCAAACCCAGCGGCCCGAGCCGTCGCTGGACCATCTGGGCATCGTGGTTGGGACGGCCAAATAGATTCTGTCCGCGACCATTGCAACTGCAGAGACAGCCGCCATAGACAGTGGTTCCTGCGAGTTCGTTCCGAGCGCGGGTCAACAGCTCATTCATGTCCTCCGTGGCGGCCGCCGCCGAACGGCGCTGGAACTGGACGGTTTGGCCCAACCTGGGCAATGCACCCACCGCAATGCTGCCGGAGTGCGGGTCGGCGCCCAGCAGATTGCGAATCAGGAAATCGCCGCGATGGAAGTCCTCCAGATACTCGTTGACGACCATGCCGATGAACAAATTGCCGCGGGCCTGTTTCTGTTCTTCGGAAGAGAGCTGATTGAAGGTTTCCGCGAGGACTTCATAGGCGGGACGGTTGCCGATCTGGTGGATAATGTTTTGCTCGACCCGGGTGAGGGTCCAGGTTTGACCAATCGGCGTGCAGCCCTGCGAAGTGACACCGACCAACTTGACGTCCCCACCGCAGGAAATGGCTACGCCGCCTTCCTCGAAAACCTCGCCATTGAGATACACCTGGGTCGATGGCTCGTTGAAATCGCCGCTGGCTAACCCACCCAGGACGGGGAGCGGGGCGTAGGCATCATTCCAAGTTTTCAACCAGGTCTCGCTGTCGAGATGGAAGGGATCAATGAAGACCAGCCAGCCGTTGGTTTGGCTCGGTTCGACGCCAGTTTTCAGGTGCCAATAGTTGGGGCTGCTGGCTTCCTCGACTTGCTCCTGGGTAAAGTGAAAAGCGGTGAACTCAACGCCTGGTAAAGCGTAAAGGCCAAGGCTCAAGCCAGCGTTCTGCTCCACCTCATGCTCCCCCACAATGAGGTTGGGACTCGAGCATCCGGCCAGGAGCGGAATCCGCGCATGAACACGAAGGATTTCCAGCACCTGCCTGGCGCGGGGAAAGAATCTTGGGGACATGAAGACCAGCCCAAGCGACACCTTGGGCGCGCGCAACTGGTGCCGCAAATCCTCGGCCCACTTCTGGAGGCCCGCCTCCTCGAAGTCACCCGGCCAATGTGCCGCGGCAGAAAATTCATTGCCCACACTCGGAACTTAACGGGGCGGGCCATAATTGCAAACGCCAACCGAGACAAACATTCAGGGCTTCAGGCCAAAATGAACGTCCAGCCAGTTGTCTCTTACCAGTCGGTCCAGCCATTTCATGAAGTCTTCGGGGGCGCTTGGCTTGCGGCTGATTTCGGGTTGGCGGGGGGATGCGGCGTTTGGGCTGCGGGTTTGTGCCGGCTCTTGTCCCGCCGCTGCTTCAAAAGTCGCAATTCTTGATCTTGGAAATCCTGGGCCAGCGCAAGCAGGACGCCGGTGGACCAGGCGAAGGTAAGCAGTCCCGCCATGGCGATCATGCCCTCGAGCAAACGCCAGCGTTCCCTCAGGTTGTAGCTGCAGCCGAGGGTGGTGTAGTCCATCAGGGCGAAATAGTAGCAGAGGCTGCCATTGGCTTTGCCGTCGGACACCGACACCGCGTCTTGCCAGAGGAAAAAACCTGTCCAGGCGAACACCTCGACAAGATGCACGAGCAGAATCATCCAACTGGCGAGGATGAGAATCAACATGCCCCGGGTGAAGGATGTGTTTTGTTCAGACCCCTGCTTCAAGTCGCCGCTGACCCGCAGAATCAGCAGCATGCCGAAACCGTGCATGACCATCGTAATGGCCACGAGCGTTCCTCCCCAGATGATCTCTTCGAGGGATGTGACATAAAGGTGGTTCCCGGCCGAGGTATTCATATTGGCAGCGGCGCAGAGGCGTCACTCACGGGCATTGGGCGCATTGCCATTACGCATGAACTTGGATTCCAGGTATTGAACTCATGAGCCAGTGGTTTCATTGTCGCGGGCACACCTTAACCAGCGCCGGCCCCTGGCGCAAGCCGTCGAATCTCCTTGTCCACAGCAAGCGGAGCAAGACCCCGTGCTGCTGCTCATGGAACGGCAGCCACAACATTACTAACAATTACATTGACGATGAGCCTCCCGCAGGATAACACTTGCAGCAATCCAGCGATTCTCCTGGTAAGCACGAGACGCGGTTCAATTCGTCTTTGGCCGATCCGTCTCCCTCCGGTTTGAGGGAGGGCCTGAGTGTTCAGAAAAAGCGCCTGATGCGCTGCTGTCCGACCTTTGGCTTGGGGAGTCTTGGAGATCAAGTCAAACACTAGTGCCATGTAACGCAACTAAACCTATGAGAATAAGGATATCAAATCAACATTCATTGGCTCAGCCACTGATCGCTGCAGCCCTCCTCGGAGCCGCCCTCAGCGCCTTCGCCGGCTCGGACCTGTACCCCGCCACGGTCAAGGGAGACGGAGCTCTGGGCTATTACCGCTTCGGTGATTCCCTGACCAGAAACCTCATCAATGTCAACAGTGGCAGTCTCGGCGCCGCCGGCGACGCCACCAACGACTTGGCAGCCGTAACGGGCGGAGTGGTGTATTCCATGCCGGGCGCAATCGTCGGCGATGGCAATCGGGCTTCTTTCTTCGATTACAACAGCCGGACTGAGATTCCCTTTAACTCGGCGGTCAACACGCCGAACACCCAGCCGTTCAGTCTCGAGGCCTGGCTGTATCCGGTGAGCGACCAGGTTGCCACCGGGATGGGTACGCTCTGTAATCGCTGGACGCAAGGTGGCAACCGGCAAGGATGGGTCGTGTATCAACGCGCTCCAGACACGAACCATAACATCACTGCCGGCCCCGGCGTGGGTTGGAACGTCAGAATGTATAACGACTTGGACACGGGCGGCCACCTCGATGTCACCAGCGGAGTTCCTTTCACGCTAGGCAAGTGGCAGCATCTGGTCTTCGTTTATGATCCGGTGCAGATAACCAATGCGACATTGACCATTTACATTGACGGCGTGCCAGCCGCCACAAATATCTGGGCGGCAACAGACAATGTGACACCCGGCTACGGCCCCTGCACGGGCGACCACGACCCGGCTCAAGCTGTCAATGGCCAGCCGGCAATGGCGCTGGGAGGCTACAATAACGCGAACAGTGGCACCGCCGGGTTTGCAAACCCCTGGACCGGGGGCATGGATGAATTCGCCTGGTACAACACCAAGCTCACCGCGGCGCAGATTCTGGCGCACTACCAGAATGGGACGAACGCCGCTCGCAGCACGCCTTACGCTACGCTCATCATGTCGCACAACCCGGTCGCATACCTGCGGCTCGATGAAGTCGCTCCGGGGCCGGATACCGCCTTCAATATAGGCGGCGCGCGCTCTGCCGGTCATGCCGCCACCACCGCTGCGATCAAGCATCCTGGAACCAGTGCGCTGGCGGGCAAGACTGACGATGGCTCTCACAGCGGCCACTACCGCGATACGAGCGCCAGCGGCCATGCCTTGGCCTCGATTCCATTCACTGCCGCCAACAACCCCGACGCAGGTTTGCCTTTCACTTTGGAGACTTGGTTCAGGGCGACGGGTGACCAGATGAACCCCGGCCCCTCTCCAATCTGCAACCGCCTGGCCGGCTCCGCACAGAACCGTACGGGCTGGGTGATCTATCAACGCGACCCCAACATTTCTTACGCCGGCCCGCCGGCCGTCTCCGGAGAATCCGGTGTGGGTTGGAACTTTAGAACCTACGTTGGCACCGGAAGCGGCCACTCGGATGTGACCACAAGCGTTCCTTACACCATGGGCGAGTGGCAGCATTTTGTCGTGACTTGGGTGCCTTTATCCGACGCGGGAGCGACCGACAGCGGGTCAGAACTGTGGACTGGCACCCTGACCGCCTATGTAAACGGTGTGGCAGTCGTGACTAACGAGGCCGCCAACTACGCCGCCAACATCGCGGAGCCACAAGGGGCAGACATCGGGCTGGTTCCGTCTGATCTCGCCGTCGGTTCCTATAACGCCGCTTCGACTTTTGGCGAGGAATTTGAAGGCGATGTCGATGAATTCGTAATTTACAACAACTACGCTTTGACCCCCGACCAAATCCTGGCCCATTACATGACGGCCACAAACTCGCACCCAGCCACCAACTATGAGACGCTGGTGTTCAACGCCGCTGGCGATTATTACCTGGCTAATAACGGAGCACCGATCCCTGAAGGCCAAACCCTTCCCAGAACCTACCTGCGCTTCAATGAACCGGCTTATTTCCCGGCCGCCAACAGCGGTTCGCTCGGCTACCGCGCCAACGGCAGCCTGGTTCTCACCACCAATATCGCGACTGGGCCCGCCGGCGCCGGCTTCGCACAGCCCAACCCAGCCGTCCCGCTCGATGGCCTCACGAGTTGGGTCAGTCTCAACGCCCCCTCAGGCCTCAACCTTTCCGGCCAAATCACGCTGGAAACTTGGCTCAACCCAGACGCCACCCAGGGTGGAACCGCCCGGATCATTTCTCACGGGGCGCCCACCCCAACGGCCTATGATATCAATACATTTCCTATTGTTCTGAGCGGCTCCCAGCTCGGCAGCAATGAGGTCTTTCTCCGCATCGAGGGGGCTGGAGCCACGTATTCCGTCGGCACCTCAGATGGCTTTACGTTCCATGGCGCGACTGCCGCTGTGACGGCTGGTGACCTGGGCGGTGGAAACGGGTGGATCCACCTGGCGGGCACTTACGACGGAACGCATTGGAACCTCTATCGCAACGGCGTCCAGATCGCCACCGTGGCGGATGCCGTTGGCGCCCTGCCCGTCAGCGGTGCTGAGTGGGCCATCGGGGCCACCGGCATGGGCTGGGGTGATTTCTATACAGGCCAACTTGATGAAGTGGCCATCTACGGCACGGCCCTCTCGGCCGCCACCGTGAAGGCACACTATTACGTGGGGCAAAACGGAACCGTCCGCCTGTCGATCACCCGTCAGGGTGGAGTTCCAACCGTTACCTGGCCAGCCGGCACACTGCAGCAGGCCGATGCTGTCACCGGTCCCTATACCGATCTGACCAGCGCAAGTTCGCCCTACAACCCGCCCGTTGGCCCAGCCAAGAAGTTCTATCGCGTGAGACTGTAAACCGCGCACGGCTCGGCGGAGCCTTTTCCGCCCACACAAATCGAGGCCAGGAGCCAGCTCCTGGCCTCGTCTTGCGTACGGGAGAGGTGATCGAGCAAGGCGTTTGTGCGGCCAGTACCCCGGTGCTACGTTCCATGGGCGTTTTAGGGGGCTGCGATTGGTTGGATAGGCGTTTTGACCGAACGGCACCGGCCCGCATCACTAGCTCAGCGCCGTTCCTAGCGTGGCCGGCCCCCCGTGCCCGAGCCGCCCATCACGTCGCTCGCAGGGATATCGCTACTGGTGGGACTGATGGCGTGGAGACGACAGCCTCGCGGCCGGCCTGGGAGGAAGTCAGGGCGAAATCTTGTTGAACCCTGACACGAGTTTCGGAGAGACGGAGAAGACAGCCGCGGCCCGCAGCCGGGCGACAGACCAACGGGCCATTTCTTCTTCAGTTGCCATGCGGCTCGTTACCTTGCCGCAGGCGTTACCGTGACTTGCCTGGCCGCGTCGGCCAGCTTGCCACCCTCCAACACCACGCGGCTGAAAGAGACCTTGGCCGTCAGGTTCGTGGTCGTCAGCGGCTTGTCGGCGGCGACAACGAAGTTGAAAGCATTGGTGGCTCCCGGGGCCAGCGGGGATTTCTCCCGGCCCGCGCCAATCACCCACTGCGTGGAGTGACCAACGACTTTGCCCTGGCCATCGAGCAGGAAACAGACCGCGCGGGCCGATTCGATCTTCTCGGCAAAGCCGTTCTTAATCGTCATTGCCACGATGATCTTGTCGGCACCAAGTTTCGGTGGCAAAACGTTGACCGCGAGTTGACAAGACGCGGAGAAAGCACCAAACAGCATCAGGGAAGCAATTGTGTGGTAACGGAGGTTCATGGTTTGGTCATGTTGAATTGGTCAGTCATGGCGTCGTTTCGGAGTCGCCCCGTCACTCGTCAAATCTGGCTGGTCGTCTCTTTTTCAGCATCTTGATAACGCAACACCTTCTTGCTTGCCAGCAAATGCCCTGCCTGCCAATCATAAAGCGACATAGCTGGTCCAGTCGCATCCATGACCGAAGGCGATCCGGGTGTTGAGAGTGAAACAGCCTCCCACAACACCCTTGGTTAACCGGGACAGCGCCACGAGGCGGGCAAGGCGTTTGGATGTTGAGTTTGATGTAGGCGATCTTTGCTTCGATTTGAGAAGCGTTCGTAGCCGAGAAGCTGCTCCAGCGCTCATAAAATCGTTGGCACGGCCAGTGCTATGGTTGGCGTCTGAGGTTCAATCTGGTACCATGCGTGCTATGGTTGGCGTGGGGGGCTCATAAACAGGAGGGCGATTGATGGGAGGATTCTTGCGCCTTGCCTGAACAGCTTCAGCGGCGGTTTGGCATCGGTAGCGTTGCGGCATTACTTTTGACCTTTCCTTAATAATGAAACGACCCACCCGGCAATCATACCAGCAACGATTAGGTGGACATAGGATGCTACTATTGCCAATGCTCCCCATAAAGCAATGTTTCTCGGACTATGGAACCAGTTTCCGCCATCGGATAACGCCGCAGCCCCAATTGAAAGCAGCAAAAAGCCTATCTCCACAAACGTCATGAACGTGACTCTGCTGGTTTTCTGCCCTGCACATCTCAACAGCATCAAAGCCATTTTGTATGGAAGGGCTAGATTCCAGAGTATCTTTAGACTGAAGAGGCCGAGCAAAATATATAGAATTGGGGTTATCATTGCGTTTTGAGCTGGCGCTGACGAAATATCCCTCTCCAAACATCGACACCCTGGGGCCACTGAACAGATGAGGCGGGCACCTCGTCGGTAATGTAGTTTCCGAAAGGCACTTTGGAACCCTCAATCTTGAAGAATGGGAATTCGCTCTGTAAGTATCCCTTCGGGCCGGGAAGCCCTGTCATCAGAAAATTGAGCTGAGTGGGACCGCCCACCTGCACCCATCGCCCGGGATTGAGGTCCGGTGTGATACCTGCATCAGCCCACGATGTGACCTGCACCATCTGGGAACCTCCCCCTGTGGACAGGCTCGCAGATCCGGCTCGATAAAGGCTGACGGCTCCTTGGTATAGACCTGCGACTTGTATCCCGTTCTCGACCAGATTGAAAGCGCCGTAGATGGACGGATTGTTAGCAAAGTTCTGGACGCTCTGACTTATGTTGCCTGGCAATTGTGCAAGAGCACCGGGAATCTGCGGCACCGTGCTCAGCGGGTCATTGATCAGAGCCGTGGTGCCGAAGGCGAAGTCTGCTGGCAGTCGCAACGTGTTGGCCAGGAACGCCTGTCCTCCCGTGTAGGTGCTAATCTCCTGATTAGCTTGTGCCATCCCTTCGCGGGCCTGGCCGAACACGGAAGGAATGGAACCTACCCCTTGCAGAACCGATCCCGCCGCACCAGAGAAGGACGCGTCAAAGAAGCTGCCAACGCTGTTTACGTCGATGCTTCGAGAATGTTCCACCCATTGTTTGCCCAACCTTCCATCCGCATCCCAGTTGTAACCGACAGGGTTCCCCCGGCAGAAGCTGTACCCATTGTCGCTCGCATCGTGTCCGAGCGGATCAAACGCAATAAATCGCCCGCTCACCGGGTCAAGCCAGTTACCGCCAGCCCACACCATGCCAATGGACTCGACGGCACGATTTCGCCACGCGTACTCCACGCCCAACCCGCCGCCTCCTCCGACAGCCGGCGCTCGGTATCCCGGCACGCCACCATAGGCGCTCACCCGGTTGCTGTTCCAGGACACCGATACCCCTCTCACAGTCGCCAGCACATTCCCAAGCGCATCCGCCACCACCGGAGAGAAGGTCGCTCCCGACGCCACCGCCTCAAAACCGCCCGTGCCGTTCTGCCCGCCATACCGGCCGTCAAGGTCCGGCCCCATGAGCTTCCAAGTGGCCTTGCCGTTCTCGTTCACCCCAAGCTCCAGGAACTCAACGGCCGGGTCGAAGTAATGGTCCGTCACCAACGGCGAATTCGTCAGCGCGATATTGTTGGTGACTGCGATTTCGGTCGTCCTGAGCCGCCTGCCCAGAGCATCATAGGCCACGGTAAAATTACGGCCGCTTTGCGTGCTGTCCCGTTCGGTCACTTTGTAAAGCCGCCCGCGCCCGTCCCACGCCAGCGTCTGGACCAGATTGGTTGTCCCGTTCGGCTTGCGCCAGATCCGTTGCGTCAGGTTGCCGTTGCCGTCCTGCACATTGGTCACGGTAATCGAGCCGATGTTATTGGTAAACCACAAGGTCGCATTCGTTGTGAACATCCCGCTCGTATGCACCGCCTTGGCATCCACCCGGTGCGCCCCCGCCGTCAATTCCATCGTTGCCCGCCACTGGTAAGGCCAAAGCTGGTTCGTCGAGCCCACGACCGCGAAGGACAGTGGTACATTGTCGAGCGTCAGGCTCACATTCGCCAGTCCATTGAGCTTGCCGTAAGCCGTCTGGCGCGTAAAACTGTTCGTCTCTGTGCCAATCCGCGAGAAGGCATCTTTCACGCCCGACCAGATGAATGAATTCGCAGTCTGGCCGATCTTCGTCAGCACTCCGGGACCGCCACCCGTGCCGTTGTCGAAGCTATAAATGTTCGTCAAGCGTTTGGTCGAATCGAGGTTGAGCCGTTCCTCGGTCAAACGCCGATTCAGATCGCCGTAGAAGTAGGCGCGTGAATCAGTGAATCATACGAGTCCATTTTATAACGCCCTCCGCCCAAAGCCGAGTCCGTTGCGGTCAACGCGGAGGCTGACACCGTTGCTGCTGCTTGCGCCGCCGCCAGCCGTGCCGCCCGCGCCGCTGCCAGCCATTCACGCCGAGCCGTTTCCTCCGCTTCGCTGATCGGCCCCATTGCCGCCAACGTGAGGTAGTTCGAGCAGTAGCTGGCGATTTCCAACTCGGAACCCAGACCGAACCCCTGGACCACTTGCCGGTGAAATCTCTGCATGCCGGTGAAGGTGGATAGTTCCTCGATTTGGCCCGAGGCAACTTCGCCGCCTGTCAAACTGCTCCCCACCACCAGGCTCGTGAACGGCAGCACATTGCCGGGCAGAGCGGCCAACCCGTTGCCAGCCGCGACCCGCTGGCCATCCAGAAGCAGCACGCTGTTTGTCTCGCCATAACCCACTACCACGCAATGCCAGACCCCAGCCTGGAACGAGACGGGCGCACTCACGCAAACAGCCGGGCCGCTCTCCGTCTGGCACACCAGGGCCAGGTCATTCCCGTTCTCGGTTATCGCAAGACTCCACCAAACCGCGCTCGCGGCGGCATTGGTGGAAACCAACGTCAATAGCCGCGCCACACTTCCCGGCCCGCCGCCTTGCCCCGTGGACGCGCTGCTCCAAGTCGGCATAATGATAGAGTTCATAATTGAAATCACCAGGTCAGGTTAAGCTGGAGTTGAAAGATGATGCAGTGATCGGCGCGCGAGTTGTTGGCCGGATCCCAGATGACCTGGAGATCGGGCTGGATGGAAGCCATCGGGGTGAGCTGGAGGACGTAGGTTGTTTCAAAACCATATTCGTTGTTGTGGACCACCGGCTGCATCAGCGCCGATGGCTGGCTCCAGATGAAGGCGATGCCCAGATAATCGTTGCTGAGCCTGGGAACCAAGCCCGCATACTTCAGCGGAGCCTGCATGGCCAGACCGGTGGCAATCTGCGCTGCGGCACCGTCCAGCGTCACCCGGGAGCCGCCGAAGCCGAAGCGGCCGAAGTAGCCGAATGGCGAGTGCTTTCCAAGTTGCTGCTGGACGTTGAAGCCCAGGCCGGCCTGGGTCTGCCCACCAACCGTAGCGACGAAGGGCTGGATTCGGTAGGCGCCGGGGCCGAGGCCAAACAAGTTCTTCGGTGTCACCCCCAGCTCCAGCAGGTAGGACCAGTTATCGAAACTCAAGTTGTCAAAGGGCGAGTAGCCGGAAAGCTGGTTGTTGGCGCCAGTGCCGAACAGGGCATACCAGAATTCGGATGGCTGCCATTGGAGGTTCAGACCTAAGTTGTTATACGACAAAGGCAGCACCGTGTGGTTGACCAGCGCGCTGTTGAGAAACTGACCCTGGCTATTGTTCGCATAGCTGTTGGCATCGATGTAGTTGCTCTGGTCCACCATCCCCGCAACGGCCACAAACCTCCCATCCAGCAGCGATTGCTGCCAGGCCAGTTCCGAGACCCAGATGCCATTGGGCCCGGACACGGTGCCAATGGGGTTTGCGATGGTGCCAAGGTTGCCCTGCGGTGACTGGGTGCGGCTCGCCGGGGAAAGGCCGAGCTGGACGTTGACTTCGGTGCTGATCCAGCCGGCGGGGCCGCCTTTGGGTTCTTCGAATGCAGCCCACTTTCCCAGAAAGGTCGCGGTATAGTATTCCAGCGCACTCGAGCCGGACGCCACACCCGCCATGCTGACCATGGTGAGGCTCTGGTAGAAGTTGTAGCGCAGGCCGACACCAGAAAGCCAATACTTGCCAGCCTGGCAACCCTGGCTGAGCGGGTCAGTGGAGAAAACAGCCCCAGGCTGGATAGCGGTATTGCCATACTCGTCAAGATTACCCAGGTAAGGCGTCAGGACCGGGGGCGTGGATGGGAACCATTGGAGCCCCTCCTGGCCCGCCTTGCTATCGAGGATGCGCCGGCGAACTTCCTCGGCCAGCGGCGCGCCTCTGGGCGCTGTGGGAATTTGCTGTTTCAAACCGACGGCGGCGGGTGGATGCAATGCAGAATCTACTTTATTGGTGGTGACATGAATGGAATTGCCGTGCCGGTCGATGAGCAGGAAGTGATGGGGTGGGGAGTTGGTTTGCCAATCTGAGGCGCGGGATGTGCTCTCGCCCGCGGCCAGATTCCCCACGGCCAAAGCCATTACGACCGTAAAGCTCTGGAAGCCTCCCACGAAACCTTTCCAGCAATTGCTCAAGGTGTCATCGGGCTGTTTGTCACTGCGGGGGGCGCGTTCGTGTGCGTCACCAGAACTGCGACTCCAAGGCGGCCATCCGTATGCCACGGGTCGCCGCCGCCGTTCTTGCCTTCGAGTTGCTGATGAAAATTGTCCGCGTAATAAACTTCCCGCGTCTGCAGCGACTTCTGCAGTTCCGCCACAATTCTGTCCCGCTCGGCATCCACATCCGGGCCGATGTGATGCGTGATCTGTCCAGTCTTGTGACTCAGGCCCACACGCTCGTCAAAGGTCGCCGCACCAAACCAGACAGGCCGATCGTCCCGCAGTTTGTCCCAGCGCCAAAACCGGACGTGATGCCGCTGGCGTGGGCTATGGCCAACCGGCTGCTCGAAGGCGAGATCCTGCTTGCGGCCAAAGAGAAAGAGGTCGCTGACCGGGGCATCCTCATCCGGCCGGCGGAATACGGAGTCCATTGCGATGCGGACGCTGCTGCGAAACGTAATGGGGTCCGCTGGATACCAGGCGGCTGCCGTCATGGCGTGGATGACATCGGATTCCGAACCTGCCAAAGCAAGGTTCACCGGGTCGCCGGGAATGCCGTTGGCGGTGTGAGTAATGCGGGGTCCGTCGGATAAATCGGGATGACGTTTGGTATCCGTCCGCCAAACCAGCGGCACGATCAGGTAGGCGGCCACGAGGTAGATCAGCAGCAGACCGCCCGCCAGAAGCAGAAGCCTCCGCGGCCAGCCGTCAGGGGGTCTTGACGCTGGTTGATTGAGCGGGTTCTGGACATCAGGATTCATAGAGCTTGAAACATCGCGACGAAGTAGATGGTGAGTTCACCCGACTGCTGGCTTGTGGTCTCGACATGGCTAGAAACTCACGCCCACCGCCAAGACGACCGTTGGGTCGGTCCAGCCCAGGTTGAAGACGTAGGTTGTGAAATCCACCTTCTTGTAGCTAAGCCCGACCAGGATGCCGCGCTGAATGTCGAGGTTCGTGTGATATAGCCTGGTGCGCTGCACCGCCTCGATGAGGCGGGCTTTGCCGCTGCGCTCGGTCAGGAAGTTCATAACGTATAACGTGTTAGTGTCCGACTGCATTCGTCTCGGGCGCCGGCATCTGCCAGCCGCCGCCCAGCGCTTTGTAGAGTTGGACCACTGCGATCAATTCGCTGGCTTGGGCTTGGGCCAGCGCGCGCTGGGTCGGGTAGAGCTCCTGCTGAGCCTGGAGAACCTCGTAGTAGCTCGACTTTCCATTCACGTAACGCTCGGTGGCGATCTGAACCGACGAGGCCAAAGCGGCCACCGCTTGCTCGTCGTAAACCCGAGTTTCACCCAACTTCTGCCGCGAGATCAGGGCGGTGGAGACTTCCTGAAGGGCGGTCAGCACGCTCTGTTCGTATGCGGCCTTCGCTTCGTCGAATTGTGCCTTGGCGGCGCGATACTGGGCGCGGATCTGGCCTCCCTGGAAAATAGGGCCGGCCAGGGTGGCGCCGACGTTCCACGCGTTGGCCGAACCCGCGGTGAAGGTGGAGAGTTCGGGGCTCACTTTGCCCAGAAACGTGGTCAGGCCGATTTGCGGAAAGAAATTAGCGAAGCTTGCGCCGATGTTCGCATTGGCGGCAATGAGAGACTGCTCGGAAGCGAGCACGTCGGGCCGGCGCTGAAGCAGCGCGCTGGGCAGCCCAGCCGGAATGTCCGGCTCCAGTTGCGCCCGCTTCAGCGTGGTGTCGCGTCGGATGGGGCCGGGCTGGCGGCCCAGCAGGACGTTGAGCTGGTTCTCGGTAGTGGCGATTTGAAGCTCGATCTGCGGGATGACTGCTGCCGCATTAGCCAGAGCAGCAGCAGCCCGGTCCGTTTCAAGTCGAGAAGAGACTCCATTGATCCGTTTCTCGTTGAAAATGCGGTAGGTGCCGCTGTAGGCATTGGTGGCTGCTTGTTGAATCTGCAGTTCCTGATCGAAATCGAGGAGCTGGAAATAAGCAGTCGCGACCTCGCCCACCAGAGTGATGGTGATGCCGCGGCGGGCTTCATCCGTCGCCAGGTACTGAGCGCGCGCCGCCTGGCTCAAGCGGCGGATACGACCCCAAATGTCGATTTCCCATGCGGCATTGAGATACGTCATCGCGGAGCTCTCCGTTGCGCCGTTTAGCGGGGCGGGAGAGTTGAAGGCCGCATTGCGGCCGTAGCCAACCGCGCCCGAGTAACCAATCTGCGGAAAAAGCGGCGCGCGGGCCACAATCGCCTGCTGCCGGGCCTGTTCAACCCGTGCCACAGCCCGTTTGAGATCGTAGTTGTTCGTCACCGCCGTATGAATCAGATCTTGCAGAATCGGATCCTTGAACACCTGCCACCAAGGCAGGTCACCAAAACAGTTGGTCGTCTCGCTCGCAGCGAACCGGTAGTTCACCGGCGAATCCACGGTCGGCCGTTTGTAATTCGGACCCAAGGCGCAACCTGCCAGGAGAGTGACAAATGACAGGGCAATGACGAATGACGAATGATGAATGATGAAACTTGGCTTGTTCATGCTCAATGCTCTCCTTGCACTGCTCCGCCAGCCGATGGTGTCGCTTCGCTGGGCTTCGCCGGTTCGGGTTTTCCTCCGCTGATTCTCTCGACCACGTAGAACGCAACCGGAATGAGGAAGATCGCGATGAAACTCGCCGCGCCCATGCCGCCGATGACCGCGAAGCCCATGACCTGCCGGGATAGGGCGCCGGCACCGCTCGCCTTGGCCAGCGGAATGCAGCCAAGGATGAATGCGAAGCTCGTCATCAGGATTGGCCGCAGCCGCAGCTTGGCCCCCTCAAGCGTTGCCTCAATGAGCGGTTTGCCCTGATCGTAACTCATCTTGGTAAACTCCACGATGAGAATTGCGTTCTTGGCCGCCAGACCAATCAGCATGACCAGACCAATCTGCGCATAGACGTTGTTTTCATAGTGACCGACCATCAGAGCCGCAAAGGCGCCAAAGACGGCCACCGGCGTGCTCAGCAGCACGCTGAAGGGAAGGCTCCAGCTTTCGTATTGGGCGGCGAGAATCAGAAACACGCAAACGAGCGAGAAGCCGAAGATTACCATCGGCGAGACCCCTTGCTGGGCCTTCTTTTCCTGGAAGCTCATGCCGAGATAATCGTAGCCCATGCCCGAAGGCATCGTTTCCGCAAACACTTCCTCCAATGCCTTCATCGCCTGTGCCGAGCTGACGCCGGGTTTGGCCGAGGCGTTGATCTGAGCCGATTCGTGGAGATTGTACCGCATGGTGAACTCGGGTCCCATCATGTTGGTGACGCTGGTGATCGCCGCCAACGGAACCATGTTGGAAGCACTGTTCAACACGTAAAACTGGCCAAGATTTTCCGCCTGGGTGCGATAGTCGCCCTCCGCCTGCACATAAACTTGCCACTGGCGACCAAAGCGGTTGAAGTAGTTCACAAACGCGCCGCCCATGAAGCATTGCATCGTCTGGTAAACGGCATCGAGCCGGACGCCCTGCTGAAGCACCTGGTCGCGGTCCACGTTCACAAATACCTGCGGCACGGACAACAGCGCGGTGGTGAAAACGCTGGCCAACTCCGGGCGTTTCTGTGCGGCGGCCAAAAAGATCTTTAGATTGGGGGCCAGGAATTCGATCCCTTTGCCCGAGCGATCCTCTAGAACGAAAGTGACGCCGCCGGAGGTGCCGACGCCCGGAATGGCAGGCGGCGGAAAGGAAAAGCCAACCGCGCCCGGAATCTTGGCAAACTCCCGATTCAGATGCTCCTTGATGGCGGTGTATTGTTCTTCGGGCTTCTTGCGGTCGCCCCAGTTTTCAAACGTGATGAAGAAGAAACCGCTGTAGGTGTTGTTGACACCGCTCAACATGCTGAAGCCAATGACGGACGTGTAATACTTAATGCCCGGCGTCTTCTTGAGGATTTCCTCCGCCTGCCGCACCACATCGTCGGTGCGCTGCAAGGATGCAGCATTGGGAAGTTGGACCCCGGCGAAAACGTAGCCCTGGTCCTCATCCGGGAGAAAGCCCGTCGGTATGGACTTGCCCAGGAATCCGGCCAACACTGCCGCGCCCGCCAACAGCAGAAGCGCAAAGGCGCTCTTGTGAATCAAAAACCGGCAGACACCCACATAACCGTCGGTGACGCGACCGAATACACGGTTGAACCAATCGAAAAACATCTGCAGCGGACCCTTGCTCTTCTTCTTCGGCCTCAGCAACAGGGCCGATAGCGCGGGCGACAGTGTCAACGCGTTGAAGGCCGAGATGACCACCGACACGGCAATCGTCACCGCAAACTGCTGATACAGCCGGCCGGTGATTCCCGGAATGAACGCCGTCGGGATGAAGACCGCCGACAGAATGATCGCAATCGCCACCACCGGGCCCGAGACCTCCGTCATGCCCTTGAGTGCCGCCTCCTTGGGCGATAACCCTTGCTCGATGTGATGCTCCACAATCTCGACGACGACAATCGCGTCATCCACCACCAGGCCGATGGCCAGCACCAGGCCGAAGAGCGAGAGCGTGTTGATCGAAAAGCCGAAAAGCGGAAACAGGGCGAATGTGCCGATGAGCGAAACCGGCACCGCCAGCAGCGGAATGAGAGTCGCGCGCCAGCCTTGCAGGAAGATGAACACCACAATGATAACCAGCACAATCGCCTCCACAAGCGTGTGCTCGATTTCCTTCATCCCTTCGGTGACCGCCAGCGTCGTGTCCAGCGAGACCACGTAATCCACGTCCGGCGGAAAGCTCTCCTTCAGTTTCGCCATCAGCGCACGGGCGTCGGCGGCCGCCTCCACGGCGTTCGAATCGGGCAGTTGATAAAGAGCGACGAGCGCAGAGGGCTTGCCGTTCAGGCGCGAACTCATGCTATAGTTCTGCGCGCCAAGCTCGATGCGGGCCACGTCCTTGACACGCACAATCGCCCCGCCCGCGGCGGCCCGAAGGACGATTTCGCCGAATTGCTCGGGCGTCTCGAGCCGGCCCTGCGAACGGACCGCGTAGGTGAACTCCTGTCCTTTGGGCACCGGCTCCCCACCAATTTGGCCCGCCGGATTCACGGCGTTCTGCGTCTGGATGGCATTGATGATTTCCGGCACCGTGATGCCCATCTGGGCCAGCCGGTCGGGCCGAACCCAAAGACGAATGGAATACTGCCCGGCGCCAAATACCTGAACGCTGGCGATACCCGGCACACGGGTCATCTGGTCGTTGATATTAATGTAGGAATAGTTAGCCAGAAAAATGCCGTCGTAAGTGTTGCTCGGTGAGTAGAGCGCAAACATGATCAGCGGCGAGGATGTGCATTTCTGGACGGTGACGCCCTGGTCGTTGACCGCGTTGGGCAACTGTGAATTGGCCTGCCCTTGCCGCATCTGCGCCAGGACTTGATCGGTGTTCGGATCGGTCTTAATGTTGAAATCCACCGTCAGCTTCATCGAGCCGTTGTTGGCGTTGAGGGAATACATGTATTCCATGTTATCAACGCCTGACATCTGCTGCTCGATGGGCGTCGCCACGGACTGATCCACCGTCACGGCGTCGGCCCCGGGATACGTGGCGTTTATCTGTATCTGCGGGTCGGCAATGTTAGGAAACTGTGCAATCGGCAGGCTCGACATCGCCACGAGGCCGATGATCACCATCAGAATGGCGATCACCATCGAAACGATGGGGCGGTTGATGAAAAACTTGGCCATAGGTCAGGAAGTGCGGAGCGTGGAGTGCGGAATGCGGAATGGTCCTTTCGAGCGCATCTGGGTTCTGCTTAAGGCTTTTTCTGTCCCGCCTTGGCCCCGGTCCCCGAGGGAACCGCCGCCGGCCTTTCTCCAAACGGCACCGGGGTGACTACGGACCCGTCCCGCACCTTCTGCACGCCTTCGGCCACAACACGGTCGCCCGCGCTCACTTTTCCCTCGATTACCCACTGCGGCCCAACCTGTTCGCCAAGAGTTACGGAGCGGATGCTGACTTTGTTGTCCGCCCCCACGACCGCAATGAGACTGGTCCCTTGCATGTCCGTTACCGCCCGTTGCGGAACCAGCAGGGCGTTGGTCTCGGTGTTCAAATGCGCTCGCACGCGAACGAACATGCCAGGCAGAAGCAGGCCTTGCGCATTGGGGAACTCGCCCACCACCCGAACCGTGCCCGTCGTCACGTTCACCTGGTTGTTCGCGAACCGCACCTGCCCCTTCTGCGGGTAAACTGAGCCCGAGGCAAGCACCAACTCCAGGGAGGGGCCACGGTAATCACCCTTGCCGCCGCGGAGCGTCTTGCCCTCAGCCAGCATTCGCTCCCCTGTGAGGACCATCAACTGCTGGGACACTGAGAAATACACCCGGATCGGATTGATCTGCACCACGGTAGTAAGCGGGCCTGAACTCGGACCCAGGAGATCACCCACCTGGGCCTGGGCCAGGCCGGCCACCCCATCCAGCGGCGAGAGAATCGTCGTAAAACCCAGGTTGAGCGCCGCCTGCTCCACCGCTGCCTGGGCAGCTTCGACCTGGCCCTGAGCCATCGCTTCATTCTGAATGGCGTCGTCCAGTTCCTGCTTGCTGATCGCCTCCGACGCGGCCAGCGGCGTGTAGCGTTGCACATCGAGCGCGTACTTCTGCTTTTGAGCCTTGGCCTGGTCAAGTTGGGCCTTGGCCTTGGCCAGCGTCGCCTGAAATGGCGCCTTTTCAATCTGGAATAGCACCTGGCTGTTGGTAACGTCGCTGCCCTCCTGATAGTTGCGGCTGACCAAGTAGCCGCTGACCTGGGCGGAAATCGTCGCGTTGACCTCCCCTTCCAGCGTCCCCACCCAGTCGCGGTAAACCGGCACGTCCCTCTGCTCCACCGCAACCACTTGGACCTCCGGTGGCTTAGCCTGTATGGCCTGCTCCTTTTCCTTGCAGCCGCAAAGGGGTGCCAGCAAAGACAGAAACAAGGTAATCCCCCCAATTCGGCGAATCATGTTGTTAGTCATAACTTTAGTCATATCTAGCGTGCGCTGAACGACAGCAGCAGAACAGAGAGAGTCGGACAAAGCACCTGGCGCCTAGATTGACCGCAACGGCTTCCCTCGTCAAGCAGGAGTTGCCAACCCGCACTTCTCTTGACGGGCCGTGAGGCAGGTCTCCGACCTGCCGGTCCACGGAGTCTCCGACTCCGTGCAGCGCCAAACGGCCCCGACCAAGATGTCTCCTATCGGAGCTTTTCTCAGACGCGGTGGCCGTCGTGCCCGGCAAGCCCGGCCTGAAAGGCACTCGTTCACGGCATCGAGCAACGGAGCGCGGACATAGAGCGCGGAAATTTTTGTCCGCGAGTTGGCGTTAGAGCCGGTGGTCTGATT
>Ga0194053_10000849_pt1 | contig 21233 bp, 12 predicted proteins | sample SepL228m_MetaG_FD_161684 | JGI IMG/M metagenome (GOLD analysis project Ga0194053, IMG submission 161684) | Anoxic zone freshwater microbial communities from boreal shield lake in IISD Experimental Lakes Area, Ontario, Canada - Sep2016-L227-8m | ecosystem: Environmental > Aquatic > Freshwater >... | reverse complement strand
GGCGATTCGCATGGCCAAGATTCTCGGCTACCAGGTCGCGACCAACACCACTGTTTACAAGGAAACCGAGGTGCGCGAGATCGAGCAAATGTTCGAGTTTTTCTCGTCGCTCGAAGTGGACGGCCACACGATTTCTCCCGGCTACGATTACGACGCCGCCAAGAAGGACATTGTCAAGCGTCTGGGGAAGCAGCCGGAAGACTTTTTCCTCACCCGCGCCATGACGCGCGAGAAGTTCGCGAAGATCAAGGAATGGGGCGAGCGGTTCACCATATTCGGCACGACAGTCTATCAGGAGTTTCTTGCCGGCAAACGCGAGTTGACCTGCACCGCCTGGGCGATTCCGACGCGCAACGTCAAAGGCTGGAAGGCCCCCTGCTACCTCATCACCGACGGCCATTACGCGCGCTACCAAGAGATGCTCGATCGAGTGGATTGGACCAAGTATGGGGTCGTGGATGGCGTTGCGCGCGACCCGCGTTGCGAGAACTGCATGGTCCACTGCGGCTACGACCCCAGCGGTGCGCTTGGAACCAACTACCAGCGCGGCGACAACTGGAAGATGATCAGGTACAACTTCTGGCCCCGACCTGAGCCGTATTCCGCAGGCAGCAAGACCAACGCCTTCAATGGGTTTTCCGTCGGCAAGGGCCATCTCGCCGAGGCCAAAGCGGCAATCAACTTCGGTGTGGCCGCTCCGAAATCCATGTTTGATCACGACGGAAGCCATGGCAACGGAAGCTCGTGCGGAAATGGCGATACGTCGCAACGGGACGAGTTGCTTGCCAAGGTCCGCGAGGCGAAGAAAGTTTAGAGCGGACAATTTTCCGGGGTTCGATATGCCTACAGGCGCAGTTTCATGAAAACGCTTTTTCTTTCTCCTCCCAGTTTCGATGGTTTTGACGGTGGCGCCGGCTCGCGCTACCAGGCCCGGCGCGAGGTGACCAGTTTTTGGTATCCCACATGGCTTGCGCAGCCAGCCGCCCTTGTGCCGGGCGCAAGGCTGCTGGATTGCCCGCCGCACAACGTCGAGATCAAGCAATGCCTCGACGAAGCCAAAGGCTACGAACACGTCATCATCCACACCTCGACACCTTCGCTGAAAAACGACTGCAAAGTGGCCGAGGCCATCAAGCAAAACCGGCCTGAAACCAAGATCGGCTTCGTCGGCGCGCACGCGGCGGTTCTGCCGGCCGAGACGCTCAAAGCGTCCCTGGCCATTGATTGGGTCGGGCGCAAGGAATTCGATTTCACCTGCAAGGAAGTCGCCGAGGGCCGCCCGATCGAAACCGTCGTTGGGCTTTCCTACCGTGACAAAGAGGGCAAAGTTAAGCACAATCCCGAACGCGAGATGATCCAGAACATGGATTCTCTCCCGTGGGTAGCCGACGTTTATAAGCGCGACCTGCAAATCGAGAAATACTTCATCGGCTACCTGCTGCATCCTTACGTCAGCCTCTACACGGGGCGCGGCTGCCCGGCCCAATGCACCTTTTGCCTCTGGCCACAGACCATCGGCGGCCACAAGTACCGTGTGCGGTCTCCGCAGAATGTTGCTGATGAAATGGCCTACATGAAGACGCTCTTTCCGCAGGTGAAGGAGTTTTTCTTCGATGACGACACCTTCACCGCCAACCTTCCGCGCGCCCGCGAGATTGCCAGGAAGCTTGCGCCGCTCGGCGTGGCCTGGAGCTGCAACAGCCGCGCGAACCTCGATTACGATACCATCAAATCGTTCAAGGATTCCGGCCTGCGCCTGTTCCTCGTCGGCTACGAGAGCGGCAACGAACAGATTCTCAAGAACATCAAGAAGGGTGTTACGATTGAGGAGATGCGCCGTTTCACCAAAGCCTGTCACGAGGCCGGTGTGGTCGTTCACGGCACCTTTATTCTCGGGCTGCCGATCGAGACCCGGGAGACCATCGAGGAGACGATTCGCTTTGCGCAGGAGTTGGACGTCTTCTCCATGCAGGTCAGTCTCGCCGCGCCTTACCCGGGCACCGAGCTTTACGAAATGGCCCGGCAGAACAGTTGGTTCGTCAAGAAGGACAAGACCGACCTGGTGGAGGAGGATGGCTTTCAGCAAAGCGCCCTCGAATATCCGGGCCTGAGCAAGGATGAAATCTTTGAAGCCGTGGACCGCTTCTACCGTGCTTATTACCTCCGCCCGAAGCCGATTCTACGCATCATCAAAACGATGCTCGAGGACAAGGACATTCTCATCCGGCGCTGCCGCGAAGGCTACGAGTTTTTTAAGAGCCTCAAGCAGCGCAAGGGTGACCTTGCCGCGGCTCAGAACGCCTCGCATTCGGCGGCGGCGGCTTCGTGAGGCTAGAAACGTGATGGTTTCGTGTTTTGTCCCGAGTTGTTTTGAATCTCTTGGATGGCGTTGCCGCCCGGCACCGCCGGCATCCTGCCGTCCTGTATTTCGTTCGCGTGCGTAGTGTTGTAGATGTGCTCGAGGATTGCGGCTGCTTCGGGACTCGTCGGTTCCGGCGGCCAATTTTGTTGTCTTGTGGGAGTTGATGGGGGGCCTCCCAAACCGCTCAATGCAACCGTGCCGGGCGTGGCCATGCCCGGCACGGCGCTATAGGCGGCTGACGGGGATGCGCCGCCGTAACCGGCAGGAGAGCCTCCCGCGCCGGCGGGGTACGCGGGCGCGCTGCCGGGATTCGTGCGGAGTGGTCGAGGCGTGGGAATTGCTCTCGGGACGTAGCCTCCGCCTCCGGGGGTAAATCCGGTTCCCGGCGGAGGCGGGATGCCCCCGCCGACATTGGGCGGAGCGCCAGGCACCCCCGGGGCGGGGGCACTAACCAGCTTCACGCCATTATTCTCGAAGTTGATATTGGTGACCGTGCCGAAATTGTTCACCTTCACGATGCCTGCCTTTTCGTCGATATCGAGCACTTCGATGTCGCCGTCCCGCTGGCCGACAGCTAGAATATAAGATTGCTCTTCCTGTTTGGTGCCCGGCTTGGGGGGCGCCATCACCTTCATCATGGCGCGTTTGTTGCCGAGAATAGTAAAGATACCGGTGAGCGTGATCTTTGGTGGCGGCGGCTTGTTGTCCTCGGGGTTGGGCGGCGGAGCCGGCGCTTTCAGGCCGAAAATGTTTCGGTCCACAATTCCTTGATAAGGAGTTCCGCCTGACTCGGCGGCCATCGCCTTTGCGCCCGCGCACAACGCGAATGCGCCTGCTATGCAAACCAGCATCTTTCTACCGTGCATCATGGTGTTAATATACGGTTAACGGGAATAAAACACCACTCCGAAGTTTTAGTTGCGCCGCCGGCAACACGCCACCGACCGCGTCAGGTTTCGTCGCGATCGCAGAAACCACGGTCTGAGGGTCTCACGCACGCGAACGACGCAGCGTGGCCAAGGCGCAATGGAACAGGAAAGCTAGACAGGAAGATTGAAGACAGGAAAATGAAGAGAAGATTATGGAAAATTTGTTCGATATTATTTACGAAGACAGCGAGATGCTGGTGATCAACAAGGCCGCCGGGTTGGTGTGCCATCCCACCAAAACGGATGCGTATTCTAGTTTGATCAGCCGAGTGCGGCTGTATTTGGGGCAAGGCTCGCAGCCGCACCTGGTGAATCGGTTGGACCGCGAGACCAGCGGTGTGACGTTTGTGGCCAAAGACGGGGACACGGCGCGCGAGTTGCGCCACATCTGGGAGAGCCGGCAGGTCGAGAAGGAATACCTGGCAATCGCGCACGGGCACCCGCGCGAAGCGCACGGGGACATCGACGCCCCGCTGGGCAAGGACGAGCAGAGCCGGGTGGCGATTAAAGATTGCGTCCGGGCCGATGGGGCCGCCGCCAAAACGGAGTATTGGGTTCAAGAGCGATTTACGCGCGGCGGGACATCCGAAAGCCCCACCCTCCCGCTCGTGACGAGTGACGAGTGTCGAGTGCCAGGAATGGGCCAGGCATTACACGCCAGATGCCACATCGCATCAAGCATAGGTTATCCGTTGCCATTCAGCCTCCTGCTCGTGCGGCCGCAGACGGGACGGAAGCACCAGATTCGGATTCATCTGGCGCACATCGGCCATCCGATCGTGGGCGACAAACTGTATGGAGGCGACGAGGACTTGTATCTGGCACTGGTCGAGGACCGTTTGACGCCGGAGCAATGGCGGCGGCTGATCTTGCCGCACCACGCGCTGCATGCGCGCGAGGTGCGATTTGCCTGGCGCGGTCAGCCGAGGGTTTTCCGCGCCGAGCCAGAAGCATGGTTCCTGAACTGGTTGAAACTGCAGGCGGCGACGGCGGTTGGCGGACTTTTCCGTGTTTAATGAGATTAGCGCCGACTGCCGTCGGCGGCTACGATTTCTTGAATTGACGTTGCCGGTTCATGGACAAGGGCAAAATTCGGTTTGCGCACCGCCTGGTTCTCTTGTATAAGGCTGCGCTTTATGTGGATAAGACAGAACGGAGTGTTGGGGTGCTGTGGTGCTGAAGTGTCGGCGGCCGGGAAGCAAACGGGGCGAGGAACCCTGTTCCTGGCTTTGCTGTTCATCGCAGCCCTGGCAGCCGGATGCAATAAACCGGCGCCCCCGGCTGCGCCGCTGCTGCCACCGCCGGTTGAGACGGTTGCCCGCGTGCATTGGCTGGGCATGAAGCGGCTGGCGGTCGAAACCAATGCCGCCTCATTTATGGGCATCTGGAACATGGCGGAAAGCAAGCAGCTTGAGACGCAGACGCTGGACCGGCTGGCGATGGGGTTGGTCGCCAGCAACCAGTTGCCGGTGATTGACTCCCAGGCGTCAAGTACCAACCACCCGCCTCCACTCATCGGCCTCGCGGCTATCCTTCGTCCTCTTCTGGAGGATTTGGTGCAGGAGGAATCATATCTTGAAGTCCGGCAGGCGACCAACCAGCCGGGGGATATGGCCCTGGCGATACGGCTTGGCGACGAGCGCGCCGGAGTGTGGCAAACCAATCTTGCTGCCGTCCTCGAATTGCTCACCGGCGTCGGTCCCACCCCAGTGCAGGATGGGCGCGGGTGGGTATTGCCGGTCACCAATAATCAGTTATCGGTTATCAGTCATCAGTCATCACAGTCATCAGCCACTCGATATGTTGAGCTTGTTCGTGTCAAAGACTGGACCGTTATTGGACTGGGACGGGAGACCAACGTGGTTGTGGGCGAACTGGGAGGTCTCATCCTGCGTGATGGCCAGCCCTTTGCCCGGCAGCCGAAGGATTTCTGGTTGTACGCGGACATTGACCTGCGGCGAGTCGCCAGCGCGCTGACGTGGGGTTGGCAACTGCCCGCCGGACTGCCCAGGCTAACGGTCACGGCGATCGGTGATGGTGGAAACGTCCGCACCATGGGAGCTTTGAATTTCCCGCAGCCGCTGCCCTTCGAGTTGGAGCGGTGGAACATCCCGACTAATCTCATCCACGAGCCGACGGTGAGTTTCACCGCCATTCAGGGCATCACCGCATGGTTGTCATCCTTGAAAATCTGGCCGGACCTTCAGGTCGGCCCGCCGCCAAGCCAGCTTTTCTTCTGGTCGCAGAGTGGTTTGCCGATCATGACCTTTTGCGCAGCTTCTTTGCCCGACGCCAGCAACCGGGTTGACCAGATAACAGAGAACCTGGTGAATCAGGCCAATCCCTGGCTTACCAATAACGGCATCGGCAGATTTGAACGAGCCACAAACTTCAACGGGGTGGTATGGTCTGACGTCGTCATCGCTACGCCGTTCTTGAAGTCAATCCCGGCGAACGGGGGCGATTTCGCCTTCGCGGGTTTGGAGTCGGATTTGAACACCAACCGTCCGGCGCCTGTGAGTTTGTTCCATCAGGTTGTGACTTCGACCAACCTGGTCGCCTACGACTGGGAGTTGACCGGGCTGCGAATCGAGCACTGGTTGTATTTTGGCCAACTGCTTCGGTTTGCCCTGCATCACTCCCAGGTGCCGCCCAAGTCCGCCAGCTTCGCCTGGCTGACCGCCCTCGAAACCAAGCTGGGCAATTGCGGGACGGTGGTTGTCCGAACCGGGCCGGCCCAGCTCTCTTTTGTGCGCAACTCCGGGATCGGATTGACCTCGGCCGAACTGGACTTGCTGGCGGATTGGCTGGAATCGCCGCGGTTCCCCTACGGGTTGAATACCTTCACGGGTGAGCCGACTCCGCTGCCCCTTAGGAAGTCCCGGCGGCCCGCCGCGCCCACGGCGACCAACGCGGTCCCCCCCGGTCCGCGTTAGCGGGAAAAACTTCTCCGTGCCGAACATCCCCAGGACAATGCGCGCGGTGGTTTATCGCGGGGCAAACGATCTGCGCCTCGAGACGGTGCCGGTGCCGCGCATCGGTCCGTATGAGTTGCTGGTTAAAGTGGCCGTCTGCGGCGTCTGCCCTACCGACATCAAGAAGATTCAGTATGGCACAGTCCCGCCGCCGCGCATCTTTGGCCACGAAACCGCCGGCACTGTCGTCCGCGCGGGCGCAAGGGCCAGGGAGTTCAAAGTCGGCGACCGGGTCGCGCTGCACCACCATGTGCCTTGCCTCGAATGCCATGCCTGCCGCCATCGCGCATTCGCCCAGTGCGAGCAATACAAACGCACCGGAATCACCGCGGGATTCGAGCCTGCCGGCGGCGGGTATGCGGAATACGTGCGGGTGATGCCCTTTGTCCTCCCCGGTGTGGTGAGAATTCCGGCCCGCAATTCTTTCCTCGAAGGAGCCATGCTCGAACCGGTCAACACTGTGCTCAAGGCTGTCAAACGCCTGGCCCTCCTGCGCGGCGACACCGTCCTGGTGGCCGGGCAAGGGCCCATCGGCCTGATGTTCACCCGCCTGCTGACGCTCGAGGGAATGCGGGTGGTGGCGACGGACTTGCTGGAGACGAGGCTGGAGATGGCGCGGGAGTTTGGGGCGGTAGGCGTCGTGAAAATTCGAAGTCCGGAGGCTGAAATCCGAAATCCGAAATCTGAAATCCGAAGGAAATCCGAAGTCCGAAGTCCGAAATCCGAAGTCACTGGTCAGTTGTCAGTCGTCAGTGGTCACGCATCACGCATCACGCATCACGCATCACGCATCACGCATCACGCATCACGCATCACGCATCACGCACCCCGCATCCACCAGCTTACGGGCAACCGGGGCTTCGACGCCGCGGTCATCGCGGTTCCTTCGGATGCGGTGGTGCGCGAGGCGCAATCGTTGGTGCGGGGCGGCGGTCGGGTGCTGCTGTTTTCGCACACACGGCGCGGGGATGAAACGCCAGTGGATCTGGCGGCGGTGTGCGTGGACGAGAAGGATTTGATAGGCAGCTATTCGGCGGATTTCTTGTTGCAGGACGAGGTGGCGCGGTTGGTCTTCTCGCGCAAGCTCGATGCCTGCCGTCTCATCACCCACCGGTTTCCCCTGGCGCAAACCGGCGATGCCATCGAGTTGGCGTCCCGTCCCAGCCCGGATTCCCTGAAAGTCGTCGTGGTTCAAGGCGAGTGACGCTCGGAGAATCGAGCCGCAGATGGCTGTTGTGAAATCATCTGAACTGTGCGTTGGTTGGAAGGTGCTGCTGCCCTGGCTGGCGGGCTTCGGCACGCTGGTCTATGTGTGCTCGCGATTCGTGCCCTGGGCGCCACCCAGCCGTCACGGCGAGATCGAGGATTCCTATATCCAATTCCTGCACACGGCCTTTGTCGAGCGTCTGCAATTCGGGCGTGATGTGGTCTTGACATTTGGCCCGTGGGGATTTCTTTACGGCGGCTACCACCCCGCCACCCACTTGGTTTCAGTGATCGCCTGGCTGGGGCTATCGGTCGTGTTCTGCTGGTCGGGCTGGCTTGCCGCCCGCCACTTTGCCAGGAGCGGGATGGCGGCCTGGCTCTGGCTGATGGTCTTCGCGGCCGTCGCGGGCCTGCCCATTTTCACCTTGATTGATGCGCGGCTCAAGGCGTTGGTGATTCTGCTCTGGCTGCTGCATTTTTTTGTGGAGACCCGATCGTCGGCCGCGGCGCAGGCTTCGTTGGCGGTGGCGCTGGGACTGTTCAGCTTGGTCAAGTTCAACGTTCTGATCGAGACGGCCATGGTTGTTGGGGTTATCGCGCTGGACGACGTTGTTCGTCGCCGGCGTTTCCCGTGGTTGCTGACTGTGTATTGTGCCGCCATCCTGTTTTTCTGGGTTGCCGCCGGACAGCGCTGGAGCGCGCTGGGGCCGTTCCTTTGGTATTCGTCGCTACTGGCCAGCGGTTATACCGAAGCCATGATGTTAGCCGGGCCGAAGCCCGTGCTGGACGCATGTGGTTTCCTGCTGGCCTCAGGAATAGTTTGTGCGGTGGCAGGCTATGCGGGATGGGTGCGGCACCGATGGTTTGGCGTGTTTCCCTTGGCTGTATTGGTTTTGATTCTGTTCACGGATTTCAAGCATGGCTATGTGCGGCAGGATGCCCACGAAGCCGCCGCCACGCTGGTGCTTTTGCTTGTTTCGTTGGCGTCGCTGGCAGTTGCCTGGCCGATTGTCCGAACCCAGAGGCGCCGGGCTGCTTTAGCCAGCCTCCTGCCGGTGATCGCAGCTTCCTTCCTGGCCACATCCACATTCAGCCGCTACTCCGAGAAAGGGTTGCCGGCACAGTTGCTTGGAACTTTCAATATCCGGAATGTTCTGGCTCCGGCAAAGCTGCTCTTTGGCCCGGGATATTTGAGGGAAGGCTACGAAACCTATCTTGCCGCTATCCGGAGCAACAACCCACTGCCGGCGATCGAAGGCGAGGTTGATACGTATCCCGGGAATGCAGGGGCCATCCTGGCGCAGGGATTGACTTACCGCCCGCGGCCGATCATGCAGAGCTATCAGGTTTACACTCCGGAATTGGCGGCATTGAACGCTGCGTTTCTCCGGAGTGATCGAGCGCCCGCCAACATCGTGTTCCAGTTAGCGCCCGTGGACGATCACTTCCCTTCGTTGGAGGATGGCCAGTCATGGCCGGAACTGTTGACCCGGTATGGTGTCCGGCAGGTCGAGTGGCCATTTGTGGTGTTGAAACGGTCGGTGGCCCCGCGGCCGTGGCGACTGGAGCCGCTCGCCGACATGCCGATTGGTTTTGGGGAACTCGTTGCCGTCCCTCCTGTGACGAACGGACCGGTTTGGGCCCGGATCGACATCGACCAGACCTTGGCGGGGAAGATCGTCTCGATGCTCTACAAACCGCCCATTCTGCGGCTGACAGTTTCCACTCGCGATGGCGGGCAGGTTCGCTATCGGCTGGTTCCCGGCATGGCGCGCAGTGGATTCCTGTTGTCTCCGGTCATCCGCGCCCCCGTGGCTTTCGGATCGCTGGCGGAGGGCGGCGAGCTGGTCGATTTAGCGGATAAGCAAGCAACCTCGGTGGCCATCTCGGCCGACACCGGGTCCGGCTCGAGTGTTTGTTATCGATCACCCCTGCGCCTGCGGTTTTATCGCCTCGACTATCCCGGGCAGGACATGAGCAAGCTGGATGGCTTTCGCGCGCTGAGAAATCTGTCGAGAACCTTTTCCCGGGCGATTTCGTTGCGTGCCGACTATCCGCCGGAAATGGTATATCTGCCGCGCTGTGGCAGCGTGCTGCGGGTGGCGCCGACTTCAGCGATTCAGCTTTCGATCGAGGGACATCCGCAGCACTTGCAGATCGGGTTCGGGATTCTCGCGCCGGAAGGGATGGCTTTGGCGGAGACCAACGGGGTTGTCTTCCGGGTTTCGGCGGTGAGTGGGCAGGGCGACATCGTTCCACTCTGGTCGCAAAGCATCGATCTGCCGAAGAGCGAAGCTGGCCCGGGCAGCCAACGGGCGGTGATCGATCTGAGCCGGTGTCCATCGTCCGAACTCATTCTGGAAACAGTGCCGGGTGGCTCGAAACCAAATCGGCTCCAGTGTTACTGGTCGGACGCGAAGTTCGAGTGAAGGATTGCCCGATGTGCAGGTCGTTAGGGTCTGGGTGCCTTGCGGAATCGCATTGTCACTGGATATGACATCTGTTCATAATTGGGTTCTTGATGTCCGCCGCTGCGATTGCCAGTCAGAACTGATGTGATGATATGAGAGCCTTAAACCGGCCGCTTCTCTTTCTTCTGTTTTTCGTCTCTGGTTTTTGCGGCTTGCTTTACCAGGTGGTTTGGACGCGACTGGCTTTTGCCTCGTTCGGCATCATTATGCCGGTTCTGTCAGTTGTGATTTCGGTTTTTATGCTGGGACTGTCCCTCGGTGCCTGGGCGGGTGGCCGGTGGATTGGCCGGTGGGCGGAGCAGACCCGGGTCTCGCCAATCAGTTTTTATGCCCTGGCAGAATTGATCATCGGGGCGGGCGCTTTCGCGGTTCCCGGCCTTTTCGCGATGGGGGAGCATTTCCTGCTGGCGATGGGCGAGGCGGATTCACTCCGCTATCTATTTCTCTCGGCTCTCCTTTTGGCAGTTTCAATTCTGCCCTGGTGCCTCTTCATGGGTGCGACTTTCCCCTTGATGATGGCTTATATTCGGGAACGCGACCCGCAAAACTCGGAAAGCTTCAGTTTCCTCTACCTGGCGAATGTGCTGGGAGCGATGACCGGAACCTTGCTGACCGCCTTGGTTTTGGTGGAGCTGTTGGGGTTCCGGCACACCCTGTGGGTCGCTGCGGCGGGGAACTTCACCATTGCCGGGATCGGTCTGCGGTTGGGCTGGGCCAAGCGGATGGACCGCCCACGAACGGCCACCAATCACGGTCCGCGAGTTGCGTCACCCGTTACCCGAGACCCCTCGCCTCGTTTCGTCGAGTGGATTTTGTTTTCGACGGGCTTCGTCTCGATGGCCATGGAGGTGGTATGGATTCGGGCCTTCACCCCGGTGGTCAAGACGCAGGTGTATTCCTTTGCCATGGTGGTTGCCACCTATCTGGGCGCGACGTTTCTTGGCTCGCTGGTCTATCGCCGGCACCTCGAGAAATGCAAGGTGAGGGCAGTTGCCGAGATGCTTGCTCTTTTATGCGTCGCGGCCTTTCTCCCCATTTTGGTCAACGACCCGCGCTTGGTGAAGGCGAACTGGCTTTACGCTCCCGATCCCGTGAGCGTGGCGATTGTGCTGGCCAGCATCTGCCCATTTTGCGCCATTCTAGGCTATTTGACTCCGCATCTGGTCGATCACTATGCCGGGGGTTCTCCGCAGGACGCGGGTAAAGCCTACGCGCTCAACGTCTTCGGCTGCATTCTCGGACCGCTGTTCGCCTGTTACCTATTGCTGCCCTGGATCAGCGAGCGCTGGGCTCTCGTGCTTCTGGGCCTACCGTTCTTCGGGTTCTATTTCCAGTCGCGCAAGACATTGCCCGCCAAGCAACGTTTGAGCCTGGGCTTGGCCGGAGGCGGCGTGCTGGCTTGCGCCCTGTTTTTTTCCGGCAGCTATGAAGATCACGTCATGAAATCGGAAAAGCACGCGACGGTTCGCCGCGATTATGCGGCCTCCGTCCTGGCCTACGGCGAGGGATTCTACCGTCTTCTCTGTGTCAACGGCCTCGGCATGACTACGCTTACCCCGATCACCAAGTTCATGGTCCACCTGCCGCTCGCTTTCCACCGCGGCCCGCCGACCTCCGCCCTGGTAATCTGTTTCGGCATGGGCACCACCTACCGCTCTGCCTTAAGCTGGGGGGTCAAGACCACCGCCGTGGAACTGGTGCCCAGTGTCAAGGAGACCTTCGGATTTTACCACGCCGACGCCGCGCGTTACCTCGGCGACTCCAGAGGCCGCATCATCATCGACGACGGTCGGCGTTACCTGAAACGCACGCGGGAGAAGTTCGATGTCATCGTCGTTGATCCGCCGCCGCCGCTGGAGGCCGCCGGCTCCAGCCTCCTCTATTCTCGGGAGTTCTATGAGACTGCAAAGCAGCGTCTGAATCCTCATGGCATTCTCGGAACCTGGTACCCCGGTGGCGACTTGGCCGCTGGCCGTGCCCTGGCGCGATCGCTCCGCGAAGCTTTTCCCTACGTCCGCTTTTTCGACTCGTCCGAAGGTTATGGCAATCACCTGTTGGCATCAATGGACCCGATCGAGAACCTGAGCGCCGTCCAACTTGCGGCGCGTCTGCCCGCCTCCGCCAAAAAGGATCTGCTCGAATGGACCTCCACCCCTGACATCGCCGCCTACCTGGACCTCGTCCTGTCTAGAGAATATCCCATCGAAAGGATACTTCACCCCGACCCCCAAATCCGCATCACCGACGATCGGCCATACAACGAATATTTCCTTCTCCGCCGCCTGGACCAGTTTTGACCATTATCTGTGCGGGGGAATGGGTTGCCGATTTGCCGAATTACCCCTCAAGCGGCGGCTGGTTTGATCCGCTCCGGGCCAGGAGCTTGTCCTCTTGTAACTTTGTTACTACTGCTGCGGTTCGGCGGGATCGTGATAGGGTTGGTGGGCTTGATATAATTCCAGCAACTTCTGGTTCTGGCCGGCCAGATCGTTCTGGCCTGATGCCAGAGCGAGGTTGCAGGCGTTTTGGGCGGCAGCGATGGCCTCGTCGAATCGGCCGGCTTCGGCGTAAGCGGCGGCGAGGGTGCCGACCATGACAGGACGTTGAAAGCGGGTCAGTTCACAGGCCTGGTGGGCGAGATGGACGGCCTCGGTGCCGTCGCGGAAGGCGGCGTTGGAGTGGGCCGCGCGGATCCAGGCCAGATTGTTGAGCGCATCCGGCCAGTCGGGCTTGAGGCGCAGCCCCTCGCGGTAATGGTTGATGGCCATCGCGGTGTCGCCGGTCAAACCCAAGGCGATCCCGAGATTAAAATGAGCGGCGGGATCGGCCGGGTTCTGGAGCAAGACTTTCGCCAGTCGCGCGCGAGCCTCGTGCGACTTGCCCAGGCGGGCCAGGACGATCGCATAATTGACCTGAGCATCCGTGAATTGCGGTTCGATGAGCAGAGCCTGGACGTAGTGATCGGCTGCTTCCTCCCAATTCCCGGCGTCTGACAAGACGCAGCCGAGATTGTAATGAGCTACCATGTTGTTGCGGGTGACGGCCAGGGCGCGACGGAAGAGGGTTTCACTGGTTCGCCAATACTGCAATTGATCATGTGTGCGGAACAGGAAGGCTGTGAGCACAAAGACAGCGGCGGAGATGAGAACCAGCTTCAGAGACCGGCCCCTGCCTGCCATTTCCCCGCCGGCCCACGAGATTACGAGGAACAGCCCAATGATCGGGACGTACATATAGCGATCAGCCATCGCCTGTCGGCCCTCCTGGGCTTGGATCAGCCCGATTACGGGCAGGAGCGCGATCAGAAACCAAAGCCAGCCTGCCAGGACATAAGGCCGGCGTCGGCAGAGCCACAGCGCGCACAAGCTCAGACCTGAGAGCAAGGCGAGTGCGGCGAGCACAGCCAGGAATGGCCAGCGCCCCGGATGCGGGTATAGCACCGCCAAACGGACTGGCCAGAATACGCCACCCAGATATCTGGCCAGCGAAACGATGGCATTTCCCACACGCGCTGACATGGGCAAATCGTTCAAAGTAACCAACACGCCCTCATTCAGATGCTCCGTGATCGTGAGCAGGCACGATGCCGCGCTCAACACGAGGAACGGAACTTTCTCGGTCACCAGGGCTGGCAGCGCGAGGCGGGAAATGCGAGTGGGACCGTGAGCAAAACGTTCGAGTGGCCACCAGTCCAACAACCACATCACCAAAGGCACTATCACAAGGGTCGGCTTGCTCATCAGACCCAGAGCGAAAAGAAAGAGCGCGAGCCCGTACCAGAGGCCGCGTTTTGAACCTCGAACACCGGACTTTGAATGTCCCGCCTCGGCCTTTGGATTCTGGATTCTGGATTTTGGATTGTGGCCTTCTGACTTTCCTCCGCGCCCTGACCCCAAATACTCGTCCCCCTTTGCGTATTTCACATAAGCCAGCAGCGTCAGCATGAAAAAGAAAGTGCTCAGAACCCCCTTCCGCTCCGCCACCCAGGCCACCGATTCCACCTGCAAGGGGTGTACTGCAAACAAGCCTGCCACCAGAGCGCTCTGCCACATCGCTCCGGTCATCCTCGATAGTAACAGGAAGAGCAATGCCGCGTTGGCTGTATGCAGCAAGACGTTGGTCAGGTGATGCCCCCAGGCGCGCATTCCAAAGAACTGCACGTTTGCCATGTGCGACAACCATGTCAAGGGAGGCGTGCTGCTGGCTCTTATATTGGCGAAAGCCCACCACGCGCTCTTGAGCGTGAGCCCGGACTGCACGATGGGGTTTTGCGTGACGTATCCTGGGTCGTCGTAGTTGACGAATCCGCAGCGGAGGACTGGCCAGTAGGCGAACCAAATCAGGAGGCCAAGCAGCGAACAAATGAGCAGCTTCTTGCGGGCAGTGGTGAAACTCATTGCGATCTCTGGCCGGTGAGAGCCTGCAGTTCGATACGGGCCTGGGCAAAGTCAGGCTTGAGGCGCAGGGCTTCAGTGAATTGGCGGATGGCTTCGTCGGACCTGCCCTGGGCGGCGAGGGCTTTGCCGAGGTTACAGTGGGTGCCAGGGTTTTCGGGCCGGAGACGCAAAGCCTCCTGGAACTGGACAATGGCATCGTCAAGTTTGCCGGTAGCGGCCAGGGCGGAGCCGAGCGCATTGTGCGTATCGGGATTGTTCGGAGCGATGCGCAGCGCCTCGTTGTAGCAGGAGATGGCTTCGCCGAAATCTTGCCGCGAGGCCAGCAGTTTGCCGAGGTTAAGCTGGAAGGAAGCGCCACCGGGCTGGCCGCGCACTGCCTCCCGCAGTTCCAGGATCGCTTCCTCAAGCTTTCCCTGCCGGGCCAAAATGATGCCCAGATCGTTATGGGCCAGGGCGAAACCCGGTTTCGCTTGCAGGGCGAGCCGGTACTGGACGATGGCCTCGTCGGCTCGCCGGAGGTTGGCCAGGGCGTTGGCCAGGTCATAGTGAGCGGCAACCTGGTCCGGTTTGACCCGCAGGGAAGCTTCGTAATACTGAGCCGCCTCGGCAAATTGCCCCTGGCTGGCCAGGGCATTGCCCAGGCCGTTGAGGGCGCTGGTGTCTTCGGGCTTCTCTTTGACCACGGCCTGAAAATGCGGAATGGCTTCGTCGAACCGCTTCATCTCGCGCAGGGAGTTGGCGAGGTTTTGGTGAGCGCTGGTGAAGCCGGGTTTCGAGCGCAGCGCGGCCTCGAAGTAGGGGATGGCGTCGGCGAATTGTTTCCGGTTGGCCAGGCTGCAGCCAATGTTATTGAGGGGGTCCGGGTAATGGGGTTGCATTTCCACGGCCTTGAAATAGTTGGTCAGGGCCTCATCGATGCGACCCTCGCTGTCCAGCCACGACCCGAGGTTGTAGTAGGCGATGAAGTTTTTGCTGCTGACGGCAACGGCATGGCGGTAGAGGCTTTCGCTGTCTTTCCACGAGCGCAATTGGTCTCGCGTCCGCGCGGCGCAAGCCAGCAACACCAGCGCGGCGACCAGCATCAGCAGACCCCTGTTCAGTCTTGCACCCCAGGCGAGGATGATGAAGATGCCGATCAAGGGCAGATAAGTGTAGCGGTCGGCCATGGATTGTTCGCCGACCTGAACCACGCCAATCACCGGGACGAGCATGCCCAGGAACCAGAACCAACCGGTGAAGGCGAACGGGTATTTGCGGCGCAACCAAAGAGCGGCGAGCGTCAAGCCCGCCAGCAGCGCCGCGGCGAGCAGAACGGAGGCCAGCGGCCAGTGACCCGGGTGCGGGTAGGGGGTGGCAAGGTTCAGCGGCCACAGGGTCTTGCCGAGATACCGGACATAAGCGAGCAGCGCATTGCCCACGCGAACGCCGAGGGAAAGGTTGGCCAGAGGCTGAATGGCCTGCTTTTGAACCAGCACGGTCACAAGACAGGAAATAATGCTCAGCAGAAGGAAAGGAAGTTTCTCGAGGAGAAGAGGAAGAAGAGTCTTGAGTCTTGAGTCTTGAGTCTTGAGTTCAAGGCGCCGCAGGGGCCAGTAATCCAAAAGCAACAACACAAACGGCATCGTGACCAGCATGGGTTTGCTCATCAGACCCAGGGCGAAGAGAACCAGGGCCAGGGCATACCAGAAGCTGCGTTGCAAACCTCGAACACCGAACATCGAGCGCCCAACGCCGAACTCGCCACTTCGGATTTCGGTCTTCGGATTTCGGTCTTCGGATTTCTCCCCCTCGCGCGACATCCGCCACGCGCTACTCGTCACATAATTCACATAGGCCATGAGCGTGAGGAGGAAGAAGAAGGCGCTCAAGACGTCCTTGCGTTCGGAAATCCATGCGACCGACTCGACATGCAATGGGTGCAGGGCGAAGAGGGCGGCGACAAAGGCGCTTCGCCCCAGCGCGCCCGTGAGCCGCCGCAGGAGGATAAAAAGCAGGATAGTATTAAGGGCATGGAAAAGGAGGCTCGTCAGGTGGTGGCCGGCGGGATTCAGCCCATAGAGCTGCACATCGAGCTGATGGGACATCCACGTTAGCGGATGCCAGTTGCTGGCGTGGCCGGCGCGGAAGGCCCAAGCCATATCCTCTCCTGTCAACCCGCCTTTGACATGGGTGTTTGCGGTGACGTAATCCGGGTCGTCAAAACTAACGAACTGATGGCGAAGGGCCGGGTAAAAGACGGCCAGGGTAGCGGCCGCCAGCAGCAGGCCGACAATCGCCGGATGCGACAATAGGCGCGCGAGCCTGGAGGCAGGCGGCGTGCCGCGGGAGAGTTCGGCGGGCGTTATTCGAGTCATATATGGCGCAGTTATCCCGGTTGCTTAAATTAAGGTATAACCGAATGCGCAAGGAGTGAAAACCGAAATGAATAACGAGCCAAGCGCAGGCCACAATAATTGAACCCAGGCCCAAAGAGTTTTTCTTCCAATTCGGCGTTTTAACATTGTTAGCGTGTTTAGTGGGAAAACCATCAGACATGGCATGAACATTGCTATATAACCCTGTTTTATTGGCTTTATTTGATCGAAGTCAACCTTGCTTCCGGTCAAAAGGCGTTCGTTTCGAGCGCAAACCGGCGTGCGAATAAATGTTCAAAATATTTTTGAAAAACTGTTGACGGCTTTGGGAATGTTTGCAATAGTTGCATCACACACGGTAAACACAAACTACATATATGAGAACAAAAACATTAGTATGCGCGGCTGTTTTGGCCGCTGGCGTCGCCACCACCATGGCGCAATCGAACGTTTATTCACTAAACGTTGTCGGCTATTACAATCTTCCGCTTGCAGCAAACGCGAAGATGATGATCGCCAATCAGCTCAATACCACAAATAACACGTTGGGTGCCCTCATCCCGATCGCTCCGGATTCAAGCGTTTTCTACAAGTACGCCGGCAGTTTCACGACTTACTCGTACGACGCACTGACTCCGGGTTGGTTGCCGAACGGGAATGCCACATTGAACCCGGGCGAAGGCGGTTTCATTATCTGCCCGGAAGCCACAACGCTGACATTCGTCGGTGAAGTGCTCCAGGGTTCGTTGGTGAATACCCTGCCGATTAACACGAAGGTCATCCGCTCGTCAATAGTTCCGCAACAGGGTCTCATCTCGACCGACTTGAAACTCCCTGGTGAAGACAGCGATGTACTGTACACGTATGCCGCCGGTTATACCGCCTATAGTTATGATGCCCTCACCCCGGGTTGGCTGCCTTCTGAGCCCACCATTGGTGTTGGCCAGGCGTTCTTCTACCTCAAGGCTCCCCAGAGCGTCAGCAGCCAATGGATCCGCAACTTCACTGTTCAGTGATCACGACAAAAATAATAACAAAACAAAACTAGTTTAGATTCCACAACTAAATAAAACAAATACCTATGAAAAGACTAATACTCGCAGCCTTCGCGCTGACCACCGCCGCAAGCGTATTTGCCCAAGGCACTGTAGCATTCTATAACCGTAACACTGCTGGCACATCGCACATTTATGCGCCGCTTACAGGCAATTTGAGCTTGTCTCAAGTGGGTAATGGCACGGCCGACATCCCGGCCGGCACTACCAGTTGGGCTGGGTTTAACGGGATTGGCCTCAATGGTCTTACCGGCCCTTACGGTGGTTCGACTACGCTTGCTCAACTGTTGGCCGCCAACGGGGCCAACCAACCTGAATCCAGCTTGGTGCCGTCGGGTCAAACGACCACGTTCCGCACGGGCACTGCAGCTCAGGGTTTCATTGCCCTTATTACCGACTCACTGGGCAATGTTCCTAATGACTCCGCCGCCGCAACGCTCGAAGTTGTTGCTTGGGACAATAGCAGCGGTAATTATCCGACCTGGACGCAGGCATCGGTTGCTTGGGCTGCTGGGTTGATTGCTGCCGGCAAGGGCGGGGCATTCACTGTAAACAACATTGGTGGCAGTGTTAATACTCCGCCGAATATGCCTGGCCAGAGCTTCAACCTGTATATCCAGTCTATTCCTGAACCGTCCACGTTCGCGTTGGCTGGTCTGGGTGCTGCGGCGCTGTTGATCTTCCGCCGTCGCAAGTAATTGACTGTAGCAGTCTTTTTTCAGAGAAGCCGCCCGCAAGGGCGGCTTCTTTTTTGTACGCAAACGATGCCATCCGGCGCTACCGCGATCTTCGGCTAATCCACGTTTTTCGGGCGACAATCGATTCCGCAGGGCGCCAAAAGGGAGAACCCAGATGATCTGCTCTCATCTGTTCTTCAATGGGGTGCTCTCAAGAACGACAACGGGAATTTTACGACAGCCGAACTTTGCCCCAATGGCAGGTTGATGGGCCGCTCGGTCTGGAAAATCAAGTGGATGCTGCTGATTCCTGGACGGACTTTGTTATCCGATCCCGTGGAAGGCATCAACCGCTTCATTTACAGGCCGATGAAGACCGGACTTATTTCCGCGCGCACCGGGCACGGTGCCACGGACATCAAACTCTTTTTCAGTTAGAGATGCATAAGTCCTGACAGGGATGGTTGAACCCCTCGCGATCGGTCAGTCGTCCCTTCGGGATTTATCGTGCTGGGGGGCGCTGGTTCCAAACTATTATCGGATGTCTTTCCGGGACAAAGGCTTGGACCGATGTCTTGGGTATTCTCTGGGGCCAAATCCTAGTGGCATTGGACATTCTTGTCCGCTTTCCACGCCGGCGCACGCACGGTTGCGGACAAAAATGTCCGCGCTCCATTCTTCGATGGTATCTCTTCTTGAAAAATCTGAGATGCGCACCGGGGCAGGTTTGGAAACACGCGACGAGTTCGGGCGTGGTGCGCACGTCCAGCGTCTGCATTACCCGCGCCTTGTATCTTGCTGAGACTCAAGTGCGCATTGCTCTATCGACCCAGCCCGAAGAATTGGCGCGAGCCCAGAGGCGGACTGTTGGTGTAGGGACTGGTTGCGCCTGTCACCACGGCGTAGGGACCGGCGACGTTGGTGGCGAAGAGGAGCGGATACGAACCCGCCCAGGCAATGACCACTTTCTGACCCGCGAGCGTTGCTGTCAGGAATGGCGGCGACCCGATTACGGTGAGCGTTGCCGGGCTGGATGAGAAAGAGCCATTGACGCCCGAAACCATGCAGGTGTAGGCGCCATCATCGAGGCTGGAGACCGCGTTCAGGGTCAGGATCGCGCTGGTGGCGCCGCCAATACCAGAGCCATTTTTCTGCCACTGATAGCTTGTGGCCATGGCGACGACGGAGAAGCTGGCGTTGGCGCCATAGTTGGTGGTGACGCTGACGGGCTGTTCGATGATGTTCGGATCGTTGGCGGCTTCGAAGGTGAGGGCGTCAAAGAACCCGGCTGTTTCAGAGCTGGCCGGCGGGAAAACCGAACAGGCCAGCGTGTGAATCGAGTTGAAGCCGACATTTCCCGGAGGAAGGTCATGGCTGAAGGCGGCGGTCACCATATCATCCACGTAGAACCTCGCGTTGGCGACGTGTGTATCCGCCTCAGCCGGGCCAACCAAAATGCGGGCATGGTGCCAGCCGGCAGAGCGCAAAGCGGTCGTGTCGAAATACTTGGTAGTTCCGACTATATTCTTGCTGATGATGCCTTCGGTTCCGTCACTGACCCCAATGATGGAGGCTTGATACTTTGTGGTATCCAGGTTTGGCCAGGCGCCGACGAACAATTGTTGGACCGGGCTGCCTGGCATATTGTAGCCGCTGGAGTCATCGTTCGAGGGCATGTTTGCGGCGAAGTTAGCGAGGGCCAACTGATCGCCGTAGTCGCTTGCGCCCGGGTCGTAGAAATGCCAGTCGAGCATGATATTCCCATAGTAACGTTGACCTCCGTTGAAGCGATAGGCGAGGTTAAGAAAACCCTCGTCATTGTCCCCACTGGTGACCGTGTTAAAGGCTCCGCCAATCATTTGATTGCCGCTGTAGGCGGTGGCGCCGTCCTGGCCGGACGGGAAAGTAAAGAAATTGGGCGGAGCGGAACCCCACCACGGATCGGTTGAAACAGGGTTGTCTCCGTAATTGTGGTCCAGCGGAGTTCCGAGCCGGCCGTAGGTAATCGGGTCGTTTATCGAGTAAGTCTCGAAATCATCGAAGAACGAGAACGTGGCCTGATTCACCCTCAAAACGGCTCCGCTACTGGTCGGGCTGCCGGCCAGGTTGGTGACCGTAACCGTGTAGATTCCTTCATCCGCCGTGGAAGTCACGTGAATCGTCAGATCGGGCGTGGTTACGCCGGAGAAATTTCCGCTGTTGCTCAGCGGGTTTCCGTTTTTCTTCCATTGATATGCCGGGGAGGTGCCGGTGGCTGCGACGTGGAGCACCACCGTGAAGCCATTGGAGGCCACCTGGCTCAAGGGGTGAGTTGTGATCACGGGCGGATCAATCACTGTCAGGGTCACCGCGTCGGTGTTGGTGCTGCCGCTGGCATTGGTAATGACACAGGAATAGGAGCCGGCATCGGCATCCACGACACTGCTGATGCCCAGGGCGGAGGAGGTTGCGCCACTCACTCGAGGACTGTTGTTCAAGGGGACGGCCCCCTTCTTCCATTGAAAGGACAAACTTGTTCCGGCCGCGCCTACGGTGAAGGAGGCGGAGGCGCCAAGCGCAACGATCTGGTTGGTCGGTTGGACATTAACGGCGGGCGCGACCGCCAGCGCAAGCGTGACCGCAGCGCTGTCCTCGGACCCATCTCCGTTGCTCAGATGGCAGGTGTAAACGCCCACATCGGTGGCGTCAAAGCCCGTGATCGTCAGGTTGGCGTTGGTGGCGCCGGAGACGTGGCCGACGTTGCTGAGATTGGCACCGCCTTTCTTCCATTGATAGTTAATCAGATTGGAGGCGTGGGCAGTGACGGA
>Ga0194053_10000847_pt1 | contig 21256 bp, 18 predicted proteins | sample SepL228m_MetaG_FD_161684 | JGI IMG/M metagenome (GOLD analysis project Ga0194053, IMG submission 161684) | Anoxic zone freshwater microbial communities from boreal shield lake in IISD Experimental Lakes Area, Ontario, Canada - Sep2016-L227-8m | ecosystem: Environmental > Aquatic > Freshwater >... | reverse complement strand
GGAGCCAAAGTCTCCGTTGCCGATTCGTACATCGACACCGGATACAACAATGGCTACATCGGATCATCGATCTATACCGGTGGCCAGGCTCCGGGCGGAACCGTTATCCCCGGAACGAAGATCACGGTCTACACCAGCGACGGCACACTGCTCTACTCGTATACGACGACCGCGACGAACGGACCGGCGGTCCGGACGGGGTCAGTGTTCAATACCGGCTGGACGCCCTACACGCTGGCGCCGATCTACAACGGGGCGGGGCCCAGCGGTCTCGGAACGACAGTCTTCAGCGCCTGACGATGTCGGCGGCTACGGCATTTCTCAACGGACACCGATGAGTCGGTAGGGTCACTAACCACCATGGCTAAGGATCGCAATGCCCGGCGCTTCCATCGGGGCGTGCTCATGCTGATTGTTCTGGTAACGAGCGCTGGACTCGGGCAAGCTACAGCGGTGGCTGCCGAACTCAGTGACTATCGATGGGAACATCGTCCACTGCTGCTGTTTGCTCCTACGGACACCGATCCACGGCTCGTTGAAACGTTGAGCCGAATCGAGGCCAGTCGATGTGACTTTCTTGATCGCGACATGGTGATTGGCCTCGTGGTAACCGAGGGAACCAGCACTCTCGGCGGCCAAGTTATGAACGCCGATGAATCACGGCGGTTGGCGGACCAGTATGCGATTGATGCAAACACCTTCAGCGCGCTGTTGATCGGAAAGGACGGCGGCGAGAAACTACGCGTCAACGAGATACCGGACCTTCAAGAAATCTATGCCGTGATCGATGGCATGCCGATGCGCACCCGCGAGATGCGCGCCGATCCAGGCCGGTGTTGATGTCGAAGAACCCATGGCGAGGCGCCGATAAGTCGCCGCGGCCCCAGACGTTCAAAGGCCGCCGGTTGCGGCGTGGGCTCTTCGGTATTTGGTTCGCCTGCGTGGCGTTTCTGATTGTGCCGTGCGGAAGCGCCGCGGCCGATGTCGTTCTCGTCGACCTCAACGATGCGAGCGCGGTGGCCGCCTGGACAACGATCAATGACCCCGTCATGGGCGGTCTGTCCACCTCGAGGATCACCTTCGGCGATGGTGGCCTGGTGTTCTCAGGCAATATCTCGCTGGAGAACAATGGCGGGTTCGCCTCGGCCCGCAGTCCGCAGAACCCCGATATCGGGCTAAAAGCAACGGGCGCGAAGTCGCTGCGCGTCCGCGCTCTGGGCGACGGCAAGACCTACGTGGTGAAGGTGGGCGCTGCAGGCCAGCCATGGTCCTACGTCCAGCGTTTCTCCACCGAGGCGGCCGTCCAGCGGACCTACGACCTGCCCATTGAGGGCTTCCAGGCGGTCGGCATGCGCCTCGATCCCGCACCCTACGCGCCGCAGACTCTGGACCCGTCGAGCATCAGCCAGGTTGCGATCTACATTCTCGACAAACAGCAGGGCCCCTTCGCGCTCACTATCAGCGCGATCGACGCCACGGCCTGACTGTTACGCGGGCTGGCCGTAAACGGCAACCACCACTGAGCGGTCCAGGCTGTTTTCCGACCACACTCCGATGAAGGTGTTGGCGCAGTCGGACATGATTGCGAATGCCGCAGGGTCGTAATACCACTGGTTGATGACGTCGAGGTTATTGATCGCCAAGGAGGTGTTGATTGCGACAGTCTGGACAGCCCTGCCGGTGAAACCCGCTGCCGTGGCGCGGCTTTGGGGAGTCGAGCCGTCCGAGCCGAGGTCACCGGAGAGGTCACGGTTGTTGACCACGTCATCGGCATGCCGCTGGGCCGCGAGGCGCAGTGGCGGACTGATTTTGATGTCGGTGGTGCAGCCCGCCTGGTGTTGGACGGTGTAGACGTTGGCGACCACGCCGCTGTTGAGACGTGCGTTATCAGCCGCGGCGCCGGGAGCCATCGCCGTAGCCACAACGAGCAGGGTCGCGGCTGCGGCACCGAGTGACGGCCCGAGAGTCATCAAGGTGGCGTCCCGAGAGAATTCAGGCCGAGACAAGCGAACGGCGATTGGCTGATCGGCGCAGGGCACCCAGTGGATCGGCGTACAGACCGCTGAGCGAGACCACACCGGCGCCTGATTCCTGCACCCGGTTACCAAATCCGGTCACCCTGATCTCCCGCGGCGGCAGCAGGGACCGCTCAGCGAAAGCGGCGCGGAACTGCTTCATGCCCTCGGGGTATTCGGTGAACGCCTGCCCGCCCACCAGAACGTCGTCGGGATTGAGCATGTCGCGGAGCAGTGCGACAGCGCCGCCGAGGACCCTGGCCCGCTCGGCGAAGAGTTCGCGGGCATCCGCGGCTACCGACCCGTCATCCTGCCTCGCGATCCGCCGCAGTGCGGCGATCGATGAGTTGGGTCCATCCGAAGGCAGGATTCCGCTCTTGCGGGCCGCGGCCACGATGGCCTCGTCACTGACCGTCGACTCCAGTTGGCCGGTGCCACCCAGTAGTTCGGACTGCACCGGCAGTCCGGCGATGGTGCCGGGACCTCCCGACGGGGTGTGCACCCGTCCATCGATGACCTGGGCGAAGCCGACGGTTTCACGGGCATAGAAATAGAGACCGCTCGACCCACTGTGTGGTTGTTGATTGCCGAGGAGTAACTCGGCGCCGGCCATGGCGTCGACGTGCGGAGCCACGGACACCGGCAGGCCCAGGGCCCGGGTCAGAGTTGCGCCGACCGGTGCCTGCGACCAGCCCAGCCGGGTGTGATCGACGTGTCCGGTTTCGACATCCACGACACCACCGATGGCGACCCCGATCCACAGCGGGCGGCGACGATGCCAGCGGCTCAGATAGCGCCGGGCGCTATCGGCCAGCGACGCCAGGCCGGCCGCTTGGTCCCCCGTCGGCGTCGCGGTCTCGACCGCGTCGAGAGTGCGTCCGAACAGATCGGCAGCCACGATGCTGGTGGCACGGGTACCGATGTGAATACCCAGGGTCAGATACGGCTCGTGGTTGACCTCCACCGGAATACGGGGCCGACCGATCGCTCCCGGTACCGCAAGATCGGGACGCTCCCGCAGAAGACGAGCGTCCAGGAGCGCGCTGACCTGACGATTGACCGTGGCGATCGACAAACCGCTGACGCTGGCGACGACGTCACGGGCGACCGGTCCACGGTGGCGGATGGCCGCGAACACCGCGGCCGCGGCGCTCTCCGGCGCTCGCAGGGCCGGGGGGATGACATTGGCGATGACTCTGCGGCGGCTACGCAGTGGGTGGGGAGCGACCGGGAGGGTGGTGACAGTCATGGGTGTCCTTCGGAAGTCGGGGCGGGGGAGTTCTACCGCGCCGACGACGTCGAAAGAGGACGAAACCAGTCCAGGTCGGATCAGGCGCAGCGGATAGCGCGACAACAACACGCGCAGCGCGAGACCAGACAGCTGGTCAGCCCAATTCCAAACACGGGATGAAAGTAACATGCGCTGGCTCTGTCGCAAATCCAGCAGCGCTGAAAGCCCAGTACGTGGGGCTCGGAATTAGATTCGTGTTGATTTAATCCATCTGAACGAAACCCTAGACCGGCAGGCGAGCAGCCGATTCCGGTGGCCGCGGCGCGGTCACGGAGTCGCGGGTATCCGGTCCCCCTCGTAGCGTTTGCCCCCAATCACCTCCACGACCACCAAACGAGGTACGTCCGTGGCACAGAACGTCTCCGCGTCGAGGTCCGGTCCGGGCTGGACCAAGCCGGCGATCGCCGTCGGCGACTTCGTCGTGCTGGCCGGCGAGACGTTCGCGGCATCCTTCCGGCGGCCCTTCGCCTGGCGTGAGCTGCTCGACCAGATCTGGTTCGTGGCGCGGGTGTCGATCGTGCCGACCATCATGCTGTCGATTCCTTACACGGTGCTGATCGTGTTCACCCTCAATGTCGTCCTGCTCGACGTCGGCGCCGGGGATCTGTCCGGCGCCGGGGCGGCGCTGGCGTCGGTCACCCAGGTGGGTCCGGTGGTGACCGCGATCGTGGTCTCCGGCGCCGGCGCCACCGCGATGTGCGCCGACCTGGGCGCCCGGACCATCCGTGACGAGATCGACGCGATGACGGTCATGGGCGTCAACCCGATACAGGCACTGGTGGTACCGCGGGTGATCGCCGCGACGTTCGTCGCACTCATGCTCTACTCGGTGGTCGCCGTCGTCGGGTTGGCCGGAAGCTATGTGTTCGTGGTCTTCGTCCAACATGTCACCCCGGGTGCCTTTGCCGCCGGACTGACATTGCTCACCGGCTTGCCACAGGTCATCGTGTCCCTCGTCAAGGCACTGCTGTTCGGTCTGTCGGCGGGACTGATCGCTTGTTACAAGGGCTTGTCAGTCGGCGGGGGTCCAACCGCCGTAGGCACCGCGGTCAATGAGACCGTCGTGTTCTCGTTCATGGCGCTGTTCCTCATTAACATCCTGGCCACCGCGTTCGGCGTCAAGGTCGCGCCGTGACCATTGACTCGCCAAGCTCGGTGTCCCGACTGGTCGATGGGACCCGCAGGATCGGCGAGCAGACCGTTTTCTACGGCACCGCTCTGGCCTCCACCGTCGATGCGGTGCGCCGCTACCCGGCCGAGGTGCTGCGGTTGATCGCCGTGATGGGTATGGGCACCGGCGCGTTGGCGGTCATCGGCGGCACGGTGGTCATCATCGGATTCCTCACCCTGTCCACCGGTGCACTGATCGCCGTGCAGGGCTACAACACGCTGTCCAATGTCGGCATTGAGGCGCTGACCGGATTCCTGTCGGCGTTCCTCAACGTCCGATTCATCGCACCGTCCACCTCGGGACTGGCACTGGCCGCCACCATCGGCGCCGGGGCTACCGCTCAGATCGGCGCGATGCGGATCAATGAGGAGATCGATGCCCTCGAGGTGATGGGCATCCGCGCGATCACCTATCTGGCCTCGACCCGAATCGTGGCCGGGGTGCTGGTGGTGATCCCGTTATACACCGTCGCGGTCCTGGCCTCCTTCCTGGCGACGCGCCTCGGCACCACCTTGGTCTACGGCCAATCCCGTGGCGTCTACGACCACTATTTCTCCACTTTTCTGCAGCCGATGGACCTGATGTGGTCGTTCATCGCCGCGCTGGGGATGGCCGCCGCCGTCATGGTGGTTCATACCTACTACGGGTTCACCGCCACCGGCGGTCCGGCCGGCGTCGGAGAGGCGGTTGGCCGCGCGGTGCGCACGTCGGTGACCGCGACGGTGTTCGTGCTGTTGACCATCACGTTGGCCGTCTACGGGCAATCCGGCAACTTCCACCTGTCCGGGTGAGACCGATGGCGACACAGAATGGCAACCTCCGCAAGCAGATCGACCCGATCTGGTGGGCGCCGGTGCTGTTCGCGGTGATCATCGGCATCGTCGCCATGACCGCACTGCTGTTCAACGGGACGCTGCGCACGGTTGTGCCGTTAACCCTGGTCTCCGACCGTGCCGGTCTGGTGATGGAGCCCGGCGCCAAGGTGAAGTTGCGCGGGGTGGAGATCGGTCAGGTCAGTTCCATCGGAACCGATTCGGCCAACCGGTCGACGCTGAACCTCAAGATCAATCCGAAGCCCTTCGGATTCCTGCCGAGCAACACCGAAGCCGAGATCAAGTCCAGCACCGCCTTCGGCGCCAAGTACGTCGACCTGGTGGTGCCCGACCACGACGTCAGCCCGGCACCGCTGCGACCGGGTGCGGTGCTGCAGTCGCGCAATGTGACGGTCGAGGTCAACACCGTGTTCGAAAATCTGCAAGCGGTCATGACGTCGATCGACCCGGCCAAACTCAACGGTGTTCTGTCGGCCCTGGCCGAGGCTTTGCGCGGCAAAGGCGAGATCATCGGCGAGGCGATCACCGCATCCAATGACGTGCTACTCGCCGTCAATCCGCGAATGCCGACCATCACCCAAAACTGGCAACTGTTCGGTCAGACCATGAACGCCTATTCAGTCGCGGCCCAGGACATCCTGTCTGTCCTGGACTCGTTCTCCACCACCGCGACCACGATCAGCAATCAGGCCACCGCACTTGACGGCGTGCTGCTCTCCGCGGTCGGGTTCTCCCAATCGGGAATCACCGCACTGGGCGCCAACCAGGAGAATCTGGTCCGGTCATTGAACACCCTGGCCCCCACCACCGGGTTGCTGAACACTTACGCGCCGGCCTACACCTGCATGTTCCAGGGCGCGCAGTGGTTCCTGGAGAACGGCGGCCGGGATGCGTTGGGCGGCAACGGCAAGTCGGTGGTCATGGATGCCGCACTGCTGTTCGGCGATGACCCGTACCGCTTCCCGGACAACCTGCCCAAGGTCGCGGCCAAGGGCGGCCCGGGTGGGCGGCCCAGTTGCGGTTCGCTGCCGGATCCCACCAAGAACTTCCCGGTCAAGTACCTCGTCACCGACACGGGATTCGGTACCGGATTGGACGTGCGACCCAACCCCGGTATCGGCTTCCCCGGTTGGGCCAACTACTTCCCGGTCACGCGTGGTGTCCCAGAACCACCGAGCATCCGCTACCCCGGCCCGCCGGCGCCGGGGCCGTGGCCCGGTCCGCCACCGCCGCCGCCCGCGGCGACGGTCACCGAGGCGGGACAGCCATGAGGCGACGAACCGTCGGCACCGCGGTGCGGGTGGCGTTGTTCACCACGATGTGTCTGGTCTTCGTATTCATTCTGGTGACGGTCTTCGGGCAGTTCCGGTTCGACTCGCGGGTCGCCTACCGTGCGGAGTTCACGAATATCTCCGGACTCAAGGGCGGCAACTTCGTCCGAGTCGCCGGCGTGGAGGTGGGTAAGGTCACCGACCTCACCCTGCACAAGGACGGCACCGTCACCGTCGACTTCACCGTCGACACAACACTGCCGCTCAATGAGGGAACCAAGGCCGCGGTGCGGTACGAGAACCTCGTAGGCGACCGTTACCTGTCACTAGAGGATGGTCCCGGCGCGGTGCGCAAGCTGGTACCGGGCGCAACGATCCCGCTGGCGCGGACCTCGCCGGCCCTCGATGTCGACGCGCTCATCGGCGGGTTCCGCCCACTGTTCCGGGCGTTGGACCCCGATCAGGTCAACGCACTCAGTGGGGAACTGCTCAAGGTGTTCCAGGGCCAGGGTGCCACGGTCTCCTCGGTGCTGACCCAAACATCAGCGCTAACAACCACATTGGCCGGCCGCGACAAGCTCATCGGCGAAGTCATCGACAACCTCAACACCGTGCTCGACACCTTCGCGACGCGCGACGTCCAGTTCGGCAACGGGCTGGACACGTTGTCCCGACTGGTCACCGAACTCTCTGATCGCCGCGGCGACATCGCCACCGGTGCGGCCTACATCAACGCCGCGGCGGGATCGGTGTCCGACCTGTTGACGGCCGCCCGTCAGCCGATCAAAGACACCGTGGCCCAGACCGACCGGTTCGCCGGCCAGATCATGGCCGACCACGACTACGTCGACGAACTCGTCCGGACCCTGCCCGACGCGTATCAGATCCTGGCCCGGCAGGGTCTCTACGGCGATTACTTCGGCTTCTACCTGTGCGACGCGATCCTCAAACTCAACGGTAAGGGCGGCCAACCGGTGTTCGTCAAAGCCGCCGCACAGGACACCGGGCGGTGCACACCGAAATGAGCACACCCCCCGTGAGAAAGCTGAAGCGGCCCCGATTCACCCCGCTGGCAGAACGCAACCGGGTGACCGTCGGCGCCGTCGGCATCGCATTCCTCGTCGGACTGATCATCACCACGTTCTCCTACGACAGGCTGCCCTTCATCAAGGGCACCTCGGACTACTCGGCGTACTTCGCCGAGGCCGGCGGTATCAGGCATGGCAGCGACGTGCGAGTGTCTGGGATGAGTGTGGGCCGGGTCTCCGATGTTCGACTGGAGGGCACCAAGGTTCGGGTGGACTTCACTGTCCGCAACGGCGTGGAACTCGGCGACCGCAGCGAGGCCGCTATCAAGACCGAGACCGTGCTGGGCACCAAGATGCTGGAACTGACCCCGCGCGGCGACGGCACACTGTCGGGCACGATCCCGCTCGAACGTACAAGGTCGCCCTACGACCTGCCCTCCGCGCTGGGCGATCTGACCACCACGATCAGCGGTCTGGACACCAACCAGCTGTCACAAGCACTGACCACACTGTCGCAGACCTTCGCCGATACCCCGCCGGACCTGAAGACCGCACTGCAGGGGGTGGCCCGGTTCTCCGACACCCTGAACACCCGCGACGCCGCGCTGCGCAACCTGCTGGCCAATGCCAACAAGGTCACCTCCGTGCTGGCCAAGCGCAGCGATCAGATCGCCGCCCTCGTCACTAACGCCAATGCACTGCTGGCTGAGCTTGTGGCACAACGTAATTCCATCGATACGCTGATGGTGAACCTGACCAGAGCCACGGGCGAGATTTCCGCACTGGTCGCCGACAACCGGACTCAGCTCAAGCCCGCAGTCGACAAGCTCAACGGAGTGCTCGGGATTCTGGACCATCGCAAGCACGAATTGCAGCGCACGCTCTATCTGCTTCGCCGGTATGCGATGTCCTTCGGTGAGGTGCTGGGCTCGGGTCCGTTCTTCAAGGCGTCGGTGGTGAACCTCGTGCCGGGACAGTTCTCTCAGCCGTTCATCGACTCCGCGTTCTCCGATCTCGGCCTTGACCCGAACGTGCTGCTGCCGTCGCAACTGGTGGACCCGCCGACCGGCCAGCCCGGTACTCCCCCGCTGCCGACGCCATATCCGCGCACCGGCCAGGGCGGGGACCCGAATCTGACCCTGCCCGATGCGATCACCGGTAACCCAGGCGATCCGCGCTACCCGTACCGGGAGCCCTTGCCGGCACCACCACCCGGCGGTCCGCCACCCGGTCCACCTGCGCTAGCGGCACCGGGCGCCACGTCCACCACCGGTCCCACACCGAGTCCCTTTTTCGTGCCGGCTCCCGGTGAGCCGCCCGCACCCGGGGGTCAATGACCATGACCCTGCAGAACCCCCGTCGCAGCACCGCGGTAAGGATCGCGACCGCACTCACCCTGATCGCCACCCTGATTGCCGGGATTGCACTGGTAAGCGGCAGTTGGCGCCCACACCGCAACACCTTCGTCGCCTACTTCGCCAACACCAACGGCCTCTACACCGGCGACGAGGTACGCATCCTCGGTGTCGCCGTCGGGACGGTGGACAGGATCGAACCTCAACCCGCTACCGCCAAAGTCACCTTCTCGGTGGATCCGCAATACCCGGTCCCCGCTGACGTCAAGGCGGCGATCCTGTCACCGTCCCTGGTGAGCGCGCGAGCGATGCAACTCGTCCCGGCCTACTCGGGTGGACCGCAACTAACTCCGGGACAGGTGATCCCGCAAGAACGCACCGCCGTCCCCGTCGAATGGGACGACTTCCGCGCCCAACTCGAGAAGCTCACCGATTCCCTGCAACCCACCACACCGGGTGGGCCCAGTCCACTGGGCGAGTTCATCAACACCGCCGCGGCGAACCTGCGCGGGCAGGGCGACACCGCCCGGGACACGGTGCTCAAGTTGTCCCAGGCGGCCTCAGCCCTCGGAGATCACAGCACCGACATCTTCTCCACCGTGAAAAATCTCCAGTTACTGGTATCCGCGCTGTCCTCCAGCAGTGCCCTGCTCGCCGACTTCAACATCAACCTGGCCGATGTGACTACAGTCCTGTCGAATACCCCTGGCGAAATCGCCTCCGCTACAAAGGGTCTCGATGGTGCGGTCGGTGACCTGCGCAGCTTCGTCGCCGAGAACCGGGAGGGTCTCGGCACCACGTTCGATCATCTCAACGCCATCACCACCGCACTGAACGACAACCGCGGCGACATCAAACAGGTCCTGCACATCACCCCGACGGTCTTCCAGAACTTCACCAATATCTATCAGCCCGCCCAGAGCGCAATCTCGGGCATCCTCGCCCCTGTCAACTTCGCCAGCACCGTCGAGTTCATCTGCGGGGCGATCCAGGCCGCATCCCGCAAGGGATTCGAGCAGTCGTCCAAACTCTGCGTGCAATACCTAGCACCGATCATCAAAAACCGGCAGTACAACTACCCACCCATCGGCGGCAACCCGTTCGTGGGCGCTTCGGCTCGACCCAATGAACTCACCTACAGCGAGGATTGGCTGCGCCCGGACACGGCGGCTCCGCCGCCGACTGCTCCCTCGGAATCGCCGCTGCCGACGGAAGCAGTCAACGTCACCTCCACAGATCCGGGCCAGGGACTGGCCGGGCTCATGCTGCCGGCGGAGGGCACACCATGAGGCGCATGGTGGTCTGCCTGCTCGCCACGGCCCTGCTGCTGAGCGGATGCGGTTGGCGGGGACTGAACTCGCTGTCGCTACCCGGTACGCAGGGCCGCGGCGACGGTTCCTACACCGTGCAGGCGCAACTGCCCGACGTGGTGACCATCCAGCAGAACACCCGGGTGCGCGTCGCCGACGTCAGTGTCGGCAACGTCACCGGTATCGAGGTGCAGGGCTGGCATGCCCTGGTGACCATGCGTATCAACGGCGACGTCCATCTGCCGGCCAACACGACCGCCCGGGTGGGACAGACCAGCCTGCTGGGGTCGATGCATATCGAGTTGGCCCCGCCCGCCGACGACGCCCCGCGGGGCCAACTCACCGACGGCTCACTGATCCCGCTGTCAGCGGCGAGCACCTACCCGACCACCGAGCAGACCCTGGCGAGCGTGTCGGTTCTGCTCAACGGCGGCGGACTGGCCCAATTGCAGGAGATCAACCAGACGTTCGCCAAGGCACTGGCCGGCCGCGAGAACGACATGCGCAGCCTGCTGACTCAGCTCGACATCTTCATCACCGGACTCAACGCCCAGACCAACGACATCATCACCGCCACCGAGAATCTGAACGCCCTGGTCGGTCAGGTGGCGGCAAAGAACCAGAGCGTGGACACCGCGCTGGCCACTATCCCGCAGGCGCTGGCGGTGCTATCGGATTCCCGCACCAAACTCGCGAATGCCATTACCGCACTGGGGCAATTCAGCGCTATCGCCGCCTCAACGGTGAACCAGAGCCGCGAATCCCTGGTGGCGAACCTGCGTAATCTCGCCCCGGTGCTGCGATCGCTGGCCGACGCCGGTCCGGCCCTGACCAAGGGGTTGGATTTCCTGTCGACCTACCCGTGGGTGAAGAGCACCATCCCCAACTGGTTCCGCGGCGACTTCGCCAATATCACCCTGGTGATCGACCTGACCCTGAGCCGGCTGGACAGCGGCCTGTTCACCGGCACCCGGTGGGAGGGCAACCTCACCGAACTCGAAATGCAGTGGGGCCGCACCATCGGGCAGATGCCCAGCCCCTACACGGCGGGCAACCCACTGATCGCCCCGTATCACTGGGGAGGCTACTGATGGTGCGGCTGACGCGAACGGTGTGGATTCAGCTGGCGATCCTGGCTGTGGTCACCGTGGTCGCGGGCAGCATCATGGCGTTCGGTTTCGTGAAGATACCCGCGCTACTGGGCGTTGGTCGCTACACGGTGACCGTCGACATGCCTGCTGCCGGAGGGCTGTACCCGACGTCGGTGGTGACCTACCGCGGCACCGAGGTCGGCCGGGTGCGCTCGGTCGACGTCACCGAGACCGGGGTGCGCGCGGTGCTGACGATGAACTCGAACACCCCGGTGCCGGGCGACGTGTCGGCGGATGTGCACAGCCGCTCGGCCGTCGGCGAGCAGTTCCTCGAGCTGACACCCAAGCCGGGGGCCAACGATGCGGTGTCCTTGCGCAACGGTGATGTGATTCCCGTTGGGCGGGTCCAGATTCCGGCTGATATCGCCAACCTGCTCGATGCCACCAATCGCGCGCTTAAGGCCATCCCCCAGGAAAACCTCCGCACTGTGGTGGAGGAAGCGAACAAGGCGGTCAGCGGTTTGGGACCGGAGCTAGCCCGCATCGTCGACGGCTCGATCGCACTGGGGATCGAAGCCGGCAAGACCAAGGAATCGATCACGTCATTGATCGACCAGGCGCCTCCGGTACTGGATTCCCAAGTGCGCACGGCCAATTCCATCGCCACCTGGGCGGCGCACATGGCGTCGATCACCGGTCAACTGAAGGCCAATGACACCGCATTCGCCGACCTGCTCGGCCAGGGCGGCCCGGCACTGGGCGAAGGCAAGGCACTGTTCGACCGGATCTCGCCAACTCTGCCGGTGCTGCTGGCCAATATGGTCAGCCTCGGCGATATCGCGCTCGCCTACCATGCCAGCATCGAACAGCTGCTCGTGCTCTTCCCGCAGGGCACCGCGGTGATGTCGGCGATCGCGGCACCCAATGCCGGAACCAAACAGGCCTACCGTGGCATCTACCTCGACTTCAACCTCAACCTCAACCTGCCGCCGCCCTGCAACGCCGGATTCCTGCCGGTGCAACAGCAGCGCGCCCCATCCGACGTCGACGCCCCCGATCGGCCCGTGGGTGAGTTGTACTGCCGAGTGCCGCAAGACTCGACGCTGAATGTGCGCGGCGTCCGCAACATTCCGTGCGCGGCCAACCCGGCCAAACGTGCACCCACGGTGGAGATGTGCGAGAGCGACGAGCAGTACGTGCCGCTTAACGATGGCTGGAACTGGAAGGGTGATCCGAATGCGACGCTGTCCGGTCAGGGTGTGCCGCAGTATCCGAAGGGCTCCGGGCCTCAGGTTGCCCCGGTGGCTGCGGTGCCCTACGACCCGGCGACCGGGGGCTACGTCGGTCCCGACGGGCGGCATTACACCCAAACCGACGTGACCGATCCCGGCGCCAAGAGCTGGGAAAACGTGGTCCTACCAGGGTCCTGACGGCATCATCCGGACTTTGATTCGCGCTGAGCGCAGACATTCACTTGAGCCGGTACCCCGGCCAGAGTGTTGAGGTGTCCGTATTCGTCGATGTGGCGCCCCCCCCGGACGCAGCCACCGATCGCGCTGCCCAGGGCGCGACCGCCTGGCAGGGGTGGCTGACGCGTATCGCACTGCCCGTGCTGTCGCTGCTGGTGTTCTTCGGGGTGTGGCAGTTGGCCGCGGCGAGTGAGATATGGAACCAGACCTTCGTGCCGTACCCGAGCACGGTGTGGCGCGCATTCATTCAGGTGTCGACCGTTCACGATGGTGTTCGCGGCTACGCCGGCTATCTGCTTCCCGAACACCTCTACATGACGCTGCGCCGGGTGTTCGCCGGTGTTGTCATCGGTGTGGCCATTGGAGTGGTGCTGGGTCTGCTGATGGGCTCGATTCCTTGGTTCCGATCCATTCTGGAGCCGTGGCTGACGTTCCTCCGCGCGCTGCCGCCACTCGCTTACTTCTTCCTGCTCATCATCTGGCTCGGGATCGACGAGGCACCCAAGGTGACACTGCTGGCGCTGGCCGCCCTGCCACCCACCGCGGTGGCTACCACCGCAGCGGTCGTCGCCGCCCCCGTCGGACTGGTGGAAGCGGCGCGGGCGCTGGGCGCCTCCAAATGGCAGGTGATTCGAGACGTCGTCATTCCCTCGGCGCTGCCAGAGACGTTCACCGGCATCCGGCTGGCCGTCGGAATGGCCTACTCGTCGGTGGTCGCCGCCGAATTGTTCAACGGTATTCCCGGTATTGGCGGTCTGGTCAAGGACGCCAGCAATTACAACAACACCCCCGTGGTTCTCGTCGGCATCTTCGCGATTGGCATCTCGGGACTTGTCATCGACGGTCTGCTGCGCACTGTTGAGCGCCGCGCCGTGCCCTGGAGAGGAAAGGTATGAGCATGAAGAAGTTCGTCGCCGTAGTAGCAGCAGTGATCACCGCGACCGGAATGGTCGGCTGCTCGGTCGACCGGTCGAAGCCGGATGCCGCCAAGCAGACCATCCGCATCGCGTATCAGACGTTCCCGAGCGGGGACCTGATCGTCAAGAACAACAAGTGGCTCGAGCAGGCGCTGCCCGACTACAACATCAAGTGGACCAAGTTCGACTCCGGGGCCGACGTCAATACCGCGTTCATCGCCAAGCAGGTCGACTTCGGGGCACTGGGATCAAGCCCGATCGCCCGCGGGTTGTCCGCACCGCTGAATATCGACTACAGCGTCGCATTCATCCTCGATGTAGCTGGCGATAACGAAGCATTGGTCGCGCGAAACGGATCCGGGATCGAAACGATCGCCGACCTCAAGGGGAAGCGGGTCGCCACACCGTTCGCCTCTACCGCGCACTACAGCCTGCTGGCCGCGCTCGCGCTCAACGGCCTGTCCGCCAGCGACGTCCAGTTGATCGACCTTCAGCCACAGGCGATCCTGGCCGCCTGGGAGCGCGGCGATATCGCCGCCGCGTACTCGTGGCTGCCGACATTGGATCAGCTCGAGAAGTCCGGCAAGGTACTGGTCACCAGCCGTGAACTTGCGGACAAGGGCAAGCCCACGCTGGATCTGGCGACGGTGTCCAATTCCTTCGCCAAGGACAACCCCAAGGTTGTCGACATCTGGCGCCAGCAACAGGCGCGCGCCCTCACGGAGATCAAAGAGGATCCCGCTGCCGCCGCCAAGGCCGTCGCCGCCGAGATCGGGCTGAGCCCCGACGAGGTCGCGGGCCAACTGAAGAAGGCGGTGTTCCTGACACCCGAGCAGGTGGCGTCACCGGAGTGGTTGGGTACCGACGGCGCACCCGGCAACCTGGCGGCCAATCTGGAAGCCGCGTCACAGTTCCTGGCGGAGCAGAAGCAGATCCCGGAGCCTGCACCGCTGAGTGTGTTCCAGAATGCTTTGTACACAAGGGGATTGCCTGATGCCATTACAGGTTGAGGCGTCGGAGACTGCGGTGGACTCCCCGATTACCCCGACAGCCGACAACGCCATCAGCATCACCAACCTGGAACACCGATACGAAAAGACAGCGGTGCTCGGTCCTCTTGACCTGGTCGTCGACCGTGGGTCATTCCTGGTGCTCGTCGGCGCGTCGGGGTGCGGTAAGAGCACCCTGCTGCGGCTCATCGCCGGCTTTGAGGCCCCCAGCCAGGGCGAGCTCCTGGTGGCGGGAGCCCCGCCGGTGCCCGGCAAGAGTGCCGGCGTGGTGTTCCAGCAGCCCAGGCTTTTTCCGTGGCGGACCGTCGGCGGTAACGTTGAGTTAGCGCTCGGCTACGGCGGTGTCCCGCGGGATCAGCGACCGAGTCGACGCGATGAGTTATTGCACCGGGTCGGACTCGAAGACATCGCCCACCGTCGAATCTGGGAGATCAGCGGCGGACAGCAGCAGCGCGTGGCGATTGCGCGGGCGCTGGCCTCCGAAAGCGCCGAGACCTCGCTGCTGCTACTCGACGAACCGTTCGGAGCGCTCGACGCGCTGACCCGCGAGCGGCTGCAGGAGGACATCCGCAATGTCGGTTCCGAGGATGGCCGCACGACGGTGTTCGTGACCCACAGTGCCGACGAAGCCGTCTTCCTGGGAACCCGGATCGTCGTGCTCACCCGGCGTCCCGGCCGAGTGGCGTTGGACTTGGACGTCGCACTCCCCCGAACCGATTCAGATCCCGACGAACTTCGGCGCTCAGCCGACTATCTCAATCTCCGGCAGGAAGTCAGCCGTGCCGTCAAGTCCGCCGCAGCCTGAAACGAGAGCGCCATGACAGCCAAATTCTTCTGGTTCCTTCCCACCAACGGCGACAGCCGATCGATTGTGGGTGGTTCGCACGCCTCCCAGCACCACACGATTCCGTTGGGGTACCGCGACCCGAACCGGCGCTATCTGGCTGAAATCGCAAGGGCCGCGGACCGTCTCGGCTATGAAGGCGTGCTCACCCCAACGGGAACCTGGTGCGAGGACGCCTGGCTGACGGCCTCCGCGCTACTGGCTGAAACCGAACGGCTGAAGTTCCTGGTGGCCTTCCGACCCGGCCTGGTTCCACCGACTCTGGCGGCACAGCAGGCGGCGACGTTCCAACGGTTCTCCGATGGCCGGCTACTGCTCAATGTGGTGACCGGGGGCGAGGACGCGGAGCAGCAGCGCTTCGGTGACTGGCTTGGTCACGATGAACGATATTCCCGCACCGGCGAATTCCTGGAGATCGTCAAGGACATCTGGAGCCAGGATTCGGTGGATTTCGATGGCGACTACTACAAGATCCGCGACGGCCGGGTCTCGGAGCCCCCAGACCCGATCCCGGAGCTCTACTTCGGCGGCTCATCGGCGGCAGCCCTGCCAATCGCGGCCCGCCACATCGACGTCTACCTGACCTGGGGTGAGCCCCCACCGGCCGCGGCGGCCAAGATCAACCGGGTGCGCGAGCTCGCCGAGCAGCAGGGACGGCAGCTGCGCTACGGCATCCGGCTGCACACCATCAGCCGCGACACCTCCGCCGAGGCCTGGGCGGTTGCCGAGAAACTGGTCAACGAGCTGACGCCGGATCAGGTCGAGCAGGCCACCCGACAACTCTCCAGTTCGGAATCCGTGGGCCAGCGCAGCATGACTGAGTTGCACGGCGGGCGGCTCGACAAACTTGAGATCTATCCGAACCTCTGGGCCGGTGTCGGACTCGTCCGTGGTGGCGCGGGCACCGCGCTGGTCGGCAGCCACGAAGAAGTCGCCAACCTCATCGTTGAGTACTACTCCGGTGGGTTCGATGAGTTCATCCTCTCCGGCTATCCGCACTTGGAAGAGGCGTACTGGTTTGCCGAAGGGGTGCTTCCACTGCTCCGCGCCAAAGGTGTTGCATGACAATGACAGCCGAGCCCGCGTGTCCGGTCCTGTCGGCCTCATCGGCGATTGCAGTCGCTGAGGAACTCGCCTCTGACTTCGCTGTCGGCGCTCTGAACTTAAACAGCCTCCGACCGGTGCCAATGTACGTGCCGTTACTCCCACAATCGGACGGATGAACACCCATGTCTGAGATTACGATCCTCAGCCTCATCGGAAGCCTGCGGACAGCCTCGGTCAACCGACAACTTGCCGAGGTGGCGGTCCAGGTGGCTCCCGCCGGAGTACACGTGAAGCTCTATGAAGGCCTCGCTGAACTGCCCTTCTACAACGAGGATCTCGACACCCCGGAGCCGCTGCCGGCCGTCGCCGCACTGCGGGCCGCCGCCGCTGCTGCCGACGCAGCACTGGTGGTCACCCCGGAGTACAACGGAAGCATTCCCGGAGTGCTGAAGAACGCCATCGACTGGCTGTCGCGGCCGTACGGTTCCGGTGCCCTTACGGGAAAGCCGATGGCCGTCATCGGGACCGCCCTCGGGCGTTACGGAGGGACCTGGGCGCACGACGAAACCCGCAAGTCCTTCGGTATCGCGGGCCCCCGGATCCTTGAGTCAGTCAAGCTTTCTCTACCGACGGCGTCGCTAGGTGGCAGCCATCCTCGGGACCATCCCGACGTGGTTAACGCCGTGCGCGATACCGTCGAACGACTGGCAGCCGAAGTCGGCTGACAATGACTGGGTGATGGGTATCGAAGTATCCGGGGAAGAGGTCCATGTGAACGCGCGGCGCTACCCGCACGTCGAGCCCGCACTGCTCCAACGCGCCAGACAGATCCTCGTCGGCGAGCTTGAGACCTTCCGCGAGCGCACCCCGCGCTCGGCGAAGTGGCTGGCCGATGCCGAGCGCGCAATGCCCGGCGGCGTCCCGATGGCCTGGATGCGATCGCTCTACCGGCACGCTCCTGTCGTCGCTGTGCGCGGATCCGGTTCCCGATTCACCGATCTCGACGACAACACCTACGTCGACTTCAATGCGTGCGATCTCGCGATGCCCGCGGGGTTCGCACCCGAACCCATCGTGCGCGCCATCTACGATCAGGCGTTGCTCGGCAACCACTTCCTGCTGCCGACCACCGACTCCCTGGAGGTCTGCCGACTGCTGACCGAGCGGTTCGGGCTCCCCCAGTGGCAATTCACTCTCTCGGCGACCGGGGCCAACACCGACGCGCTGCGCATCGCGCGGGTGGCCACCGGACGCTCGACGGTGCTCGTGTTCGACGGCAAGTATCACGGCCACCTCGACCAGACGCTGTGGGAACGAAATGACCACGGCGGCATGGACGCCGAGCTCACCGGACTCGACCCCGCCACCGCACAAACCACCGACGTCCTGCCGTACAACGACCCCGCCGCACTTCGCGCTCGCCTGGCACGTGGCGACGTCGCCGCGGTCCTGGTCGAGTCGGTGTTGACCAACTGCGGGCTTGTGCTTCCCACTGAAGAGTTCGTCGCCTCGCTCAATACCGATGTGCGGGCCGCCGGTGCCGTGCTCATCGTCGACGAGACGCACGTTCAGTTCGCCGTCCACGGCGGAGGCACCGCCGTCTTCGGTTTCACGCCGGACCTGCTGACCGGTGGCAAGGGTATCGGTGGTGGTGTTCCCATCGGCGTGATCGGGATGACCGACAGCATCGGTGCCGTCGTCAGCGCGAACGGTGGCCACGATCCGGGTCTCGTTGAGACCGGTGACTCCCACGGCCTCGCCATCGGGGGCACCGTGTACGGCAACGCGCTGTCCATGGCCGCCGCGCGGATCGGACTCGCCGAGATCTTCACCGTCGAGGCGGGACAACGCGTCGACGAACTGGGTCGGCGCCTACAGAGCGGGCTGCAGCGGGAGATCGACAACGTGGGCCTGCCCTGGACCATCGACCGACTCGGCGGGCGCGCCCAGTTCCGCCTTACCTCCGAGGCGCCCCGCAACGGCGCCGAAAGCTACGAATCGGTCGTCCTGCCGCTGGCGGACGCCCGCAAGGTTTTCCTACTTAACCGCGGGGTCTGGGACGCCATCGCCACCGCCGGACCCTCGGTCTCCTACGCCGTCGACCAGGCCGACGTCGATACCTACGTCGACGTCACAGGCGACTTCCTGCGCGAGCTCACCCGGTAGCGGCCGTGTTTGACGTCCTGCCGGCTCAGGGCTGAGCCTGCCGCCCGCACCCGTGAGATTCGGCCACGGTCCGTAGAAACCTGTGAACCCGGCTACTGCCGCGCCATGTTCGTGAACCGCGACAGATGCAGTTGATGCGCCACCGTCACCGTCTTCGTCGGCCCGTTACGGTGTTTGGCCAGGATCAGATCGGCCTCACCGCCGCGCGGATCATCGCGCTCGAACGCATCGGGTCGGTGCAGCAGGATGACCATGTCGGCGTCCTGTTCGATAGCACCCGACTCGCGGAGATCGGCGAGCATCGGCTTCTTGTCGGTGCGCTGCTCAGGTCCGCGGTTCAGCTGACTCATCGCAACCACCGGTACCTCAAGCTCCTTGGCCAAAAGCTTGAGCTGCCTTGAGAATTCGGACACTTCCTGCTGGCGGGACTCCACCTTCTTGCCCGAGGTCATCAACTGCAGGTAGTCGATCACGATGAGCCGAAGGTCGGCCTTCTGCCGCAGCCGCCGCGCCTTGGCACGGATTTCCATCATCGTCAGGTTCGGTGAGTCGTCGATATAAAGCGGTGCCTCACTGATCTCACTCATCCGCCGCGCCAACCGCGTCCAGTCGTCATCGCTCATCCGGCCGGAGCGCATATCGGCGAGTTTGATCTTCGCCTCCGCCGACAGCAGGCGCATCACGATCTCGGACTTGCTCATCTCGAGTGAGAACACCACGCTCGCCATCCGGTTCTTGATCGAGCAGGAGCGTAGGAAATCGAGTCCCAGAGTCGAGTTGTGAGTGGGAATCATCGCACGGCTGGCTAGGTAGAGGTGGTCCTTGTTATCGACCTCGACGCAACGCACGGGCACGCTGGGAACCGGCCGAACATCGGTGATGAATCGCGACCCGGAACGCGCGGTTCCTACGTTGGCGCGCCGTTCCTTGTGGGCCAAGTTCTTCCTGTGGAGGCGGAAAACGTCATCCTCGGTCGAGAAGTTCAAGATATAGGCGGTAGAGGTGGCCTCCGAGCGTCCGTGAACGCGCTTCGTCGCACGTTGGCACCGGTATCCGAGGCTGACGATGATTTCAAATACGTCATCGGCCAGCCGTCGATCGGTCACGCTGAACTGAATCGCTCCGCCGTTGGTGACGGTGCCGTCGGTGTCTAGGAGGCCGGCAAGCAGTGCACGGCGTTGGGGTTCGGACGCGCGAAGGTACTCAGTTGGGATGTGCTTGGTGCCTAGGACCCCGATAGACCGCAGGCGACCCTGCAAAGTGCCAACTGCATTCCGGCAAGCTTGGCAGAGCTGTAAACCGCTAGACGATCCGCCGCACCGGGAACAAGTGGGCGACGGGACAGGCATCGAGACGAACCGCGCTCGCCCCCCGCACGAACGCCCGCACGTCCGAACTTGGCTTGTTTGTGGAACAAAGGCCTTGCCGCAAACCGCGCATGCCCGGGCCGCAATAGCGCCGGGGGCCGGCAGGCGGAGTTGATAGCGGTAGACCGCGGCATGTGACTTGCGCGCTTCGATGCCTTCGGCCTCGATATGCATGATGATTTCGGGGTCAGCTGAGGTGATCTGTGCGCTGGCGCTAGTGCCGTCACCCAACCAGGCACCAAGCGTGTACGGAGGGACGAGCAAGTCGCGCTCCGAGGTCTGCAGCGGCTCCGCATTCACCACGGAGTGGTTCAGCCGACGGTCTCGTGTTGGGCAACGAAGTGTCTCTCCGATCTCTTCAGTTGTCTGAACCGCGGCTAACGTTCGCTGATTCCTGGTTCTGTTGTATCCAACAGCGGCGGCCTGCGCAGATTTCCGGGAAGCCCGGGTGTCCGTCAGCCATTGGTGCTCAGCATCGGCCACGATTACCGTGCCATCGGAGAATTCGACCTCAAAGCAGGGCCGGCCCAGCATTACGTCGGTGGCCGCGACGACGCGGGTCGGCTTACCGTCGGCACCAATCAGATAGTCGCCGACGGCGACCTCGCCCATCGTGGTCCACCCCGTCGGTGTCGGCAGGGGCGTATCTAGCTTGAGGGCCTTCCCCATACCCGGCCTCGCCGCGATGACGATCATCTGTCCCGGGTGCAGACCGTTGGTCACCTCATCGAGTTCGGTGAAGCCGGTCGGTACGCCACGGGAGATACCGCCTTGCGAAGCGATGGCGTCGATCTCGTCCATCGTGGGCTGGAGCAAGGCTTCCAACGCCACGAAATCATCGGACGTTCGCCGTTCGGTGATGTCGTAGATCTCGGCCTGGGCGCGGTCGACGATCTCGTTGACATCAGCGCCCTCAGCGCCGGCATAGCCGTACTGCACCACCCGGGTGCCGGCCTCCACCAGTCGGCGCAGCAGTGCCTTCTCGGCCACGATGCCGGCGTAGTAGCCGGCGTTGGCGGCGGTGGGCACAGTTGAGATCAGGGTGTGCAAATACAGCGCACCGCCCATCCG
>Ga0194053_10000845_pt1 | contig 21297 bp, 14 predicted proteins | sample SepL228m_MetaG_FD_161684 | JGI IMG/M metagenome (GOLD analysis project Ga0194053, IMG submission 161684) | Anoxic zone freshwater microbial communities from boreal shield lake in IISD Experimental Lakes Area, Ontario, Canada - Sep2016-L227-8m | ecosystem: Environmental > Aquatic > Freshwater >... | reverse complement strand
CTATCCCCCCTGGAACGGTTGGCCTTTCACCAGGAAAAGAGCAAACCGGTGATGGACCGACTCCGGCAGTGGATGCAGGCACAGATGGACCAAAAGAAGATTGAACCCAACTCCGCGCTCGGGGAGGCCATCCGCTACATGCTTAAGCGCTGGGAGACCTTGACCCGTTTCCTCTCGGTCCCAGGCGCGCCCTTGGACAACAACGTCGCGGAGCGGGGACTCAAGACGGCCATCCTCCACCGCAAAAACTCGTTGTCCTATAAAACGCTTGTAGGGGCCAGGGTGGGTGACATCAACATGAGCCTAATCCACACGTGCGAACTCAACAGGGTCAACCCCTTCGATTACCTCATGGCCCTGGAGCAACACGCTGGAGGAGCATGAAGCTAACGCCGCCGCCGCCATCTGACATCCCTCAGCCTTGAACGCCCGGGCGATGCCGAGTCCGACGCCGGAGGTGGAGCCTGAAATAAAAACGTTGCGAGACATGTTTTGAAAAGCTGAAAGCCGGAAAGGGTAGAGGATTTAGGATTCGAGCGGCTTCGTCTTCGTCGAGCGCATGAGGCCGAAAATCAACGCGCTAACTTCGGAGGCGAGGTTTGGGAGAGAAGGATCAGCGTCGCACGGGGCGAGGTTGTTGTCGAGGATGACGTAGGTATTTGACGCTTTCTGCCACGCTTGTAAATCTTCAAACTTCATCCTATCTTCCATATCTTGGATCCTTCCTCCTGCGCTTCTTCTCCATCCTCAATCCTTCATTCCGGTTCCTTTTCCTGATGGTGAAACATCTATGGGATTGATGAGTTCGCGGAAGCCAATCGCATGAAAGTCCTTGGTGTTGCGGGTAAAAAAGCGTTTCACGCCATTTGATTTCAATGTGATTCCCAGAACGATATCGTGAGTCCGAGATGCCGGAGTGCCCCTCTCTGCCAGTCGGGAAAAGACCCCCTCCCACTGGCCAAGGTCATAACAGCACCGGGCAACGCCGCTCTCGCTTTGCAGAAACTGCAGCCGTAATGCGGCTTCCTGTGCGCCAAGAGGATGCCGGAAAATGCGGGAATTCCTTAGTGCCCTGTAAAATTCAAACAAAACCTGATCGGCAATAATCCATTCCCCAGGGTTCGCCAGCATCTCGTCAACAACAGCACTCGCGGCCTTGTGCTCGGCCGCGTCTTCGTCCGCTGCAAACACGAGAATATTCGTATCCAAGCTATTCATCATCCCCGTAAATCGCCTGTTTCATCTCTGCTGCGGAAATCCGAACCCCTCCCCCATGAAAGGCAGGGAACTTTTTGGCGGGAGCGGATGGCAAGGGGCTTTGCTGGAGCACCCGCTCCACTGCACGGCGGACAATTTCACTGATGGGCCGATCCTCGGTTGCTGCAAACTCTTTGAGTTTGCGCATCATGGGATCAGGAAAAAGGATTTGTATCTTTTTCATGCATCCATGCTATTGATGGATTGCAATCTTGTCAATGACAACAATCGGACGAATCAGGATTCAGGATTCTCTGCAAGAACGCAGGCGGGGCAAGCATGGTTTCGGCGACACCCCATCCGCCCTGGCAACTGCCAGCGTCGGAACAAAAGGCGTTACTGGCTAAAGCGGAAGCGGGTAAATGGGACTGGAGATTGGCCCGGTCAGCGCCTCAAACCCACGTTTGACAATCCGGCACCGGTTTAGTGTCATAGGAGGATTACATGAAAAAGATTGTAATGATTTCGCTGATGGCTGTCGCCGCTCTGGGTTTGATGACGAGCAAGGCTTGGAGCGAGGATTGGGATGCGTATGTCAATATCGTCAACTCGGCTGAAACCCCCGTTATGCTTTCACTGGCGAACAACGACCATGCCGGCGCCACATTCCCGGGCGGTGGCAGTTCGTGTATTTTACAGCCCGGGCAATCTACTTGCTTATCCGCGACCTGCAATCCGGATGCTGCGGCCTCCCTGCAATGGAATATTATTTATAATTTCTATGATGGCACCGACAATATAAACCAGAGAATCAGCACCGAAGGCTATATGAGCGGGCCTAATGTTAACTGCGCCAACCCTTCCCAATCCGGTATTTTTTCCGTATCGGAAGGGACTTATGTTGACGCGGCGTTTGCGGATTACGATGTTGGGAATGCAATGGCCTCATGGATGGGGTTGAAGGGCACAGGCGAGAAAGTGGTGGGCGGTCTTATTGATTTGTTAATGGATCTGGCGGGATACAATCCGGATAGTTCCGAACCAGCCAATTATTATTATTCCATCACCATCGGCCAGCAAGACTACAACATAGACAAGTTAGCCGGCGTGGGCTGGGACACCGGCGCAACGCCTCCTCCCGTGACGTTTATCCAGGGACAGCAAATATATCAATATTCGCAAGGCGGCGCCTGGCTCAGTTCTGATTATTTGAGCAACAATGCGACGATTGCGGAATTTACCAGCGTTAATGTGTCCGGCACCAATGTGGGTCAAGGCAGTGTGCAAAGGCTGGCAAGTGTAGGCTCGAAAGCCGGCCAGATCGCATTATACGACATCTCCGGCGGCACGCCCCTGCCGGTGACCGTCACGACCTTTAGCAACGCCAGCGCCGTTGTTCAATTATCCTTCAATGGCCTGCCGTGGGGGCCTTATGTGGCGGCTTTTGGCGATTCTTCCGTTGAATATTATAATGGCACGACCGCGTACGTGTTGCAGAATAATAGCTGGGGCAGCGGCATCCTGCAAATGAGCGTCAACTGGAATGCGAGCCCAATCCCGCAAATACTTGTTGGCCTGGCTGACGGCCGGGTGGAGTATTACAATGGCACATCGTGGACTGAGCTCCATAATAACAGTTGGGGCACTTCCATCATGCAACTCAGCGCCTATTGGGACGTAAACAACAATCTTCAAGCGGTGGCGGGGCTGGGGAACGGTTCCGTCCAGTGGTGGTCTTCCAATAGCTGGGTACAACTGCAAGACAGCAGTTGGGGGAATCCGGTATATCAACTCAAAGCAACGTTCTATTCTTCCACAGAAGAGCCGGATGTGCTTGTAACCCTGTTTAACGGAGCGATCTATTTCTTTCAGTATCATTACATCCCGATGGGTTGGACCAATTTAAGGCCGTCAGATAATAACTACTGCATTATCGACCTGTATGATTTTGACTACTCTTATGGGCCTACCTTCCTGGCTGGATTTCGTGACGGCTCCGTGTCCTTATATGACGCACGCGGCGGCTGGCTCCCCTTGCAATCCGCAACCAGCAACCGGGTCCAATTCCTTTCGGCTAATTGGGGTAATTACAATCCTACCAACCAGGTCCTGCCCTATGTGTACTGCAGTAATTATCAATTCACTTCCGCCAATGGGTCCAATACCGTTTTTGTTTACCCCGTCATTCCCAACGCCAATCCTGGCGACGCGACCATTCCCGACACAATCGCCGTCATCGGATCCAATGCATTTGCTTCCTGCGCCAACCTGATCAGCGTCACGATCGGAAAGAGCGTCACCAATATTGGCAGCTCCGCGTTTTCCAACTGCACCCACCTGACGCAGATTTACTTCCGAGGCAACGCCCCCAGCCTGGGCACGAATGTGTTCTCGGGCGACAATCATCTGATCGTTTATTACCTGCCTGGAACCACGGGCTGGGGAGCAACGTTTGGCGGTCGTCCAACCGCGCTGTGGTCCCCGCAGATTCAGTCCGGCGCCGGTTTTGGTGTGCGGTCGAACAGGTTTGGATTCGATATCGTCTGGGCCAAAGCCAGCGGCATGGCGGTCGTGGTGGAAGCCTGCACGAATCTCACCAATCCCGCATGGTCTCCGCTGGTAACCAACACCCTCAACAGCGATACGGTATATTTTAGCGACTCCCAGTGGACGAACAATCGCATCCGCTTCTACCGCCTCCGCATCCCGTGAAGCGCGGGTTCCACAAGTTTGACAAACGCCTGACCCAAACGGGGGGCAGTTCTGTATTTAGAATTTAGCGTCAAGATAGACCTGACGGCAGCGACGGCTGCTGGAGCAATGGCATCCAGCGGACTTAGCGCAGATTCAGCTTCAACAGGGTGAAGGTGCCATCCAGCACGTCCGGCACATGGCGTCGGGGCTGCCAACTCCAGGAGGAACCGCTCCAAATGAACGGCGCGCCGTTGACCCGGGCGGTGCCGTAGCGCATCCAGATTCCGGTGGCCTGCGACGTCACATCCAGGTTTCCCGTCAACCCCAGCGTCGCGTGGGCCATGCTGGCCGTGGCCACCTTGGCATCGATGGAACCATCCGGGATCATCTTGGGATAGGGGGTCTCACCGTACCCCAGATCCCAGCGACCGAAGATCGAAAGCGGATTGGCCGGGTCGGTATAGGTGATCACCGCCTTGGCCGTCTCGACATCGGTGACGCCGGGCAGCAATTGTTTGAATTGGCGTCGTCGGGCCGGGCGGTTGTCTGTAGATTGCAAGTCGGCGCGCACCTGCAACGAAGCCGGGAAGTTAATTCCCATCAAGTAGTCGGGGGTGACCATTTCGGTGTCGAACGCGGTGGAAAAGCCGGTGGGCTTGGTGGTCACGGTGTAAGGACCGCCGCTCGAGCGGTAAAAGACGAAGCATCTATAGGACATCTCCACCAACCCGGTCTCGCCGGTGTTGCTGTCAATTAACATGTAGCCATTCAGGTAGGTGCCGGAGTTATCCAGGGAAATGTAGCGGAAGAAATCGTCGATGGAGGTGGAAAACTGTTCCGCCACGGCGGCCCGCCAGAATATCCAGAGCGCCTGGGTCTTCGTCACGGTGTGAGACACTCGGTGAGTGGTTTCATTAAACATCATCCCCTTGTTGTTGTAGCCGAAGTCGGTGCCGGAGGCGATCAACCCTGGCGTGGAAGCGTTGACTGTCAGAAAATCGTCGTTCACGAACAGGGTCATAGCCATGGTCTGCGCCAGGAATCCCTGCCAGGAGTTGTGGGTCAGAATCACGTCGCCGCTCACCCGCTTGAGAAAGGCGGAGCACTTACCCGCCCGGCCGGCTTCGCCGACTCCTCCCGGGGAGAAGAAGATCACGTCCATGAAATCGTTGAAGGCGTTGATGTAGTAAACGTCCATGAAGGTAAGTGAAGCGGTTTCGTATCCCAAGACCCGCTCCGCCGGCTGCAAGTAGGCGGCATCGGGCAGCCAGTTACCCGAGAAGTCCAAAGCCGCCGGCTGGGCCAGGGTCGCACCGTGGTAGATCCCCAACAGGCGAAACAGCAGCCGCTCCAGTCGGTGCGTCACCGCAGGGTCGATGTTCGCGTCGCGCAGATACTGGATCAGGAACGTGTAGTTATCGTTCAAGATCGTGCCGGCCCGGTCCAACTCCGCCGCGGTCGGGCCGTGCTGCTTGGGGAAAGAGTGGTTGGGGTCCGTCAGGTAGGCGTTGTCCCAAGAGTTGTCCCGGGCCGAGCAGATGGTCTGCCCCTGTAGTTTGCCCTGAACGAACCCTGCCCGGTACTCCGCCCGCAGGTCGTTGGTGTCCTTGGAGACCACCGTCAGACTGGCGAAGTTATTGATCTTCTCGAGAACCCCCGCTGCATTCGTGTCCAAGGCGTAAGAGACCCGCCCGCCCGGGACATCCGGGTCGCTGACGCGGTAGAACCGCCGCGGATTGAGTCCCGAGGCGCTGTCGGCGCTGGTGTCAATCCACAACTGCGCCGGTTGGATCAGAGTAAGGTTTGTCACGGTGAGCCATGCGTTCGTCTGCGCGAGGTTCGTCGTGGACTGGATGATGTAGGTCTTGCCGATTTCGCCGGTGATGGTCAAGCCGGGGTAAAGACCGATTGTGGTCTGGCCCAGGCCCGAGGCCGCCAACCATAAGGAGACGATGGCGGTCAGGGAGAGGGATTTCAGGGTGCGGGCCTGGCACGCGAAACTATCGGTGGCAAGCTGCCCTGACGCTCTGTGGTTCAAGTTGAACTGCTTTGATGTCGTGTCCATTTGCAGCGACTTTATACCTCTGTGGCCGGGCGACAAGCTATTTTGGCAAGAGGGAAACGGGCATGCGCATCTCAGATGTTTCCAAAACCACAAGGCTTTGACTTTTTGATGGCTCAAAAAGCTGGAACCTATGATTCAACTGAACTCACAGGAGATAACAGAGACAACAGAGTTGCACCCTGTCACACCCTTTGAACAGGGAAGACGGGAAGACGGAAAAACAGTAAAAAGCGCTAAAAGCAAGCCTCCAAATCCCCCCCCCGCTAAACACGCTAAACAAAGCAGCCATCCCGGAAGGAGACGAAAGCGCCCGGCACCCATCAAGGTTCCAGTTTGTTCCAGTTTGCGGCAAACTGGAACAAACTGGAACCTTGAAGTCCCTTGCCGCACTACTCGTTTACGAGGTTCACTCCCAATCCGAAGGGCGCAAGTCTGCCTTGGCTTAGCTTCCTTTATCGCACGCTCAAGCACACGCACAAGCCCAATCCGAGAAATCCGTGGTTCTAACTGCTGTTTTCAGGTTTAATTCTCATGAAATCGCAGGCTTCGACGAATTCTGTCTTGCGCCCCCTGTCCGCGTTCTGAAAAAGATGCACACCGAACGGGCGGGTGCCGAGAGCCTAAAAACAACGAAAGAAAGCTCTTGGACAACCACTTTCGTCCTGATAAGATTGGCCGCAGAATGAGTAAGAGCAAGAATCGATTCTCCCTCATCCGCGCAGCGTCAGTGCAGCGCGGTGCGGTGCGCCAGAAAGCAGTTTCCTCTCAGTTAGCATGAAAAAAACACAACTCTCCATTGCAGCACAGCAAATTCCTCCGCGCCGCGCCGCATTCACCTTGATTGAATTGCTGGTAGTCATCGCCATAATTGCGATTCTGGCCGCTATGCTCCTTCCAGCCTTGAGTAAAGCAAAAGCCAAGGGGCAGGGCATCTCCTGCTTGAACAATCAACGGCAGGCGGCCATAGCTGTGCTGATGTATGCCGATGACAATAGGAATGTGTTTCCACCTAATAGCAGCGGCGACCCGCCCCCGAGCTGGGTGGAAGGGCATTTGGACTGGACCACGGGCAACCCTGACAACACCAATATTCTGAAACTCATCAACGCAAAGCTCGGCCCCTACACGCGCAATCCTCAACTGTACCGTTGCCCCGCCGACAACTTCCCGGTACGGGTGACGATGAGCTATTCGGCGCAGCGCGTCCGCAGCATCTCGATGAATGGGTATATCGAGGGCAATGCCGTCCGAGATCGTTCCGGCGGCTCTTCCTTCTTTTCCGCTTGTCGCCGGTACGACAAGACCACGGATGTGGTGGGTCCCACGCCCACCGACCTCTGGATGCTGGTGGATGAACATCCGGACAGCATCAACGACGGCTTTCTGATCAACAACATCCAGGATAACAATACCTGGTCTGATCTCCCGGCCAGTTATCACAACGGCGCTTGCGGTTTCAGTTTCGCCGATGGCCATAGCGAGATCAAGAAATGGCGGGAGGCCAGCACGGTCGTGCCCATTAAGCACACTCAATACAATGGCTTTTCCGCGCCCCAGAGTCGTGACATCGCGTGGCTGAATCTGCATACCTCCGTTGTCCGCTGACTCCGAAAATCGCCTTTTTCTTTGCCAGTCGGTCTCCGAGCTGGAACAAAGTCATCCAGCCAGTCACGAACCCGATTCAATTCCGTTGGCGGGAGGCTCTGCAATTCTGCATCGAGCGCGCTTTCAGGCGCCCACTTGTTTCCGGATCAGCTCGGAAATCTTCTTTGTCCACTTCTCGATTGTGGCGGAGTCGCGCCCTTCGATGAGGAGGCGGGCTTTTGGCTCGGTGCCGGAGTAACGGAGGAAGACGCGGCCACCATGGGCCTTGAGTTCAGCCTCCGCCTCGGCGACGAACTGGCCCACTTGGTCCAATTCCTCAAACGGCCGCTTTTCGCGGACGACGATGTTGGTGACGAGTTGGGGGAACCGGGTCCAGCAGCGGGCGAGTTTGGAGAGCGGCAACTCTTTCGAGCGCATAATCCGCAGAATCTGGAGAGCCGCGACCAGGCCGTCGCCCGTGCTGCTGTAATCGCGGAAGATAATGTGGCCGCTTTGCTCGCCGCCGAAGCTGAAGCCATGACGCAACAGTTCATCGATAACGCTTTTATCGCCTACCGCGGTATGAACCACACTCCCGCCGGCCGCCACAATGGCGGCTTCCAATCCTGCGTTGCTCATGACGGTGCTGACGAGTGTATTTTTCGCGAGTGTTCCCTGCGCGAGCATATCCAGCCCGGCAATGGCCATGATATCGTCACCGTCGATCAGCGTGCCCTGTTCGTCGCAGAGCAGCACGCGATCGGCGTCGCCGTCGTGGGCGATGCCCAGGTCAGCGCGATGCTCCCAGATTTTCTGGCACATGAGCGTGGGGTGCATCGAGCCGCAGTCTTTGTTGATGTTTTTGCCGTCCGGCTGGTTGCCAAAGACGATGATTTCCGCGCCCAGTTCGCGCAGGACGCAGGGCGTCGATTTGTAAGCGGCGCCGTGCGCGCAATCCACCACGATGCGGATACCTTCAAGCGTCATGCCCCGCGGGAACGAGGTTTTGGCGTATTCGATATAGCGGCCCAGCGCGTCATCGATGCGCACGGCTTTGCCGATCTCGCCGGCGGTGGGTCGGATGTTTTCAATCTCGCCGCTGAAGACCAGGCTCTCGATTTGGTGCTCGATCTTGTCGTCGAGCTTGTAGCCGTCGGCGCGGAAGAACTTGATGCCATTGTCGTCATAGGGATTGTGAGAGGCGGTGATGACGATGCCGGCGTCGGCGCGGAGGCTGCGGGTGACGTAGGCGACGCCTGGGGTAGGCAGGGGGCCGATGAACAAAACATCCACGCCCATGGAGAGGATGCCCGAGGAGAGGGCGTTTTCGAGCATGTAACCCGACAGGCGCGTGTCTTTGCCGAGGACGATCTTATGCCGGCCACGGCCACGGGACTGAGTTTCGAGATGTTTGAAGACATGGCCGGCGGCGCGGCCCAGTTTGAGCGCGGTTTCGGCGGTGACCGGCTCAATATTGGCGGTGCCGCGAACGCCGTCGGTGCCGAAAATCTTTTTTGGGGAGGTCATCGAACTTGGGTTTTTGGTGGAATGATCACTTGCACATCTTCCGGTTGGACGCGGACGTGCGCGACGCCTGCCGGGGTGGATATCTCGATGCGCTTGCGGGCGCGCGCGGTCTCAAGGCCGGTGAGATCGACGATTGCCCGAATGTCTTTGCTCTGGAGCTCTTGGAGAGTGTGAGGGTCGCCCTGGACGGTGACTTCGACCTGGCTGGGGCTGACTTTGAAGTTGCGCGCGTCCGAGGCTGCGGACATGACCACCACCGGGAGGTTGAAGAACGTGCGGACTTCAGGGGTCAACGTTCGCGCCGTTTGCTGAATGGCAAAGGAGACGGTGAGCCAGAACAGGAGCGCCAGCACCAGCGAGAAAAGCTTGAGCAAGAAATCGTCAACGATCAGATGGAGCAGGAACTTGATCATTTGGCTGCCTCGCTGGCGGTCGGGGCGGCCCCGACATCGGCCTTGGCCACAGCGACGGGCCGAGGTTTTACACGGTCAGTCGTCCAGGAGCGGATCCAGCCCATCCAGTTGCGGGAGCGAACGGGGTTGAGCAGGACAGAGGTGAGAAATGCGCGCAATTCTTCGAGGGTCACGGCGCGCACGAACTGGCCCTTGTAGGCGTAGGAAACGGCGCCGGTTTCCTCGGACACCGCCACCACCACCGCGTCGGTTTCCTCGCTCAGGCCGATGGCGGCGCGATGGCGGGTGCCGAGTGATTTGTTGAGATCCTGGCGCTGGGTCAGGGGGAAGATGCAGGCCGCAAAAGCAATGCGGTCGCCTTTGATGATGACCCCGCCGTCGTGGATGGCGTTATTCGGAAAGAAAATGGTTTCCAACATCTCGGGCGTCGCTTCACAGTCAACCGGCAAGCCGGATTCCACGGCTTCCTGGAGTTGAATCGATTGCTCGATGGCGATGAGGGCGCCAATACGCACGTCGGCCAGGCGCTCGACGGTTTGAATGATGACCTCGATGTTCTCGCGTTGCTCGTGGGTATTGGCGAAGAGCGGCAGATTGCCCAACTCGGCCAGCATCCGGCGGAGTTCGGGCTGGAAGATGACCAACACGGCCAAAACGAAAAACGCGGAAAAACCCCCTAACAGGTATTGCAACACTCTCAATTTCAACAAGAAGCTCATGAGGACGAGGGCGAGCAGGACGACCAGGAAGCCGGTCACTACGGGCGCCCCGCGCGTGCCGCGAACGAAGCGAAAGGCGTAATAGATGCACACCGCCAGGATCAGGATTTCCAGGACGGAGCCGGGCCGCCAAACGGTTTTTATGATTTCCCACATTACATTCTTCGGTTTGCCAGGATGGCTTCGGCCATTCGAATGGCCCGCACGGTTTCCGCGACATCGTGCGCGCGGATGATCTGCGCCCCCGCGGAGACGGCGAGGCAGGCGCAGGCCAACGCTCCCGGCAGTCGCGCCCCGAGGTCCACGCCCAGCAGTTTTCCAATAAAGGACTTGCGCGAAACGCCCAGCAGCAATGGACGCTCGAACGTTGTAAAACGCTGCACTGCCGCGAGCAACTGCAAATTATGTTCGAGCGTCTTTCCAAAGCCAATCCCTGGGTCGAGTATAATTTGATCCCGGCCCACTCCGCAACCGCTCAATCGTTGAAGACGCTCGAAAAAGAACTCGCCGACCTCGCGGACCACGTCGTTATAGGCGGGATTGGCCTGCATGGTCTGAGGGGTTCCCTGCATGTGCGCGCAGACGTAACCGGCGCCGGCTTTAGCCACAACCTGCCACAAAGCAGCCTCTTCACGATTGGCAGCGACGTCGTTGACGATGCTGGCCCCGGCCTCGAGGGCGGCGCGGGCAACGGCGGGTTTGATCGTGTCGATGGAAATCGGCACGCTGACGCGCCCCACGAGCCGTTCGATTACCGGGATCACGCGCCGCAGTTCTTCGGCTTCGTCCACTGGCAGCGCGCCCGGGCGGGTGGATTCCCCGCCAACATCAAGAATTCCGGCGCCCTGCTCGACCAGTTGCAGCGCGTGGGCCACCGCTGCGTTGGGGTCCAGAAAGCATCCCCCATCGGAGAAGGAGTCAGGGGTGACGTTAACGATGCCCATGACAAGCGCCGGGCGCGGGAATCTAAGTTCAAACTGGCGGGCGCGCAGGATCATGAGGGTCCAATCCCGGTTCTGGCATCTGGTTCAATTCAATTTGGTCCGTTCGAGATCATTCACCCGATACCGTGTGTGCAGGAGTTTCTTGACATTGCTCATGAACTCACCATAACGCGAAATTGGTTCAAGGCAATCGTGCAGTTGAGGATTCGGGACGGGTGGTTGATGGTGGGTGACCGGGGATCAGGGCGGATTCAAGAACCTGCAAAATCGTAGCCGCCGACGGCAGTCGGCGCACTTTTCATCGATTATCGGAGTGTTAGCGCCGACTGCCGTCGGCGGCTACGATTTCTTGAAACCACCCTGACCGGGAATATCCTCCGCCCTTGCTCGATTTCAACCAATCCAGTATAAAGTGGCGGTCACAATGACTGCACTTTCCTTTTCTCGCGTCGCATGGCTCGGATTCTTTCTGGCGCTCGCCGGCTGCGGCAAGCAGAGCAATTCCAAGCCGCATGAGGGACATCCCTTGCCTCCATCCCCACTCATCGCCAAATGCGAGCCGGGTCAGCCGGGCGGGAGCTTCGTGATTGCCAGCGCCGCCAGTCCGAACACGTTCAATCCGCTCTTTTCCACTAGCAGCGCCTCCGATGGCATCGCCCGCCTGATCTTCGGGTCGTTGGTCCATTTGGATATGGTCACCCAGGAACCCGGGCCCGGTCTGGCCGAGTCATGGTCGGTGGCGGCAGATCAGAAGACGTGGACGTTCAAGCTGCGCCAGGGCGTGCGCTGGAGCGATGGCCAGCCGCTGACCGCCGATGACGTCGTATTCACCTGGAACGACATCATGTACAACCCGGAGTTCAACCGTATCACGTTCGACCTGTTCCGCATTGGCGGCCGGAATTTCGCGGTGAGCAAAGAGGATGACGTCACGGTGCGGGTGGTCACGCCGGAGGTTTTCGCACCCTTCATCGAGTTTTTTGGCAGCGTGCCAATTCTGCCCAAACATATTCTCGAAGGTGCGGTCAAAGAAAAGGTCTTCCCAATTGCGTACGGCATCAAGACCCGACCGGACAGGATTGTCGGGTGCGGCCCGTATCGGATGAAGGAATTCCGGCTCGGGCAGTTCACCTTGCTTGAGCGCAATCCGGAGTATTGGGTGGTGGACCGGCAGGGCCGTCGTCTGCCTTACTTTGACGAGGTGAAGGTCATCGACAGCAGAAGTCCGGCGGCCGAGGCGGGTCTGTTCCTCGATGGGAAGAGCGATGTTTTCGAGACGGTGCGCGCGGAGAATTCCGGCCAGTTCAAACAAGCCTCAGCCGGCGGACGTTTCCAGCTCGTCGAACTCGGTGTCAGCGCCGAACGCGATTTCCTCTGGTTCAATCAAAACACCGGCACCAACGCCGCGGGTAACCCCATCGTCAACCCGGCGAAACTGCAATGGTTCCGCAACAAGAAATTCCGCCAGGCGATCTCCTGCGCCATCGACCGCGAGCGGATCGTGCGCGAAGTCTATGGCGGACGCGCCCAGGCGATCTATGGGTTCATTTCGATGGAAAACCCGAAGTGGAATGATCCGAACATCCCGCGCTACAGCTTCGACCTGGCGCGCGCGCGCGCCCTGCTGGGGGAGATTGGAATCCAGGGTCGCAAAGGCGATGGGGTGATGGTGGATACCGGAGGGACTCCGGTTGAAATTGTTTTCTGTTCCAATACTGGCAATCCGCTGCGGGCAAAGGCCGCTCTCATGATTCAGGAAGACCTGGGCAAAATCGGCCTCAAAGTCGTCCATCTGCCTGTCGATTTCCGGTCTCTATTGGTGAGAATTAACATGACCTTCGATTATGAAGGCGCTTTGATGGGGTTGGGCGGCGGCGGTGGCGATCCAGCTTCCCAAATCAACGTGCTGCGATCCAGCGAAGAGATGCACCAGTGGTTCCCTTTCCAGAAGACGCCCTCGACCGACTGGGAGGCCCGCATTGATTTGCTCATGGACGCGCAGATGCGGACGCTGGATTTCACGCAGCGCAAGAAGGACTTCGATGAGGTGCAGGGGATTCTTGCCGAGGAATTGCCGATGATTTATACCGTTTCACCATTCGCCTACTCCGGGATTCGTTTGGGCGTGGGCAACCTCCGACCAGCGGTACTCAGCCCGTATCACGTGACCTGGAATCTGGAGGAACTGTATTTTAAGAAGTAAGAGGCCGGCACCGAACCGCGCGCTTTTCGGGCATGGCTAAGCGCGCGCTCCGAGAGAGAAAACTCAGACCGGAGAAGAGGGAAGAATATCCCCTTTCTACCCGCCCGTTTTGCATCCGTTTGATTTAACCGGTGGTAAATTCGGTTCAACCTGGGGAACGCCGAACAAAGCGGACAAGGTCAGTGTTCTCCAACAAAGCGCGATTGGCCTGAGCGTGATCCTGCATGGCTTTGATCTCCCGAGGGTAAGCTTCGGCATAGTGAAGGGCCGCCCGTACTTTTTCGAGTGAAAGTTCCCAGGTCTCCGCCGCCTTTTCGATGTCGCCGCTGAGGCGCTTGACCGCGTCCGCAAGCCAATACACCGCTAAACGCGTTCCCTTAAGGTAGGCGACGCGCCCTGCCGCAGTTTCTCGGAAATCAATCAAGGGGAAGGCCCGACGCCGCATGAACTCGTCAACGGCCAGCGCACCAAGTTTTGCGGGTTTGTGGCCCGTCTGTGCGGAATAGCGCTCCACGCCAAGTCCCAGTTCTTTGGTAAGCCTCACCGTCATGACATTACAGTCGCCACCGCCGCAGCCGGAGGGCGTTGCCAATCACTACGAGGTCAGACAAACCCATCGCTGCGGCGCAGAGGATCGGGCTCATGAACCCGAGGGCGGCGAGGGGCACGCCGATGGCGTTGTAGAAGAAGGCCCAAAACAGGTTTTGCTTGATGGCGCGCAAGGTAGCCCGCGCCAGGCCGAGGCTCTCGGGCACAGCCTCGATTTCGGACCTGAGCAGGATGATGTCCGCCGCCTCGCGGGCGACGTCGCTGGCCCGGCTCACCGCGATGCCCAGGTCGGCTTGTTCGAGAGCCGGCGCGTCGTTGATGCCATCACCTACAAACGCCACCCGCTCGCCCTGACGCTGAAGCTTCTGCACGAACTCCGCCTTTTGCTCGGGCCGGATTTCGGCGAATACATTCTTCGGGTCGATGCCCACCTGCGCGGCAATGCCCGCCGCGGTCAGCCCATTATCACCGGTAACCATGTAAATGGTCAGCCTTTGCCGGCGAAGTTGTTCCACCACCCCGCGCGCGCCGGGCTTGACCGTATCCTTCACCGCGAACAATCCGCACAGTGACTTATCCGCCGCCAACCCGACGAGGGTCGCGCCCTGCGCCGCCCATTGCTCGATAAACGCCTGGCCGGGGGTAAGGTCCACCCCCAACTCTGCCAACCAGCGGAGCGACCCCAATTGGGCGATAACTGATGCCTGATAACTGATGCCTGATGGCTGATGACTGGTGCCTGATAACTGGTGCCTGATGACCGGTAACTTCGGCATTCGGTTTTGTTTCGGATTTCGGATTTCGGTTTTCGGTTTTCGGACTCGCACCTCCCCCTGCACTCCCGCCCCACGAACCTCCTGCCAGTCTGCTATCTCAAGTTTATTCGGTGAAAGCCGCGCCAGCGCCTGGCTGATCGGATGTGTTGAATGCCGCGCCAGCGAGGCTGCCAAACATAGGACACCCGACGAGTCCGGATCCTCAACTTCGGATTTCGGTCCTTCGGGTTTCCTTCGGTTTTCGGTTTTCGGTTTTCGGTTTTCCCCCTCATCCCACGTCTGCACCACCTCCGGCTTCCCTATCGTCAACGTCCCGGTCTTATCGAAAACCACCGTCGTGACCTGGCCGGCTTTCTCGAGCGCCACGCCGTCACGGATCAGGATGCCTCGTTGCGCTGCGGCATTTGATCCGGCCATGATCGCCGCCGGGGTGGCCAATCCCATCGCGCACGGGCATGCGATGATGAGGACGGCTGCGGCGATGATGCAGGCCGCCGCAAGACGGCCTTCCGGCAGGTGCGGCGTCCACAAGAACTGCGCCAGCCAGTGGTGTGCTTGCCCGGCCGAATGGGGTGCCAGGCCCCACCAAAGCCCGGCGGCGAGCGCTGCCGCCACCACCAGCGGCACGAACACATTGCTGACGCGGTCTCCCAGTCGCTGGATGTTCGCCCGGCTCGTTTGCGCGCGCTGCACGGCGGCAATGATATGCGACAGCGCCGTCGCCTCACCGGTTGCCGTCACGCGCATCACCAGCCGCCCGTTGACGTTCACCGTTCCTGCGTAAAGCTGGCTCCCGGCAGTTTTGTCCACGGGAACCGATTCACCGGTGAGCATGGCCTCGTCCACCGCCGAGTCGCCTTCAACCACATCGCCGTCGGTTGGCACCCGGTCGCCGGGACGCAGCATGACCAGATCAGCCGCCTGGAGTTCCGCCACGGGAATTTCGCTCTCGCTACCGTCTGCACTGCGCCGTCGCGTCAGTTCGGGCGCAAGCTTGAGCAATTGGCGCAGGGCGCCCGACGCACGGACGCTCACCCGCGACTCCAGCCAATGCCCCACGCTGATTAGCGTAATAATGGCCGCGGCTTCCATGAAATAAAGGTGGCTCCCCAAACCGCTCAACAAGGCCCACGCGCTATAGGCGAAAGCGGTGGTTGATCCCAAGGCCACGAGTGTGTCCATGTTCGAGCGGCCCGCTTTGAGCTGGCTCCACGCTCCGCGATAAAACTGCGCCCCGGCGAAAACCTGGACGACGCCGGCCAACGCGAAGGAAAACCACCGGAACCATCCGCTCATACCCAAGTCGAGAAACCATTCCCCGACCATCAACGGCCCAGTCCCGGCCACGCCGAGCCACAAACTGAGTTCCCAGCGGGCGAGCGTTCCCTGGCCGGGCGGTTTCGTGCGGGCCTCGGTTACCCGTGCCCCATACCCCGCCTCTTCCAAGGCCCGGAGCACTGCGGGAACATCCCGCTCGGCGTCCGCAGCCCAGCGCACGGACGCCTCGTGCAGGTCGAGTCGCACCGTGGCACTGCGGACCCCGGTGACGCTCTGAATGGCTTCGGTCGCGTGCCGGGCGCAATTACCACAGGTCATGCCGGTGACGGCAAGTTCGGTCACGGCGGACGCGGGAGTCTGCGCCTGGCGCGTCGGCTTTAATTCGATTGTCTGTTGAGTTGGCATGGTTGCTCGCCTGGAGACAGTTTACCGATCCGGCCAATCGTGTCGAACCCGGAGCCGGGTAATCCACCCATGCTTGGGAGGCGCCTATGCACTCTTGGAACTTGGTAATCATCCCCGGCATTATGAGGACATCGGGCGCACGACAAGCCACGCAGATCGGCGTGCGCCGGCGTGCGCCTCTCGGATTTTCGTGGCATGGCCCCATGTCCCAAAAATGGATCAAGATGTCCCGTTTTGGGATAGATTGCGGAGCGCTGCTTGTGGGATCATAGCCGCGAAAGTGAAACAGAAACAGATATACGACCGGGTCATCACTGGGGACATTCGCGCGGATTGGGCCTCGATTTGAGCCGGTAGGCAATCGCATTTGTGTGTCGCCTGGGTCTAACATATTAGTTTATCTGAAAACGTATAGTATTGCCAATTTTGGGTGGACGGAGAATGGAGTTGGCCCTACGGTGCAGACTCGAATGTGGGGAGTCTAGTGCTTGAAACCGAAGCGCGGCGAGGAATGCTGCGGGCGGGGCTGGCATGGGAATCCTTCGAAGAAATGAGATCTGTTTCAACGTTAATAATCATAACAAACCGAACCTAGTGTTCTATGAAAACCGATAATTCTGTGAAAACCAACTCCAAACGATTCATCTCCCAAACCGTCTGCTTCTTCAAATCGCAGATGTTCATGCTCCCGCGGATTTGCCAAAGTCTGCTGCTGGGCTGCCTGCTCCTGTCTTCGACGGCAGGATCTGCGGACAGCAAAGCTGCTCCCAAAGGGACGGGAAACGCGGCGGTGCCGCCCGCGGGATCGGCGTTATCGGCAGCCAAGGCCGGCGTGGATGAAGCCGCCTTGGCGGCCCAGCGGCGGGCCGAGGAAGCCGCCGCATTGTCCAACATAGAGCTGCGCAGCCAAACCAAGGCCGGTGTGGATGAAGCGGCCGTGGCAGCCCGTCGGCGGGCCGGGGAAGCCGCCACGCTATCCAATGTGGAACTGCGCGATCAGACCAAAGCCGGCGTGGATGAAGCGGCTTCGGCGGCCCAATTGAGAGCCGGCGAAGCGGCTGCGCGGTCCAACGTGGAGATGCGCAGCCCGGCCAAAGCCGCCACTGATGAAGCGGCGCTGGCGGCGCAGTTGAGTGCGGCGGAAGCAGCCGTGCGGTCCAATGTGGAACTGCGCGACCAGACCAAGGCTGGCGTGGATGAGGCGGCGGTGGCGGCCCAACTGAGGGCCACCGAAGCGGCCGCGCTGTCCAACGTGGAGATGCGCAGCCAAGCCAAGGCGGCGGCTGATGAAGTGGGGCTGGCATCAGCGCAAAGAGCCATGGATGCCGCAGTGACAACGGCTGGTCCCCAGCCGCTGGCCGTGGCTGACGCCGCTCCTGGCGTGGTTCGTGTCGGGCCTGCTGTTAAACCCCCTGAGGGCGGAACTCGGCAGGTCACACGCGCCGTCCCATTTGGGCCAAGCTTCGTTTCGACCACCTACCAGCAGAATGTCAAGCTGCCGCCCCTGTCGGTGGCACAATTGAGCGATTTACAGAAACCTGACAGCACGCCAGAGAAGGGTGCGTTTCAAGTCAGCGCGGGCCGGGTATTCGACCAACCGCTGGTCGTGAACGACACCACGGCCCCGGCGACGGCGTGGACCCTGTTGCCCAACGGCTGGCGTGTCTGGCTCATGGACGTGGGCTCGGCAGGCGCACTGGGCCTGCGTGTGCATTTGGAATCGGTGCATCTGCCCGACGGCGTGCGGGTGGTGGCCTATGATCCCGCCAACCCGGCGCCCGAGGCGACAGCGATTACCGCGCAGAGCCTCTTTGGCGAAACCGAGGTTTGGACCGAAAGCATCTTCAGCGACCGGGTGGTGGTGGAATGTCAGGTGCCGCCGGGCGTGGATTTAGCGACGGTCGGCTTCCGCGCCACGGGGTTGACACACTTTTTTCGTTCGCTCTTCCCGAAGCCCGGAACCACCGGTGCCAAAGCGGCGGAGGGCTGCGAAAACGATGTGACGTGCTATCCTGCCTGGGCAGGCGAAGCCTCGGGCGTGGCCCGCATCCATTTCATCAAGGGCGGCAATGGGTATCTATGCACCGGTTGCCTGCTCAACACTTCGCCGAGCACGTTTATTGACTACTTTCTCACGGCCAACCACTGCGTCGGGGATCAGACGACGGCTTCAACTCTCGAGGCGTATTGGTTCTACCAGACCAGCACGTGCAACGGCACACCCCCTTCCCTCGGCAGCGTCCCGCACACAACGGGCGGCGCCGACTTGCTGGCGACCCAAACGCGGGCGGCGGGCAATGACTTTTCGTTCATGCGGCTGCGCTCACCGGCACCCGGCGGCACCGAGTACGCAGGCTGGACCACGGGTTCCCCAAGCGGGGCTGACACCCTGACCAGCATCCATCACCCCGCGGGTGACTACAAACGGATCAGCTTCGGCAACACGACCGGCAACGATGCGAACTGGTGGGACATGCGGTGGTATAATGGCGTCACCGAGCACGGTAGCAGCGGGTGTCCGCTATACAATACCGGCCACCAAGTCATCGGCCAGCTCTATGGCGGGCTTTCGGATTGCACCGATCAGGCCGGCATTGACCAGTATGGCCGGTTCAATGTGACCTACAACGCCATCAACTACTGGCTCTTCCCCCCCGCCAACGACGTGTGCTCCGGTGCGGTTGCTTTGTCCGACAGCAGCAGCTATTATTCGGAGTGGACGACCAACGCGACGGATGACACCGGACTGACCTGCTCGAGCGCAGGCACGATTTTCAAAGGCGTTTGGTTCGCTTATGTGCCGACGCTGACGGGCACCGCGACGGTGGACACTTGCTCGAGCACATTCGACACAAAGATCGAGGTGTTCAGCGGCGCCTGCGGTGGGCTGACTTCGTTGGGGTGCAACGACGACAGCCCGGCCTGCGGGACTGGCAGTGCGCAATCTTCGTTGAGCTTTGCCTGCACGGCGGGGCAGACTTACTACATCTGTGCAGGGGGCTACGGTGGAGCATCCGGCCATTTGCAAATCCGGGCCAAGTCTGTCTGCGCATCGAGTGACGTGCCGGCCAATGACGTGTGCAGCGGCGCCTACACCCTGTCTGACGGCCCGTTCTATTTCTCGGAGAGCACCATTTGCGCTTCGGATGATACGGTGGCCTGCCTGGGCACGGCCTTCAAAGGGGTTTGGTTTACCTACACGCCGACGGTCACGGGCACATCGACGGTGGATACCTGCACGAGCGACTTCGACACCAAGATTGTGGTATTCAGCGGCACGTGCGGCGCGCTGACCGCGATCGGGTGCAACGACGATTCGTGCGGGCTACAGTCCAGCTTTAGCTTCGCCTGCACCGCGGGGACGACCTACCGCATTTGCGCGGGCGGGTTTGGGGGCGCATCGGGCAACCTCAAGATTCGCGCCCAGGCGTATTGCACCAGCGGCACGTTGCAAAACGACACGTGCAGCACAGCCTATTACTTGATGGATAGCCTGAATTACACCACTGAATATACCGCTTGCGCGACAGATGATGCGAACATGCCCTGTTCCACTTTCCACACGATCTACAAAGGGGTATGGTTTTACTATACACCCACCGTGACCGGAACGTCGGTGGTGGAAACCTGCGGGAGCGACTTTGACACCAAGATCGAGATATTCAGCGGCGCCTGCGCTGCCCTGACCTCGCTGGGCTGCAACGACGATTCGTGTAGCCTCCAGTCGCGGTTCAGCTTTCCTTGCGCGGCGGGGACGACCTACCGCATCTGCGCGGGCGGATATGCCGGGAATTCTGGGAACCTGAAGATTCGCGCCTACTCGCTCTGCAACGGTGGACCGCCTGGAAACGACACCTGCACCAACGCATACAGCCTGTACGACAGCCAGGTCTATACTTCGGAATACACCGCCTGCGCGATGGACGATACGAATCTGCCATGCACGGGTCAGAATACGATCTACCGCGGGGTTTGGTATAGTTTTAATGCGACGGCGACCGGCACGGCCACGGTGGACGCGTGCGGCAGCGACTTTGATACGAAGATCGTTGTGTTCAGCGGTGCCTGCGGCGCACTGACCGCGCTGGGCTGCAACGACGATTTCTGCGGCTTGCAGTCGAGCGTCAGTTTCCCCTGCGTAGCGGGAACCAATTACCTGATCTGCGCGGGCGGCTGGGGCGGCCAAGGGGGTAACCTGAAGATTCGGAGTTACTCGGTTTGCAGCAGCGGGCCGCCGGCCAACGACACCTGCGGTGGAGCCACCTATCTGCCGGATAGCCAGGGTTATACGGCGCTCAACACGGCTTGCGCGATGGATGATATCAACCTGCCATGCATAGGAACGATGTACCGCGGGGTCTGGTTCACCTACACGCCGACGGTCAGTGGCACGGCCGTAGTGGATACCTGCACGAGTGATTTCGACACAAAGCTGGCCGTTTACAGCGGCGCCTGCGGTGCGCTCACATCGCTTGGATGCAACGACGATTCATGTGACTTGCAGTCGCGGGTGAGCTTCGCATGCACGGCGGGGACGACTTACCACGTTTGCGCGGGCGGCTTCGGTGGGGAATCGGGAAACCTGAAGATTCGCGCTTACTCCGTTTGCACCGGCGTGCCCGTCAACGACCTGTGCGGCGGGGCGGTCGCCTTGGCGGAGAACGTGTATTACCCGCAGCATACAGGCTGCGCGACGGATGATTCCGGACTGCCTTGCCTGGGCATAGACTATCACGGAGTGTGGTTCACCTATACACCCCCAGTATCTGGTTGGGCCATCGTGGACACCTGCCCGAGCGACTTCGATACAAAGATCGAGGTGTTCAGCGGCGTCTGCGGTGCGCTGACATCGCTGGGGTGCAACGATGATTCGGACTGCGGATTCGGTCCGAGCCTGCAATCTTCCGTCGGTTTCTCGTGCGTCGCAGGGACGACTTATCGCA
>Ga0194053_10000843_pt1 | contig 21325 bp, 12 predicted proteins | sample SepL228m_MetaG_FD_161684 | JGI IMG/M metagenome (GOLD analysis project Ga0194053, IMG submission 161684) | Anoxic zone freshwater microbial communities from boreal shield lake in IISD Experimental Lakes Area, Ontario, Canada - Sep2016-L227-8m | ecosystem: Environmental > Aquatic > Freshwater >... | reverse complement strand
TCCCGCCGGCGCCACCGCCTGGAGCAAGGTTGCCCTGCCTGGAAAAGCTGGCGGCGACAAGGGCACTGTCTGGTATCGCCGGAGCTTTGAGGTTAAGGAGCTGCCCGCTGGTGCCAATGCCAATATCCTGGTCGGCCAGATCAGCGGCAGCGACATCACCTTGGTCAACGGCGTCAAAGTCGGCCAAAGCGATCTGGGCAACCATGTCAACGACGTGGCGGTGGTGAGCCGCACTTACTCCCTGCCAGCGGGCTTGCTCAAGGTGGGCAGGAATGAGATCGCCATACGGGTTGACTTCGACCGCGGCGGCGGCCTCGGCATGCGCGACAGTGACGGCTCCGTCCATCCGCCCATGACCGTGAACTTCTTCAAACCTGCCGGGGATCTGGCCGGCGTGCTGGAACCGTTCAGCCTGGAGGGCAAGTGGAGCGGTTGCGCCATCGGCAAGACTGAGCAGCCTTGTCCGCCCGCCACCGACCCCCGCTGGCACGATGTCACGGTGCCCGGCCACTACCAGCCCCAGCATGCCGACTGGAAAAAATACAACGGGTTCTTCTGGTATCGCAAGAGCTTCACGCTCCCGGCCGCCTTGCACGCCGGAGCCGAGCCCTTCCTCGTCATGGGCGGGGTGGACGACTGGGATACCACCTGGCTCAACGGGACGAAGATCGGCCACACCGGACCGGATAACTTCTTTAATGGCCCATCCGCCTACCACACGCCGCGCATGTATGCCATCCCTGCGAGCTTGCTCAAGGCCGGGGCAAACGAGATCACCCTGCTCGATGACGACCCGATCAACGACGGCGGCATTGGCTATGGCCCGGTGCAGTTAATCTTCGCCGACCCGGAGAAAGTGGAGCGGCGGCAAATGCTGGCCTCAAACTACCTGAACATGGTCGCCGCCGATGACGACCCCTATGTCGCACGCCACTGGTAGCCATGAAACTCAAAATCCATGTGGCACTGGCGGCTTTGCTGGGGCTCATCGCGTTGTTGAAAAGGTGCCAGCGTGCATTTCCTTGCATTTCTTTGGTCAAACAAGAGGCCATGATGGCAGGTCTGCGCAGCAGTATTGCAAGAATATGCACTGACCCGAATGCCGCTAACTTAAGAGCGGTTTGGGATGTAGAAGCGGCATCTTGCCGCTTGGATTTCCCTGGGGAAAGCGGCAAGATGCCGCTTCTACGTTCGCTTAAGTTAGCGCCATTCCACACTGACCCCCAGTTTTCTGGACGGAATGACGGTTTGTGGTGTTCGAAGAGAGCGGTTGGCATGTTGTGGAGGTGAATGGATATGAATTTGATGAGGATCGACTCAGGGCTTCTTTCCGGACATGTTCTGCAGCGTCAACCGCACGGGGCTCGCACAGTTGTCACGGGTGCCTGCAATTGCAGCGGAACGGTATCCGTCACGGTATATCAAGCAGAGAAGATTGTGCGCGGGTTCAAGAGAAGGGAAGCCGGCCGGGCGGAAGCTGGGCGCTTTACTGCCACGATATCCGGCCTGCCAGCCGGTGGACCTTATACCGTTGAAATGGCGTGCGGCGGGGCGCGGATTGCGGTCGATGACGTCTTCGTCGGCGATCTGTGGTTGATGGCTGGACAGAGCAACATGCAGGGCATGGGGAATGTGGCCGATGCCGACAGCCCTCACCCGCTGGTCAGAAATTTCTCCATGGCTCGTCGCTGGGAACTTGCGCGTGATCCGCTGCACTTTCTCGAAGAATCTCCCGACCCGGTTCATTGTGCTTCGCCCCTGAGCCGAGGGGGGGCGAGCCGCGCCAAGAAGCGCGCGGTCAAAGGGGTAGGCGTTGGCGTGCCCTTCGGCAAACTGATGCTGCAACGCACCGGGGTGCCGCAGGGCCTGATCGCCACCGCTCATGGCGGAACCTCGATGGAGGATTGGGCTCCGGCGCTGAAGGATCGCGGCGGCCGTTCGCTCTACGGCTCGATGACCCTCAGCCTCACCGCCATAGGTCAGCCGATCAGCGGCGTGCTTTGGTTTCAGGGCGAGGATGACTGCCGGGAAGGTCGGACAGCCGTCTACACGGCCAAAATGCAGGAACTGGTGGCCGCCATACGCCGCGATCTTGGGCAACCTAAACTTCCGTGGATCATCGCGCAGATTGGTCGGTCTGTCGGCCCCTACCAGGATCTGCCAGCGCCCTGGAGAAGCAGCGTTCAGGAACAGCAACGCCGATTCCCTGAATCGATCGCGCAGTGCGACGTTGTCCCGACCATCGATCTGGAAATCGAGGACAGAGGCCACGTGAGTGCGCGCGCCTTTCCCGTACTCGCCCAGCGCATGGCGCGGGTCGCGGTCCGGCTTGCCTATGGCGACCGCGCCGAAAAACCGGCACCTCAACCTGTGTCGGCGCGTTTTGTCGCTGCCGCGCGGGGCAGTGGCGTGGGGGTGGAGGTCCGCTTCAAGAACATTGTCGGTGGACTGACGTCATCGGGATTGCCGCAGGGTTTCGACCTCGTCGATCGCACCGGGCGATCCTTACAGCGAATCTACAAAACGCTTCTCGCGGGGGACCGGGCGCGGCTCTACTTGGACGGCGAGGCCGTGTCGCTCATGCGGGTGATGTATGGATATGCGCAGAACCCGGTCTGCAATGTCTGCGATGGACGCGGCATGGCGATTCCTGCATTCGGGCCGCTGGCGATTACCGGCTTGCCGCCGTTCTCCGATTTCGTGCTGAAATGGAGGGTGACGCCGGTACGCCCAGGTGAAGAGATCGCCGATCTGGCGCGGCCCACGGAGGATGGTCGGGCGATTAACCGGGAGTTTCGCGATAAATTCGTCACGGTGCATCCGGAATGGGTGGGAAAGACCGGCCATGTCGCCTTCTTCGGCGATGTCATTGCCGGTGAGGACATGGATGCCGAGTTCCATTTCGGCTACGATGGCCCGGTTCGTGTGTGGGTCGGAAAACAGGAAGTGTATGCCGACCCGCATGGCACCAATCCTATTGTTCCTGACGCCCATCGCATAGCGGTCCGGCTGAAGGCCGGGCGCTCGCCAATCACGGTGCTGATGGCGCTGAACAATGGCCGCGCCTGGGGGTTCTGCCTGCGCATGCGGCGCCCTGGCTATGATCCGGCAACGGATCCGAAATTTCCTCAACCTTTACCAAGGGAGTATTAGAAATGACGACCATCGATTCATTGACCTGCGAGGGAAGAAACGCTCCACTCGGCATTGGGACAGGCACTCCCTGCTATGGGTGGCGGTTTTCCAGCGACGAAAAAGGGGTGCGGCAGACGGCGTATCGGATCCTGGTCTCGTCGTCTGGCGAGTCACTGGCGTCGGACGCCGGCGATTTATGGGACAGCGGATGGGTGAACTCACCGACGCAATTTACCGTCGAACATGCCGGGCCTCCGCTGCCGGAGAAAACCCCCTGCTGGTGGAAGGTGATGGCGCGGGTCACCGTGCCCGGAAACGTGACGCTGGAAATAAGCAGTGCCCCGGCCACCTTCGAGACGGGTATCTTCAAGCGCGACAGTTGGCTTGGCTGGTGGGCGTCCGGCGCCGGGAAACCGGTGTATTTGCGCCGCGAGTTCGAAATTCCATCAGAGAAACCTGTGATCCGGGCCAGGGCCTACATCGGCGCCACCGGGGACAAGGCCAATACCTACGAATTGTGGATCAACGGACAGCGCGTCGGCGACGACATCATATCTCCGGGGCAGACTTCGCCCAAGCGCGCCCGTTACCAGACCCATGATGTGGCCGGCCTACTGCAAGCTGGTGCCAACGCCGTGGCGATCATTCACACCAGCAGCTTGATGTTCCAGTTGGAGATCGGCTTTGACGACGGATCATGCCAGGCGGTTTTCCCCGGAAAGGGATGGCGCCAGCGCCAAGACGGGCCATTCGTTACCTTGCGTTCGGACGGCAAGGGCGAAACATACGATGCGCAACTGGAGCCCGCCGGTTGGGAGCGGCCTGGTTTCGATGACAGCACCTGGGCCGAATTCGCGTTTGCGGCACCGTGGAATCTGACGAAAGATTTAGGCCCGCGCTTCCTCGACGCTCAGCAAGACCGGGTGGTTGCCCTGGATACCTTTGCGCCGCGTTCGCTGCAGCGCGGCGCCGACGGCTCGTATATTCTGGATTTCGGGCAGAACCAGCATGGCGTGATTCGCTTTCGCGTGAAGGGGGAGGCCGGCAGGCGGATCGTGCTGCGCTATGGCGAACGGCTTCACGCGGATGGCGCCCTGGACCCGCGCAGCCTGGGTGCTCCGGAACAGGACGAATACATTCTACGCGGCGGCGGTGAAGAGACCTATCAGCCGCACTTCGCCACGCACGCGTTCCGCTACGTGGAAGTGAAGGGGTGGCCGGGGAAACTGCGGCCCGAACAGATCGAAGCGCGCACGGTTCATAGCGACATGCTTGCCGCGAGCGCGTTCTCCTGTTCCAACGAGCGCCTGAATCGTCTGCATCGCGCCGCATTGTGGGCGTTTCGATCCAACCTGGTTTCCGTTCCCACCGACTGCCCGGGACGTGAGCGCAAAGGCTGGACTGGCGACGCCCATTGTCACAGCGAAGCCGACTGCCTGAATTTCCGGATGGGAAACTTCTATGATAAATGGCTGACCGACATCGCCGACTTTCAAGGCGCGGACGGGGCAATCCCATGGGTTGCGCCGGACACCGGGGCATGGAACGGCGTGGTGGATGTGCCCTTTATGTCAGCGATGGTGCTTGTGCCTTGGGATTACTATGAGGCCAGCGGCGATGTCGCATTTCTTCGCCGTCACTATCCCGCCATGCGCCTCTGGATCGACTCTCTCCACGGCGACCGTGACGGAAATCACCTTCTGCAACACGATGTGATCTGGGGTGATTGGTGCAACCATGCCCCCAACCGTCAACCGGAGACGGGCGCGTTCCTGGCCACGGTGTTCTATTACCAGTGCCTGTCCCGTTTGCAGAAGATCGCCGCGGTGCTGAATGAACCCGGCGACGCGGCGAGGTTTGCTCAGCAGGCGCAATCCAGCGCCGAAGGGCTTAATCGTGTATTCCTGCGAGCCGACGGTGGCTATGACGTCGGCTCGCAGGCGGCAAACGCCCTGGCCTTGGTGTCCGGATTCGTGCCGGAACAGGCCCGCGCAGGTACCTTACGCTGTCTGGTCGATGACATTGAACACCATGGCGCCATGCGCTGCGGATGCTTTGGTGCCAAAGTCATTCTTGACGTGCTGGGCGACCATGGCCGCAACGACCTTGCCCTGCGGTTGATCGGCAGCACGCGCGAAGGGAATTGGGGACATTGGCTGACGCTCGGCGCGACCACGGCGGTGGAAGGCTTCTACGGTCTCATCGTCAACTCGCAGAATCATGCATTTTTGGCCGGTGGACTGGATGCCTGGTTCTACCGTCATCTCGCCGGCATTCAGATCATGGAGCCTGGCTATTCCAAAGTCAGAATTCGCCCCTGGGTTACCGCGCCGCTGTCCAACGTCAAGGCGCAGGTCGAAACGGCGAAGGGGCTTGTTGTTTCCGAATGGCGGCGGGAAAACGGCCGGCTCGTGATGAAGGTGAACATTCCCGCTAATGCCGAGGCCGAGATCCATCTGCCGACGGCCGAGGCCTCCACGATCGAGGAGGAGGGCAAGCCTCTGTTGGCGACCAGCCGTGCCGTTCGCGTGAGTGATGGTTGGACCGTCGTGCAGGTCGGTTCAGGCGAATACGAGTTTGGAATCGTCCCGGCCCCGCCGCAACACCACGATGCGGAGGAGGAAGATCGCGCGCTATTGCATCGGTCCGACGGTCAACGCGAAAGCTTCCCGGGACCGAAGTTCTCACTGCCGGATGAATGGCATATCTTCGGCCCCATTGAACGAGGCGACCCGCTGTCAACGGACCTTCTGAAAGCGGTCCCCGCCAGCTTCGAAGTGCGCGGGGTGTCGGTTGTGCCGCGCAAAGTCGAAGCGGAGGACGGACGGCTGGACATGGCGCCGTATATTGGCGGCACGGCCAATGGACACAGCGCTTTGGTCTATGTGCCATTTCACATAGCCGTCGAACGCGTGATCACCCTGAATGTCGGCGCTGATTACTGGTTCGAAGCGTTCCTGGATGGTCAAAGATTGCACAGCACAATCGAGCCGGCGCACGCGATCGCCCCGGCGCTGATTCGGGAGCACACGGTTTGCACGACCTTGGCGGTGGAGAAGGCGGTCAAGAAAGGAAACCATCTGCTGGCGGTCCGCTTCGTCAGCGGGTCCGGCGGCTCGGTCCTGTGCCTGGGTGGATGTTGATCGTCTCGGAAAAGGGACACGCCTTAATATTCGGGAAATGCAACGATTTGATCTGCCACAAGGCAGGATCTCTTTTGTCCTACTTCGAGCATGTCGTCGATGACTTCGCTGCCGACAATGGGGCTTGAGCAGAGGTTGTCCGCCCGGTTTTCCAGACGCCCGGAATCAGAATGGTCTGAGGGTTTTGGTGGAGTCCGGTTTCGCCTTTGATCAGCAGTGTGTTCAGGGCATCCAGCACGGTGACGCCGATGCGCTCGTGCCTCTGGTCAATCCCGGACCAGCCGGGAACATCTGCGGCGAGGTTCAGATGAACGACGGCCAGGGACCCCGGCACGGAAAACCCCGCCTGCTGGAGGAGATTGAGCGTTCCGTTGTGGCAGCAGATGATCACATCCGGGCGGCGGGAGTTGATCTGCCTGCGCATGGTGGCCGGATCCTGTTGCTCGAACGACCACAGCAGAGGATGGTGCCGCCCCCGTTTGTGATGCCAGCCAAGAAATGCGCTGGAATAAGTGTCCCGGATTTCATCCACCCGATCCTGCAGCCACAGGGCCGGCCTGCGGTAGCCGGCCTTTTCCAGCTCATCAAGCACGATCCGCATGTTGCTGTGGCGGTCGCTGATCACGTGCGGCAGGGAGAGTCTGACATCATATTCGTCAACGACCACCGCGGAAAACTCATCCCATGGAAAGCGCGACCAATATTCCGTCTGCTCGGGAAACGGGATCAGCAGCCCATGGATTCCGCGGGCTTTGAGAACTTTTGCGAGCTGGGCAGGGGTCTGATCGCGTATCCAGACCTGATCGATATCGTAACCCAGCTCTTCCGCGCGCCGGCGGCTTCCTTTCAAATATCCGGAGAGCCAAGGCAGCGAGGTCCAGGCATGCTTGGATTTCGCGCTGTTGAGCCAGGCGATATTCCAGACCGCCTTGCGGCGTCCGCGCTTCAGGAGGGACATGAGATGGCATACGCGGGGATCCCCCTTGTAGCCGTGCTTCGCGGCGCAGGCCTGGATCCGGGCCCGCGTCTTTGCCGCAACGCGCGGATCGTTCCGCAGGGCCATGCCGACAGTCGATTTGGAAACGCCGCAGAGCTCTGCCAGCAGACGGACGGTCAGGTTTTTTTTCGGCATAAAAATTGGACTGTCCAATTTATTCTCTTTGCCGCGGGAACAAATCAACAGAATTCTCGCCGGCATGAAATCCTTGAGAGCGGCAATCATCGGTTGTGGTCCCTGCAATGCGTCAAGAGGCGGAGTGAATTCCATTGCGTATGCGCACGCCCGCGCGCTCGTGCCGCTTGCCGGTGTGGAGCTCGTCGCGGCCGCCAGCCGGAACCCGAAGAACGTTTCAGATTTCTGCGGGGAATTTCCCGGGGTGCAAGGATACACCGATTATCGCGAGATGCTTCAAAAGGAAAAGCCGGAATGGGTGAGCATTTGTGCCTTTCCGCCCGACCGCGAAGAGATGGCGATGGCTGCTCTGGAATCCGGATGCGAAGTTTTGGTGGTCGAAAAGCCGTTTGCCGTTTCCATGGGTGCCGCCCGGAGGATCCTGGCGCTGGCAGAAACGAAAAATGCGCGTGTCTATGTCGATCATCAACGCCGATACGGGCGATGTTTTGAATGGTTCCAAGACCAGGTTGCGGGCGGGGAATACGGAGCTGTCCGGCAGGTCAACCTGCAACATCCGGGCAAGGGGTTCATCAACTTTGGCCCTCACTTGGTGGACACCTGCCTGCTGGCTTTTGAAGGCCGCCAGCCGGTTGCCGTTCAGGCTGCCGTGGACTGGAGCGACCCCGCTGTTTATCAAGGCGTCAAAACCGAAAAGAACATTGTGGCAACAGCATTTTTCGATGACAAAAGCCGGCTTACGATCGAGTCGGGCGACCGCTTCACGCAGCCCTGTTTGCAAGCCGTGTGCGAGAACGGCCTCGTCGAGCTCTACCTCTCGCCCCATGATGCCACGGGATCGATTTGCCGGGCGGTTGGCGGCGGGCGGCCCCAGCAGTCGCCGGTCTTTGGCGAGCATTTTCACCACAACGACTCGGACATGAATTTGTTCTATGACCGCGCGTTCCCCGACATGCTGGACTGCTTCCGGACCGGCAAGCCGTGCCGCATCGATGCGGCCTATGCGCTCACGGGATTGGAAATCATCCTCGGGCTCTACGAATCCGCCCGCCAAGGCCAGCGGATCGCTCTGCCCTTGCCCGATGGCGTTTCGCTCAACTCTTCATCTCAACACTAAAACTTTAAAAACTCAAACCCGCGTATTCCATCCATCCTATGAAAACCCAAGCCGTCCTCTTCTCCGCTCCCGGTGTCGTTGAAACCTGCACCGTCGAAGTCCCCGCCCTTGGGGCGCGGGAAATCATGACAGAAACTATCGTCAGTGCGATTTCCCCCGGCACCGAGATCCGCATGCTGGCCGGGCACTACGGGGCCGGCAAAAAGTTTCCGTATATCCCGGGATACAATGCGATTTCCCGTATTGTGGAAGTCGGCACCGAAGCCAAAGAGTGGAGGACAGGGGATCTGGTCAGCACGATAAATCCGCGGCCTTTTTCCGACATCAACTGCCTCTATGGCGGACACTCCCGCATTCAGGTTCACCAGATCGACATCGACCAGCGTCCCATTCCGTTGCCGGAAATCGAAGATCCCACCACCTATGCCCTCGTCGAGATCGGAGCGATCAGCCTGCGGGGAGTCCTTGCCGCTGCTCCGAAACCGGGGGAAAGCGCGGTCGTGATCGGGCAGGGGCTGATCGGGCTGCTGTCCGCCGCATGGCTTCTTTCCAAAGGTTGCCGGGTTGTGGTGGCTGACTTGTCGCAGGAGCGGTTGCAGCGCAGTCGGAACCTTGGAGTGGACATGGCCTTCGACGCCGGGGAACCGGATGTCAAAGCGCGTCTGCTCACCCACAGCCGGGGCGGCTTCGATATCGTCGTCGAAGCCTCCGGTTCACACCCCGGCGCCCAACTGGCCTGGGGGCTTACGCGCCAAACTCCCCCCATGGCGCGGGGGCAGTATATCCGCGAGCCGGTTTCCATTTACACGAACAACTGGCCGCGCCTTGTTTTTCAAGCCAACTACCTGGAAGCCTTCCCCTTCAATCCAAACGGCCAGATGAGCGGTGAAGGCGTGGTGGTGATCGCCGCCGGAGACCGGGGCATCGATGAGCGCCTCCGTTGTGCCCAAGGGCTGCGAAACGGGGAAATTCCTGCCTCAAAGCTCATCGATCAGGTTTTTTCCTGGAAAGACGCTCCTGCCGCTTATGCCCAACTTCAGGAACTGAAAATCCAAAGCGCTCTGCTGAAGTGGTGAGGCCAGGAAAAAGTTGCCCCGGCATCTTCCGAGAAGGAAACTTCTGGCAAAGCAACAGTTCGAATTTTTCAGGGAAAGAAAATTTCGCGTTGAGTTTTCTTAATCCTTGGTAGATCTTTTTCATCATCTTCTCCGAACAGCCGGTTGGCGAAATCGTCATTGACTGCCTTTCTGGTCGGCTGCTTGTGTGGGTGATACAAATGGAAATGTCCAAATTCTGACTCGCAAAAACCCGATGAAATGCCCCCTCAACTCCCTGGCTGCGGCAGCCGTGTTATGAAAATCGTTCAATGCTGGGATGATGGAGTCGTTGATGATGTCCGCCTCATAGAAATCCTGCGAAAATATGGTGCCAAGGCGTCGTTCAACCTGAACATCGGCCTGCACAAAACGCAACGCTATACGGGCTGGAAATTTCAAAACACCAAGGAAGTCTGGAAGCTTTCTCTGGACGAGTTGACCGACGTGTATTCCGGGTTTCTGGTGGCCAACCATACCGTATCCCACCCCTGCCTCACTCAGGTTTCCCCTGAGCGGATGAAGAAAGAGATCGTCGAGGGGCGCAAACGTCTGGAGCAGTTGTTCGGCTATGCGGTGACCGGGTTCGCCTATCCCTGCGGCGACTACAATTCGGAGGTGGAGGCCGCTGTCCGGGATGCGGGGCACCTCTATGCGCGCACCACAAAATCCGTCACTCCCAGCTTTCCTCCCGCGGAGGCCATGGCGTTGCATGCGGACTGTCATTTTCTCGATCCGGAATTCTGGCTGAAATACAAGAAAGCGAAATCCCTGGGGAGTGTCTTTTATTTCTGGGGTCACAGCTACGAACTGATCAGCGAGGACGACTGGCAAGCATTCGATGCCAAGGTGGCCCGGCTGTCCCGTGACGGGGAGTGGGCGAACCTGCCGGATCTGTTCCGATAATTTCCTCCCATCACATCCCCAAGCGGTTACTGACATGTTATGAAAAAGCGAACAATTCTGAATCCGGCATCCTTGAGTTTTCTGGCGGACTTTACCCGCGATTCCATCGAGGCCGCACGGGTCCGGCCGGGCGAACAGGTGAGCCGGAAATTTCCGGCAAACACATCCGGCTGCACGCTCATCCGTCCGGGAGGACGCAACTGCTACCCTGCCGTCTGGACGCAGGATTTTTCCCTCACGCTGGGAACGGGATTCGTTACGCCCCGGGAGGTTTCGGATCACCTGAACCTTATCGCCGGAACTCAAAACGGAGCGGAGGAAAGGACGTTGAAAAGCGGGGCGGTCATCCCGCCTTTTGCGATCCCCGACCATGTCTTGTTCAACGGGAAGCCCGTGTTTTTTCCGGGCACTTACTCCAGCGGAGAAGATCAGGGAGGGGAGCCATGGGGAGTCACTCCGCCGACAAATAACCACTTCGATTTTATTCTGATCGCTCATCATTTCTGGAAGAAAACAAAAAGCATCGGCTTTCTGCGCAGGAAGGTCGCGGGTCTTGCGTTGATTGAGCGCCTGCGCCGCGCATTTCAGGCCCCCCGTGCCGACCCGCAGAGCGGGCTCATCTACACTGATGCCAAGCGCCGGGCGGTCGGATTTATTTTTTGTGATTCCATCTACATGACCGGCCATCTTTTATTCGCTTCCCTGCTGCGATGGCGCGCGGGTCAGCAGTTGGCTGAGCTTGAAGAGGCATTAGGAAATTCTCGCAAGGCGGAATTCTGGCGCGGAGGGGTCAGTGCCATTTCAGAAAATCTGGCGCCCACCTTTGATGAGCCCTCCAGGATTGGGGGCTGGCTTATGGCGGCAACGGAGATCGGGCGGCAGCCCGATGTCTGGGGAACAATTTACGCGCTGTATCTGGGGCTTCTCAAGGGCCGGAGAGCCACGGCCGCCCGGGCGGAGATCGTGAAAGCGCTCGACGAAGGGACGATCTGTTATCGGGGGGCACTCCGTCACGTTCCGACCAACCATGATGCCTCCAAAAGCTCCGCGTGGGACAAGTCTGTGACTCCCCATAACCATTATCAAAACGGGGCGTATTGGCACACGCCGAGCGGCTGGTTGATTTCGGTGTTGAGCCGGAAATATCCTGATCGCGCACGAGGGATCTTTGACGAGATGATCCGGCAGTTTCAGGAAGAAGATTTCCGGAAAGGAAAAAACTTCCATGCGCCGTTGGAATGTTTCGGGAAGAACGGCTCCGCGCAAAAGAACCCGGTATTTCTCGGCTCCGTGGTGGTTCCCTACGGAGTCCTGAAACAGAGAAGCGAATCCAGTTGTTAATTTGAATTGGAATCTCGTGGTTTTCCCCTTTGTTTGATGGGCATGTCAAACCTGTTGACGTCGTTTCCAGCGGGAGGTCCGAAATGAACTTGGCGTCTCGCCTGTATGGTTTTTGAAAGTGTGAGCAAAGGCGGCGACATCGAAAAATCCACAATGCATCGCGATTTCCTTGACGGAATCCGAGGTGCAAAGAAGCCGTTCCTTGGCGACATGGATTCGCTTTTTTATCAAAATCTGATGTGGAGTGTTCCGCGTCTGCTTTTGGAACTCGTTGTGAAGGTGGGAGACCGACCAGCCGGCTTCTTTGGCCAGTTCTTCGACCCGCAGCGGGCTTGAGAAATCGCGTTCGATCCGGGCCATCACCGCGCCAACCGGTCCGGGGTATTGCGGTTCGCTTAACTCGAGCTCATAAGCTCTGACTTGATACAACAAACGAAAATAGAGGTAGTCGCGCAAGACGTTGCGGTCGAATTTCTCGTTCCAAACCCTGCGGATGCTCTCCTGTGTCAATCGCTCGATTTCCTCCGTGTCCGTCCATTTTGAAAATCGCCGGATCCCCATCCCTTCCGGGCGGCTGACTTGGAATTCCACGGCCAGGCAGCTGTGGAGGTTTTCAGGATCGGCTCGCGTAGCAACCGGGTCGCCGGCCGCAAACCAGATCAAATCGCCGGTGGTGACCTCGCGCCACTCCTCTCTGTCGCGCACCCACGTGCGACCTCCCAGTATCAGCAATACCAACTCAACGAACGGTTTTACGATGTCGTTTGATGGGATGGAGCTGGGCTGGTGGCGATGATGGAAAACCTTGAGGAGCGAAACCGGAGGAGGAATAGAGTTCATGGGGAAAGATGGCGGGAGAAATTTACAGCATAAACGTATCTTTTTACAACAATGGCTCCTTGTGTCGTCCGTGATGATTCTGTAAGGCTCAAATCGGAGCAAGAGTTTTATTATATAAACCCAAACACAATAAATCAACTTATTTAGGAACTTGAAAACCATGTCCCCACCCCCCGTCTACGACAACGCCCTCCGCGCCCGCAGTGCGAAATTCATGGAGGTCTCGAAGCTTCGCGTCGAGCGCGACGTCCCCACCCAGAAGGAGTCGGTCAAGCGCCGTAACATCGGCAAGGCGTGCTTCGAAATTTATCAGGACGAGCCGTCGATGATGAAACGTCTGGCCTTGAGCTGGGCCTACGCACTCGCCCACGAGCCCATTTACTTACAGGACGACGACCTCCTGGTCGGGCAGCTCTACTTCGCCCCGACCATCAACCGCCAGGAGGAGCCGCGCTGGGCCGACTTCGATTACGGCCCACTCTACGACGAGCGGATCAGGAAAGAGCTCCCGGAGCTCTTCCCACTCCTCGGCCAAGAGTCCCCCGACGCCGAGCGCTCGCCCGTATCGTGGATCTCCCTCTACTCTTGCGCCTCCACCGGCCACATCGGCTGGCATTGGGATTGGATCGTCAAGGACGGTGTCGAGGGGATGTTCAAACGGCTCGATGCCGCGATGCCCAATGTGGATGCCAAAGGGCGGGAAGTGCTCGAGGCGATGAGGATTAGCCTCCAGGGGCTCCTGGACATGAACGCCGCCCACATCCAGGCTCTCGAGGTCAGGCTCGCCTCCGCTCGTGGGGACGCCAAAGCCGCCCTCGCCGAAAAGCTGGAGATTTGCCGCCAGGTTCCCTTGCGTGGCGCCAGGAACTTTCGTGAGGCAGCTCAGGCCCAGCACATCTCCTACCTCGCCACCTGGTTCGAGAACGGCGGCAACGGCGCGGGGCGGCTCGACTACCACCTCTGGCCCTATCTCGAACGGGACTTGGCCTCGGGCAAGGAGACGCTGGAGTCCGCACGCCTACTCGTCGATGAGCTGTTCATGCGCACCCACGAGCGCTACCTCTGGAGCATGGAAGGTGCGGGCGAAACGATCGTCGTGGCCGGCAGCCACCCGGACGGCAGTTCGGCGGCCAATCCGCTCTCCAAGATCATGGTGGAGTCGATCGGTTCGCTGAAGATCGTCCACCCCGCCGTTTACATCCGTCTCCCCGAACACCCCCCGGAATGGTTGTTGAGCTTGTCGGCCGCCCATTTGGTCCAAGGGAACAACCTCGGCCAGGTGAACAGCGACAAGGCGGTGGTCGAGGCCATGACCCGCGACGGCCACGTCCCCAAGGAGCACGCCTACATGTATATGTGCGGCGGTTGCATGGAAGCCTCGCCGCAAGGGATGAACGGCGACCTGAACTTCGCCGACTTCTTCAGCGTCGCCAAGGTATTGGAGTACGTCCTCACCGGCGGGGTCTGCATGATGTCCGGCAAACGGCTCTTCCTGCACTTGGAAAAAACCCTTGCCGACTTCGTCAGCTTCGAGGAGCTCTACGCCGCTTTTCGCCTGGAGTTGGAGCGATGCCTGCTGGTGAACTTCAAGATGATCGACATCTCCGCCGAGTGCATGCGCCAGCGCCGCCTCTCGACCATGCTCTCCTGCCAGATCGAGGACTGCATCGCCCGCGGCCGGATCATCAACGACGGCGGCGCCGTCTACGAGGACTACGGCGCGGCCCCCCTGGGCATACCCAACGCCAGCGACACCCTGTTCGCCCTCAAGGCCGCCGTCTTTGACGGGCGTTTCGTCACGGGCGACGAACTGCTCGAGGCCCTCGCCAGGAACTTCGAGGGGAACGAGATGCTCCGCCGCCGCCTGCTGGCCCTCCCGAAATTCGGTCAGGAAAACCCCGAGGCGGACGCCATGGCCAAGCGGGTTGTTGAGGATGTCTGTGCCGTCTTCGAATCCTACACCAACGTCTGCGGCGGCAAAGTCAAGCCGATGATCATGACCTCGGGCCTCGCCCCGAAGATCGGCGCGACTCTGGGTGCCACCGCTGACGGCCGTCTGGCTGGGACGCCCATCGCCCAGGGCATCACCCCCAAGAGCTCCGCCATGACCGAGGGCATCACCGCGGCCATGAACTCCGCCGTCCGCATGCCCGTCGAGCGGTTCTCCGGCGGCGCCAGCCACATGTGGGACCTCGACCACCAGTTCGCCACGCCCGAGGTGGTCGATGGCCTGCTGCGGACGTTCTTCGCCGCCGGCGGCCAGATGTTCCAGGGCAACATGACCGACGTGGAGGTCCTAAAGCAAGCCCAAGGCAAGCCCGAGGACTACCCCAACCTCATGGTGCGCGTGGGCGGCTACTCGGACAAGTTCACCAAGCTGGACAAGGCTGGACAGAACGAACTCATCACCAGGATCCGTCACCGCCGCTAAGCCCAAGTCGCCTTTAGAAATCGGTTCCAATAATAGGAAAGGTATAGAAATATGAACGAAAAACGTATTGTTGTAAAACTCCGCTGCGAACATCTTGCCCGCCCGCTGGGTGTGGGAAGCCCCAATCCGCGCCTGAGTTGGGAGATCGAGTCCGAAGGGAATAACCTGGCGCAGTCGGCCTACCGCATCCAAGTCTGGAATGGCGACAAGGTCGACGGCGAACCACTATGGGACAGCGGAAAGATCAACTCTTCCCGACAGCACGAGGTGACGTATTCCGGCGCTCCACTGCAAGTCTGCGGCAGCTACCTCTGGCGCGTGAAGGTCTGGCTCGACGACGGCTCCGAGAGCGATTGGAGCGAACCGGCGTCTTTCGAGACGGGATTCTTCAGTCTGCGCGACTGGGAGGCTGCTTGGATTGCCTACTCTGGCTGGGGCCGAAAGGCTTTGTATTGTGGCAAGCAATCGATCAATTTCCTCCGCAAGGAGTTCGAAGTGAGGGACGTTGCGCACTTAAAACGGGCGCGCGCATTTGTGGCTGCCACGGCCGGTTTCTGGGGGAATGACACTCTGCGGATGAACCTTTACGAGCTTCGTCTGAATGGAGCCGAGGTTGGAAGCGATCACCTCAATCCGGGGCAACTTTCCGATCACAAGAAGCGTGCCCTCTATCGGGCCTTTGACCTCTCCGGTCTTCTCAGGGAAGGGGCCAATGCGATCGGGCTAATCTTTGCATCGCACAAAGTCAGCATCGAGGTGATGATGGAATACCAGGACGGCAAGGTGGAATTTGTGCGCAGCGGGGAAGGATGGAAAAGCACGCCGTTCCCAGGCCCGTTCATTCAACTCTGGAATCGTGATGTTTGGGAAATCGGGGGGAGAAATGAACTTTACGATGCCCGGGAGGAGTTCACCGGCTGGGACCAGCCCGGCTTCGATGACAAGGACTGGGGAGGGCCCCGTGGCGGTGGGGCACCCACGCCATGGTCGCTGGATCCACAGATGCAGTCGGTCGAAGTTTACGACGTTTTCAAACCGCAAAAGATAACCAGGTTTCCTGACAACCGTTATGTGGTCGATTTCGGACACAATATGAACGGACACGTTGGAATCAAGGTCGGCGGACCGAAAGGGACGCAGGTGACGATGCGTTTCTCGGAAACCGTGAAGCCCGATGGTTCGATCCATCCCGCATCCACCTACAGCTGGCAGGGCAGCGTGAGCACCCAGCAAAATATCTATATCAAACGCGGGGATGGGATCGAGGAATACGCGCCCCACTTTGCGCATTTCGGTTTTCGATATACCGAGATCACGGGCTGGCCGGGAGAGTTGAATCCGGACGATCTTTTTGCCAATGCCGTGTGCAGCGCCGTTGGCAGGGAGTCGTCGTTTGCCTGCTCCGACGAGCGCGTCATGCAGCTCCAAACGCTTTGCGAACGGACTTTTCTTTCCAACCTGATGTCCGGTCCCACGGACTGTCCCACCCGCGAACGGATGGGCTGGCCCGCCGATGCCGCCGCGGTTTCCACGGCCGAATGCGCCATGTTCGATATGCGGTTGTTCTACGAACATTGGCTCAACAATCTGATGGATGAACAAACCCCCGACGGCAATCTGCCTTTTGTCGTTCCGTCCGCGCAGACGCTCGATGGCACGGACCTGGTTTACAATACTTGCTATGCGGTCGTTGCGTGGGACTCATACATGGCTTCCGGCGACCGGGTATTTCTGGCGCGTTACTACGACATGTTCAGGCGATGGGCTGAATATGCTCTCTCCCTGCAAGGAAGTAACGGGCTATCCGAAGGCCATTACCTTTTTGGGGACTGGCTGATGAAGGATGACCCCGACCAGGGTTTCCTTGAAAATGTTTACACGTATCGCACTCTCGACCTGGTGGCGAAAATGGCGGAAGTTCTCGGCTTTGTCGCCGATGCTTCGAAATACAGGGGCCATGCCCATACGCTGCGGAGCGCTATCAACGCCTGCTATCTCCACGATAGAGTTTACGGGAAGGGGATCCAGGCCGAAAGCGTTCATGCGTTGGCCTGCGGGATCGCTCCCGAAGAATTGCGGGGCAGTCTTTTTGCGCAGATCTGCAAACAGCTTGAAGACGAGCTTTCATTTCGCACCGGCATCTTGAGCACCCAACTCTTGATGTGCCTGCTCGCCGACGAAGGCCGGAACGATCTGGCCTGGAAGCTTGCGATGAGCGAGAAGCTCGGAGCATGGCGCTATTGGATTATTCATTACGGAGCGACCACCGCGCCCGAATCATGGAACACCGGCGACAGAGAAACACGTGAAGATAAGGGCAACCATACATGGAACCACCCGGCATTTGCCGGTGGCATCGCGATTTGGCTCTACCGGGAATTGGCCGGGATCAAGCCGTTAACTCCCGGCTACGAAACGGTGAGCATCGCGCCGTTCATGCCCGAGGACGTCGGCAGCGCGTCGGCGAAAATCCAGACGCCATTCGGTCCCGTGAAAAGCTCTTGGAGCCGCGAGGGGAAGAAATGCCGCCTCGATGTGGAGATCCCCGTCGGCGTCAAAGCAGAGGTCCATCTCCCCTGCGTTCCGGCCCGCAAGGTCGGTTCCGGCAAGTATAGCTTCTCCGGGGAGTTTCATTATTGATCCCCGCTTAGAAAAAGCCTTCTCTCAAAACCCGATCAATAGCCCTATGTCAAAAACGGACACCATCACGCATCCCTCCCGTCTCCGTTGCCTCGTGCCTGTTGTCCCCGCCGGACAGCAGGCCGCTCCCTGTCTTTGAATTCCTCCTCGAGGACTAAAGGTGAAAATGGCCATGAAGAAATTGATGTTGACCGCGATGGCATGCCTCGCGGCTACCGTCCTCCAGGCGCAAACCCCCAAACCGGTGTGGGAGCTTGGCGAAAACCCCCTCGACCCGGCGCTGATCAAAGGCAAAGTCGAACTGACAGGGGGCGCGGTAAAACTCGACGGGGCGAACTCCTTTGCCGTTCCGGCTGCGGTGCTCGGTGCCCAGAACGACTATACCATCGAGTTCGTTCTGAAGCGGCCGCTTAAGTTCCAAGAGAATCTGTCCCTGGACAGCTTGCGGCTCGTGTCGAACTTTGACTCAGGGAAGCGCACGGGTTTCGAGCTCCAATACAACCCAAGTTGGAGCGCGATACTTTGTGTGAACGGCAATACGATCGCCGGGGGCGGACTCAACCTGCAGCTCTTCGAAAAACCGAAGGAAAACGGAGTCGAGGCCACGAAGATCACGTTCGTCGTCAAGGACAAGGGGCTGATGCTGTTCCGGAACGGGCTGCTGCTCCTCGCCACGGAGGCCGTGAAGCCCAGCGCGTTGCCACTGACCTTCGGCGAGGTGGCGAAGGCACCGGGTTCCCCCTACGAGCTGAGCGGGCTGAAGCTCTATGACACAGCAGTTTTCCCCACCGGTTTCGATGCGGGTGCCGAACGGATGCGGATTTACAGCGGCGACCACTACTTCATCCAGCGGGTCGAGGTCAAGGATCCCGCGTTGCCGCGGATACTGGTGGTCGGCGACTCCATCTCCATGGGCTACCGTAGTTTCATCACCAAGCATTTCCAGGGCAAGGCCTACGTCGACTACTGGACGGGCGGCGGCTGGATCGGCGATGATGCCGCTAAAGGCCCGAACTCCGACGCCAAGCGCGGCTGGTCTGGCGTTCTCTCCAACGGACCCTACGACGTCGTCAGTTGGAACGCCATGACGCTCCACATGTGGAACGGCATGCCTGGCAGAGTCGACGAAGCCACGTTCCCGGAGCTCATGGAGGAGATGACAGGCTTCGTTCAGCAGTCTGCGCCGAACACCAAGTTTATTTGGGTCAGGTGCACTCCTTGGAGGACCACGCCGGACGTCGGACGTCCCGAGATCGATCCTTCGCACAACGACCACATCGTCCGCCTTAACAAGATTGTTGACGGGATCATGGAGAAGTATGGAATTCCTGAGGTTGACCTCTACTCGCTTTGCGAAAAGCGCTTCGGCACTCTGCCCGACGGCTGCAAAGACGCCGTCCACTGGAACGAGAAAGTCTCTCAAGAGATGGCCGACTTGATCATCCTGGAAATGGAGAACGCCTTGGCAGCGAAGCGGGAGGGTAAAGGAAAATAAGCCCGGTCTCATCCTTTAGACTGCCCTTTTCCCCATAAAATGAGTTACTCAAAAAACCTATGCGATCTGTAAACCTAATATCGGCTTTGGCCTGTCTGTTGCTTCCCGTCTCGGTATGGTCCGCTGAGCTTTGCGGCCCGGAGTTCACGCCGCCCTTCGAGGTCAAGCAAACCAAGGCCCAGCCTCCGCATCTGGTCACGTCCTCCTTCCTCGACGCCGACCGGAACAACCAGCCGACGGACGCGGCGGCGCTGGAGGTCGGCAACAAGCGGATTTCCGTCCGCGAAACGGCCTGCAACCAGTTCACTTCCAAGCAGGACAACGGGATCACTATTTTCGTTAATAACAAACCAGTCTTCTCCCTCAATTTCGACACCGGGTATCTTGATTCGGATAAGAAACATGTCGATATGACCAAGGGATACAAGCCGGAGGATGTGAAGCTGGTGAGCGATCCGGCTACCGGAACGATCCGGTGGCTGCGCAGCTATCCGCTGCCAGACGGGACGCGAGGCACGTTCAGCTTCCAGTTGAAGCCACTCGGCGAGGGCCGGGTGGAGTTGAGCATCGATCCCGGTTGCACGGAGGCGCAGAGAGAGGCGCTGAAAATCAACAATTGCCTGACATACTTCTCCATGCCGGAGGCGTATCGCCAGGCCGGGGTGGAGATCAATGGCGCGCTTCTCAAACCGCAGGCAGACGACGCCCTCAAAGCTGCTGACACCAAGGGAGTTGCGGCTTGGCAGGGGAAGCTGGAGAAGCTGGTTTACAATCCCGGCAAGCCGCTGGACGGGTTCACGATCATCCTGCCCGATGCGCCCGCTAGCGTCTGCACCGAGCAGTTTGCCTATGATCGGTATACGCTCGGTTTCCGCACGAGCGTCAAGATGCCGGGGAAACTGATCATCGACCTCGGCGAGACGTCCGTGGCGCGCAAGGACGCGCCGCCTGCGGTGGAAGGGAACGATTTCTGGACGCAGGATGCGCTGCATTTTCCGAAATCGCCGACGCGCAACCTCTTCCCCAACCCGAGCTTTGAACAAGGCATGCGCTACTGGCGCTGGTGGTTTGGCGGGGCGTCTTACACTCCTTCCGAAGGCCGTCGCTACGAGACCGACGCCACAGCCGGTCTCTTTGGAAAAAGCGCGCTGGTCGTCAACCCGGTGCAAACTTCCAGCCAAGGGCTGATCAGTTTTTCCCTGCCCGGTAGGAAAGGGCAGGCCTACACGGTGAGTTATTACGCCAAGGCCGAGAAAGAAGGCGCGGAGGCGAAGTTGGCGTTATTCAGCACCAAGACCGGGGGCCAGTTTTTCACGCGCAAATTCGGCAAGCTGGAGAAACTGACGACGCAATGGCAGCGGTTCTCGCAGACGTTTATTTCCGACGGCAGCCCATTGGCGCTGCTCGTGCTCGTCAATAACCACGGCGGCAAGGTGTGGTTGGACTGCATCCAGTATGAGGCGGGCGACCAGGCGACGGAATTCGTCAGCGCGCCGCTGGAAGGCCGCCTCTTCACTTCAGACCCGGACGGCAACGTGGAGTTTGGGAAGAAGCTCGACGCGGCGTTCGAGGTTTACGGAAAAGAGGGAACGGCGGGCGAGGCGGAGTTCACCCTTTGCGATTTCTACAAGAAAACGGTCTGGCAAAAGACGCTTGCCGTGAAAGCCGGCGAGCGCCTGGTGCTTCCCTTCGACGACCTGAATCTGGCGAAGGGGCTGTATATATTGCGCGTGAAATACACGGTTCCCGGCACGGAGCCGTATTTCGACTTCTACCGGTTCACGTTGATCGAGTCGCTGAACGGCACGCATGCAACCAAGAACCTCTACGGCGCTTTGTTTATGACCCGGATCGACCGTACGGAGGACCTCTTGAAGTTGATGCGCCGGTGCGGGTTTGGAGGTTCCACAAGTTATGGCGAGGGGAAATTGGCCGATCCCGTTAACTACGAGATGCGCGAGAAATACAATATCACCGACTACACCCACACGATGGGGGACGGCGCATTCCTCACGGCGGAGCAGGCCCGCAATCGCTTTGAGGACCCGGAC
>Ga0194053_10000840_pt1 | contig 21345 bp, 19 predicted proteins | sample SepL228m_MetaG_FD_161684 | JGI IMG/M metagenome (GOLD analysis project Ga0194053, IMG submission 161684) | Anoxic zone freshwater microbial communities from boreal shield lake in IISD Experimental Lakes Area, Ontario, Canada - Sep2016-L227-8m | ecosystem: Environmental > Aquatic > Freshwater >... | reverse complement strand
TCCCATTCGGGCGCATAGACCTGAAAAAAAGCTGATGAACCGGTGAGGAACGGTGAGGGCCGGTGAGAAAGAACCCCAGCTCGTGGCAGTCTCACCGTTCCTCACTGTTCCTCACCGGTTTCCTTTGCTTTGATTGTTTTTCTGGCCCTGGCATCTGGAGCAGGGGCCTGGGGTGCGAAGCCCGTGAAAGAAGGACTATCACGGGGTGCCCAGGCCCCACTCTCCACGCTAAAACGCGATGAACCTAAACAAGTAAGGTTCTTCCGCCGTTTATGGGAATGCTCGCTCTCCATGGATTCATTCAGCACGTGGGAGAAGGGCAACAACTCTCGCAGAGGATGCGGAGATGGCGGAGGGTCGCAGAGGACAGCGGAGGACACCCCCTGGGCCAAGGCCTTCAAGCGCCGCGGGCGGCTAACCCGAAGCCCTCAGCGCCCCTCCGCCCCCCTCGTCTTTTCTCTGCAAGGGTGGTTGCTTTCCCCTAGGAGTGCGGAGAATACACAGGAGGTGGGGGTGGCGTGTCTTGGCTATTTCCCTGAAATCCCAGATGGACCAACAGTAAGCGGCCTCAGCGCCGCCGGGCCACCAGGGCGCCGGGGTTGCGGGCCACCACCTGCCAGCGGTCCTGTTCCGCCGCGCCCAGGGACTTCCAGATCGAGACCTTGGCCATGACCATGACGGGCCGGTCCGGCTGCTCGGCCTTCAGGCGCTCGGCCACGGCCCCCAGGGCCGCGGGATCTTCGTTGAACCAGCGGCCGGGATCCGGCAGGCGATCGCGGCCGAAGGCCAGCTCCCCCGTGCCCGCCACCACCACGGCGCGGGTGCGGGCATAAAAGGGCAGGCCCTGGAAGTAGACATCGTAGGAGATCCACTGGGCATTGGCGGGGGACTGCCGCACCAGGTCGGCGATCCCCTTGCCGGGACCGGCGGTGACCTGGGCTGCCACCAGCAGCAGCCAGAGCGCCACCCCGTAGGACGCCATCAGGCGGGGACCGCTGAGTCCCCGGGGCCGGTGCGCCCACACGCCCAGGCCCACGAAGGCGGCCCCCAGGAGGTAGAGCCAGGGGAGGCCTGTGAGGTGGTCGCGGAAGAACACCGCCGCCATCAGGAAGAGGACGCCCAGGACCATCAGCTCCTTGCCCAAGCGGCCCAGGGCCGCGGCCTCCTCGCCCTGCCGCTCGAAGGCGCAGGCCAGGGCTGCCAGGGGTACGATCACCGGCAGGATGTAGGGCGGCAGCTTGGAGCCCGAGAACGTGAAGAACACCAGGGGCCACAGGAAACCCATGGCCGCCAGACCCACGATCCAGCGGGCCAGGTGGTCCTGGACCTGGGGGCCCCTGCCCTGGAGGAAGGCCCAGGTGCGCTTCAGGCCGATCAGGGTGGCGGAGAGCCAGGGCAGCAGACCCACAGCCAGGAAGCCCACGAAGTAGAGCTTGTCCAGCAGCCAATTGTTGGAGCCCTGCCGCGCGTGCTCATGGGTGAGGAAGCGGGTGAAGTGTTCGTGGATGAAGAAGAACTGCGCGTGGCCAGGGTTGGCGCGGTTCACGGCCCAGAACCAGGGCACCACCAGCAGGAGATAGAGCAGCCAGCCGAGGGGATCGAAGGCCGTGCGCAGCACCGCCCGGCGCAGGTCCGGGTCCTTCCAGGCGAAGAGCAGCGAGCCCAGCAGGATGCCGCCGGTGAGGATCACCTCGGCCAGCCCCTTGGTGAGCATGGCTCCTGCCAGCAGGGTGAAGGTGGCCAGGGTCCAACCGAGACCCGAGCGGCCTTCCCGGCGCTGGGCCACGGCCTCCACCAGCGCCGCCAGGGCCGCCACCAGGAAGGCGCTGAAGAGGGCGTCCAGGGTCAGCAGCTGCCCCAGGATGAAGGCCAGCAGGCCCGTGGCGGCCATGAAGGCGGCCCAGAGGGGCTCCCGGGCGCCGAGGCGCTTGGCCAGCCGCCAGGCCGCCCAGAGCATGAGGCCCGAGGCCAGGGCCAGGGGCAGCCGGGCCGCGGCGCCACTGATCCCGAAGAGCTTCATGCTGATGGCCGACAGCCAGTACTGCAGGGGCGGCTTCTCGAAGTAGAGCACCCCGTTCAGGTGCGGCGTCAGCCAGTCCCCGGTGGCGAGCATCTCCCGCGGGATCTCCGCATAGCGCCCCTCGTCCGGCTCCCACAGCGGCCGGATCAGCAGCGGCAAAAGCCCCAGGAAGAACCAGAGGCCGAGAAGGGTGCTGCGTTCGCGACGGGTCATGGGCGGGGGTTCACTCCGTTACCAAGTGATGGCTTTTCCTATCTCAGCGCGGCTTCAAAGCACCACGGTGGGTCGCCGCCCACCGCCGCGCTGAGCCAGCAGAGCGCTAATTCTCCGTCTCAACCACCTTCTCCTGGGCCTTGTGCTCTTCGACGAAGAAGTCGATGGTCTTCTTGAGCGAGTCGGTCATGGAGACCTTGGGCTCGAAGCCGAAGGTGGCCTGCATCCGCTTGATGCTGGGGGTGCGCCGGGCCACGTCCTGGTAGCCCTTGCCATAGAACTCACCGCTGCCGGTCTCCACGGTCCTGCCCTCGGCGATGCCCCGCTCCAGACGGAAGGGATGGTCCTTCCAGATGGCGATCATCATCTCCGCGATCTCGCGGACGCTGTAGTCGTTGGCCGGGTTGCCGATGTTGAAGATCTGCCCATCGGCCTTCCCACCCTCGTTGCGCAGCACCGACATGATGCCGTCCATGGCGTCCGCCACGTCGATGAAGCAGCGGCGGGCCGTGCCACCGTCCACCAGCTGGAGGGGCTCGCCGTTGAACAGGTTCCAGCTGAACTGGGTCACCAGGCGGCTGCTGCCTTCCTTGGCGGTGTTGAGGCTATCGAGCTTGGGGCCCATCCAGTTGAAGGGGCGGAACAACGTGAAGCGCAGGCCCTGCTGGAACCCGTAGGCCCAGATCACGCGGTCCAGCAGCTGCTTGCTGGTGCTGTAGATCCAGCGATTCATGGGGATGGGGCCGGTGACCAGCGGGGACTCATACTCGTCGAATTCCTCGTCGGGGCACATGCCGTAGACCTCGGAGGTGCTGGGGAAGACCACCCGCTTCTTGTATTTCACGCACTGGCGGACGACCCGGAGGTTTTCCTCGAAGTCGAGCTCGAAGACCCGCAGGGGGTCGGTGACGTAGACCTTGGGTGTGGCGATGGCCACCAGGGGCAGCACCACGTCGCACTTCTTGATGTGGTACTCGATCCACTCCTTGGAGATGGTGATGTCGCCCTCTACAAAGTGGAAGCGGGGGTTGCCCAGGTGCTCAGCGACCTTGTGGGCCCCCAGGTCCAGGCCGTAGACCTCCCAGTCCGTGTCCAACATGATGCGGTCCACCAAGTGGGAACCGATGAAGCCATTGACGCCGAGAATGAGGACTTTCATGGGATCTCCCTAGGCCAAACAGGTGATTCTATCAGCCCCCCCGGACCCGGTCACGGATGGACCTTCGACGACATCCTCGGACGCCTTGAACCCGTGGGCTAAAGAAAACCACTCTCGCGGAGATAGTCGCGAGAGTTTGCAGTTCTTTCTCACTCCAATTCCAGCGGGCGGTTTGTTCTCAAACCCGAGGTCGGGGACGCTGACCCTGCGCTGTGGCATTCCACCTCGGCCCTGGAGGCAGAGTGCCTCGTTCATGATCGCAGGGTCATCGATTATGCCTGCTGCATCCTGTGAACTATCAACAGGTATGGGCCTTGCTACTCGACTCGGGTCACCACCTCGGAGCCCTCGATGCCCAAACACCTCCTGCTTTCCGGCCTTCTGCTCGCCGCTTCCCTGGGTTGCGTCGCCCCCCAGCCCACCCTCACGCGGGCGGAGCGCATGGAGGCCTGGGTGGGCCGGACCTGGGAGGACTTCATGAAGGTCCAGGGATTGCCGAAACAGCTGACGCAGCAGCCGGACGGCAGCCGCATCGCCGTGTATATCAAAAGCAGGGTGTCAACGACCCCAGGCACCCGCCAGCAGGTGGTCGATAGCCGCACCGGCCAGCGGATGACCGTGGCGCCAGGCCAGAACAGTGACGCCCTCGGGCAGAGGGTCGGCAGGGACGGAGACACCTACGTCCAGAAGGAAGCGCCGATCCGGGTCATCTACTCCTGCACCACGACGGTGCGCGTGAGCGCCCAGGGCCTGATCGAGCGCATTGAAGTCACCGGCAACGGCTGCGGCTGAGCGCCTGAGAAACAGGCAACCGCTCTAGCGCAGGCTGCGGAGAGAGTCGTTGCCCCTAGCTCACTCCGACTTGAGCGACCGCGTCATCAGCCGCCGCACGGCTTCTTCGGGGCTCTCGCCGTGGAGGAGGCGCAGCACCTCGGCGGCGATCGGCAGGTCGAGGCCGTGGGTCTTGGCCAGGTCCAGGGCGGCCTCGGTGGTGAACATGCCCTCGATGACCTGCCCGCCGAGGGCATCCCGGGCCGCGTCCACGTTGTGACCCTTCCCCACCAGCTCGCCGAAGGTGCGGTTGCGGCTCTGGGGCCCGGTGGCCGTGAGCAGCAGGTCGCCCATGCCGGCCAGCCCCATGACCGTGGCCGGCTGGCCGCCCAGCACCTCGACCAGGCGGGACATCTCCGCCAGGCCCCGAGTGATGAGCGCGGCGCGGGCGTTGTAGCCCAGACCCAGGCCATCCACCAGGCCCGCCGCGATGGCGAGGACATTCTTAAGGGCGCCGCAGAGCTCCGTGCCCACCACGTCACGGCTGAGGTAGATGCGCAGCTTGGCCGAGGCCAGCTGGGCCTGCAGAGCCTTCGCCCGGTCCTCGGAGACTGTCGCAGGCAGGGCCAGCACGATGGCCGTGGGCACACCCCGGGAGACCTCGTCCGCAAAGGAGGGACCGGACAGGGCGCCCACGGGCATGTCCAGCACGCCGCCCAGGGCCTGGGAGAGGGTCTGGTGCGTGCTCTGGAGGATGCCCTTGCTGACGTGGACCACCAGCTCCGGCCGCTGCGCTGTTCGCGCCAGCAGGCCCTGCCAGGCCTGGGGGGTGACCTGCGTGGGCATGGCCGAGATCCACAGCGGGGCCGCGAAGGCCTGGGTGGGGTCATCAGAGGTCTGCAGCCCCGCGGGGAACTCCACGTCCTTGAGCCGCAGGTGGTGGCGGGTGGTGGCCATCTGGGCCATCTCCTCCGGGAAGGGTCCCCACAGAGCGACCTGGGCCCCGGCCCGCGCCCAGGTGATGGCCAGGGCCGTGCCCCAGGCACCGGAGCCGAAGACGCCGATGTCAGGCCTGGTCATGGCCGGCCTCCTGCTTGGCGCCCCAGAGCTTTGATTCAGTGCCTTCCTGCAGGCGCCGGATGTTGTCCCGATGCTTCCAGATGACCAGGAGGGCCAAGGCTGCCCAGGGCCATGCGGGCACCAACAGCTCGAGGAGGGTGCCCCCGTAGTTGAGGATGTACGCGCCGGTCAGGAGGAATTGCGCGGGCACCATGGCCGCGGCCAGGATGCTGCCCAGGCTCACGTGGCGCGTGAGCCAGAGGGAGAGGATGAACGTGGCCATGGGCAGGACCATCAGCTGCGCATCCACGGCGAGGATCACCCCCAGGGCCGTGGCCACACCCTTGCCCCCCTGGAACTTCAGCCAGGGTGTGAAGGCATGGCCCAGCACTGCCGTCAGAGCCAGCAGGGTGAGCAGATCCAGGGAGACCCCCGCTTGCTTCGCCAGGAAGACCGGCAGGAAGCCCTTGAGGATGTCCAGCAGCAGGGTGACGATGCCCAGGCCCTTGCCGCCCACGCGGCTCACATTGGTGGCGCCGATGTTGCCGCTGCCGTGGGCGCGGACATCGCCCTTGCCCGCCAGCTTCACCAGCAGCAGCCCGAAGGGGATGCTGCCGCACAGGAAGGCCGCCAGGCACCAGAGGACCAGGGATCTCGGATCAGCAAAAGTCATGGAGGCAGTGTATCAGCGGCTCGCGGTGCCCGCGGCCACGGCCCGCCGGAGCAGATCCAGGGCCAGGGCCGTGGTGCGCAGCTGCACCTCGACCCGGTCGCCGCCCATGCGGTGGGACTTCACCAGGGTGCCGCCAGGCCCCGCGATGGCGATGAACACGGCGCCCACGGGCGCGTCCCCCTCAGCGTCAGGACCGGCGTTGCCGCAGATCCCCAGGCCCCAGGTGGCGCCCAGGCGCTGCCGGGAGGCTTCCGCCAGGGCCTTCGCGCAGGGCTCAGACACCGTGCCCACGCGGGCCAGCCAGGCGGGATCGAGGCCCAGCAGGGCCGCCTTCGCATCCAGGGTGTAGGCTGTGGCGCCGCCCAGGAAGACCTGGCTGGCCCCGGGGATGGCTGTGAGGCGCGAGGCCAGTAGGCCGCCGGTCATGCTCTCGGCCACGGCCAGGCTCTGCCCCTTCGCTCGGAGCCCATCCAGCACCGCGTCCTCCAGGTTGCTGGCGCCGCCACAGGCCAGGTCCGGCCCCAGCACCTGCTCAAAGTCCGCGCGGGCGGCCTCCAGCTCGGCAGGGTCGGAGCCCCTGGCCAGCAGCTCCACCTGGGTGAGGCTGGCGAGGATGGTCCACTCCAGGTGGGCGTGGCGCTCGCGGGCCTCGCGGGTGCGCTCGTCCAGGGTGCTCTCGGGCACGCCTGCCACCACCATGCGCAACGTGTGGACGGCCTTGCCCGCCAGCACCGCGAGGCGCGGCGCCACGTGCTCCTCCCACATGCGCTTCATCTCCCGGGGCACGCCGGGCATCATCACGATGCGCGCGCCGGGGTGACCCGGAGGGTCCTGCCACCAGACGCCGGGGGCCGTGCCCACCTGGTTCCGCAGGGGCTCGGCGCCCACGGGGATCAGGGCCTGCTTGAAGTTCACCTGGGGCGGGATCCGCTTGCGGGCCTCGTAGAAGGCCAGCATGTCCGCCCGGGACTGGGCGTCCTCCACCAGCTCCACGCCGAGGATCTCCGCGAAGAGCTCCTTGGTGAAGTCATCGAAGGTGGGCCCGAGGCCGCCGGTGGTGAGGATGAGGTCCGAGCGACCCAGGGCCTCCCGCAGCAGGCCGCCCAGGTCCTCCCGGCTGTCGCCCACGGCGGTCTTCCGGTGGAAGCCCAGGCCCAGGTCCGCCAGGCGCTCGCCCAGCCAGACCGAGTTGGTATCGAGCCGGCGGGTGGTGAGCAGTTCCGTGCCGATGGCGATGCATTCAATGCGCATGACTGGAATGGAACCACGGGGACCGCGAAATCTCTAGCCCTCCAGCCAGTGCTGCACGGCCCAGCGCCCCGCCCAGAGCCCGAGGCCCGTGCCCAGCATGCTGAGCACCACCGCCGTGGTGAAGCCCACCAGCTCGCCGAGATACCAGCCCACCAGGCTGCCCACGGTGGCCCCGACAAATCCCATCAGCTTTTCCATCTGGAGGCCTCTGCAGAGTACGATGAGCCGAATGGCCGAGGTGTTTCCATGATCATCCCCGATCTCGACGACCTGGTGCTGGAAACCGACGAAGAGTCGGGCATCCAGGAGCTGGGCCGCCGCTTCCTGGCCCGGGGCCCCTGGACCGCCGTGGCCTTCCTGGTGAAAACGAAGACCGACCCCGAGGGCGACTGGGAAGGCCCCTTCCTCTGGCTGCACCGCTACCAGAAGGTGGCCCAGGGCTGGAAGCTCGTGAGCCGCTTCCGGACCACCAGCCCCGACCAGCTGGCCGAGTTGGCCGCTGCGCTGCGGGAGTGGGGGGTCTAGGAACGATCCCGGCGCAAGGCTGGCCCATGCGAGCCTAGCCACAAATCATTACGGAAAGCCGGGGCTGTTCTTCTTTGTGCCCTTTGTGTTCTTTGTGGTTCCTCCTTTCTTGGAAAGATGGAATAGCCACAAAGAACGCAAAGGGTGAAGAGGTCTTCCCTGCATCTGCGTCGGCTGCGCCCTCTGCGGTTTTCTTTCTCCTGAGGCTGGCTGCGTACCATGGAACTCGATCCAGCGGCTACCTCAACCCCGGCAGGTAGCGCTCACGGGCGACAGCGAGGTGGTGCGTGGCGTGGCCCAGGGCGAAGTAGGGGATGCAGCGGGCGGTGAGGGCCCGGCCGTTGCTGGAACCGGGCCGCAGCCAGGCCTCTTTCGGCAGGCTCCTGAAGAGCGCGAGGCTGGAGGCGCGCGCCGCCTGGAAGTCCTCGACCAGCGCTGCCACGGGGCGGCTGTCCGCCCGGGCCGATTCGGCGAATGCGTTGTCATCGAAGCCCGGCAGCGGGGTGGTGTCGCCCCTCCCGATGCGCAGGCAGCGGTAGGTGAAGATGCGCTCCACATCAGTCAGGTGCTGCAGCAGGTCCTTGAGGCTCCACTTGCCCACCGCATACCGGTAGGCGGACTGAGCCTCCGCGAGGCCCCCGAACAGCGCGGCCACCTCGGCGGCCTGGTCCGCGAGCAGCGCGAGCACGTCGCCTTCTGGCGCCCCGGCCAGGTACTTCGAGAGGCCGGCGTCGTATTCGGTGGGGAGAGGTGCGCTGAGGCTCATGGGGGCTCCTGGGATCGGAGTAGAGCTTATCCCGATCTGCATCGCGCTTCCGTCGGGAGGGATCAGAACGTCATCACCTTCATGGTGTTCGTGGTGCCGGTCTTCCAGAGCGGCAGGCCCATGGTCATCACCACGCGGTCGAAGTTCCCCACGCCATGCTTCTCGGTGAGCAGGCCGCGCACGACCTCGACCATCTCGTCCGTGCTGGCCACCCTGGGGATCATGAGCGGCGTCACGCCGCGCAGGAGCCCCATGCGCCGGGCCGTGAGGTCGTCCACAGTGGCGCCCAGCACCGGGGTCCTGCCCGCCAGTCGGCTGACCATGCGCGCGGTGCCGCCGCCCTCGGTGAAGGCCACGATCCAGCAGGCGTTGATCTCGTCGGCAGTGCGGCAGGCCGCGAAGGCCACGGAGATGTCCGTGCGGGCGAGCACTTGCTGGGCCAGCTCGTCGGGCAGGGTGGGGGTGCGCTGCTTCACGTTGGCATCCGCCTCAGTGGCGATCCGCGCCAGCCACTGCACGGCCTCCACGGGATAGTCGCCGGAGGCGCTCTCGGCGCTCAGCATCACCGCATCCGTGCCGTCCCAGATGGCGTTGGCCACATCGCTGGCCTCGGCGCGGGTGGGCTGGGGGTGCTCTACCATACTCTCCAGCATCTGGGTGGCGGTGATGACGGGCTTTAGGGCCCTCCGGGCGGCCCTGATGATCTGCTTCTGGAGGCCCGGCACCCGCTCCACGCCCAGTTCCACGCCGAGGTCGCCCCGCGCCACCATGACGCCCCAGGCCACGTCGAGGATCTCGGCCAGGTAGGTCAGGGCTGCCGGATGCTCGATCTTGGCGATGACCGGCTGGGTGCCGCCCAGGTGCTGGATGATGGCCTGAAGTTGCTGCACGTCCGAGGCGCGGCGCACGAAGCTCTGGGCGAACAGGTCCACCTGATGCTCCACGCCCCAGCGGATGTCGATGTGGTCCTTCTCCGTCAGGGGACTCATGGCGATGTCCAGGCCGATGGGGTGGACGCCCTTCCGGGCCTTGAGGGGACCGCCGACGAGCACGCGGGCCTTAAGTCGCTCCGGGCCCTTGCTGAGGATCTCCACGGTGATGGCGCCATCGTCCAGCAGCCAGCGCTGACCGGGCTCGGCGCCCTCGAACAGCTCGGGGTGCGGCAGCGGTGCGGCCCAGGCAAACCCCGCCGGGGCCGCGCTCGCCGGGGCATAGAACACGCCCTAGCTGCCCTCCTCCAGCTGCACGGGTGCCTCCAGCAGACCGACGCGCCACTTCGGGCCCTGGAGATCCAGGAACACCGGGATGGCCCTGCCCAGCTCCGTAGCCAGTGCCCGGACCTTCTCCAGTCCTTCAGCCCGGGAAACGAGGTCTCCATGGCTGGCATTCAGACGGACGGCGTCAGCTTCTTTCAGCGCTTCCCGCAGGCGCTCGCCCTGCATGAGGGCGGGTCCCAAGGTCATCACGAGTTTGGTCTTGCGCACGTCTACTCCCGTCTCCTGCACAGGCATTCCACATAGTTATCCACAGTCTGGGCCTGCGTTTTGATCATGTCACAGCCCTTTCACTTGAGCCACCAGGGTGCTACCTTCGGGGTTCCTATACGGTCGTTGGAGAGGATGAAATGCGCGAAAAGCTGCGAACCCTCGTAGCCGAGATGGTGCGCGGGGGCATTCCCCTGGAGTTGGCGCGACGAGAATTTGAGCGCGTCTACCTGGAGGAGGTCCTGGCTGCCCACGAAGGCAATCAGTGCGCCGCGGCGCGGGAGCTCGGCATCCATCGCAACACCCTGGCCAAGAAGCTGGAGGCTCCCGCAGGCCGCCTGCGCCGCGTGAGCTGAGCGACCGCGAGCCCTCCTTCTGCATCAGAGCCCGGCCGCTGCCGGGCTTTTTTTTCGACAGGACCTGTCTGGTCCGGTAGAACTGAAGGGGCGGAGGCGGGATGCAGAAGGTGGCCATCAACGGCCTTGGACGGATCGGAAGGCTGGCGCTGAGGCGCCTGGCGCGGGTTCCCCAGGTGCAGGTGGTGGCCGTGAATGACCTCACCGATGCCGCCACCCTCGCCCACCTGCTGAAGTACGACACGGTGCACGGCCGGGCGCAGTTCCCCGTGGCCGCCGAGGGCGACGCGCTGGTGCTTGACGGCCGCCGGATCCCGGTCTCGGCCGAGCCGGACCCGCGCCACCTGGCCTTCGGCGCCCTGGGCGCGGAGGTGGTGCTGGAGTGCACTGGCTGCTTCAACCTGCGGGAGCAGGCCGCGGCGCACCTGCAAGGCAGCGTGCGGCAGGTGCTCTTGAGCGCGGTCACGGAGGACGCGGACCGCACCCTGGTGCTGGGGGTGAACGATGGCGCGCTGGATCTCCGCACGGACCGGATCCTCTCCGTCGGTGACGGCACCCTCAACTGTCTGGCCCTCCTGGTGAAGGTGCTCGACGATGCCTTCGGCCTCGAGGCCGGCCTCGTCACCACCGTCCACAGCACTACCACCACACAGCGCATCCTCGACCTGCCCCACGCGGACCTGCGTCTTGCTCGGGCGGCGACGCTGAGCATGATCCCCACGCCCTGCGAGGCCCCGAGCGCTATTGGCCGGGTGCTGCCCCACCTCGCGGGCAGGCTCAAGGGTCTCGCCGTGCGGGTGCCCACCCCCGATGGCAGCCTGGTGGACCTCACTGCCAGCCTCCGCGCCGACGCCAGCCTCGAGGCCATTCAGGCAGCCTTCCGGGCGGCGGCGACCGGCGCCCTGGCGCTTTACCTGGAGGTGTTGGACGCAGAGCTGGTGAGCGTCGACCTCGTGGGCCAGGCCGCGAGCTGCCTCTACGATCCCTTCCTCACCAAGCCACTTGCCCCCCGCCTCGTGAAGGTCTTTGGGTGGCATGACAACGAGCTCGCCGCCGCGGCCCGCCTCACGGACCTCTGCCTGCGCGTATTGGGGGTGGCCCGGTGAGCCGCGTCGCCCTCAACGGGCTGGGCCGCATCGGCCGCCTCGCGGTGCGGCGGCTGGGCGACCGGCCCGAGCTGCTCAGCGCCGTGAACGATCCCGCCCCTCTCGAGCAGGTGCTCCAGCTGCTGCGCCAGGACTCCGTCCATGGTCGCTGCGGGCTAGCCTTCCAGGGCCTCACGGAGGGCGGCCAGGACTACCTGCTGCTCGGGGCGCGGCGGCTGCCGCTGTTCCACGAGACCGATCCCGCGGCCATCCCCTTCCCCGCCGGCACCCGCCTGGTGGTGGAGGCCAGCGGTCACTTCACTCGCCGGGAGGCCGCCGCGCGCCACCTCAAAGCAGGCGTGACCCACGTGGTGATCAGCGCCCCCAGCCCCGACGCAGACCTGACGGTCATCGCGCCCGTGAACGGTGCCGAGCTCGACCCTTTGAAGCACCGCGTGATCTCCAACGCCAGCTGCACGGCCCACGCCACGGCCCCCATGCTGAAGATTCTCGACACGGCCTTCGGCCTGGCGGCCGCAGGCATGAGCACCGTGCACGTGGTCACCAACGATCAGCGCCTGCTGGACCAGCCCCACAAGGACCGCCGCCGGGGCCGGGCCGCCTTCCAGAGCATCATCCCCACCACGTCCAGCGCGTTCGGTGCCCTGCACCAGGTCCTACCCGGCCTGCCCCCGGCCTTCGACGGCGTGGCCATCCGGGTGCCCACCCTCAGTGTGAACCTCGTGGACCTGACCGCCACCCTGCGCCGGGACGCGGACGAGACCGCCCTCCGGCGCGTCTTCACCGAGGCGGCGAGCGGCCCCTGGCGCGGCCTGGTTGGGCTGGCCGAGCCCCACACCGTGAGCTGCGACATCACCGGCCGGGAGGAGAGCGTCTTGATGGACCTGGAGCTGACGCTCACCCTGGGCCCCCGCTTCGTGAAGGTCTTCGGCTGGCACGACAACGAGACCGCCTACGCCGCCCGCCTCTGCGAGCTGGTCACCGACCTGGCCGGACGGATATAGCAAAGACTCACCACCAAGACACCAAGCATGACAGCGGGAGAAGAACCGCTCTCCTGGCTTTTCTTGGTGCCCTTGGTGCCTTGGTGGCTCTACTTTTCTGCAGACGGACGCTCAGATGCTCCCGGCGGCGTAGCCGGTGCTGAAGGCGGCCTGGAGGTTGTAGCCACCGACGGGGCCATCGAGGTCCAGCAGCTCACCGCAGACGCGCAGGTTCTCCCAGCCGCGCAGGGCCAGGGTGCGCGGGTCCACCGCGGACAGGTCCACGCCTCCGGCAGCCACCTCGCCCCGGGCCAGGGGCACGGCCTGGGGCGCGCCCAGGGGCAGCGCGGTCACCAGGGCCACCAGGGTCCGCCGCGCCTCCCGGGGGAGGTCCTTGAGGGCGCCGGTGGCGCTCAGCCCGGCCTCCTGCAGCAGGGGTTCCACCAGGCGCTCGGGCAGGTGGCGCCCCAGCCAGGTGGCGGCCCGCAGGCGGGGGTTGGTGCGCTGCTCGGCCTGGAGCGCCGCGTCCACGGCCTCGGGCGGCTCCAGGATCGTGGCGTAGGTCAGCCAGGCGGCGCCCTCCCGCCGGGCCCGCTCCGTGGCTTGGCTGAGCTCCAGAACCGCCGGGCCGCTAAGGCCCACCTTGGTGAAGAGCAGGTCCCCCGCGAACACCGCCAGGCGACGCCCTTCCGAGCCTACCGTCAGCCGCAGTTCGCCGCCACGCAGCGCCACCCCCTCCCAGGTCGGCCGCGGGCGCTGGAGCGGGATGGGCGCCAGGGCGGGAAACCAGGGCCGGACCGGGACACCCAGGACCTGCAGCCAACCCAGCACCTCGCCGCGGGTGCCGGTCTCCGGATAGCTGGCCCCGCCGGTGGCCAGGATGAAGACCTCCGCCGCCAAGCGCTCCTGCTCCAGATGGACCGCCGTCAGCCGAGGTGCCAGCCCTTCCAGGCCCAGCACGCGGGCGCCGGTCTGCACGCTGACGCCGGCGCGGACCACCAGGGTCTCGAAGGCCTCCACCACGGCGGCGGCGCTGCCCGGCCGGTCCAGGGGGAAGACGCGGCCGTTCTCCCGGGTGTAGGTCGCCACGCCCTCCCGGCGCAGCAGCTCCAGCACGGCCTGGTTGTCGAAAGTGTGGAGGCTGGGCCGCAGGAACCGCGCCTGGTCCCGGGGGAAGGCGGCGAGCAGACTCTTGGGCGGGCCGTCGTGGGTGAGGTTGCACTTCCCGCCGCCGCTGATGCGGAGCTTCACGCCCAGCCGGCCGTTGGCCTCCAGCAGCCGCACCCGGTGGCCCAGCGAGGCCGCCCGCCAGGCCGCCACCAGCCCCGCCGCACCGCCACCCACGACCACCACGTTCGCCATCCAACCATCATGGCCGAAGGGGGGTGAGGGCCCTACTTTGCCTTTGCTTCTCTCGGGTTCGGCTGCGCCGAACCCGAGTCAAAGAGAGCTATCCTGGGGGGGTCTGCTTCTTCCGTTCGAACGCCTCTCAAGGAGTCCGCCCATGAGTTCCTCACCGCTGGTTGGCCTCATTATGGGATCCCGCTCGGACTGGGAGACCATGGAGCACACGGCGGCGACGCTGGAGGAGCTCGCCATTCCCTTCGAGGCCGAGGTGGTGAGCGCCCACCGCACCCCGGATAAGCTCTTCACCTACTGCGAGCAGGCCGAGGGCCGGGGGCTGCGCGTCCTCATCGCCGGAGCCGGCGGCGCGGCCCACCTGCCGGGCATGGCCGCCGCCAAGACGCCCCTGCCCGTCCTGGGCGTGCCCGTCCAGAGCAAGGCCCTGAGCGGCATGGACTCCCTCCTGTCCATCGTGCAGATGCCCGCGGGCATCCCCGTGGGCACCATGGCCATCGGCAAGGCCGGGGCCGTGAATGCGGCCCTCTTCGCCGCGGCCATTCTCGCGGGTACCGACGAGGCCCTGCGTGCCCGCCTGCGCGCCTACCGCGAAGCCCAGACCAGGAACGTGCTGCTGAATGATCGGCTGCCCTGAGGGCTCTCGGCTGTCAGCTGTCAGCTATCGGTGAAAGAAGGCGCGGACGGGCCGAGCTGGTGGCCCCGCACAAGCAGCGGGGGTAGTGCCTGCCGTTTACGACTGATGGCCCGCAGCTGCAGCCTCTCGGCTGGCCGCTGAAGCATCCGGGCCCTTCTTGGCCGACAGCTGAGCGCCGACAGCTGAGAGCCGACAGCTGACAGCCGAGGCGCAACGCCCAAGCCCGCCCCCCTCCCGTCCTGCCCCAGCTACACTCAATCCATGTCCGAGACCGGCTTCACTCTTCCCCGCCCCGCCCAGCTCCGCCGTTTCGGGATGGTGCTCTACCCGGCAGGGCTGCGCATGCAGCAGGCGCTTGCCCGGGAGGTGGGCGAGAAGGACCTGCCGGACCAGCTAATCATCCTGGAGCACGATCCTGTCTTCACGCTGGGCCGCAACGCGACCCCGGCGGACATCCACATGAGCGAAGACTTCCTCGCCTCCCAGGGGGTCAGCGTCCACCGCACGGACCGCGGCGGCGAGGTCACCTACCACGGGCCCGGCCAGATCGTGGCCTACCCCATCTGCAACCTGCGCGGCGGCCGCGAGGACGTGGGTCGCCTGGTGCGGGGGCTGGAAGAGGCCATGATCCGCACGGCCGCCGACTTCGGCGTCGTGGCGGACCGCCTGCCCGGCGCGCCCGGCATCTGGGTGGACACGCCGCGCGGCCCCGAGAAGCTGGGGGCCATCGGCCTCCACCTCAGCCGCTGGATCAGCACCCACGGCATCGCCTTCAACGTCCGCCCCAACCTCGACCACTTCCGCTGGATCACCCCCTGCGGCTTCACGGACAAGGGCGTCTGCAGCCTGGCCTCCCTGCTGGGGGACAGCGCGCCCACCTGGGAGGAGGCCGCGGACTTCCTGCAGGGGCACCTGATCCACTATCTCGCCCTGGACCTCCAGCCGGTCCAGCCCCCCACCCGCAGCGTGTCCGCCCTCACCTGGCGCCGGGGCGTCGCGGGTCCCGAGATCCTCATGATGTTGCGGGTGCCCGAGCACGGCTTCTGGTGGCAGAGCGTCACCGGCATGATGGAGCCCGGCGAGACGCCCGAGGAGACGACCCACCGCGAGCTGCAGGAGGAGACCGGTCTCCGCGGCAGCCTGCGCTCCCTGGACTTCGCCCACACCTTCTGGGTGGACCCCGCCATCCTCGGCTTCCCCGAGGGCGAGCCCCGGTTCAACACCGAGCTCTGCTTCGCCATGGAAGTCTCCAGGGACGCCGAGGTCGTCCTGGCCCCGGACGAGCACACCGAGTATCTCTGGTGCAGCCTCGACGAAGCCCACAAGCGCATGCGCTGGGAGGGCTCCAAAGCCGCCCTGGCCCGCCTCCGCCGTGTGCTGGGCGCCTGAGCCTGGCAAGTGCCTATAGAACACCGATTAAAAGCTGATAAAAAGAGCTGAAAGAGTCTCAGCCAGTGACTTCAATGAGGGGTTGTGAATAGCCCCACATAGGCACCGCTGGATGGAGCCCATGCTCAGGTGCAGCCTAGAAGCAGGGCTTTATCGGTGTTCATCAGCTTTCCTCGGTGTTCATCGGTGGTTGAACCTGTCATTGCGAAAACCCGGCAGCCCCCACCAGCTTGTGACCTCCGTCCAGGTCCTGGCCGGCGAGGGGGCCCCGCCCGCTTGCTAAGCTAAGACCAACCCTGGAGCGCCCATGTTCCCCACGTTCACCGAGGACCAGACCACCATCCGCGAGGCTGCGCGGGACTTCGCGATGTCCGAGATCGACCCCGGCGCCGCGGCCCGGGACGCCAGCAGCGAGTTCGCCACGGACATCATCCGGCAGCTCGGCGAGATGGGCTTCATGGGCATGGTTGTGCCTGAGGCCTACGGCGGCGCCGGCGTGGACTTCCTGAGCTACATCCTGGCCCTGGAGCAGGTCGCCTACGCCGATGCCTCCGTGGCCGTGGCCATGAGCGTGAACAACTCTGTGGCCTGCGCGCCAATCCTCGCCTTCGGCACCGAGGCCCAGAAGCAGAAATACCTCCGGCCCCTGGCCAGCGGCGAGGAACTGGGCGGCTTCATGCTCACGGAGCCCGACGCCGGCTCCGATGCCACCGCCCTGAAGACCCGCGCCACCCGCGTCGAGGGTGGCTGGCGGCTCAACGGCGCCAAGGCCTGGATCACCAACGGCGGCGTCGGCCGCTACTTCATCACCATGGCCCGCACGGATCCCGACTCGGCCAAGAAGGGCATCAGTGCCTTCATCCTCGACGCGGACCAGCCCGGCGTGGTCATGGGCCGCCCTGAGCACAAGATGGGCCTGCGCTCCAGCCGCACCGTGATGGTGGCCCTGGAGGACGCCTTCGTGCCCGACGACGCCCTGCTGGGCAACCTCGGTGACGGCCTCAAGGTGGCCTTCGGCGGCCTCGACGGCGGCCGCATCGGCATCGCCGCCCAGGCCCTGGGCATCGCCCAGCGGGCCATGGACGAAAGTGTTTCCTACGCCAAGGCCCGCATCTCCTTCGGCAAGCCCATTGGCGAGCACCAGATGATCCAGACCTACCTCGCCGAGATGGAAGCCCGCCTCCAGGCCGCGCGACTGCTGGTCTACCGGGCCGCCTCACTCAAGGAGGCCGGCAAGCCCTGCACCAAGGAAGCCGCCACCGCCAAGCTGTTCAGCACCGAGAGCGCCGTCTTCCTCTGCGACCGCGCCGTGCAGATCCACGGCGGCTACGGCTACTCTCAGGAATACCTGGTGGAGCGCCTCTACCGCGACGTCCGGGTCACCACGATCTATGAGGGCACCAGCGAGATCCAGCGCATGGTCATCGCCCGGGAACTGCTCAAGTAGATGTTTTCAACGCTTGATGAAATAACCCTTGCCCTCATCATACGAGGTGGGCATTCTGCTAGGAACCAGGGTCTAAACCGAGATCCCGTGCCACCCGTAGTCAGTCTGTCCGTGCGGCGGCTCTTTTTGATCTCCAAGGAGTGGTGATGATGCGTCCCCTGATCTTTCCGGCCATGCTTGTGGCGTTCTCCCTGGTCGGGCAGCAGGCGCCCAAGGCCGAAGCGGCCAAGCCCGCCGCCACGAAGCTGACCCTTCAGAGCGCCATCGAGACCTCCCTCAAGAACAACCTGCAGGTACAGATCGCCATCGAGTCCCGGGACTTCACCCGGGCGGGTCTCACCGTGGAAGAGGGCGCCTTCGACTGGAACCTCACGGCCGGCCTCAACCTGAGCAAGGCCCAGGACGCCACCCGCTTCCAGGGCCTCGGCGGCAGCTTCACCACCCTGGACGGCACCGTCCAGTCCCGCAGCCTCACCGTGGGCTCCACCAAGGCCTTCGGCTGGGGCGGCAACCTCAGCCTCAGCTACGCGCCCAAGTACTCCTCCGCCAGCGGCGCCCTCTATGGGAGCACCGGCACGGCGACCCCTTACGACGGCAGCCTCTCGGCCACCTACACCCAGAGCCTGCTGCGCAACTTCGGCCGGGACGTCACGGAGAGCCGCCTCATCGTCGCCCGCAAGAGCGCCCAGGCGGCGGACCTCGGCTTCACCAAGGCCATCATCGACCTCGTGGCCAGCACCGAGTCCCTCTACTGGGACATGGTCTTCGCCCAGCGCAACCTGGAGAACAAGCGGCAGGCCCTGGAGCTGGCCCAGAAGCAGCTGCGGGAGAACCAGATCCGCGTGCAGGTCGGCACCCTGGCGCCCATCGAGGTGACCTCGTCCGAGGCCTCCGTGGCCCAGCGCGAGCAGGACATCATCGCGGCCGATGCCCAGCTGCTGAACGCCAAGGACGCCCTGATCCGCGCCCTCTACCCCTCCACGGAGCGCCCGACGGGCCTGGAGCTGGCCGATGCGCCCAGCGTCAAGCCCCTGGAGCTCAACGAGGCCACCGCCGAGAAGCAGGCCCTGGCCAACCGCCTGGAGCTGAAGAGCGCCCGCCTGGACCTGGAGTCCAAGCAGGTCCTGGAGACGGCCGCCAGCAACCGGCTGCTGCCCCAGCTGGACGCCTATGCCACCTACACCGGCAACGCCGCCTCCCAGATACCTTCCGAGGGCCTGGCCGCCGTGAACAAGGACCTCACCAAGAGCGCCTATCCCGGCTACAGCGTGGGCATCCAGTTCGCCCTGCCCATCCAGAACCGCGCCGCCAAGGGCAGCCAGGCCCAGGCCCGCGCCAACCGCCGCTCCAGCGAGCTGAGCCTGCGCGACCTGGAGCTGGGCATCACCCTGGAAGTGCGCCAGTCCTACCGGAACGTCGAGGCCTCCGCCAAGGGCGTGGCCGCCGCCGAGAAGACCCGCTACTTCCGCGAGAAGGACCTCGAGGCCGAGCAGAAGAAGTTCGAGAACGGCATGAGCACCAACTTCCTGGTGCTGTCCAAGCAGAATGACCTCGACACCTCCAAGAGCGCCGAGCTGCAGTCCCAGATCACCTACGCCAAGGCCGTCACCGCCCTGGAGAAGTCCCTGGGCCACCTGCTGGAAGCGCGCAAGCTCGAAGTGAAGTAAGGGCTGCTCCGGCACTGAAAAACGGGCCCCGCATGGGGCCCATTTTTCAGTTGTCACCGCCGCGCAGTGGCGGTGATCGGTCTCTCCGGTCGGGTTTCAGCGTCCCTTTGTCGTGGCGGCGGAGGTCTCAGTCTTGGCGTCGGGATCGGCTGGCAGGGTGTCCAGCAGGGTCTTCCAGTCGAACCAGTCTTTCTTGCCCTTGATCCACTTCTCGAACCAGTTGAACTCGGCGACCATCTTGACCAGCTGATAGCGGGGCTCGGTGAGACCGTGGGGCATGCCGGGATACACGATGTATTCCACGGGCACGCCGAGCTTTTTGAGGGCCATGTAGAGCTCATCGCTCTGGGGCTTAGGCACGCGCTGGTCCGCCTCGCCCACGTGAATGAGGGTGGGGGTCTTGGCGTTCTTGACGAACTTCAGGGCCGACTCGTTCAGGAAGTTGTCCCAGGCATCGTAGGGCCGCCCGCCTAGGTAGAACTCGCGGATGCTCTGGACGTCGGACTCCGCGTACATCGAGATCCAGTTCACGGCGCCGGCGCCGGTGCTGATGGCCTTAAAGCGGTCCGTCTGGGTGAGGGTCCAGCTGGACAGGTGGCCGCCCGCGCTCCAGCCCATCATGCCCAGGCGGTCCGCGTCGGCGATGCCCGCGGCGATGAGGTGGTCCACGCCGCTCAGGATGTCGCCGTAGGAAAGCCGCATGAAGTTGCCGCCGATCTGCCGAGTGAAGGCCTCGCCGTAGTTGGTCGAGCCGCGGTAATTGGGCTGCAGCACCGCGTAGCCCGCGGCAGCGTAGAGGTGCGGGTAGGTGCCGTAGCGGCCCTGGAACCCCCGCATGTCCGCGGCGGCGGGCCCTCCGTGCAGCTGCACGATGAGCGGATAGCGCTTGCCCGGCTCGTAGCCCAGGGGCTTGATGAGGAGCCCCTCCACGGTGGCGCCGTCCTTGGCCTTCCACTGGACGGCCTCAGTCTCGCCCAGGGCCAGCTTCGCCACCTGGGGGTTGCCGTCGGAGACCTTCACCCAGCGGGCTGCCTGCCCCACGGTGCCGGGCCGGGCCACGTAGTAGTCCAGGGGCTTCCGCGGCTGACTGAAGCTCAGCAGGAAGGCCTTGGCCTCGGCGCTGTAGCCCCCGGCGATGACGCCGGCCTCCCGGGTGAGCTGGGTCAGGGCGCCGCCCGCAGCGGACAGGGCATAGAGCTGCTGGTCCACGCCCGCCGCCATCGGAAAGTAGAGGGTCTTCGAGTCTTCGCTCCAGGTCGCGCTGCTGACGTTCAGGTCCTGGCCGGCGAGGAGGTTCTTCGCCGCGCCCCCGGCCGTGGCCATCACCCACAGCTTGTCATTGCGCAGGCGCTCGAAGCGCTCCGGCGCGGCGTAGACCAGCCACTGGCCATCCGGGGAGAAGGCCGCGAAGCGGGCGTACTTCTCCAGCACAGGCCGCTCCTTCCCGTTGCCCAGGTCCAGCAGGTGCAGGCTGGCCTCTTCCTGCGTGATGTCGCCCCGCTGGCGGGCCGAGGGCAACGCCCGGAAGGAGGCCCAGCGCCCATTCTTGGCGAGCTGGAAGGCGGCCACCGTGAAGTCCGCGCCCTCAGTCCAACGCTGCTCCGCGCGGGTCTTCAGGTCCAGGGACCAGAGGTGCACCGGCGGCTGCTCGAGATCGGCGATGCGCACGTCGAACTTCTTCTCCTTGCGCTTCTGGTCATCCTTGTCCTGGCGGTCGGCGCTGGTGAAGAAGACTCGGCCGCCGTCCTCGGCGAGGGCGAAGTCGCGCACGGGCGTGGCGTGCTTGGGCAGGGCCGTGACCGTCAGGTCCTCCGAGTCAAGATTCACGAAGGAAAGCTGACGTTCCTCGGGCTTGCCCGCACTGAAGACCACCCCCTTGCCGTCGCGGCTGAAGGCGAAGGCGTGGACGCCGTCCTTGGCCTCTGTGAGCTTCCGGGCCTCGCCGCCATCCACGGCCATCAGGTAGACCTGCTGGCTGCCCTCCCGGTCACTGAGGAAGCCGAAGCGCCGGCCGCCCGGTGCCCACTGGGGGCCGGTCTCGCTCTTCTCCCGGGTGAAGGTCAGCTGGCGGCTGACACCGGTGGCCGCGTCCGCCATGAAGAGATCGGTGTAGGCCTTCCCGGACTTCCAGTGGGGGATGCTGACGGTGTAGACCACCCGCGCCCCGTCCGGTGAGAGCTGGCCGCCGCCGACGGTGCGCATGTCCATGACGTCCATGAACGTCATGGGCCGAGGCGCCTGAGCCACCACCGACCCGGCCAACACCACGACCGCCAGGGCAGTCCTCCATCCAAGTCCGCGCACAGCGCCTCCAATCGTCAATCAGGTCAGATTCCCAAATCCTGCTTCAGTCCAGACGCAGGCTGATGTCGGCTGCGGGCGCGCTGTGGGTGAGGGCGCCGACGCTGAGGAAGTCCACGCCGGTCTCGGCCACGGCCCGGGCCCGGTCCAGGGTCAGGTTGCCGCTGGCCTCCAGGAAG
>Ga0194053_10000839_pt1 | contig 21387 bp, 13 predicted proteins | sample SepL228m_MetaG_FD_161684 | JGI IMG/M metagenome (GOLD analysis project Ga0194053, IMG submission 161684) | Anoxic zone freshwater microbial communities from boreal shield lake in IISD Experimental Lakes Area, Ontario, Canada - Sep2016-L227-8m | ecosystem: Environmental > Aquatic > Freshwater >... | reverse complement strand
CCGGATGGGATGGAATGACGGGCCGCCGACCTGGGCCGAGATGGAGCGGGTGCTCAACGGCCGCCCGCGGCCGCCCGACGGCAGCGATGCACCGGCCTGGTCCCGCAAGCGTGCGGCATACCAGCCGCAACCCTTGGCCGAGCGCCCTCGCTCGGCGGTGCCCTATGCCGAACTGCACGCGCACTCGGCCTTCAGCTTCCTCGACGGTGCCAGCACCCCGGAGGAACTGGTTTCCGAGGCCGCGCGATTGGATCTTCGCGCGATTGCGCTCACTGATCATGACGGGTTCTACGGCGTGGTGCGCTTCGCCGAGGCGGCCCGCGAACTCAGTATGCGGACCGTCTTCGGCGCTGAGTTATCGCTGGGTGACGCGCATCTGCTGGTCCTGGCGCGTGGGCCGGAGGGCTACCGGAGACTGTCCCGCCAACTGGCCGCCGCACATCTGGCCGGCGGCGAGAAGGGTAGGCCACGCTACGACTACAACGCCCTCACCGAAGCTGCCGGCGGGCACTGGCACATTCTGACCGGCTGCCGCAAAGGCCATGTGCGGCAAGCACTGTCAACCGGTGGATCCGACGCCGCCGCCGTCGCACTCGCCGATCTGGTGGACCGGTTCGGCGCCGACCGGGTGAGCGTCGAGTTGACCCACCACGGCGACCCACTCGATGATGAGCGCAACGCCGCACTCACCGAGCTTGCGACACGCTTCGGCGTAGGTGTGGTCGCCACCACGGCGGCGCATTTCGCAGAGCCTTCGCGTGGCCGGCTGGCGATGGCTATGGCGGCGGTCCGGGCACGGCAGTCCCTTGATGACGCGGCAGGCTGGTTGACACCTCGGGGTGGTGCACACCTGCGCTCCGGGGATGAGATGGCACGGCTGTTCGCCCAGTGTCCCGAAATCGTGACGGCAGCAGCCGATCTCGGCGATCAGTGTTCGTTCGAACTGGCATTGATCGCTCCGCAACTGCCGCCCTTCGACACCCCCGAGGGGCATACCGAGGACAGCTGGCTACGCGAGTTGACGATGATCGGTGCTGCCGGGCGGTATGGGCCACCGGCGAGCGCACCGGCGGCCTATGCGCAGATCGAACGGGAACTCGATGTCATATCTGCATGCAACTTTCCGGGCTACTTCCTGGTGGTGCATGACATCACCCAGTTCTGCCGCCGCAACAACATCCTGTGTCAGGGCCGCGGATCGGCCGCCAACTCAGCGGTCTGCTACGCCCTCGGCGTCACCGCCGTCGACCCGGTGGCCAACGGCCTTCTCTTTGAACGATTCCTGTCGCCGGCCCGCGACGGGCCGCCCGATATTGATATCGATATCGAGTCGGATCTGCGTGAGCAGGTCATCCAGTACGTCTACGGCCGCTACGGCCGCGACTACGCGGCACAGGTCGCCAATGTCATCACCTACCGTCGGCGCAGCGCGATCCGCGATATGGCCCGGGCACTGGGTTTCTCGCAGGGTCAGCAGGATGCCTGGAGTAAGCAGGCTGAAGACATCCCGGAGTCGGTGATCGAATTGGCCGGGCAGATTTCCGACCTGCCCCGGCATATGGGCATCCACTCCGGTGGCATGGTGATCTGCGATCGCCCGATCGCCGACGTGTGTCCGGTGGAGTGGGCGCGGATGGCGAATCGCAGCGTCCTGCAGTGGGACAAAGACGATTGTGCAGCAATCGGTTTGGTGAAGTTCGACCTGCTCGGCCTGGGCATGCTCTCAGCACTGCACTATGCCATCGACTTGGTCGCTGAGCACAAGGGTATTGAGGTAGATCTGGCCCACCTCGATCTCTGCGATGCGGGTGTTTACGAGATGCTGCAGCGCGCCGACTCGGTGGGGGTGTTTCAGGTGGAGTCCCGTGCCCAGATGGCCACCCTGCCGCGGTTGAAGCCACGGGTGTTCTATGACCTGGTGGTGGAGGTGGCACTGATCCGCCCGGGCCCCATCCAGGGCGGGTCGGTACATCCCTATATCAAGCGGCGCAACGGCTTGGAACCGGTCACCTATGACCATCCGTCGATGGAACCGGCACTGCGAAAGACGTTGGGTGTTCCGCTTTTCCAGGAGCAACTCATGCAGTTGGCGGTGGACTGTGCGGGTTTCTCGGCTGTGGAGGCAGATGAACTGCGCCGGGCCATGGGTTCCAAACGTTCCACCGAGAAGATGCAACGGCTACGCGAGCGGTTCTACACCGGGATGGCACAGCGGCACGGCATCACCGGTGATATTGCCGACCGGATCTATGAGAAGCTCGCGGCGTTCGCCAATTTCGGCTTCCCGGAGAGCCATTCGCTGTCGTTTGCCTCACTGGTGTACTACTCGTCCTGGTTCAAGCTGTATCACCCGGCGGCATTCTGCGCGGCGCTGTTGCGGGCCCAGCCGATGGGTTTCTACTCACCGCAGTCGCTGGTGGCCGATGCCCGTCGTCACGGTGTCGTCGTACATGGCCCGTGCGTCAACGTCAGCGGTGCCCATGCCACATGCGAGAACCGCGGCTTGGAGGTCCGGCTCGGCCTTGGCTCCGTGCGCAATATTGGCACCGATCTGGCGCAGCGCATCGTCGACGAACGTACATTCGCAGGCGCGTACACCTCACTGTTGGATCTGACTGGGCGGGTGCAGCTTTCGGTTCCCCAGACCGAGGCACTGGCCACCGCCGGTGCGCTCGGATGCTTCGGCGTCACCCGCAGGGAGGCCCTGTGGGCAGCCGGGGCTGCTGCCGCCGAACGTCCGGACCGGCTGCCCGGGGTGGGCTCGTCATCGACCGCACCGGCGCTGCCCGGGATGAGCGAGGTGGAACTTGCCGCTGCCGATGTGTGGGCAACCGGTGTTTCCCCGGACAGTTATCCGACCCAGTTCCTGCGTGCGGACCTCGACGCGCTGGGTGTCATTCCGGCTGATCGAATGCTGTCGGTTCCCGACGGCAGCCGGGTTCTCATCGCCGGTGCGGTGACCCACCGGCAGCGGCCGGCCACGGCCCGCGGGGTGACGTTCATGAATATCGAGGATGAGACCGGCATGGTCAATGTGTTGTGCGTGCCGGGGTTATGGGCGCGATACCGCAAGCTGGCTCAGAGCGCACCGGCGTTGTTGATCCGCGGCCAGGTGCAGAACGCCAGTGGTGCGGTGACGGTGGTGGCCGAGAAGATGCGACCCATCACCCTCGCGGTCGGCTCCCGATCCCGGGATTTCCGGTGAGCAGGGGGTGGGTAGTCTCGCCCCATGAAGCTGAACCTGACCGCCGATGAAGTTCTGAACACCACCCGCTCGGTGCGCAAGCGCCTCGACTTCGACAAGCCGGTACCCCATGAGGTGCTGATGGAATGTCTGGATATCGCGCTGCAGGCCCCCACCGGATCCAATGCCCAGGGCTGGCAGTGGATGTTCGTCGAAGATCCCGCGAAGAAGAAAGCGCTGGCCGATATCTACCGGGCTATGGGAACGCCCTACCTGGGCATGGAACCGCCGGTCCGTGGCGACATCCGCGACGAGCAGATCGGCGCGGTGGTGAGCTCGGCCAAGTACCTCAACGAGAACATGGAGAAGGCCCCGGTATTGATGATCCCGCTACTGGAGGGCCGCCCGGAGGGAACCGACGCCGGCGTGCAGGCGTCGTTCTGGGGTTCACTGCTTCCCGCCGTCTGGAGTTTCATGCTGGCGCTGCGGGAGCGCGGTCTGGGTTCGGCATGGACGACGCTGCATCTGATCGGGGACGGCGAGAAGAAGGCCGCAGATCTGCTCGGTATTCCCTACGAGCAGTACACCCAGGGCGGGCTGTTCCCAATCGCCTACACCAAGGGCACCGACTTCAAGCTGGCCAAGCGGCTGCCGGCTGAGCAGCTGACTCACTGGGACACCTGGTAGCTCACACGGCTCCGTCGAACCCGTGCTGCCGCCACGCCTCATAGGCGGCAACTGCGGCGGCATTGGACAGGTTCAGTGACCGCCGGCCCGCCAGCATCGGGATGCGCACCCGCTCGGTGATGTGTGGGTCAGCCAGCGTCGCCTCGTCCAGGCCGGTGGGTTCCGGACCGAACATCAGCACATCGCCAGGTAGATAGTCGATGTCGGCGTAGGACCGCTCGGCATGCGCGGTGAACGCAAATACCCGTGCCCCGTCAAACGCCGACCACGCATCGTCCAGTGACGCGTGCACCGTCACCGACGCCAGATCGTGGTAGTCCAGACCGGCCCGGCGCACCTTCGGCTCAGACAGGTCGAACCCCATCGGCTCGACCAGGTGCAGTTCGCACCCGGTGGCCGCCACCATGCGGATCGCATTGCCGGTATTGGGCGCGATACGCGGGGAAAAGAATAGAATTTTGAACATGGACAGGAGAACCGCTAGCGGTCCTGGTTATTGATCAATCTCTGAATCAGATCAGCGATGGTCTGTTGCCCGCTAGCGGTCGCGTCGAGCTTGCTGCGCATCCCGGCGAAACCCTGATCGACGTGAGTGCGGAGGTCGCCGAAGTCCTCACGCAGGGCATTAAAACTCGCCATCGTGGCATTTCGGAAGTCGCGGATCTCGGCTCTGACCTCGGAGACGTCCCGGTCGGCTGCGCCGGCCAATACCCGGGCCGCCGCGGCGTCTTGCTCGGCTGCGCGGAGTCGCCGATTGATGTCCTCGAGGTCATCCTTGCTCACAAGGTAGAGACTACCGGCGCGATCAGCGCGGGCGTGCATCTCATCTTGGGGCCTGTGGACACCGAGCATGCAGGGAAACACTCAGGGTACGAACACCATCTTGACCGCAGGCTCCACCATGGCTTCCGGTGCCTCGTCGAATGTGGCGACCCTGGTGATGATGGCGCCGGGGTCCAGTCGTCCGGAGGTAACGAGATCCAGCACGGCCGGTGCAGTCGCCCGGGCGTGTACCCGGCTGATCTCGTACCGCACGCCCTTGAGATACATGGCCTGCAGTGGCAGCGTCGCCGTTGCAGTCGCACCTCCGGACACACTCGTGCAGGTGCCACACGGTGCGGTGGCAGACAGAGCGAGATCGCGCCCTGGATCGAGAACACAGGCATCCACGGTGATCGGGAACCGTTCGTCACCGACCGCATCCTTGAGCGCCGTGATCGGTGCTTCCACCGCTACGGCACCGAGAGTGCCTGCGAGCCTGAGCCGTTCCGGGTCGTGGTCGACGTAGACAACCCGCTCACTGCCCAACGCGACTGCGGCCGCGACCGCGTACAGCCCTACCGAGGGTGCGAGTCCGCCGACAACGAGAACCGGAGCGCCCGGGGTCTCCGCAAGCGGCCCGGCCACGCAGCGGTAGCCGTCACTGACATTGTCGGGGATGCCGGCGGCAACGATGGGGTCCATGCCGTCAGGTAATGGCAGCAGCGCATGGTCGGCGAACGGGACGCGCACCAGGTCGGCGAGTGCGCCGCCGAGATCCACACCGCCGTGCGGCCCGAGCCCGAATGCGGTTCCCGGCGGAACCGCCGCGCAGGCATTGGAATGACCGCGACGGCAGGGCGCGCAGTCCCCGCAACTTGATTGGAATGGAACGATCACCCGCTGACCGGGCACCAATCCCGTCACCGCATCGCCGAGGTCGACGATCTCGCCGACCATCTCGTGTCCCATCGCGAACGGCGGGGTGATCGGGTAGAGCCCGAGGGCGATGATGGGGTCAAGATCGCAACGCGCAACGGCCACGGGGCGAACCAGGGCGTCACGTCGATCATGCAGCTGCGGCTCTGGGCATTCCTGCCACGCAAGCTTGCCCGGCCCGCTGAATAGAAGGTGTCGCATGGTTCAGCCGCCTCCGATCACCACAGTGTCCCGCTGAACTAGCGCGCCGACTTAAGCCGGATCTTCCACCGCACGAAGCTGAGATAGCCCACGCTCAGCAGCGCAAGCATCGCCATGTCGAACAGCCAACTCGACGCGGTGTGTTCCCACCAACGATCTTTGGGTGTCAGCGGCCCGGGCACCAGCGTGGTCAGGTCCACCGTGGACGCCGATGCGGCGAATCCCCACCGCGCCGGTGTGAACCAGGACATCTGATCGAGCACCAGTCGGTTGGTCACCGGGATCATCCCGCCGGAGAACACCAGTTGGCTCATGATCGCGACCACCAGCAGCGGCATGATCTGTTCATTCGATTTTGCCAACGCAGACAGTGCCAGGCCCACCATCGCTGCGGCGACCGTCGTCGCGGCCATGCTGATGAACAACTCGAGTGTCGCACTACCGAGCACCGTCGCACCCTGGGTTGGGGCACCCTTGCCGATGATCGTGATCGCGGTGACGATCGCAGACTGCAGAACAGCGAACAGCGAATACACGCACACCTTGGCCAACAGATAGGCCGTCGTGGATAGCCCGACCGCCTGTTCACGCCGGAAGATCGGCCGTTCTCCGATCAGGTCGCGAATGGTCAGAGCGGTGCCCATGAAGATCGCGCCGACGTTGAGCAGCACCAGGATCTGCCCCGGTTCGTTGGGTGCGTCACCCATCGGATCAGGCACCCCGAATCCGACAGTGCCGGGCACCGCCAGTGACAGCACACCCATGATGAACGGCAGCAGTGCCAGGAAGATGAAGTAGCCGCGGTCGGAGATGATCAGCCGGGCCTGTCGGCGCACGATCGTCGAGAATTGACGCAGCAGGCTGGTATGGGTGGGCTCGCCGATATCCGATGGCGCCTCGATCGGGGGCGGCGGGGGCGTGGGTCCGGTCAGCGCGAGGTAGCGGTCGCTGGCGGCCTGCGGATCACCGGCGACGGTGGAGAAGATGTCGGCCCAGTTGGTAGTTCCCATCGCCGGGCCGATCTGGGCCGGCGGCCCGCGGAACGCGGTCTTGCCGCCCGGAGCCAGCAGCAATACCTGATCGCACACATCGAGGTAGGTCAGCGAGTGGGTCACCACCAGAACCACGCGCCCGGCGTCGGCCAGATCGCGCAGCATCGTCATCACCTGACGATCCAGCGCCGGGTCCAGACCCGACGTCGGCTCGTCGAGGATGAGCAGTGACGGACCGGTCAGCAGTTCCAGTGCCACTGACGCCCGCTTGCGCTGCCCGCCTGAGAGTCGGTCCACGCGGGTGTCGGCGTGCTGGGTCATCTCCAACTCGCTGAGAACCTCCGCCACCACCTGCTGGCGGTCCTCCCTGGTGGTATCCGGCGGCAGTCGCAACTCGGCGGCGTACATCAGTGCCTGATTGACCGTCAGTTGGCCGTGCACCACATCGTCCTGGGGCACCATCCCGATCCGGGAGCGCAGCGAGGCGTAATCAGCGTGGATGTTGCGGCCCTCAAACGTCACCGTGCCACTCGTCGGGTGGGTGTAACCAGCGATCAGTCTGGCCAGCGTGGACTTGCCCGCACCGGATGGACCGATGATCGCCGTCAGGGTTCCCGGCCGGGCGGTGAGTGAGATGTTGTTTAGTAGCGTCTTATTGTTCTCGATCGTCCAGGTGACGCCGCGAACATCGAGTCCGCCGGTTCCGGTTGCCGCTGCGGTCTCGGTGCGCCGCAACAGGTTTCCGCCGGTGAAAACAAGGTCGATGTTGCCGATCGTGACGACATCGCCCTCGTTCAACAGTGCTTTTGTCACCCGGTCGCCGTTGACGAAGGTTCCGTTGATTGAGCGGTTGTCGACGATCTCCGTCCCACCCGGGGTCGGAATCAGCGTCGCGTGATGGCGCGAGGCCAGTACGTCGGGAATGACGATGTCATTGTCGGTCGCCCGGCCGATCGTCAGCGCACCCGGCGGCACCTCAGGTGATGAGCCGGGACGAAGGATCTTGAGCATCGACGTCGCCAGGTTCGACGTGGATCCACCGCGGGCTGATGAAGGCCCCATCTGAGTGGGCGCGGCATCCGGCGTGGGCCGCGTCGGGGGTTGGGCCGGCCCCGGAAACATGGCCGTGGAGGGCTGTGGCGGGCGGCCAGGCGAACCCTGTGGTCTACCGAGTTCGAAGCTCAACGGCGGGCCGTCCGGATTGCCGAGGTTCACCGTGGTGCCGTCGGTGATATCGACCTCCTGCACCCGGCGGCCGTGGACGAACATTCCGTTGAGCGATCCGTTGTCGATCGCCACCCACCGGCCCCGGTCGAACCGGAGCACGATGTGCGCACGTGACACCAGGGGATGGGCCAGGCGCACATCGGCCCGCAGATCGCGGCCGACGACGACATCATGTCCGGCGGCGAAGGTACGTGGCGGCCCGTTGTACCGAACGGTCAGAACAGGCGCGGAGGGCTGGCTCATCGGCGATAACTCTACGGGCCGCCGGTCACCACGCAATGCGTCCGCGTGTAGATGGTCGGCATACATTTATTGCAGTGGGTGCACAGCGAGCGCACCGAGTGTTCGTCGCCGTCTGCCTGGATCCGGTTGATCAGGTCAGGCTCGGCCAGCAGCGCCCGGCCCATGGCGACGAAGCCGAACCCCGCAGCCATCGCCTGATCCATGGTCTCCCGGTTGGTGATGCCGCCGAGAAGGATCAGCGGCATCGTGAGCTCGGCGCGGAACCGCTCGGCATCGCTGAGCAGGAAGGCGTCCCGGTAGGGGTATTCGCGGAGGAACTTCTTCCCGGTCATCCGCATACCCCAGCGCAGCGGAGGCGGAAACGCGGCCGCGAACTCTTTAATCGGAGAATCACCGCGGAACAAATACATCGGATTGACCAGCGAGCTGCCCGCGGTCAGCTCCAGCGCGTCGAGTCCACCGTCATCCTGGAGCCACCGCGCGGTCTGCAGCGCTTCGTCAATATTGATGCCGCCGCGCACCCCGTCGGCCATATTCAACTTGGCCGTCACCGCGATCGTCGCCGGGCCGTCCTTGTCCACCTCGCGGCGAACCGCCAGGACGATATTGCGTGCCAGCGTCGCGCGGTTCTCCAGCGATCCGCCGAAGGAGTCGGTGCGCCGGTTGATCAGCGGGGACAGAAACGAACTCGCCAGGTAGTTGTGGCCGAGGTGAATCTCGACCGCATCGAAACCGGCGTCGATGGCCAGCCGGGCCGCGGCGGCATGCGCGGCGATCACATCATCAATGTCACCGCGGCTGGCATGTTTGGCGAACCGCATCCCGATCGGGTTGAAGAATCGCACCGGAGCCAGCGCGCGCGCCTTGTTGGATGCGGCGTTGGCGACCGGACCGGCGTGGCCGATCTGCGCGCTGATCGCCGCGCCCTCGGCGTGCACGGCCTCGGTGAGGCGGCGCAGCCCGGGCAACGCCTCGGGCCGCATCCACATCTGGTTGCCGTCGGTTCTGCCACCCGGGCTGACCGCGCAGTACGCGACCGTGGTCATGCCGACCCCGCCGGCGGCGATCGCCCGGTGGAAAGCGATCAGGTCATCGGTGACCAAGGCCTGTGGCGTACGCCCCTCGAAAGTGGCCGCTTTGATGACCCGGTTACGCAGCGTGATCGGGCCCAGTTTCGCTGGGCTGAAAACATCGGGGACACCGTCCATATGCAGAATGTAGTCGTGATCGCTGAAACCCTGGACGGCAAGCTCACCCGCGACGAGATCTTCGTCGAACTCACCCGGCGCGTCTCAGCCCTGACAGCGGCCGGAAGAACCCCGGGCCTGGGCACGGTGCTGGTGGGTGACGATCCCGGTTCGCACGCCTACGTGCGCGGTAAGCATTCCGATTGCGCCAAGGTAGGCATCACCTCGCTCCGACGCGATCTGCCCGCCGACGTCAGCCAGGAGCGCCTCAACGAGACCATCGACGAGCTCAACGCCAACCCGGACTGCACCGGCTACATCGTGCAGCTGCCGTTGCCGCGTCATCTCGACGAGAACGCCGCGCTGGAACGGATCGATCCGGCCAAGGATGCCGACGGGTTGCACCCCACCAACCTGGGCCGGCTGGTACTCAACGAGAAGGCGCCGTTGCCCTGCACGCCGCGGGGGATCGTGCACCTGTTGCGGCGCTATGACGTGCCGATCGATGGTGCGCACGTGGTGGTGATCGGTCGCGGTGTCACCGTCGGCCGACCACTGGGTCTGCTGCTGACTCGACGCACCGAAAATGCCACAGTGACGTTGTGCCACACCGGAACTCGTGACCTTGCATCGTTAACAAAGCAGGCCGACATCATTGTTGCCGCAGTCGGTGTGCCGCACATGCTCACCGCCGATATGGTCAAGCCCGGTGTGGCAGTGGTCGATGTCGGAGTAAGCCACGTCGACGGCAAGCTCACCGGTGATGTGGCGCCAGATGTGTGGAATGTCGCGGGTCACGTGTCGCCGAATCCTGGTGGTGTCGGCCCGCTGACCCGGGCTTTCCTGTTGACCAACGTGGTGGAACTGGCAGAAGCGGCTCTGTGAACGTCAAGGACCGGGCACGAGCCCAGTGGCCGATCCTCACCGTCGCCGCCATCTTCGGCGTCGCATTGATTCTGGTGGCGGCCGGATTCTGGCGGCGTGGCGCCCTGCTGATCGGGATCGGGGTGGGATTGGCCGCGGGATTGCGGCTGCTGCTCCCCGATGAGCAAGCCGGCCTGCTGGTGGTGCGCTCCAAGCGCCTTGATTTCGCGACCATGGCCGGGATATGCGCGACGGTGGTCTACATCGCCTTCACCATCGACCCGCTGGGGACCAGCTGAGCAATCCCGGTCAACCCAGAGTGGCCCGGACACACACGGTGATGTAGGGCATTGCCAGACCGGTGGAGTTGGCCAGTGCCGGATGGCTGGCCAGCAGCTCGCGGACTTCGTCGAGGGTCCTGGCGCGTACCGCGGCAGGAGAGGTGATGCAGTAACTGCGAGAGGTGACGTAGTCGATCAGTGCTTGCGGCGTGATGTAGTTCGTCCACTCCACCTGATGGGTCGCGATGTCGGTGAACGGCTCCGGCAGATCGACCGTCGCGTTATCCCGGTCATGCTCGAGGCCGACGATCCGGCCGAAATCCTTGACCCAACCGGATCTTTCATCGCGGGTGTTCCACAGCACTCCCAGTCGGCCACCGGGCCGCAACACGCGGGCGATTTCAGCCACGGCGCGCTCGGGGTCGAACCAGTGCCAGGCCTGCGCTACCAGCACAGCATCAACGGCGTTGTCGGGCAACGGGATCTGCTCGGCGGACCCGAGCAGTGCAGGAGTGTCGGGCAGTGCGGTGCGCAGCATGTCCAGCATCTCGGCGATCGGATCGACCCCGATAACGTGCAGGCCCCGTTCCACCAGTCGGGTAGTTAACTTGCCGGTTCCTGCGCCGAGGTCGAGTACGTCGTGAGCATCCCAGTTGTCGGTGGGGGCCAACAACCAGTCGATAGCCTCCGGCGGATAGGAGGGCCGGCCCCTCTCGTAAGCCGCGGCCTGCGACCCGAACGACAGCGAGCGTTCGTGGCGCGGGTCGCTCATGTGTCGCCGTCGGCCAGGGCCAGGGTCTCCCGGATCAGCTCGCCCACGGACTCGGTCTCGAGCAGGAAACCATCATGGCCGTAAATCGAGTCGACGATCTGCAGGCCGCTGCAGCCCGGCAGCAGATCGGCGAGCTCGGACTGAAGCCGTAGCGGATAGAGACGGTCGGAGGTGATCCCGCCGACGACCACGGGCACCGAACAGGACTGCAGCGCGGCCCTCACCCCGCCGCGGCCCCGTCCCACGTCATGGTTGGATAGGGTCTCGGTCAGCGCCACGTAACTGCCCGCATCGAATCGATGAACCAGCTTGTCGCCCTGGTGTTCGAGATAGCTCTGTACCGCGTAGCGGCCGCCGGTCAGCGGGTCCTCATCGTCCTGGGCATTGTTTCCGAACCGGTGATCCAACTCCGCCTCGCCGCGGTAGGTGAGATGCGCAAACTGGCGTGCTAATTGCAGGCCGACGTCCGGGGACCGGCCGGTGCCGTAGTAGTCGCCACCCTGCCAGTCCGGGTCGGACGTGATCGCCGCGATCTGGGAGCTCTGGGTTCCGATCTGGTCGGCCGTCGCTCGTGCCCCGACGGCCAGTACCAATGCGGCCCGCACCCGATCGGGGTAACCGACCATCCACTCCAGTGCGCGCGCTCCGCCCATCGAGCCGCCGATAACCGCGGCAACCTCGGAGATGCCCAGCGCGGCGAGTGCAGCGGCGTCGGCATTGACCTGATCGCGAACTGTGATCGTGGGAAACCTTGAGCCCCATGGCTTGCCGTCGCGCGCCAGCGAGCTTGGTCCGGTGGACCCGCGGCACCCGCCCAGGACGTTGGTGGCCACCGCACACCAGCGGTCGGTGTCGATCGGCGCGCCCGGGCCGGCGATACCGCTCCACCAGTCCGGTATCCGGGAGTCACCGGTTAGGGCGTGCAAGACGAGGACAACATTGTCGCGCTCCGGCGACAGTTCGCCCCAACGCTGTACTGCGATTGAGACGTCGTCGATCACCGCGCCGCTTTCCAGCGTCAGCGGTCCGATATCGACAACGTCGATCTCACCTTCGGCGGGCAGTGCCATCATGCGTTCGTGGGAGAGGGTCACGTCGCGCTCCCGGCGAAGCCGCGCTCGAGGTCAGCCAGGATGTCATCGATACCCTCCAGTCCGACGGCAAGCCGGACCAGCCCGGGTGTGACCCCGGAGGCGAGTTGCTCCTCGGCGGACAGCTGCTGGTGTGTGGTCGATGCCGGGTGGATCACCAGCGAGCGCACGTCACCGATGTTGGCAACGTGGCTGTGCAGTTGCAGTGCGTTGACGAATGCCTTGCCCGCTTCGATTCCGCCGGCCAGTTCGAACGACAGCACCGCGCCCACGCCTTTCGGCGCGAGTGCGCGGCCGCGGTCGTACCAGGGCGAGCTAGGCAGGCCGGCGTAGTTGACGCTCACCACATCTTTGTGGCCAGCGAGGAACTCGGCGACTTTTTGTGCATTGGACACATGACGCTCGATCCGCAGGCTCAATGTCTCGAGTCCCTGGGCGATCAGGAAGGCGTTGAACGGTGCAGCCGCCGAACCGAGGTCGCGCAGCAGTTGGACTCTGGCCTTGAGCGCGTAGGCCGGTGCACCCAGATCGGCGAACACCACGCCGTGATAGCTGGGGTCCGGTTCGGTGAACCCGGGGAACCGCCCGTTGGTCCAGTCGAAATTACCGCCGTCGACAATCACACCGGCGATCGCGGTGCCGTGGCCGCCGAGGTACTTGGTGGCCGAGTGCACAACGATATCCGCGCCATGGGCGATCGGCTGGATCAGGTACGGCGTCGCGATGGTGTTGTCCACGATCAACGGCACACCGTTGTCGTGGGCGATCTTCGACACACCGGGGATGTCGAGGATGTCGATCTTCGGGTTGGAGATGGTCTCGGCGTAGAAGGCCTTGGTGTTCGGCCGGACCGCTGCCCGCCAGGAGTCAAGGTCGTCGGGGTCGTCGACGAACGTGGTCTCGATCCCCAGCTTGGGCAGCGTGTAGTGGAAGAGGTTGTAGGTTCCGCCGTAGAGCCGGGGGCTGGAGACGACGCGATCACCGGTGCCGGCGATATTGAGGATCGCGAAGGTTTCCGCAGCCTGGCCCGACGCCAGGAACAACGCCGCGACTCCGCCCTCGAGTGCCGCGATCCGTTGCTCGACAACATCGGTGGTCGGATTCATGATCCGGGTGTAGATGTTGCCCGGCTCTGCCAACCCGAACAGCGCGGCGGCGTGGTCGGTGCTGTCGAAGGTGTAGGACGTCGTCTGGTAGATCGGCAACGCCCGGGCGTTGGTAGCGGAGTCGGGGGTTTGGCCCGCGTGGATCTGCTTGGTCTCGAACGACCATTGTGCTTCAGGGTTAGTCGTTGCTTCAGGGTTAGACATAGAACATGGCCTCCTCAGGTACGTGCAGGTTTCCCTGCCTCCTTTGGGGCCCGTCAGGGCGGGCCCGCGCTTGCCGGGCAGCCGACTGCGGCTGCTCAACCTGGTCATCACCCGAGGCACCCCACCGCGGTTGGAGGGTTGCCGGCCAGCAAGCCGGGGCTTGACGCTGGCACTCATGACCGGTCCAAATTCTATCCCACACCTGTGCTGGCTGGCTAGCCGCTCTGAGCACCGACGAAGCTACTGGTCAGTACTCCATTCCATCCCGGTGCCGTCCCGTCACCGCAGTATTGGCCCCTTGTAATGTTGGCCCGGCGGGTGCTTGCTCGCCGGTGCGTAGGAGGAAGAGCGACTCACATGTCGAGCGGACAGAAGATCAAGGTCAAGGGCACCGTCGTCGAGCTCGACGGCGACGAGATGACACGCATCATCTGGAAGTTGATCAAAGACACTCTGATCCTGCCGCACCTCGATGTGAATCTGGAGTACTACGACCTCGGCATGGAGCACCGCGATGCCACCGACGACCAGGTGACGATCGATTCCGCGTACGCCATTCTCAAGCACGGCGTCGGCGTCAAGTGCGCGACTATCACACCGGATGAGGCACGGGTCAAAGAGTTCGATCTCAAGAAGATGTGGCTGTCACCCAACGGGACCATCCGAAACATTCTTGGTGGCACAATTTTCCGCGCACCCATCGTCATCTCCAACGTTCCGCGGCTGGTACCGGGCTGGACCAAGCCGATCATCATCGGCCGGCACGCCTTTGGCGACCAGTACCGGGCCACCAACTTCAAGGTCGACCGTCCCGGCACGGTGACGATCACCTTCACGCCCGAAGACGGCTCCGAGCCGATGGTGCACGAGGTGGTGCGGATCCCGGAGGACGGCGGGGTGGTGATGGGGATGTACAACTTCAAGAAGTCGATCCAGGACTTCGCTCGCTCGACGTTCAGCTACGCCCTGGTGCAGAACTATCCGGTGTACCTGTCGACCAAGAACACCATTCTCAAGGCCTATGACGGCATGTTCAAGGACGAGTTCCAGCGGATCTTCGAGGAGGACTACAAAGAGCAGTTCGATGCTCGCGGGCTGACCTACGAACACCGGCTGATCGACGACATGGTGGCGTCCTGCCTGAAGTGGGAGGGCGGCTATGTCTGGGCGTGCAAGAACTACGACGGCGATGTGCAGTCCGACATCGTGGCCCAGGGTTACGGGTCACTGGGCCTGATGACCTCGGTGCTGCTGACCCCGGACGGCAAGACCATGGAGGCCGAGGCCGCGCACGGCACCGTTACCCGGCATTACCGCCAGCATCAGCAGGGTAGGGCCACCTCCACCAACCCGATCGCGTCGATCTTCGCCTGGACGCGCGGCCTGGAGCATCGCGGCAAACTGGATAACACCCCGGAGGTGATCGAGTTCGCGCACAAGCTTGAGGAGACCGTCATCGCCACCGTCGAGGGCGGCCATATGACCAAGGATCTGGCCATCCTGATCAGTCCGGATCAGCCGTATGAGACCAGTGAGCAGTACCTGCACACGATCGCCCGCGCTCTCAAGAGGTCCCTCGACTGATCCTCACGACTATCAATGTCAACGGTGTGCGCGCCGCAGTGCGGCAGCGCTCGCCGGAGAACCTCGGCCTGCTGTCCTGGCTGGAGCAGACCGCCACCGATGTGGTGTGTCTGCAGGAGACCCGCGCCGATGACGATCAAGTAGCCGCGGCACTGGCGCCGGCGCTGGACACCGGCTGGCACCTGGCCTCGGCGCAGCCGCACCTGAAGGGCCGCAGCGGTGTCGCGGTCCTCAGCCGCACGCCATTCACTGATGTCCGGATTGGTTTAGTCGCAACGGAATTCGCTGAACACGGTCGCTATATCGAGGTCGATCTACCCGGTGGGACGACGGTCGCCAGCGTCTATGTGCACACCGGCGAGGCCGGTACTGAGCGTCAGCTGGAGAAGGAACGGTTCATGGCTGCGCTGACCGCGCGGATGGCGGAACTCGCCGCTGATGGCCGAGACGCCGTGCTGTGCGGGGACTGGAATATCGCCCACACCGAGAATGACATCAAGGCCTGGAAGGCCAATGTGCGCAAGGCCGGATTCTTGCCCGAGGAGCGTCAGTGGCTCTCTGAGTTGATGGCGTCCGGCTGGGTCGACGTCGTCCGCCGCCATCACCCCGACCAGCCCGGCCCCTACAGCTGGTGGTCGTGGCGCGGCAAGGCGTTCGACACTGACGCCGGTTGGCGCATCGACTACCACCTGGCCACCCCGACCCTCGCTGACCGTGCATTATCAGCGAGGGTCGAGAAGCCGGCCGCCTACGCGCTGCGGTGGTCCGACCACGCGCCGGTCACCGTGGAGTTCGGCGCCTAGGTCGACTAGACCTTGACTGCCGCGGCTTTCGGGGCGTCCAGGGCGGTCAGGTTGGTGCCCCGCGGGTCACCGAGTGCCACCATGCTCTGGAAGTACTCGATCACCTTCTTATTCGGGACGTTCAGCGCCGGCCACTGCGGGTAGTCCCAGGTGTCGTTCATGAACGGCTGGGTCTGATCGTGGCTGAGGATGGTGAGGTGGTTGACGTCGTGGGCGGTGGCCGCACCGTCGATGATGAGCCGGCCATTCGCTCGGTCGTGCATCCAGCCGCCGTAGTGCGGCTCCATCTTCAAGGTGTCGACGAACGCCGTCACGTAGCCGTTGTCCATCAGGTACTTGGCATAGCCGGCATGACCGTAGAGGGCGACCATCGCCATGACCTCATCGGCCGATCCCAGTCGGGCCGCGCGTTCGATATCGGCCACGAGCTTGGGCGTGTACTTGTCATCAGCGATCCAGCCGACTTTGGCGCCCTGCATCGCGTAGTACAGCCCAACACCCTGCAGATCGGTACCCCACGCTTCCGCGTTGTTGGTCAGACTGTTGGCGAATGCCCACCGGCCGACGTCATCGATCGTTGTCGGCGCAAGTCCGGAGAACCGGCGAAGGTCGTTGTAGGCGACCACCGCCTCGGTCGTGATGGCGGTCCGTCCGCCGGCCAGGGCGTCCATACCGGTGTGACTGCTGCCGTGGAACATGCCGTACGTCATGATGTCGGTATACGGGCCGCTGGTCGCCGGCATGGTCATCCCGGTACTGGTTGTCGTGGTTGTTGTAACGGGGGTTGTTGTTGTGACCGGGGTTGTTGTAACGGGGGTTGTTGTGACCGGCGTTGTTGTCCCCGCCGTGGAGGCTGCCCCCGTAGCGCGGTCGGCGATGGTGCCCAGACCCAATGCATCGGTGAGCGTGGCTCCCGAGGCGTTCGACAGGGTGACGGTGAACGTCTCACTTGCTTCGGCCGTGGTGTCACCCAAGACGATGATCGCGATGGTCTTGCTGGTCTCACCCGGTGCGAACGTGATGGTGCCGGTGCTGGCGGTGTAGTCGCTGCCCGCCGTCGCCGTACCGTTGGAGGTCGTGTAGGCCACCGTCACCGCACTTGTCGGTGCTGAACTCAACGTCACTGTGAAGGCGGCTGCCGAGCTTCCGCCCGCGGCGCTGAACTCGATCGGTGTGAGGTAGGCCACCTTGTTCTGGTTAACGGTGAGCCAGTCGTCGGCCAGGATGCCGCCGGTGTCACCGGAGTTCGGATTCCACGACCAGTAGGTCCAGCTGATGTCCTGGTTGCCGGCGGGGATGTCCTTGGTTCCGTCGTTGTTCAGGTCACCGGAGATGTAGGAGGTGATGGCCTCCAACCAAATGGCATCCTTGGGGTCGACCAGCTTGGTGCCGAACTCGCCGATGTAGACCGGGGCGATGTTCTGCTCGTAGATGTAGCCCCACGCCTTGCGGAACACCGCCGGCAGGCCGGCGCCGAAGTCGGCGGTTTGGAACCACGTCTGGGGGAAGACCGAGTTGGGGTAGTCGTGCGGTGAGTAGACGAGCTGGTTGGCCACGTTGAACGAGATCGGCCGGTCCTTAACCCCCATCAGGTTGCCGCCCCACCAGTAGTTCTGGCCCTGGTAGCTTTCGACGCCTTCGACGAACATCAGCAGGTTCGGGTTGACCGCCAGCGCGGCATTGCCGGCCCGCTCGGCCGCCCGTGCCCAGTCGGTGGCGCCGCCTCCACCCCACGTGCCGCTGTGCGGTTCGTTGTGCAGGTCAAAGCCGATCACCGTCGGGTTGTTCTTGTACCGGTTGGCCAACGTCGCCCAGTCGGCCACCCAGGCATCCTCGGTGTAGGTGCTGTCGTACCAGAGGCCGTTATCGGATGTACCCGCTCCGGCGCCGCTGCGGTGATGATCAAGGATCACGCGCATACCCTTTTGGCCGGCGTAGGCGATGATCGCGTCCATCACCTGCAAGCCCGACAAGCCCTGAAGGTCAGGGTTTTTGGAGAAGTCGATGCCGTTGGGTGCGGCGGTGGTGTGCAGCAACTCGCTGGAGTACGGAAGCCGGATGGTGTTGAACCCCAACCCGGCCATCTGGTCGATCATGTCCTTGTAGCCGCGCGACCACAGGCCGTGCGGGGCCTGGGTGGTGGACTCCATGCCGAACCAGTTGACCCCGGAGATCGCGACCGTCTTGCCTTGCGAATCGACGATCTGATTACCCGCGGTATGCAGGAATCCCGGCGCCATACCGCCCGAACCCGGCTCGGTGGCTGCGGCATCGGAGATGCTCAATCCCGGCGTTATGGGTGTGGGTGTCGGTGTGGTGCCGTTGAAGTTGAGGACGTTGATCGTGCCGTACTTGTTCCAGGCGTTGCTGAAACTTCCGGCCGGACTGCTCACTCCGGAGGCGTTGTGGGTGGGCTGACCGAGAGTGCCGGGGTAATCCCGCTCCACCGACCAGTACCCGAGCATCCCCAGGCCCTTGCTGACGGCGAAAGTGTTCAGCGCCTGTGCGTCGGCGACAGTGAACACTTCGCTGGTGATGTCGTTCACCCCGATCATCGGAGTGACGCCGATCTGCTTCCAGGCGAAGGTCTGACCGTTCTTGGCGTACAGCGCCGACAACTGGTTGTAGGTCGACTGTGCCGATTGAATCGCGTAGGTGCCCATGGTCTGCGCGTTCGGACCAGTGGTTGGTGCCGGACCCTCGCCATAGTCCATCGCCATCACGTTGACGCCAGCCAGGTTCACCCCGGCAGTCAGTGCCGACTGCACAACGTTGAGGCCATCGGCGGTCAGACCCTGGGGCAGCACCGGCAGGGTGTACCAGATCTGCACTTGCGGCCGGGCTTGCTGAAGCAGTTTCAGCGCGCTGCTGTTCAGTGCGATCGAGGCGGCGTCGGCAACCGCCGCACCCTCGATATCGAAGTCGAGGTGGGTAACACCGTAGGTATCGATGACGCCCGCGTAGGCATTAGCCAACGCCTGGGCACTGAGACCCCTGGCAGCATACGACTGGGCAAGGCTGGTGCCGGCCGCTCCGCCGAAGGAGATCATCACGTCGCCGCCGGCGGCCCGTAGCGCTGCGATCGACTTGTTAATCGCCACCGCCTGGGCGTCGGTCGAATTCGGTTCCAGCACACTGTATCCGCCCCATGCGGGGTTACCGGCTGGATTAACCTGGAGGAAGCCGAGCGTGAATAGCGAAGCTCCAGTGGCCTTGGACATCGCGACCAGGTCAGGCACCGGCCAACCGGCCATATCCACGTACGGCGCGAAGAAGGCGTTGCCCCACTGCGCGGTGGTTCCACCGGTCTGGGTTAGGCCGTCATCGTTGATGATCGTCCCGGTTGCGGTGGCCCGGGCGATCGTTGCGCCCGTCGGGGCCGACAACGTCACGGTGAAGGTTTCGTTCGGCTCGACAACTGTGTCGCCGATGATGTCGACGTGCACCGTCTGGGTGGTCACACCCGGGGCGAAGGTGATGGTGCCGGAGGCGGCGGTGTAGTCCACACCGGCGGTCGCGGTGCCGTTGGAGGTCGCGTAGCTGACGCTCACCGGGGTGGCCGAGGCCTTGTCCAGGGTCGCGGTGAACATGAAGTGGGCGTGCGCGCCGTTGCCTTCGGTCACGGCGAGATCGGCGATGGACACCGTCGGCGCCGCGGCTACGGTATTCGAGTCGGTGATGGTGCCGGTCGCGGTGGCGCCTGCGATGGTGGCGCCGGAGGGTTTGGACAGCGTGACGGTGAAGGTCTCGCTGGGCTCGACGACGGTGTCGGCCAGGATGGGCACATTGATCTGCTGGGAGACCACGCCCGGGGCGAAGGTCAGTGTGCCGGTGGTGGCGGTGAAGTCGGATCCCGCGGTCGCAGTGCCGTTGGTGGTCGCATAGCCCACCGTGACCGGGGTGGTCGACGCCTTGGAGAGGGTGACGGTGAAGGCGGCTTGCGCAGTCCCGGAGGCCGGTTCAGACGCGGTGACGCCTGCCACCGATATACCCGGCGACGTGGGCGTCGGCGTAGCGACAGCCACGCCGTTGAGTTGCAGGCCGGTCACTGCCGAGCCGGCAGCACCGGTGTTGGCCTGGAATCCGAACGATGTGCTCTGGCCGGCGCTGACTTGGCCGTTCCAGGCGGCGTTGGTCACCACATAGGCGGTGCCGACATGGCTGGAGATGACGCCGTTCCAGATGTTGGTGATTTCCGCCGGAGTGTTGAAGCTGACCGTCCAGCCGTTGAGGGTCTGGCTTGGTGTCAGGTTCATGGTGCCGTTGAATCCCGAACCCCAGTTGTCGGTGACGGTGTAGGTCACCGACCCGCTGCTATTGGTCGGCGGCGGTGTCACTGTGACCGGTGTGTTGGTGATGGTGCCGGTCGCGGTGGCGCCTGTGATGGTGGCGCCGGAGGGGTTGGACAGTGTGACGGTGAAGGTTTCGTTCGTCTCGACGGCGGTGTCGGCCAGGATGGGCACGTTGATCTGCTGGGAGGTGACTCCCGGTGCGAAGGTCAGGGTGCCGGTGGTGGCGGTGTAGTCGGCGCCCGCGGTCGCGGTGCCGTTGGTGGTGGCGTAGCCGATGGTGACCGGGGTGGTCGATGCCTTGGACAGCGTGACCGTGAAGGCGGCCTGTGCCGTTCCGGTGGCCGATGGTTCGGCGGCGGTGACGCCTGCCACCGAGACACTCGGCGGGGTCACCGGAACCGGTGCGGCCGTGTTGGTGATGGTGCCGGTCGCGGTGGCGCCTGCGATGGTGGCGCCGGAGGGGTTGGACAGTGTGACGGTGAAGGTTTCGTTCGTCTCGACGGCGGTGTCGGCCAGGATGGGCACGTTGATCTGCTGGGAGGTCACTCCCGGTGCGAAGGTCAGGGTGCCGGTGGTCGCGGTGTAGTCGGCGCCCGCGGTCGCGGTGCCATTGGTGGTGGCGTAGCCGATGGTGACCGGTGTGGTCGATGCCTTGGACAGCGTGACGGCGAAGGCGGCCTGTGCTGTGCCGGAGGCAGGTTCGGCGGCGGTGACGCCCGCCACCGAGACGCTCGGCGGGGTCACCGGGGGCGCGACGACAGCGGCACCGTTGACCTGCAGGCCGGTCACTGCCGAGCCGGCACTACCGGTGGTGGCCTGGAATCCGAACGACGTGGTCTGGCCGGCGCCGACCTGGCTGTTCCAGTCGGCGTTGGTGACCACATAGGCGGTGCCGACATGGCTGGAGATGACACCGTTCCAGAGGTTGGTGATTTCCGCCGGGGTGTTGAAGCTGACGGTCCAGCCGTTGA
>Ga0194053_10000838_pt1 | contig 21402 bp, 18 predicted proteins | sample SepL228m_MetaG_FD_161684 | JGI IMG/M metagenome (GOLD analysis project Ga0194053, IMG submission 161684) | Anoxic zone freshwater microbial communities from boreal shield lake in IISD Experimental Lakes Area, Ontario, Canada - Sep2016-L227-8m | ecosystem: Environmental > Aquatic > Freshwater >... | reverse complement strand
GGTATGAGAAGTATGGGAGGGATGGGAAGCCTGAGAGGTCTGCAAATCATCATTCCTATTCTTCCCATCTTTCCCATGAGCCGCCCCATTGGCCAAGCCGACTTCCTCGCCCCCCGGCATTTTTTTGTTGGGATTTCTGATGCGGGCGAGGTAGGTGACGCGCGGCGCGGTATTCAGGTTTTTGAACATCGTGTATCCGCGTCCGCTGGCGAGGAGGCGGGCGACCCGGCTCTCCGGGTCGGCGATGTTTCCGAAGACGATCGAGTCGTTCGGGCAGGCCTGCTGGCACGCGACCTTGAAAACGCTCACCGGGGTTTCGCCAGCGGGGGTCGGTCCGGCCTCGACGAGGCGCCCGATCTTCGCCTCCTCGATCCGCTGGATGCAGAACGTGCATTTTTCCATGACCCCGCGCATGCGAACCGTGACGTTCGGGTTTTTCGCCATCTGGAGGCTGTCGGCCATGCCCTTCGGGGCGAGCGGCCCCCAGTAGAGCTGGTCGAGCGAGCGCTGGTTGTAGTCAAAATAATTGAAACGGCGGACCTTCCACGGGCAGTTGTTCGCGCAGTAGCGTGTGCCGATGCAGCGGTTATAGGCCATGAGGTTGAGGCCGTCCTCGCTGTGAACCGTGGCGTTGACCGGGCAGACGGTTTCGCACGGCGCGTCCTCGCAGTGCTGGCACATGACCGGCTGGGCGAGCATCTCGGGATCGTCGTCGCCGCCCGCGAAATACCGGTCGTTCCGGATCCATGCCATGTCGCGGTTTTTGCGGACCTGTTCCTTGCCGACGACCGGCACGTTGTTTTCGGCCTGGCAGGCGACGACGCAGGCGTTGCAGCCGGTGCATGTATTGAGATCCACCGCCATCCCCCACTGTTCCTTCGACGTGAGCGCGGGGTGGGTAAAGATCGAGAGGCCTTCCGGGATATGGCTGTCCATGCCCATCGTCTGTGCGAACGCAGGATCCTCGCTGTAGCGCCCGATCGTGCCTTCTCGGACGAGGTCGCGGCCTTCCATCGAGCGGTGTTCCTGGGTCTGGGCCATCGGGTAATTGCGGTCGGTGACTTTGAGGGTCACGCCGGAGGTGAATCGCGGAGAGGCGGACGTGCGCAGCGGATACGCGTCAAAGCCGACGTTGTCCATCAGCGCGGAGACCCCCTTGCGGCCGTAGCCGAGCGCGAGCGTGAGCGAGCCGTCGGCATGGCCGGGAGCCACGAGCGCGGCGGCCTCGATGGTTCGGATTCCGTCTCTGATCTCCACGATGTCCGCGACGAGGTCGTAGTTGATCTCGTTGCCCAGCTTCTCCGCGACCTTCTCGATTTTTCCGAAATTGTTTGCCCGGATCCCGAGCTTCGCGGCGGTCGCCGGGCTCACGAGAACGGCGTTGTCCCAGGTCAGCTTGGTGACGAAGTCCGGGGTTTCGAGCAGCCAGGAATTATTCGCGTAGCGTCCGTCGTCCACGCTCGAGCTCTGGATGAAGACGAGCTCGAGCCCGTCACGAACCGGTGCGGCCTTGGCCGCGAGCGCGGCGGCGGAGGCAGGGGAAAAATCCGGCGAGGCCGGCGGGAAGGCGGTTCCGGGAAGAAATCCGATGCGGAGGAAGCTGTTCCAGAGGAGTTCCATGCCGCCGGCTTCGGCGACGAGGGTTTCCGGCGCAAGCTTTTCGAACGTCGACCGCACAAGTTCGGGCCCTTTCACCGGATCCCCGCCCAGCAGTTTGAAAAGGACGTCCAGCTCGGAGAGTCCGCCCCAGAGCGGAAGGATCATCGGTTGGATCGCGGTGAGCGTGCCGTCGAAGCTCCGCGCGTCGCCCCAGGTCTCGAGGAAATGCGCTGCGGGCACATGCCAGCGCGAAAGCTTCGACGTCTCGTCCTCGAAAAGCCCGAGCCGGACGACGTCCGGGACTTTCGAAAGCAGGGAGGCAAAGTCGAGATCGGCGGGCGCGTTGTAGGCGGGATTGCCGCCGAAGATGAAGAGCGTCCTGACCGCCCCGGCGGAGATAGCTTTTGCGAGGTCGGAAATGGTGGCCGCGGCCGGCGCAGCATCTATGACTCCGGCGAGCGTGGTGCCGAGGTTGCCGAGCGCCTTGTTGATCGCGTGCACGACGACCTGGACTCCGGCGGGCGTCTGCGGGCCGGTGAGGACGAGCGAGCGTCCGGGATTCGCGATCAGGTCGGCCGCGCATTCCACGATCCACTCCCCGTCGGGGAATGCGCCGGAATACGGGAACGCCCCGAGGAGGGCCGCGAGGTCCCCGTCGCCGGTTTGGGAAACGATGACCTCGCCGAGCCGGCGGACGAAGCAGCCGATCTCGGACGCCTTGCACCGGAGCCGGTGGTCGGCCATCCCGCCGGTGAGCGTGTAGTGGTTCTCGACCACGTAAAGCCGGTTCATCGGCGCGCCGAGCTGATCCGGATTCCGGCGCGCGAAAAATCCCGCCGCGCATCCGCCCGCGGACGGGTTCAGGAAATCGCTGTCGAGCGCGAGGATCACGTCCGCCCGCTCGAATTTCGGGAGCAGCCGGACGCCCGCCCCGAATGCCGCGTCCGCTGCGGCAGCCGCCTCGCTGTCGCCGAGCGGCTCGTATTCCGCCCACATCAGGCCGGGAAATTTCTGTTCGAGCCCGGCGCGCAGCCGGTCGCGCGTCGGGGAATTCTTTTTTTCGACGAGGAACGCGGCGCCCTTTCCGCCGCTCTGGCTCAGCGTCAGGAGAAACGCATCGAACGCTGCGGCGTCGGTCGCACGGCCACTGTCGGTGATCGTCTTCGAGCGGTGCGGGTCGTAGAGATCCAGGATCGCGGCCTGCGCGAACCCATCGGTTCCGCCAATGCCGGACGGGTGGAGCGGATTGCCTTCCAGCTTGGTCGGGCGTCCGTCGAACATCGTCGCGATCAGCGGCATCGCGCCCGTGCGCGCCGGCATCGCCGTCGCGTAGTAAAGAAATTTCCCGGGGATCGTCCACTCGACGCCCTTCGCGAACGGCACGATGCGAGCCTCCGGACGGCGGCAGCCGGCGAGTCCAGCGAGCGCCATCGATGCACCCATGAGCTTCAGGAAATCCCGCTTCGAGAGCCCGCCGGCCTCGCATTCCGGATTTTCGGGATTGTTCATCGGTGGCATCCTCCGCAGGTGAGCGGCGGTTTTACCTGCCACGCTTTTTGAAATGCCGCGCCCGTCTCCCGCTGGCCCTCGCCCGCCGCCGGCTTCCAGTTCATGTTGAAAACCTCGCCCGGCGGGCGCAGGAAATTTTCCGGCGCGCGGTGGCAGTCGAGGCACCACGACATGCTCTGGGGTTTGTCCTGCCAGACCGCCGTCATCTCGTTGACCGGCCCGTGGCAACTGAAGCAGCCCACCCCGCGGTTCACATGCGCCGCATGGTTGAAATAGACGTAATCCGGAAGCCTGTGAACGCGCACCCAGTTCACCGGGCGTCCGGTCCTCCAGCTCTCGCGCAAGGCCTCGAGCCTCGGGCTCGTCGCGCGGATTTGCGTGTGGCAGGCCATGCACGCCTGCGTGGTCGGGATGTTCGCATGCGAGCCGATCTCAACGAAACTGTGGCAATACCGGCAGTCCATCCCGAGCTGTCCGACGTGGACGGCATGCGAATACGACACAGGCTGGGTCGGCATGTATCCGACCCGCGTGTATTTCGGCGTGAAATAATACCAGACCCCGCCCGAAACCGCCGCGCCCACAACCCCGGCGCAGATCACGAGCTTCAACGGAATCCTGTCCGCCCACTTTGGAAAAAAATTCGCCATGGATCAGACGGCGGCCCGGATCGAACCCGGCTTCCGGCAGAGGAAATTTTTTTTCCGGGAAGTTGTGGGGCGGAGCGAATTCGGATACATGGCTGGGCAGGTGGAGCGTGCAAAATCCGCCTCGCGCCTGTCAACAGATTCATTTCTTTCGCACCATGAACATCCTTTTTACCCTGCTGATTTTCTTCGCTGCGGCGGCGCCGCTGGCGGCCGGCGACTCTGCCCAGCCGGAGCTTCCCGTCACGAAGCTCCGCATCGGTAGGGCCGAAGTCCGCGCCGAGGTCGCCGACGAGGACGGCGAACGCTCGGCCGGGCTGATGTTCCGCGAGTCCCTCGCCGCCGATTCGGGCATGCTCTTCGTGATGCCCGAGACCGGCCCCGCTTCGTTCTGGATGAAGAACACGCTCGTCCCGCTCTCGATCGCGTTCATCGGCCCCGACGGCACGATCATGGAAATCCACGACATGCAGCCGAAAAGCGAAGCCCTCACCCGCAGCACATTCCCCCGCATCGCCTACGCCCTCGAAATGCCGCAGGGCTGGTTCTCAAAAAACAACATCTGGCCCGGCGAGCGCATCTCCGGCCTCCCGCCGCAGGCGCGGAAAGAATCGTTTCGGAATGTCGGGAATTGACAGGCTTCGGGGTTCCGGGTTTAGCTGCGGGACGTGAAATATTCCCACCCTGTTCTGGTGCTGTCAGTCTTGGCGTTGGCCGCGTGCACGACGCTCGAAAACCGCCGCGACATGTATCATCCTCAGAAGGTCAATGGACCCTACACGCGGATGCTGAAAGATGGCATTCCGAATCCGGAGGCGCTTCACGGGACGCCACCGGCAGGGAAGTCCGATGGCAAATCGGTGGTGAAATAACAGGCGTGGCCGCTCCGGGGAAACGGAAGGGCTCCCTGAGCTTGTCGTCTTCGATCAACCTCGCTCTCTACCGCGCGGTTTTTGGGCTTCTGGTGAAAGCGCGCCCGCCTCGCGCGGGGAAAATGTCTCTCGGGCCGGGCAGCAGGGTGCTCGTCTTTTCCACGGCCGGGCTCGGAGATTCGCTGCTCGATTCGGCTGGGATCCGCGCGCTGGCGGAATCTTTTCCGGGCATCCACATCGAGGCGGTCGTCCACCACAGGAGAAGGGACATCGCGGCGCACAACCCGCTTTTAAAAAAGCTGCACTTTCTGCGCAAGGGCCCGCCCGCATTCCTGGCGCTCTGGCGAAGCCTCCGCCGGCGCGGACCGTGGGATGCGGTGCTGTATTTCAGTTGCCATGATCCCGAGGCGCGGTGCCTCGGGTATCTGCTGGCGCGGGATGCCACGATCGGGCCCGGCTGGCGGACGACCATGCCATGGGTGTGCGCGAAGAACATCGATGAGCCCGCGCTGCGCCGGGCGCACCTCGCCGCGCAGGCGGTGCGGGTGGCCGTCGAGGCGGGCGCATCCGGGAAGACGGATCGCATGGTTTACGAGGTGGCCGCGGCGGATCGCAAAGCGCTCGACAGGAAACTTTCCGCGCTGGGGTTCCCGTGCGGGCCCGGCGTGGTTTTTCAGCTCGGCGGCGGCGGTGCGGCCTATCGCGATTGGCCGGCCGCACATTTTGTCGAGCTCGCCCGGATGGCGCATTCCGCCGGGATCGGCCCGCTCTTCGTTCTGGGCGGACCGGATCATCTGGGCAAAGCCCGGGAATTCGCGGCGGCGGCGGGCGTTCCGTTTTCCGATGCTGTGGGAAAGCTCACCCTGCCCGAGTCGGCCGCGCTGATCGAACGTGCGCGGTGCCTGGTTTCGACCGACACCGGGATCATGCACCTCGCGTTTGCGATCGGGACGCCAACGGTCGCGCTCCTGCATTGCTCGCCCGGCCCGGCCCGCGTCGGGCCGCTGGCCGATCCGGAAAAACACGAGGTGATTGCTCTGCCGCGCCCGCCAGGATATCGTTCGCCAGCCGATGCCTCGATGCGCGGGATCTCTCCGGAACAGGTTTTCGAGGGAATGAAAAAAATGTTTTTTCGGAACGCATGAACCCGAAACCTCCACGGGCGGTCCTGGTCATCTGCGTGAGATATCTCGGAGACGCGCTGCTGCTGCGACCTTGCCTGCGGGCGCTGCGCGCGGCCTTCCCCGGGGCGCGGGTGGATGCGGTGGTGGCCGCGGGCACGGGCTGCGCGCTCGACGGCTGCGCGGATGTCTCGCGGGTGATCGAGTGGCCCGCGCGCGGCATCCTCCGCGAGGCGGCGGCGCTGGCGCGGATCGCCGGCGGAGGCTACGACTGGGCGATCGATTTCACCGGGAACGACCGCAGCGCCCTCATCGCGCTGGCCTCGCGGGCGCGGTTCCGCGCGGCCTACGAACGCCCGAAACTCCCCCGCTGGTCGCTCCGCCGCGCGGCGTATCACCTCCGCCCGGGGCACCGCAAGGCGAAACCTCACACGTTGATCCAGCGGCTCGAATTGCTCGAAGCCTGCGGCGTCCCGCCCCAGGGGTATTCGTTCGGACTCCTGCCGGATCCCACCGCGCTCGCCGCCGCACGCACGCAGACCGCCGGACTGACGGGAGAAATTTTTCATGTTCACGTGACCTCGCGCGACATGCGGAAGGCGATCCCTGCGGGCATCGTGCGGGAGGTTCTGGCCGGCGCGATTCGATCCGGCATGGGGGTCGTCGTCACCGGCGGGCGCGCGGAGCCCGAGCGCCGGCATGTCGCCGCCTGCACCGCCGGCCTTCCCGTAGAAAAATTCCGCGTCTTCCACGACCTCGACTGGCACGGGCTCGTCGCGATGATTTCTTTGTGCCACGCGTATTGGGGATCCGACACCGCGCCCGCGCACATCGCCGCCGCCCTCGAAAAGCGGATGCTCATCCACTTCGGCCCGTCGCGGGCGGATCACTGGAGCCCGCTCCATCCCGCCGCCGAAGCGGACGCCCGCCCCTGCGCGTGCCTGAAGGCGAAGCGCTCGCTCTGCCCGCACGGGGTTCCAGGAAAATGCCTCGACGCGATCCGTTCGCAGGACGTCCTGGAATGGCTCGTAAAAAGCCGGCCGGGCCATGTGACGGATTTGTGACATTCGGCAGCTTTTGCGAGCGGGTGATCTCGCGAACAATTCGGGGTGATTCCGCCAATGCGCCCGCCCGTTCTCCAAACCGACCCAAGCCAAGCCTTCCAAGGCAGGCTGCGCGCTACGGGCAAGCGGGAAAGGCAAACGGGAGTTTTCAGTGATTCCGTTTTCAGCGTTCAGAAAGACCCGGCATCGTGGGCGGGTTGCCCTTCCGCTTTCAGATTTCAAGTTTCAAGATTCAGGTTTCTTCCCATCTGTCTGCTTCTTTTCGGCTTTTTGTCAGCCGCCCAGGCCGGAGACATCCTGCGCGGCGGGGCGACTGCGGGCGCCGGGCGACTCAGCCCATCAATGCCATGCGCCAGATGCAGGCCTCCGCACGCTCGGCCTCGAGCGGCAGCGTCCCCCGGGCTCGTCCCCTGGGGGCTTGAGCGCCTCACGGGCGGGACATGGATCGGAGTAAATACCCCGGTTCAATCCGGCAACAACGTCAACATCAAACAGACCGCCTCGCAGGCACTCCTCGACTGGAAAACCTTCAATGTCGGCAGCGGTACCACTGTCGCTTTCGACCAGAGCGCGGGCAGCAGCAGCACGACGAACTCCGCGCGCTCGCCTCAGCTCGGGATTCTGGACTCCAGTTCGGCAGCGGTTTATGATAGCGCACGTGACTTCCGACGACCCTCCTCGTTGGCAAATCCCATTTTGATGTCAGTGCGCTGAAGGATGTCCTGCTCGGCCCGGTCACCAACCCGTTCCTGCTTCCGCACGGCCTGAACAACAAGTTCTGGTATAAGACGTATTTCAACACGTTCTCATCGGATGCGGGAGTTGACGTCGCATCCATTGGCGGGAGCGTGACCCACCGCATGGCGCCCACTCTGTCCGGTGCCGCCTCGCCGGACTCGATCCTGAATCTCTGGTTTACCACTCAGAATCTTTTCAATGGTGATGGCAGCGCTTACAACGCATCGAACTTCCAGCCCTGGCTCCGCCTTGCCGAAGTTGATCTGAGCGCGTTTGTGCAGGTATTTTCGCTCGGGGCGCCGAATTTGAAAAGTTCCGCTTTTAGTGGAGATGTGAATCTTGTCGGTCCGCTGACGCTCTTCCCCTCGCCCACCGGAACTCTCGAGCTGGTTGCCTCGGGGAGCATCGTCGGGCTCCAGTCCACCGGAGTCGGAAAGAACACCAAGGGAGCGCAATCGTCTGGACCTCTTCGACGGTCAATGTCTCCGATGCGGATCCATTAACATTTCCCGGCACGACATCCCCCATCGCCTATCAGAAGTTTGCCGGACGCGTGCGGGCGGACGCGGTGATGGCCCTGTGTTTATTGGAACCGCTCCAATAAAGAGGGGCATTCAGTCCGCCTTATTTCCGGTTCCCTCGTCGTGAGTTGGCTCGGGAGTTGGGGCGGCCGCGGGGTTGGAAAGGCGGAGGTGTTCCCATGCGAGATTTTTCATACCGAGGGCGAGGCAGGTATCGGCGAGAGCTCTGTGGGCGGGGGTTTTATCGGTGGCATGTTCGAGGGAAAACCGTAGATCGTCGAGACCTTCCTGCGTGCGTGAAAGCTTTGTAGGATGACGCCGTGCGTCATTCGGATGCCGGGGTCGTCCGGGTATTTTCAAACTCGTTTCGCATCATGAGCGCTTCGAGATAGGGGATCCGGTTTTTGGGATTGTCGGAGGCGGATTTTCCGACCGCCTTCTGGAAGTGGACGAGAGCGTCGCACGTCCAGTTTTCGGCGGCTTTTTCGTTGCTGCGTTCCCTGGCCATGCGGGCAGGTTCTCTTTTTCCGGCTCCTTCTCCCCGACGGCCCGCGGCCGGAGGAGGTGTTCCAAACTCATGACCAGCGCGATATAAATGGCGGCCAGAATGAGGCCGAGGGTTTCGCGCTTCCATCCGCTCAGGAGATCCCTTCCGTTGTGAAATTGCAGCCACGTGCACAGGGTGATGCGCACGACGTTGCCCATGAGCACAAAACCCATCGCCGCCGGAAGGCAGATGAGATAGCACCAGAATGACCGGCGGCGCCACAGAAGATAAAAGATTGCGACGGCCGTGATGAAGAGGATCGAGTTGATGCCGCTGCAGGCTTCCTCGACCAGCAGCTTTTGCATCTTGTCGCTTGCCGGAAAGCCCCAATCGGTAAAATGCCGCTTCTGCGGTTTGAGATCGTCATCTTAGAAACGGCTGTTTCACCGGCGCACCGAAGCACACGAAGAAAAAAGAGTGGCCATCATGGAGTTGTGTGAGCGTTTGGCTCCGGCGATGCGTTCACCCAGTGGGTGAGCGCGAGAAAGAGCAATGAATTTTTGCCTCTCTTCGTGTTTTTCGTGCGCTTCGCGGTGAATTCCTCATGCCGGATTTAGCTTAGTTAGAGCTCCTCAGGCGAGGCCCAGACGGTCGAGGTTGGCGCGGAGTCGCCGCAGGGCACTCACATATTTCTGCGGGATCAGGCCGTGTTTGTCGGGGGCGACATCGAGCAGGAGGTTGGTGCCGCGGCTGATGCACACCAGATACATGCCAAGCAGCTCCTCGTCGCTGCGGGGAATGTCGTCCCCGGTGAAGAACCATTCGCGCCCGATGGGATCGCAAACCTCGCCGGGCATGTAGTATTTCTTTCCTTCGATCTCGCGCCATTTGACATGGCCGGTGTGACTGTTGGGCAGGAACCGCTCGATCGCGATGAGATCGGAGGGCCAGGCCTGGGTCACAGGATAGCAGGAACCATCGCCGATCCCGCTGTTCATCATCATGACAGCCTGCGGCTGGAGCTCCGCGATGCAACTGGAGAGTTCCTGGCGATAAAACCGAGGAAGCACGAACGGGATATCGATCCAGACTTCGCCGACCGGCCCGTATTGGGTGAGGAGTTCTTCGATCTGCGCGGTCTGGAAATCCATGTAAGAGCGGGTGGTAAAAGCCTCCTTCTCGGCCGTTGTATCCCGTGGATAATCCGAAGGTGTGCGGGAGCCGAAGCGGTTGCGGTTATCCCAAGAGCAATAGTAAAATCCGGGAAGCACGCCGCGCTTTTCGCAGGCTTTGACGAACGCCTCGACCACATCGGTTTTGTTGCCGCTCGTGCCGACATGGTAATCATTGTGCCTGGTCGGCCAGAGGCAGTGACCGGCCACATGCTTGGTGGTGAGCACGGCGTATTTCATCCCGGCATCGCGGGCGACGCAGACCCACTGGTCGACGTCGAGCTGATCCGGCGCATAGAGCGTGGAGGGGTGGCTCCCGTCGGGAAGTTCCGATCCGGTGTAAGTGCTCATCCCGAAGTGGATGAACATTCCGAATTTCAGAGCCTCCCAGCTCTGGAGTTGTTCGATGCTCAGTCGCTGGGCACCGCGTTCGGTGGCGCTTTCGCAGGCCATACGGGTTAATGGTATTTTGCGGGCAGGGCGCGGCCTTTTTGTGCGCTCTGGGCGGCGAGGTCGAGGATGTGGATCGGGCGGCGCGACCACTCCGGGGTGATCACGAGCTTGGCTCCCTTCGTGAGGTGGTCGGCGATGTTGCCATAGAATTTCTCCCAGGCAGACGGATAGTGTTCGCCCTCCTCGAGGGTGTGATTTTTTCCATCCTTCTTGTGCAGGCTATAGCCATTCCCATCGATCACGTAGCTTCCTTCCGTGCCGGTGATTTCGAGAAACCCGGGTTTCGGGTTCGAATCGAGCGAGGTGATATGGAGTTTCAACCATGAGCCGTTGCGGAACCGCACCACCGCCTCGGCTTCGTCCTCGTTGGTGTCCTTTTTCCATTTGGTTTTCCCGGCCCAGTAGCCGGTTTGGGAATATCCCGAGACCTCGGTGATCTCGGAGTCGATCAACTGCAGGCCGTATTCGAGCAAATGAACGCCCCAGTCGTAGAGGAGGCCGCCGGAGATGCTCCGGCTGGTCCGCCACCAGTCGCCCGGCTGCGAGCGTGAACCCATGCGCGCCTCGATCCGGTAGATGTCGCCAATGACTTTTTTTTCCTTGATTTGCTCGACCGCCCGCAGGATCCATCCATCCCAGTGGCGGTTGTGGTAGGTCGAGAGAACCACGCCGGACTTTTTGGCGGCGGCAACCATGGCGTCGCACTCCGCCGTGGTGATGGCGAGCGGCTTCTCGCAGACCACATGGCGGCCGGCTCTCAGGCACTGCAGGCCCAGCTTCGCATGGGTGTTGTGCGGCGTGATGATCGTAATCAGGTTCACATCCGACTTGCGGAGCATCTCCGCGACGGACGAGTAAGTCTCGATGCCAGGGAAATCACCGCTCGCCACCTTCAGCCGCTCCGGGTCGATCTCGCTCACCGCCACCGGCGTCATGCCGGCCTGTTGCATTTCTTTGAGGTGTCCGCGCCCCATGTTGAAGGCTCCGCCGTAGCCGATGACCCCGACTCGGATGTCCGAGGGATTTTTGTGTTTTTTCATATTGCTGATGGATTGGGAAAATTACACGGTGCCGGCCCATCCCGGAGGATGCCGCGCTCCGACTGTTGTCCGGGGAGACGCTCGTTTCGGGGGTTGACAGAAATTGAAGTTCGAGGGCAAAGCTATGAGCGCATCATGGCGGTGTCAACAGATTGCCGGCGCAGATTGCCGGATTGCCGGCAAACCAGCCAAAGAGACTTGACAGTTTTCTGAATGCACTTTTTACGCAGAGGCGCATGCGCATCAAAGATCCGCCCGTTTTGCTAAACCCACCCGAGCCAGCCGATGAAGCCGGCGGCGGCGACGAGGAAAAGAGGGTTGATTTTTGTCGTCGAAAAAATCGCGGTGCAGACGCCGGTGAGGAGGAACGCGCGCCAGTCGTGGTCGGCGGCCTTGCTCATGACCCATCCGCTGGCGAGGATGAGGCCGACCGTGAGCGGGGCGAGTCCGCGCTCGATGGCTTTGCGGAGCGGCATGTCCTTCGCCCGCTCCCACACGCGACTGACGAGGTAAACCAGCACGCCCGCGGGCAGCATCATCGCGATCGTGGCGAGGATCGCCCCCGGAAATCCGGCCGCCTTGTAGCCGATGATCGTCACGATGAGAACGCTCGGTCCGGGCGCGGCCTGCGAGATCGCGAACACATCCGCGAACTGCTTGTCGGTGAGCCAATGGTAGCCGTCCACCGCCTTGTGGTGCATCTCGGGAAGCACCGTGTTGCCGCCGCCGATCGAGAGGATCGAAAGCGAGCTGAAGAGGATCAGGATCTGCGTCAGCGTCTTGATGTTCATGATTTTTTCGGCCACGCCCACGCGACGGCCAGCGGGGCGAGCAGGGCGAGGCAGGCGAGCAGCGGCCAGCGGGCGATGCCGTTCATCAGGAAGATGGCTGCGAACAGGGCCACCGGCACAACGCCCGTGAGGCATTTGCGCCCGGTTTTGACGACCATCGAAAGCGTGAGCGCGACCGCGGCGGCGGCGGCCCCCTTCAAGATCCCCTGCACGGCGGGAAGGTGGTGGAACTGGAAATAGAAATACGCGAGCGCCAGGGCGATGACGACCGGGACGAGCGTGAGGCCGAAGACCGCCGCCACGGCACCCGGGACGCCATGAAATTTCACCCCGACAAAGACCGCGAGGTTGACCTGGTTTGCCCCGGGGAGGATCCGGCACATCGTCACCGCGCTCAGGAACTCCTCGTCCTCCATCCACTGTTTTTCGACGACGATCACCTCGCGCGACCAGGCCGAGAGCCCGCCGCCGAACGAGGCCAGCGCGATGTGGTTGAACGTCAGCGCGAGAGCCGCCAGCGTGGGCTTCTCACTCATGGACGAGATCCGGATCGTGCGGGAAATCGTCTTCGTGGTGGAGCGAAGGATCGAGCGGGTCGGGTGCCTCGTAGCGGTGGGAGGTGGCCCAATCGTCTTCAAAGACCGCGAGCAAACGCGCCAGCACTCCCGGATCGCTCACCTGGGTGCCGAGCTCCCGCCGGAGGTCGAACGCCGACCTGTCGATGTTCATCGAGCCGACGAGCGCACGCGCCTTGTCCGCCAGGAGGAGCTTCGCATGGAGGCGCAGGTTCTTTTGCTTGTGCACCCGGATCCCCGCACGGTGCAGCATCCGCAGGGACGAGAACGTGTCGAGGATGTCCCAGTCGCTGATCCCGTGCTTGCCGCCGCAGAGGACCCTCACCTCGACCCCGCGGTGCGCGGCAGCGAGGATGCGGTCGAGGATCGTGGCATCCACAAACTTCGGATGCTGGATCTCGAGCGAGTGGCGCGCGGAATCCACGAACCGCGACATCGCCTCGCGCGAGTTGTTGTTGCTCCAGAGGAGCCCGGACTCCGGCGAGGGGTGCCAGTCTTTGCGCTCGTCCCAGTCGGCCTGGAACCCCTCGGCGACCTGCGCCACCTTCGCCGGCTCCTGGATGATCACCCCGTAGTCGCGCGTCACCGTGAAATACTTCTCGCAGAGGTTGAACGTCGCGATGAGGACCGCCCGCCCGTCCACCACAATCGACTTCTCGTGCGTCACGTAAAATTCCGGGCTCGCCCACTTGATGTCCACTCCCGCATTCTTGAAAAACTCGAATGTCGCGTCGTTGGCGCGATCCCCGCCGGAGCGCTTCGGATTGAGCATCACCCGCACAGCGACCCCCGCGTTCTTCCTCTCCACGACCGCGTCCATCAGCTCCGGTTGCGTGAACGTGAATTGCTTGATGAGCAGGCTCTCGCGGGCGAGCCGGATAAAATCCAGCACCGGCGCCACTCCATCATCCGGCTGAACGATCAGGTGTGAGACAGGAAGAAACATGGACGGAAAGCTATCACCCCGGTCGGCTGCGCGCAAGAATCCAAGGCGACCCGCCATGGGTGCATCTCCGGGGGAACTTACAGTGCCCGGAGAGCGGCTTCGATTTTTGAAAAATCCGGCAGGTCTTTCGGCGTCGGCGTTTGCTCGCTGTAAACGATCATGCCGCCGGCATCCACCACGAACGCCGCACGGGCGGACGTGTCCCCGATCCCGGCCAGCCCGGGAAACACGACGTCGTAGGCCTTGGTCACCGATTTGTTGAGGTCGCTCAAAAGCTTGATCGTAATCCCCTCTTTCTTCGCCCACGCGGCCTGCGCAAACGGGCTGTCCACGCTGATGCCAAGCACCTCGGCCTTCAGGTCGGCATACTTCTGCAGCCCGGCCGTCACATCGCACATCTCCTGCGTGCAGACCCCGGTGAACGCCAGCGGAAAAAAAAGAATGACCGTCGCCTGCCGACCCAAATTCTCCGAGAGCGAGACGTCCACGAGCCCGTCGGCGGACATTGATTTCAGAGTGAATCCGGGTGCCTGGGTGCCAATTTCTAATGCCATGGGTTTTACTTGATGGAAAAATTCCAAAGTGGCGAGAAAAAAATCCGGCCCTTCAACGAGGAGGAAACCAGACCGATTCGAGCTCCGCGAAGACATACCCGATGAAGAGATCGAGCTCGACGCGGAGCGGGATCCGGTCGGCGTCGTTCGACACCCAGACGGTTCCGCTGCGGAATTTCCCCTGAGGCTCGAGGCGGAAGTCGTTTTTCACATTGATTTTTTGGAGGGAGAGATCGATGCGGATCGCGTCGCGCGCGGCACCGGCGATCGTCAGTGGACCGGTGCCCGCTACCTTGAGCTCGACAAAAAACGGAGTGTCGCCGGGAAAGATGATCGCGGAAACCGATTCGCCCGGCGCCAAGGCCTGGCTCCGGAAAAAAAGCGCGCCAGAAAAAATGTCGCGCGCCGGAGCGATCTTGAGCCGCTTCCAGCGCGCGGGATTTTCTCCCTCCGGAAAATTTTCGCGGAGCCGCCAGATCCCGTCGGGTCGTGCGACGATCTGGGTCATGACCAACCGGGCCGCATAGTTTTCCTTCATGACGGTGTAGATCGTCCGGAACCCCTCTCGCGCGGTCGAGCTCTCGATCGAGGCGTCGAGCTGCCAGAGGGCGCGCGCGAGCCCGCTCGTGGCCCCCGCCGCGTCGAGCCGGATCGTCCCTCCGTCGTCGGAAACTTTCACCCGCGCCCGGGCGGCTTCGATATCCGTCCATCCGATCCGGAATTCCGCTTCGAACGGACGAACCGGCGGGAACGTCCCCGCCTCGTCCGGCGTCAGCGAATCCCGCCAGTCCGCATGGAGCGGCGCGGCGAGCAGCACAGCAAAAATCAGTCCGGCCAGTATATTTTCCAATTTACTTTGACCCGCTGTTGAATTCGAGAAGCCTGTTCCAGTTGATGGATCCATCATCGTCGCAGAAACCGGCGAGGAATTCTTTTGCAAACCTGTTTTTTGCCTTGGCCCATTCTTCATTGAAACGATCTTTGTGGCGAGTCGGCAGATCCTGCATGGCCCCGATAATTTTCAGGTAGCAATCCTTGTCCCCGGTCAGTTCCGCCCAGAATGTTTGACCGGACATTTCAGCGAAAATCCTATTTTCATTTGGTGCCGATGTTTTCTTTCCATAGGAGTAGCCGACAATGGCATCGAAGTGTTTCTGGAGCTTCATCATGCGGCTCCTCAACGCCTGGAATTCCTGGTTTTGGCGGCGGCGGCTTTGAGCGTTGAAGACCGAGGGGCCGGATTTTACAGCGATCGCCTTGTAAGCAGTTTCGGATTCCATCACAATATCAACGCCTTCCGTCGGGGAAGACGTGCCCGCCGCGAGATCCTTTGCCAGCGGCTCAAAAAAGGCGTCGCCGAAAATCGTTTCGTCGGAAGAAGACATGAAATCTTTCAGCAGCCGATCAATGACTTCATTTGCATCCAGCAAGCCGACTGCTCGGAAAAGATAGGGATTTTTCCGCTTCAAGGTTTTCTTGAGATCGAGTGTGGAAAGCTTGGCGATCCGCCGGGCGTAGAAGTCGTTCAAGCGATTCTGCACGGACTTGATGAGCTGGGCTTCATTCATGGCGTCAGATTCTCATAGTTCACGATATATTTCAAAATGCTGCGACCGATCTGATGGCCGAGCCCCACAGGGACTGCATTGCCGATTTGCCGGTATTTTTCAGCGATCGAACCCTCAAATATCCAGTCGTCCGGAAACTGCTGAATCCGGGCGTATTCGCGAACGCTGAGCGGGCGGAGTTCCGTCGGGTGGCAGAGGCAGGTGCTCTTTTGAACTGGGCTGGTGGAAACGGTCGGACTGGGGCGGTCAAAGGAGAGCCTGCGGTAGAAGCCGACCTTCCCACCGCCGGAGGCATATGCGCCGCCCATCGCCTCCCGCAGAATATCCTTTGGAAGATTCCGCCAGTTTTGCCCCTCTTTCAACATCCGAAGGTATTTTGCGCGGGCCGCTGAAAACGGCATGATCTCCGGGCTGACTTCATGCAGCCCGGCCAGCGCATCCGCCAGCGTGCGCCAGCGCGGGGTGAACATATCTCCCGAGCTGACAAACATGGGGGGAGGCATGGACACCTGAAACCCGTCGCGGCTTCCGATGAAAACGACGCGCTCGCGTTTCTGCGGAACGCCATAATCCGCAGCATTAACGAGTTCGACCGTGACGGTATAGTGCATTTTTCCGAACTCCTCTTTCAGGAGGCGCAGCACGCTTCCCTTCTGTTCTGCCGCAGTAAACGATTTCCCTTTGGACGACCTCTCGGACAGCGGAACGTGCTTGATGGCGGCGGAGAGGATTCCCCTGACATTTTCCATGATAAAAAAAGGGGGTCGGATTTCGTTGATGACACGCAGAAAATCGAACATGACTTCTCCTCGTGGATCGCCAAAGCTTTGTCGGCGACCGGCGGTGCTGAAGGACGGGCACGGCGGCCCACCGCAAACAAGCTGGATGTCATAAGCGTTGAACTTTTTCAGAAGTTTCGCGCCAGACCAGTTGCGAATATCGTCCTCGACGAGAGGGAGGTCAGGCCGGTTTTTGCGTATGGTTTTGCATGCCCATTTATCCAGCTCCAGGCAGCCGACATTTTTGATCCCGGCTGATTCCAGCCCGAGATCCAGTCCCATGGCCCCGCTGAACAGGGAAAGAAAGGCGGGCTTTTTCTTTGTGCCCCAACAAGGCACTGAGCCTTCCTTCACAACACACGAATCGGAGGGCCATACAAACAGCCGCCTTTTATGGGTGTGCTCCGGGGCTTTTGATGGTTTAATCGTGCGCTTCATTCAGTCGTGCACCGCATGGTGCGGAATTAACCTGCCGTGCTCAATACAAGAATCAAGGCGGTTTTGTTCCGGCTCAAACAATTTCTTTTTGTCATTTTTTCTAACCTGCGTGGTAATGATCGTTGGTGTATATCATCCTCGCATGAGCACTGCAAAAATCTTTCGTTCCGGTCGGAGCCAGGCGGTGCGGCTGCCGAAGGAGTTTCGTTTTGGAGGCACCGAGGTGTATGTAACCCGCATGGGATCGGCGGTGGTACTGATGCCGCCTCACGGGACTTGGGACATTCTTTTTGAAGCGTGCTGGGGAGGGTCGAAGGATTTCATGAAAGACCGGGAACAACCTGCAACACAGGAAAGGGATCTGTGAAATAAAAGAGTCTCGGGCTGACAGTTGTCACCAACAACACGCGCGAGTTCAAAAGGGTGCCGGGCCTGCGGGTGGCGGACTGGACGAAGGGTTGACAAACTCAGGCCGGGGGGATGAGCGGGACGATGCCCTCGGTGAGGAACCATCCGAGCTTCCCGTCGGGGAGGCGTCCGTAGAACCATCTGCCGCGCTGGGAGAGGACGGTGACCGTACTGCCATCGGGCATGGCGGCGATCTTTTCCGACTGGTCGGCCGGCGAGCTGAGGAGGGAGGATCCGCCGGTTTTGAGAACGAGGGCCGTGGTGCGGTCGGTAATGCGCGGGTCGCAAATCCCTGCCAGCGCGAGTGCGGCCGCGCCGGCGGCGAGGCAAAGGATCCCGAGCGCGAGCCAGCCTTTGCCGTTGGATGCGCGCAGGAAGAGGAGCAGCATGACCGCGAACGCTCCGAGCCAGAAGAGCACGGATCCCGCGAGGGTCAGCGCGTCCATCGGGATTCGCTCGAGCACTTGATCTCTCCAGGTTTTCCCGGACTTCGGGAGACCGAGGTCGGTGTTGGTCTCGAGGAGCGCGAGGCGCGCCGGGGTGAAGCGCGGGTCGAGCACGAGCGCCCGGCGGAAGCTCAGCGCGGCACGGGACTCCTGACCGGTCTGCCTGAAGCAGCGCCCAAGATCAAAAAAAATGGCGGCCTGCGGAGGCGAGGATTCCATGGCCTGCTCAAAAAGTTTGGCGGCCTGAGCATATTCCCCGTCGGCGTAGCGTGCGCGGGCGTCGGCAAGCGGATCCGCCCGCAGGGTTGCCGCAAAAAGGATCGCAAGCGAGAGAGCGAGCAGGGCGCATGCCCGAAAGGAGCAAGGCACAGGGGGAACGGGCGGCCCGCCCGTTTGGGCGCACTCCCCCGCCGCAAAATCTGGAGGGCGCTGCTCCGTCAGCGCCGACTTCTCCGATCCAAAATATGGGACGGCACGGAGGCCATCTCTCCAGGAGACAACCGGACGGGGCAGGTTATTTTTCATGGCGGATTTCTTGGAGCGTGGCGAGGACGCGTTCGCGCTCTTCGGCCGACGGGGGCGCGGCTCCGCCCGCCGCGAATTTCGACTCGACGTGGCGGGCGACGATCCGGTGCAGGGCGGATTGGATTTCCTCCGGGAAGTTCGAGGATGCGATCTTTTCCGCAAGGGACGGCTGATCGCCCGGCACGTTGAAGCGGAGGGCGAGGAAGTGGACGGCCGCTTCGTAAAACGAGGCCGGATCCGCGCCGGCCAGCCGCGCAAGCGCCTGACGCGCCCGCTTTTTTCTGGCGAGCGCCCTGCCGGCTTCGGAGGCGGAGAACCGGCGGGCCGTGAAAATGATCACGGCGGCGAGCCATGCCAGCGCGAGCGCGGCATGGACCGCAAGGAATTCCTTCCGGAAAAAGAGGGCGGTCCAATTCGAGGCGCCGCCGGACATGGCGGTGATGTCCGGAGTGGGAGCGGATGCCGGCGGGGGAGTGGCCGCAGTTCCCGCCGCTTGCTGCTGGGGCGCGGCCGGCACGGCAGCACCCGCCCGGGCGTCCACCGCGAGCGGCTCCTGCGTGAGCGTCACATATTTTCCAGTCGAGGGATCAAAATAGGAAAACCGGATCCCCGGCGTGCGGGTTTGATCCTGGCGGGCGATGAGCGGAAACTCGAACGTCTTCTCTCCGGTGAACCCGATCGCGTCGGCGGAATGAAATTTGTCCGAGGGCGGATACGTCCGCCATCCTTCGTCGCCCGTGAGCACGGGCGCGCCCATGCCCTCGAAATTCCCGCGGCCGGAAACCATCACGCGGAGGGTGACCGGTTCTCCGCCGCCGGCTTTTTTCGGCGACACCGCAGCCTCCATCGTGAACTTGCCGACGGCCCCGGAGAAATCTTCCGGGCGGTCTTCCTTCGGCAGGGCCAGGACGTCGAGCTTCTGCGCGGTGGTTTCGATCTTCACATCCTGGGTCTCGGTGAACATTCCCTGCGGGAGCGGGAAGTTGCTGAAGAAGGAATCAAATCCCTGCGGGGCTTTGCCGGGAACCTGGAGGCGGGCTTCGAGCGATGCGGCCGGGATGTCCAGCACGCCGGCCTTGACCGGAGTGATCGCGCTCTGGAAGGTGAACGCCACATAGTTGGCCTCGTTCACAACCTGCTCGCGCTTCGCCGCGTTCGAGAATTTCTGCACCGTGAACCCCTCACCGCTGAAGTTCGGACGCTCGCCAACCTGGCCGCCGATCCGCGCGTGAAAATAAAACCTGAGCTCGATCGGAATCACCTCGCCGACATAGGCGGATTTTTTTGCGAGGACGAGGTCGCCGAAGAATGGCCGTCCGTTGTCCGGGGCCGACGGCTCTGGGCCCGGCGGCATCGGGGTCGGCGGCATGGGCGCGGGGCCCTGCGTCTGCGTCTGCGCCTGCGGAGCGCCCGCCCGGCCGGATACCGATAACCGCATCGCCTGCGTGCGGTAGATTTTCTTCTCGATCGAGACGTCGAACGACGGAATCGTGAACTCGCCGTCGAGCTGCGGGACGATAATGTAGGTGTAGGTGAGCGTCGAACTCATCTTGAAGTTCCTCATCTCGAATTGCGTCGAGCGCCCGGCTAAGTTGATGCGGAGCCCGTTGACAGAAAGCGTTTCCGGAACATCCGCTCCGCGCGCGCCGCGCACCGTGACGACAAGCTGAACCGGCTCGCCGACCTGCGCCCGGTTGCTGGACAGCCCCGCGACGATCTCCTGCGCGCACAGCGAAGAGGCGGTCAGGAAAAGCGAAAGAAAAATGGCCGGGGCTCGTTTCATATAAAAATCACCAGTCGCGCAGAGTCTCCTCCGTGTACGGCTGTTGCATGAGATTCACTTTTTCTTCCTCGGAATTCAAGGCCTTCAGCAGGGCGCGGGCCTGCGCGACGCTCATCTCCCCTTCTTTTTCCTTCTCCTCCGCAGCGGGAGCGGGCTTTGCCGGTTGCTTCTCCTCGTTTTTCCCGCCGCCGGCGTTGGATTTCACATCGCCTTCTTTTTTCTCGCCGGGTGTCGGGGTCGGCTGGGCGGCAGGCTTTTGCTGGCCATCTTTTTTTTGGTCGCCCGGAGTGGGCTGGGGCTTCGGGGACTCAGGGGACTTGTCTTTTTGGTCGCCCGGCTTGTCCTGCTGGTCTTTCGGCTCGTCTTTCTGACCGCCTTTTTTGTCCTGCTGGTCTTTCTGATCCTGCTTTTGGCTCTGGTCTTTTTGATCCTGCTGGTCTTTTTGATCTTTGTTCTGCTGATCTTTGTTCTGATCCTGCTTTTGATCCTTGTTTTGCTGGTCCTGCTTGTCTTTCTGATCCTTGTTTTGATCCTGCTTTTGATCCTTTTGATCCTTTTGATCCTTTTTTTCGTCCTTTTTGTCTTTTTTCTGTTCCTGTTCTTTTTCTTTTTTCTCGAGATCCTGGAGGAGTTTTTGGACGATTTTCCGGTTTTCTTCGGCCGGTTGATTTTTCGGGTTGAGGTTCAGCGCCTCGGTGTATTGCTCGATGGCATTTTTCCAGTCCGCCTTTTTCGGTTCGTTTTCCTTGGCGGTTTCTCCGCGGCGGACGAGCGAGTTGCCGAGGTTGTAGGCGGAGTCCTCGCGGAGTTTTTTATTTTCCGAGAGGAGGGAGCGGGAGAAGTGAGAGATCGCCTGCTCGAAGTCATTGAGCTTGTAGGCGGCATCTCCGGCGTTGAACCGGGCCTCGCGGGATTCCGGCGCGGACTGGAGGCGCGACTCATACGCTTGCTTGGCGGCCTCGTAATTTCCGGCCTGGTAGCTTTGCAGTGCGGAAGCGTGCGAGGTGGACGGGAGAGCCATCCAAGCCAGGAGGAAGGCGGCGGCGCGGATGCCGAAGGGGACGCGCCGGCGTTCCCCGACGAGCAGCCAGATGGCAAGGAGAGCGGCCGCGAAGCCGAGCGGCCATTGATACCGTTCGAGCGGCTGGCGGGCGGCGAAGACGCCGGTCTCCGCGAGATCCATCGGCTCGATCCCCTGCTGGAAAATCTCGCGGGCGGCCTCCGGGCCGATCGCGACAAAAAACCCGCCGGTTTCCTTGGCGATTTCGCGGAGCCGCGCCTCGTCAAGCCGCGACTGCACTGGCTTGCCCGACACATCGCGCACAAAATCCTGCGCCCCGTCGTCCGACCGGAACGGGATGAGCGG
>Ga0194053_10000837_pt1 | contig 21431 bp, 18 predicted proteins | sample SepL228m_MetaG_FD_161684 | JGI IMG/M metagenome (GOLD analysis project Ga0194053, IMG submission 161684) | Anoxic zone freshwater microbial communities from boreal shield lake in IISD Experimental Lakes Area, Ontario, Canada - Sep2016-L227-8m | ecosystem: Environmental > Aquatic > Freshwater >... | reverse complement strand
AAGAGACAGGTGTGCTTGTGGCAGGCGCGCATCATCACGCAGCCCAGGGCCAGCAGGGGTGCCGTGGCGAAGCCGAACTCCTCGGCACCCAGGAGGGCGGCGATGATCACGTCCCGGCCGGACTTGAGCTGGCCGTCGGCCTCCAGCACCACGCGGCTGCGCAGGTTGTTCATGACCAGCACCTGCTGGGCCTCGGCCAGGCCGAGCTCCCACGGAGCGCCCGCGTGGCGGATGCTGGTGAGAGAGGCGGCGCCCGTGCCACCGTCAAAGCCGCTGATGAGGATGACGTCAGCGTGGGCCTTGGCAACGCCTGCGGCGATGGTGCCCACGCCGGCCTCGGAGACGAGCTTCACGCTGATGCGGGCAGCCGGGTTGGCGTTCTTCAGGTCGTAGATGAGCTGCGCCAGGTCCTCGATGGAGTAGATGTCATGGTGCGGCGGCGGGGAGATGAGGCCCACGCCCGGGGTGGCGTGGCGCACCTTGGCGATCCAGGGGTAGACCTTGGGGCCGGGTAGCTGGCCGCCTTCGCCGGGCTTGGCGCCCTGGGCCATCTTGATCTGGATCTCCCGGGCCTCGGTCAGGTACTTGATGGTGACGCCGAAGCGGCCAGAGGCCACCTGCTTGATGGCGCTGCTGCGGGAGTCGCCATTGGGCAGGGGGATGAAGCGGGCCGGGTCCTCGCCGCCCTCGCCGGTGTTGCTCTTGCCACCGATGCGGTTCATGGCGATGGCCAGGGCCTCGTGGGCCTCCTGGCTGATGGACCCGTAGGACATGGCGCCGGTCTTGAAGCGGGCCAGGATAGCCTCGATGGGCTCCACCTCGTCGATGGGCACGGGCCGGGCCTGGGAGCGGAACTCCAGCAGGCCGCGCAGGGTGACGGGCTGCTTGCCCTGGTGGTCGATGATCTCGGTGTACCGCTTCCAGAGCTTGTAGTCGCCGGTGCGGCAGGCGGACTGCAGCAGGTGGATGGCCTCGGGGCTGTTGAGGTGGATCTCACCGTCCCGCCGGTACTTGTAGCGGCCACCGGAGCTGAGGCTCGGGGCGTCGGCGGGCCGGTCGGGGTAGGCCTGATCATGGCGCAGGCTGACTTCCCGGGCGATGACGTCGATACCGACGCCGCCGATGCGGGTGGGGGTGCCCGAGAAGTACTCGTCGACGAAGTCCTGACTGAGGCCCAGGGCCTCGAAGATCTGGGCGCCGTGGTAGCTCTGCACCGCGGAGATGCCCATCTTGGACATGACCTTGACGATGCCCTTGTTAACGGCCTTGACGAACTTCATCTCGGCCTTGGCTGGTTCGCCCTTGAGCATGCCCTGGCGCAGCTGGTCGTGGATGGTCTCGAAGGCCAGGTAGGGATTGACGGCGCTGGCGCCGTAGCCGATGAGGGTGCAGAAGTGGTGTACCTCGCGGGGCTCGCCGGTCTCCAGCACGAGACAGACCTTCTCGCGGGTGCCGGCCCGCAGCAGGTGGTGCTGGACCGCCGCAATGCCAAGCAGGGCAGGGATGGGCGCGTCCGTGGCGTCGTGGCCCCGGTCCGAGAGGATCAGGATGTTGTGGCCCTCGGCGATGGCCTCGCTGCAGGAACGGCGCAGATCTTCGATGGCTTTGCGCAGGCCCTTGCCACCGGCCTCGGCCTTGAAGAGCAACGGCAGGGTGATGGAGTGGAAGCCGCGCGAGCCGGGACGGCCGTCCAGACCGCGAATCTTTTCCAGCTCGCGGCTGAGCAGCACGGGCGTGGGCAGCTCGAAGTGCAGGGCGGACTCCGCCACGGGCTCCAGCAGGTTGCCTTCCGGCCCGATGGCCGTGTCCACCGCCAGGACGATGCTCTCGCGGTCGGCGTCCACCGGGGGGTTGGTGACCTGCGCGAAGAGCTGCTTGAAGTAGTCGTAGAGCAGCTGGGGGTTCTCCGAGAGCACCGCCAGGGGGATGTCCGTGCCCATGCTGCCGATGGGCTCGGTGCCATCCGCGGCCATGGGGTTCACGATCATGTTCACGTCTTCCAGCGTGTAGCCGAAGGTCTCCTGCCGCCGCAGCACGGTCTCGTGGTCGGGCTCGTTCACCACCGGGGGCTCAGGAAGGTCGTTGATGCGGACCAGGTTCTCTCTCACCCAGTCGGCATAGGGCTCCGCCGAGGCCAGCTGATCCTTGATCTCGTCGTCGGGGACGATGCGGCCGAGCTCTGTATCCACCAGGAACATGCGTCCGGGCTGGAGGCGTCCCTTTTGGACGATCTTCTCCACAGGGATGTCGAGAACGCCGGTCTCACTGGCCACCACGACCAGGCCGTCCTTGGTGGCGATCCACCGGGCCGGACGCAGGCCGTTGCGGTCCAGGATGGCGCCGATGCGGATGCCATCCGTGAAGGCGATGGAGGCGGGGCCGTCCCAGGGCTCCATGAGGCAGGAGTGGTACTCGTAGAAGGCCTTCCGCAGCGGGCTCATGGACTCGTGGCGGCTCCAGGGCTCGGGCACCATCATCATCAGCGCGTGGGGCAGGGAGCGGCCCGACATGTAGAGCAGCTCGAGGACGTTGTCGAACATCGAGGAGTCCGAGCCCTCGAGGTCGATGACCGGCAGCACCTTCTGCAGGTCGGCGCCCAGGATGCGGGACGCGAAGAGCCGCTGGCGGCCCTCCATCCAGTTCACGTTGCCGCGCAGAGTGTTGATCTCGCCGTTGTGGGAGATGTAGCGGTAGGGGTGGGACCGGGACCAACTGGGGAAGGTGTTGGTGGAGAAGCGGGAGTGCACCATGGCCAGGCCGGCCACGAAGGTCTCTTCGGCCAGGTCCGGATAGAAGGTGCCGAGCTGCTCCGAGTTCAGCATGCCCTTGTAGACCACAGTCCGGCTGGAGAGGCTGGCGATATAGAAGTGGCCCCGGCCCGGCAGCACCGAGCGGGACACCCGCTTCTCGGCCAGGCGGCGGATCACGTAGAGCTTGCGCTCGAAGTCCATGCCCGCCGGTGTGGCGGAGCCCCGGCCGATGAAGACCTGGCGGATGACCGGCTGGCTGGCCCGGGCGGAGAGCCCCAGCGAGGCGTTGTCCGTGGGGACGTCGCGCCAGCCCAGGATCACCTGGCCCTCACCGGTGGTGGCCTCCTCGAGGATCTTCTCGCAGGCGTGGCGGTTGCGGTCGTCCGTGGGCAGGTAGAACATGCCAACGCCATACTCCCCGGGGGCGGGCAGCTCGATGCCCATGGAGCGGCAGCGGGACGCCAGGAAGGCGTGGGGGATCTGGGTGAGGATGCCGGCCCCGTCACCGGTGGACTTCTCGCTGCCCGAGGCACCGCGGTGGACCAGGTTGCAGAGGACCTTCAGGGCCTTCTGGACGATGTCATGGGAAGGGCGGCCCTTGGTGTCCGCCACAAACCCGAAGCCACAGGCGTCATGCTCCTGGGTGGGATCGTATAGACCTTGGGTCTGGATGGGGCGATGCCTCTCCATCGGTGGCTCCCGGGCTCAAATCGAAGGTTCGGTGCGCGGTGTTCCCAGCGTGGTGTTCCCGGCGAAGGCTCGTGCCGGGACGCCCAGAACCTTGCGCGGACGACGTCTCATGGCCGATGCTAGCACACGCTCAGGAGGCTGTCAGGCCTTAACTTGCAGGCGCACCCCGGAACCGCCGAAAAATCAGAAACCGTCTTCCAGTTCGTATTCCGAATCGGGCACGGAGAGGATCTCCGGGCCGTTCCGGGTGATCACGATGTCGTGCTCGAACTGGGCCGAGAGCCCGCCGTCCCGGGTGCGCACAGTCCAGCCGTCGGCTTCCACCAGACACTTGTGGCTGCCAATGTTCAGGATCGGTTCGATGGTGATGGTCATCCCGGGCTCCATGCGGAACCCCGTGCCCGGCTTCTGGTCCGCGAAGAGCACCTGGGGGTCCTCGTGCAGGTCCCGCCCCAGGCCGTGGCCGATGTACTCGCGCACCACAGAGTAGCCGCGCTCCTCGGCGAATTTCTGCACGGCCGTGGCCATGTCGCCCATGCGCAGGCCGGGGCGGCAGTGCTCGATCCCCAGAAACATGGCTAGCTGCGCTGTCTGGATCAGCATCCGGGCTTCGTCGGTGATCTTGCCGACACCCACGGTGAGGCAGGTGTCGCCGTGGAAGCCATCCAGCTTGGCCCCGCAGTCGATGGCGATGATGTCGCCTTCCTGCAGGACGTATTTCGAAGGGATGCCGTGTACGACCCGGTCGTTCACCGAGGTGCAGAGGGTGGCCGGGAAGCCGTGGTAGCCCTTGAAGCTGGGGGTGGCTCCCTGCTGGCGGATGTAGGTCTCCGCAACCCGGTCCAGGTCCAGCAGGCTGACGCCGGGCTTGGCCGCCCGGGCGGCGATCCGGAGAGCATTGGCGGCCACGCGGGCAGCCTCGCGCAGCTTGTCGATCTCTTTGCGGCTCTTGTAGTGGATTTGTTCGCGGATCAGAACGGGGGCCCCCCTCAAGCAACCAGTCTAACGACAAGAATGTGATTTGGGCTTCCGCCACCCGTGCGAAACCGGGGCGAGGCCCCTAGACTGAAGGCATGGCGAGACCCCTGACATTCCTCGTGACAGCCGCAGTGGTGGCCGGGCTGGCGGCCTGCGGGGGGGTGCCCAGCAGGCCGGCCTCGGTGCCCGCGGACGCGGACTGGGGTGGCGAGGGGAAGAAGGGCGTCTTCCTCCAGGTGGGCGAGCACCAGGGCACCCTCTGGCAGCTGGGCGTCTGGGACCGGCAGGGCCGGGTGCTGGGCACCGGCAAGTTCCGGCTGCGCGGCTTCGCCAAGGCCCGGATTGTTCCCGAGGAGGTCCTGGCCTGGGAGAACGGCGCCCTGCAACTGAAAGACGGGACCTGGCTGGTGCCGGAACCCGCGGTGGCACCCTGATGCCCTACACGAGTGAGGAGAAGGACTGGCTGGAGCGCGAGTGGGCCTTCCGGGCCTGGGGCCGCGCCGGCCTGCTGAGTACCGACGACTATCGGCAGGTGCTGGCCTGGGAGGCCGAGGACGTGCCCATGGAGGTGGTGGTGTCGGCCCTCAACGCCTTCTTCGACCGCCGCGAGAAGCGCGAGAAGCCTCGCACCTTTGTGGCACTCAAGCACCTGGACCGCGACGTGGCCAAGGCCGTCAAGCTGCGCGAGGCCGTGCTGCGGGCGGGGCCGGCCCTGGATGCGGGGCGAGGCTGGGAGCAGGTGAAGGCCCCGCTGCGAGAGGATCCCGCCGCCAAGGCCGCCTTCGAGGGCTGGCAGCGGCTCAGGGCCGGGGGGCCCTCGCCGGAGTCCGCGGGCTACCTGGCCCACCATGACCGGGAGCGCGAGGCCCGCGCCGCCCTGCTGGCCCTGGCCGAGGCCGCCCTGGGACCCACCTCCGAGGCGCTCCGCACCGAGCTGCGCCAGCGCCTGGAGGCCGCCGACATGAAGGAAGGCAGCCTCGTGTGGAAGCGCGCCTGGAACCACCACTGGGCTCGCCAGATAGCCGCAGCCTGGGGCCTGCCCCTGGAGGGGTCGTGATGACCTTGAAAAAAATGCTTAACCACGAAGACAGGAAGACCACAACGTTGAACCTGTTTTTCTTCGTGGTCTTCTCGGCATCGGCTGCGCCGATACGCGAGACAAACCGAAATATCCCGTCTTCGTGGTGAAGTCTTGCTTTTCATTGCCCTGAGGTCCCATGTCCGCTGAGTCCCGCTGGCTGCAGGAACTGGAGGCTCCGACGGAGGGGTTCTTCGCGGCCTTCGCTGCGCGGGTGGTGGAGCCCGAGGGCGTGCGCGATGCGGTGCGGGAGGCGGTGAAGACGCTGGTGCCCCGCATCGACTGGGAGGCCTACCTGCCGCATGTGCCCCACGGCATCCTGGGCCTGCGGGCTGTGCTGCGGCTGCGGGACCTGCTGGGGGAAGCGAGCTTCCGGCGCGCGCTGGCCATCCAGGTGCACATGGCCGCGCATGAAGGCCGCCGGAGCCCCGCGGCCCTGGCCCAGGTCCTGGCCGCCAAGGGCAGCGGCTCCTGGCGCAACCTCGAGTCCTTCGTCGCGTCCCGCCGCCCCGCCCTGGCCTACGCCGAGGCCCAGGGCTTCGAGCGGCCGGCGGCCGCGGACTTCCAGCGCCTGACTCAGCTCACGGAGCTCGACATGGCCAACGTGGGCCACAAGGCCATCCTCGCCGATCACCTGGGCGAGCTCCAGGAGCGGCTCGAGCAACCCAAGGCCACGGGGCGGCGGCTCCTGGGCCTCGCCGCCTGGGTGGCCGCCACCGTCGAGGACACCTTCTGGGCCCGCCGCGCCGCCAAGCGCCTGGCCGACGTGGAACTCGCCGTGACCTGGGGGGAGCTCACCCTCAACGCCGAGGCCGCGGAGAACCAGGCCCGGGAGGTCTGCGACCTGGGCCTGGTGGCCCTGCTGGACGGCCTGACCGCTCGGCTCAAGGCCGGGCAGGGGGCCGCGGACACGCTGGCGGCCCTGGTGCTGGCGGCCTCAGAGAAGCAGCTGGACGCCCGCCGCGACCTCGAGGGCAAGACCGCCTGGACCTTCGCCTACCTGGCCACGCTCGCCTGCACCCGGCCCACGGATCCCCGGGTCTGGTGCCAGGCCGCGGCCTTGGTGAACCTCTTCCCCACGGATGAGGAAGAGGGGCGCCTGCGCCCCGCCGCCGTGGCGGAGCCGACGGCGGAAGGCCTCACGGACGCAGTGTTGGATCTGGAGCTGGCCCTCGCCATGGGCCACGCGCAGGGCCTGGTCCGGGCGGGGCAGGGTGCAACCGCCCTGGCGGCCCTGGCCGAGGCCGCCACCCACAACGACCCCACCTTCAACCACGCCCACCAGTTCCTCGCTGTGGCCGCCGCTGCGGACCTGCTGCCGCACCTGCCGAGCTGCGCCGCTGAGGCCATGCTCACCGCCCTCGCCAAGAGCCTCGCCAACAGCCAGGGGAGCAGCGACCTGGGGCGCCTTGCGGACAAGGCCCTGGGGACTTGATCTGGCGGTCTGTGGCACAATCTCGGTTCCCATTCGAGGCCGTACATGGGCAAAAACAGGCTCGAGGCGTTCAGCGATGGCGTGCTGGCCATTATTCTCACCATCATGGTGCTGGAGCTGAAGGTGCCCCATGGCGACTCCTTCGCCGCGCTGGCCGAGCTCGTGCCCGTCTTCGTAAGCTACGCGCTGAGCTTCATCTACATTGCCATCTACTGGAATAATCACCACCACATGCTGCATGCGGTGAAGAAGGTGAACGGACCGATCCTCTGGGCCAATACCCACCTGCTGTTCTGGCTGTCGCTGGTGCCCTTCGCCACGGCGTGGATGGGCGAAAACCACTTTGCGCCGCGGCCCGTGGCCCTCTACGGTGTAGTGCTGCTGATGGCTGCCAACGCCTACTTCCTGCTGAGTCGCTGCCTGATTCACCACCAGGGCAAGGACTCTCTCTTAGGCGCTACCGTGGGTGATGACTTCAAGGGCAAGCTGTCCCTTGCGCTCTACGCCTCCGCCGTCGCCTTGTCGTTCGCCAACCGCTGGGTTGCGTTCACGCTCTACTGGGTGGTCGCGCTGATCTGGCTCATCCCTGACCGTCGGATCGAGCGGGCCATCACCTAGTTGTTTCGCGTTCCTGGTCGCTGTGAAGGCCGCCGCGGCCCGGGCGCTGGGGCACTGACCGCGCTCTAGACAAGAATCACGAACTGGCCAGGCGGTCCGGCCAGTCCGGTATCCTGGCCTGTGCTGCTCTGGAGTCCCCCATGCGCCTGATGCTCTGCGCGGTGGTTGTCTGCGGTCTGGTGTTGGCCCAGGCCCCAGCTCCGGCGGTGCTCAGCCCCCGGGCGCAGCTCCTGGAACAAGGCCTGCGCGAGGCCAAGACCGGCGGTCTGCTGGTGGTGGACGGCCCCAAGGGGGAGTGGAAGGCCGGCATCGACGCGCTGAACAAGGACCCCGACTGGGTCGACCTGGATCTCCACGTGGCCTACTACAACACCAAGGCCTCGGAGCTGGAGAGCCTGCTGCAGCAGAAGTATCTGACCGGCCCCCGCCCGCAGTGGGTGCTCTTCGGGGAGGGCGGTCGGCTGGTGGCTTCCGGGGGAGCCGTCCCCACGGGGGCCAGCCTGGCCAAGGCCGCCCAGGAGGGCGGGATCCAATCCACCGTCCAGCTCCTCCGGGACTTCGCCCGGCGCAATCCGGACCACCTGCAGGCCCGCCAGGGCTTACTCAGCGAGCTGAACCAGAAGGCCGTCAGAAAGACCATCCTGCGCCTCGGCGGAAAGACCGAGCCCCTCCGGCCCGCCGATGAGCGGTGGGATTTCGCCAAGTACCAGAAGGAGCGGGACGCCAAGGAGGAGGCCAAGGAACGGGAGCAGCAGCAGAAGGAGGACAAGCCTCAGGTCCAGCTCAAGCCCGAGGAGGACCAGGCCATCTGGGGCGAGCTGGCCGACCTCGTGGGCCGGTGCTTCCGCAGCGGCGACTGGATCGAGATGAACTCGTGGGGCCTCTCGCCCGCCGAGGAGGCGATGCACAGCCCCCTCATGCAGGAGGTCTGCCGGGCGGCGGTCCCCGAGGTGGAGCGGGCCCTGGGCCGCAATCCAGAGTCCTGGGAGCACTGGCGGCTCTGGCTGGACCTCACCCGGACCTATGGCGGTAAGCCGATCCGCCCCCTGCTGGACAGCCTGCTGCCGCTGCCCACCCGATCAGCCCGGGACTGGCCTCCCCATGCCGTCAAGGAGGCCTACGTGAAGGACGCCCGCAAGCGGAAGGACTGGACGGGCATCCGGGACCTGCTGCTGCCCGGCATCGAGGCCGGCCGCCTCTGGGAAAGCATCCAGGGGAAGACCACCTATCAGACGCAGATCAAGACCGACGGCAAGGTCCAGGAGATCCCGGAGACCGGGGACGCCTGGCGCGCCACCTTCGAGCCCCTGGCGGAGGCGCTGATCTGGCTGGGCGAGGGCAGCAAGGCCGACGAGCTGGTGCGCAGCTACTACGCCGACCACCCCTGGAGCGGCCTGCCCCAGCGGGCCCAGGCCCTGGCCCTCCGCTGCGGCCAGCCCGGCCTCGCCGCCCAGTGGGGGGCGCTGGGCGGGACATCGGCGGCAGGGAAGTAGCCCTGCTCGTGGCCCTCGCCAAGAGTCTCGCCAACAGCCAGGGCAGCGGCGACCTGGGGCGCCTGGCAGACAAGGCGCTGGTCGGCCTGGAGTCATCATGAACAGAACCTTCGCCTTCCTTTGCTGCCCTGGGCGCGCTGATACCGATTTTTTGGCTCCGCGCTGAGCTTCAACTCCGTCGCCCTCTGCGCCACCACGATCCTGCTGTCCTTCGCGAACCGCTGGTTGGGTTTCGACCTTTACTCGCAGGTCGGCCTCATCTGGTTGGTGCCCGATCTCCGCATCGAGCGGGTGCTCAGCGAGTAATCGCTCGGTCTGTTGTGGGACAGGAATTAGGGTCCGAACGAGAACTCCTGGACGTTGAAAACCATCCCCAAGGGAACGCAGAAAACAGATCGAGGAGGATCTGCCGCGGATGAACTCCGATGCAAATCAAGGAAACACCTCGGGCAACTCGGGTTCAAGAGACGAAGAGGGGAAAAGAAAAGCTGCAGGCCCAGTGTGCCGATAGGTGGGAAAGGGACAGGCGATTCTGATGGCCAAAGGTTTAACCATCGTCTCTAGGCCAGGTCCAGACCTTGCCAACCTGCGCCGTGTGATCCGACCAAAAGCACTACTCCGATGTGTGGAGCCCCCGCCTTCCCATGACCCGACCCACCGCTATCCCACAACAGCTCCACCGTCCGTTCCGTGCCAGCCAGCTGGTCGTGGGCCTTGGTGCCCTGCTGGTCCTGCTGGTGGTGGTGGCTACGGTGGGCTCCATTCTTATCCTCCGCCGACGGGAAGTGGAACTCTGGCGGAAGCAGATGGGCAGCCACACGCTCGTCCTTGTCGAGCACGCCTTCCAGAACATGGCCACGGCGCATCTGGCCCTGGACAGCATCACCGAGCGGGTGCTGGCGGCGAAGCCCAAGGATGCTGGCGACCTGCGCCGGCGCCTGGGGGGTCCCGATACTTTCCTTATGTTGAAGGAGCGCACCGAGGGTATGCCACAGGTGGACGTGGCCACCATCGTTGCTGACAACGGGGATGTCATCAATTTCACCCGGAACCACCCGGCACCGGCCATCAACCTGGGAGACCGGGACTACTTCCAGGCCCGCCTGAACAACCCCGATCTTGGCGCCTTCATCAGCAGCCCTGTGCGCAACAAAGGCAGCGGGAAGTGGGTGTTCTACATCAGCCGACGGCTGGAGAACGCCAGGGGGGAGTTCCTGGGACTGGTCCTGGTGGGCATTTCCGTGGAGGTGTTCACGGAGTTCTACCAGCGATTCGGCTCGAACCTGGGGGACGGGGCTTCCATTTCGCTCTATCGGGAAGACTTCACCTTGCTGACTCGCTGGCCTCAGTTGGAGGGCCAGATCGGGAAGCGAAACCTTACGGGCTCCACCTACAACATCGTTGGCTTGCAGGGGAAGGACGCTGGGACAGCCTACACCGTGGGCACGCGCCAGGCCGAGAATCGCCCGGTGGCCCGGCTTGGGGCAGCTCGCCGCGTGGACCGTTACCCCCTGATCATCAACCTGACGATCACGGAGAACTTCTTTCTGGACAACTGGCGACACCTGGCCCAGCTCATCGTGGCCGTGGCCTTCTCCAGCCTGCTGGCGATCTTGCTGGCTCTGATGGTGCTGCTGAGGGCCATCCGCCAGCGGGAATCGGACATGGCCGAGACTCTGTCCCTCAAGGCTGCCGCCGAGGCGGCGAATGCCGCCAAGTCCAGCTTCTTGGCCACGATGAGCCATGAGATCCGAACCCCCATGAACGGCGTTCTGGGCATGTCCGAGCTGTTGCTGCGCACTCGCCTGGAGCCGGAGCAGAATGAATACGTGCAGACTGTATTGGCCTCTGGTCGCCAACTCCTGGCCGTTATCGATGAAATCCTGGATTTTTCGAAGATCGAGGCGGAAAAGATGCAGCTGGAGAGTGTGGCCTTCGAGCCCCGAGCCCTGGTGCAGGAGGTCTCGGCCCTCTTTGCAGAGAACATCCGGAGGAAGGGGCTGACCCTCGACCTGGCCCTGGCGCCGGAGCTGCCGGCCTGGGTCCTGGGGGACCCGATCCGCCTGCGGCAGATCCTGTCGAACTTCATCAGCAACGCCATCAAGTTCACTGAGTCTGGCTGCGTAACCGTGTCGGCCACCTGCCTCCCGGGAGGCCGCCTGCGCTTCGGCGTCAAGGACACCGGCATTGGCCTTGATCCCGCGGGCCAGGAGCGGCTTTTCAATCCCTTCACCCAAGCGGATGACAGCATCACCCGCCGCTACGGTGGAACCGGCCTTGGCCTGGCCATCTGCCGGGGATTGGTGGAACTGATGGGAGGGCAGATTGGCGTCGTAAGCCGCCTCGGGGCAGGCTCCGAGTTCTTCCTGGAGGCGGCCTTTCCCATGGCTAGCGAGGAAGCTGCTCGGCCCAGCGTTCGGGCTGCCGGGGCAGAGTCCCTGGCCACGTTGGGTCGCCCCGTGCATGTCCTGCTGGCCGAGGACAACCTGATCAACCAGAAGCTGGCGGGCACTCTGCTCACCAAGCTGGGCTGTACCTTCGTGCTGGTGGTGAATGGCCAGGAGGCCATCGAGGCAGCGGCCGACGGCGGCTTCGACCTGGTGCTCATGGACTGCATGATGCCGGATATGGACGGCTATGAGGCCACCCGGCGCATCCGGCAGCGCGAGGCGGAAGCGGCGTTGCCCCACTTGCCCATCCTGGCCCTTACGGCCAACGCCACCCGCGAGGACGTGGATCGCTGTCTGGCGTCCGGCATGGACGACTTCCTCAGCAAGCCCTACACCAGCCGCTTGCTGGTAGAGAAGATCGCCCAGTGGGCAAGCCCAACCGGCCCAAGGGAAGCCTGAGCCCTTCGCTACAGACCTGCACCCATCCTAGCCTTTCGGTAGTTCGGCATCAGCTTGCCCTTGGCCCACTCGAAGATCAGGCTGGTCTGGATGTGGGCCACCTCGGGGCGGGTGGTGAAGGCGTCCAGGGCCAGGTCCCGCAGGTGGTGGGCGTCGCGCACGGCCACGTGCACCTGGAAGTCGTGGGTGCCCGCCACGTGGAAGACCGCCAGCACCTCGGGCAGGCCCAGGGCGTGCTTCCAGAAGGCCTTCACCTTGGCCCGGCTGTGCTGGCTGAGCTGCACAGCGATGAGGGCCTGGAGGCCCACGCCCAGGGCTTCGGCATCCACCTCGGTGGTGGCGCCCCGGAGCACGCCTTCGGCCCGCAGGCGCTGCACCCGGGCCAGGCAGGACGAGGGCGCCAGGCCCACGGCCGCCGCGAGCTCCTTGTTGGACAGCCGTGCATCCTTCTGCAGAAGGTCAATCATGACGAAGTCGATTCGGTCCATGTCCATGAAATCAATCCTTTCACGAATTGAATTCGGCAGAAAGCCGAATCCATCGAACCTACATTAAAGGTGACTGGAGTTCCACCATGGCCCACCTCACCGCTTCGATGTCCCTGGAGACCCAGGCCGTGCACGCGGGCCGTGAGGTGCTGCACGAACAGGGCATTCACGCGCTGCCCATCGACCTCAGCAGCACCTACCCCCTGCCGGACCTGGAGGCGGGCGGCCGCAGCCTGGAGGCCCTGGCCCTGGGCGGCCTGCCCGAGGGCAGTCCCGTGTATTCGCGGCTCTACAACCCCACGGTGGCCCGCTATGAGCAGGCCCTGGCGCAGCTGGAAGGTGCCGACGAGGCCGTGGCCTTCGGCTCGGGCATGGCGGCGGTGACCGCCAGCCTCATGGCCGCCCGGCAGCGGGGCGGCCACATCGTCGCCGTGCGCCCGCTGTATGGCGGCACGGACCACCTGCTGGCCTCGGGAATGCTGGGCCTGGAGGTGACCTGGGCCGAGGCTGATGGCATCACGGCGGCCCTCCGCCCGGACACGGCCATGGTCCTGGTGGAGACTCCCGCCAACCCAACGATGGCGATGCTGGACTTGGAGGATGTGGTCCGCCAGGCGGGCCGGGTGCCCGTCCTCGTAGACAACACCTTCGCCACGCCCATCCTGCAGAACCCCATCAAGCACGGCGCGACCCTGGTCCTCCACAGCGCCACGAAGTTCCTGGGCGGCCACGGCGATGTGCTGGCGGGGCTGGTGGCCACCAACCACGACTGGGCCACGGAGCTGCGCAAGGTGCGCGTCATCACGGGCAATGTCCTGCACCCCCTGGCCGCCTACCTGCTGCACCGCGGCCTGCCCACGCTGCCCCTGCGCGTCCGCGCCCAGCAGGCCGGGGCCCAGGTCCTGGCGGAGGCGCTGGCTCAGCATCCGGCCGTGACTGCAGTGCACTATCCCGGCTTGGCAGGTGGGGACCCCCTGGGCCTCCTGGGCCATCAGCTGAAGGGGCCAGGTTCCCTCATGGCCTTCGAGCTGAAGGGCGGCTTCGAGGCCGCCGCCACGGTCATGGCCGAGGTACGGCTCATGACGCCCGCCGTGTCCCTGGGCAGCGTGGACACCCTGATCCAGCATCCCGCTGCCCTCACCCACCGCGTCGTGAACGCCGCGGCCCGGGAGCACAGCGGCGTGTCCCAGTCCCTCATGCGCCTGTCCGTGGGCCTCGAGAGCCCCGACGACCTCTGGGCCGACCTGGACCAGGCCCTCGTCAAGGCCATGGCCCGCTGCGCAGCCCACGCCTAGACGCGGTGGCTCGCCTCTGCCTGGCCCGGGTGAAGCTGGGAGGGACCGTCCTACCGGATGTGCATGAAGTCGCAGGAATAGATCCTTGCTCCTCCTGCCGGGAAATTGAGGTCGATGTGCAAGGGAATAGAGGGCGGCGTCGTCTTCACGCAGGGAACGTTGATCATCCTGCCCTGGACGGTGGCCGTGAAGGCGCCTTCGTTGACCCCGCCAGTAACCAGTGTTGCGGTCGTGTCCAGGTAGACGGTCATGAGGTAGGTTCCTGACGGGACATTGTCGGCGATGAAGGTGACGAACCCCCCACCTGTTCCCCCACTGCAGCCGCCGGGCCAGTTGCCGATGGTGGCGCCTGTCTGCCACCGGAAGCCCGTCGGCGGGGTCTGCCCCAGCGTCACGTTTACGGTGGCCCCCAGGGTCGTCAGATTGGGTGAGGGCAGGGACCGCGGAGCCAGGGACCCCTCCGTCTGCTTCAGCAGGCTTGCCAGGTGCGGCTTGAGGGTGGCGTACTGGGTCTCGGTGAGGCGGTTCGGAGGCGGGGTCGACTGAGGCGTGGCCAGGATCCTGGCAGCGGAGGCCGTGCTGACGGGGAGGCTCAGGGACTTGGGATCAAACTTGCCCGGCGTCTGGGCCGACAATCCCGCGACCAAAAAGACAGCTGCGAAGGCACCTTGCAGAGGATGCTGCTGAACCATGGGTTCACTCCTTTGATTGTGAATTTGTCGAATTATTCCAATTATTATCAACAAAGCAAGTTAATTCGATCCCTCCCGGAGGCTCCCATCAACGCGAACCCGCTGTCCCAGCGTCGGCCAGGTATTCCGCTCCTGGCGGTGGGGCTCTAGGCTGAGGCATGTCTCTAGCTCCGCTCCCGCTGTCGTCGAAGGTCACGGTCCTCCGGGGCCTGGGGCAGGCGCGGGCTACGGCACTGCAGGAGGCGGGCATCGACACTCTGCGGGACCTGCTGTGGGAACTGCCCTTCCGCTACGTGGACCGGGGCAGCCTGAAGTCCCTGGGCAGCCTGGAGCTGCGGGGCTTCGAGCCCCAGGAGCCGGGCATTGTGACGGTGCTGGGGACCATCCAGGACCTGCGCCAGAGCACCACGCGGGTGCAGCACATGACTCTCACGGAGGTGCTGCTGGGCGATGGCACCGGCACCCTGCGCCTCATCTGGTTCAACCAGCCCTACCTGGGCCGGAGCCTGAAGGTGGGCGACCGGCTGCTGGTCTTCGGGTCCCTGGCCGTGGGTCGGCATGGGCTGGAGATGCGGGGGCCGCAGTTCGAGCTGATGGAGCGCACGGGCGACATCGGCTGGGTGCGGCGCTACCTGCCCCTCTACCGGCGCCTGGGCGCGCTGCCCGGCCAGGCCCGGCAGAAGCTGGTGGCGGAGGCGCTGCCCCGGGTCCATGTCGCGGAGGAGTGGCTGCCCCTGGAACTCTCCCGGGACCTGCCGGACACCCTGACGGCCTTGCGCCTGCTCCACGAGCCACCGGACGAGAGTGATCCCCGGGCCCTGGAGGAAGGCAGCACGCCCGCTCACAGCCGCCTGGCCTCGGAGGAGCTCTTCGCCTTCTGCCTGGGCGTGGCCCTGCGCCGGGCGGGCCGCCTCAAGCGACCGGGCCTGGTGGTGCCCACCTCGCCGGAGCTGCGGGAGCGGCTGCGCGGCTTCCTGCCCTTCCATCTCACCGCCGCCCAGCGCAGGGCCTTCCGGGAGCTGGTGGCAGACCTCACCTCGGGCCGGGTCATGAACCGTCTCCTCCAGGGCGACGTGGGCAGCGGCAAGACCCTGGTGGCCCTGCTCGCCATGGCCATGGTGGCCGAGACGGGCGGGCAGGGGGCCCTGCTGGTGCCCACGGAGGTCCTGGCCCGCCAGCACGCGGATAGCTTCCGCCGCTACCTGGGCCCCCAGGCTGGGGCCCTGCAGCTGCTGCTGGGGGGCATGAGGGTGGCCGAGAAGCGGGCGGCCCTGGCCCGCATCGCCAGCGGCGAGGCCCGCTACGTGCTGGGCACCCACGCCCTCTTCCAGGAGGCCGTGGCCTTCCACCGCCTGCAGCTGGTGGTGGTGGACGAGCAGCACCGCTTTGGAGTGAAGCAGCGGGAGGCCCTCAAGGAGAAGGGCGGCGACCCGCACTGGCTGGTCATGAGCGCCACGCCCATCCCGCGGTCCCTGGCCCTGGCGGTGTTCGGGGACCTGGACCAGAGCGTGCTCGACGAGCTGCCCCCGGGGCGCCAGCCCATCACCACGAAGCTGCACAAGCCTGAGTTCGCGGAGCAGGCCTGGGAGCGGGTGCGAAAGGAGCTGGCCCAGGGTCGCCAGGCCTTCGTGGTGAGCCCGAGCATCGATCCATCGGACGAGGCCAAGGTGCCCCTGCGCGACATCCAGGCCATGGAGGCTCTGCTGCGCGGCATCTTCCCGGACGAGGTCATCGAGGTGGTCCACGGCCGCCTCAAGGCCGACGAGATGGCCGCCCGCATGGGGCGCTTCGTGCAGGGCGAGGCTGGCATCCTGCTGGCCACCACGGTCATTGAGGTGGGCGTGGACGTGGCCAACGCCACGGTGATGGTGGTGGACCACGCCGAGCGCTTCGGCCTCAGCCAGCTGCATCAGCTGCGGGGCCGGGTGGGCCGCGGGGAGCACCCCAGCCACTTCCTCATGCTGAGCGGCTCGGAGACCGAGCGCCTCCAGACCCTGGTGGAGACGCAGGACGGCTTCCGCATCGCCCAGCGGGACCTGGAGCTGCGCGGCCCCGGCGAGTTCTTCGGCGTGAGGCAGGCGGGGCTGCCCCGCTTCCAGGTGGCGGACATCGTGCGCGACCGGGCGCTGCTCCTGCGCTGCCGCGACGCCGCGGACCGCGCCCTGGCCCTGGGCCTCAGCGAAGCGCAGACCGAGTGGCTGCGGCGTGAGCAGGCACGGCTGAAGCTGGCCGAGATCAGCTGAGGGCCCGGGCCTGCTGGTTCCGGCTACTTCCCGAGCCGGTGCGCGATGCGCTCGCGGAGCACCTCGGGGACCAGCTCGGACAGGTTGCCGCCCATGCCGCCGATCTCCCGCACCAGGCGGCTGCTCACGGCGCTGTATTTCTCCTTGGGCATCAGGAAGACCGTCTCCAGCTCCGGGGCCAGCTTCCGGTTCATGAGGGCCATCTGGAACTCGTATTCGAAGTCGCTGAAGGCTCGCACGCCCCGCACGATCACCTGGGCGTTCTGCGCCTTGGCGAAGTCCACGAGCAGGCCGTGGAAGGAGGTGACCTCCACATGGGGCAGGGTGGTGGTCAGCTCCTCGAGCATGGCCACCCGCTCCTCCACACTGAAGGCCGGGGACTTGGAGGGGTTGTGCAGCACCGCCACCACCAGCCGATCCACCAGCTTCGCCGCCCGCTGGACGAGGTCCCAGTGGCCGAGGGTGACGGGATCGAAGGAGCCTGGGTAGATGGCCGTACGCACAGAAACTCCGGGGTTGGGGCTCCAGCCTACCGCACTGCCCCGGGAATCCAGTGTCCAGTCTCGGCGTGCGCCGCGCCACCGCCTTGGGTTACAGTGACTGCATGGATCAGAAGCGGGGCGTCGGGCTGCTTTTCGGCGGGGAATCCCCCGAGCACGAGGTCTCCATCGTGACGGCCCGGGCCATCGCAGAGCACCTGGATCCCGCCTGCTTCGTGGTGCGCCCCATGGGCATCGCGCGCAACGGCGTCTGGGTGGTCACCGGGGACCCCTTCGCCCGGCTGGCGGCGGGGGAGCTGCCGGAGCGCGGCGCGCACCCCTTCCTGCCCCTGGAGAAGGGCGCCGAGGCCACCCCGCTGCCCGATGTCTTCTTCAACGCCCTGCACGGCGCAGGCGGTGAGGACGGCCAGATCCAGGGCTACCTGGAGCTCCTGCACCGGCCCTATACCGGGGCGGGCCTGCTGGCCATGGCCGCGGGCATGGACAAGTGGATCACCAAGCGGCTCTGGGAGTCCGAGGGTCTGCCGGTGGTGCCCTACGTGGGCCTCACCGAGGAGCGCTGGAACCGGGAGCGCGCGGCCTGTCTCGCCGAGTGTGCCCGCCTGGGCCTGCCGCTCTTTGTGAAGCCCGCCAACCTGGGCAGCAGCATCGGGGTGGAGAAAATCAAAGCTGAAGGGGATCTGGCCGCGGCCCTGGACCGCGCTTTCACCTACGACCGCCGGGTGCTGGTGGAGCAGGGGCTGGATGTCCGCGAGATCGAGGTGGCCGTCCTGGGTGGCGACGAGCCGCTGATCTCCAAGCCCGGCGAGGTGATCGTCGCGGATGAGTTCTACACCTTCGAGGACAAGTACCTCCATGGCCGCAGCCGGACGGAGATCCCGGCCCAGCTCTCCGGGGAGCTTACAGACCTGGTGCGGGGCCTGGCGGCCAAGGCCTTTGCCGCCTCGGATGGCTACGGCATGGCCCGGGTGGACCTGTTCCTGGAGCGCCCTACGGGCCTCGTCTACCTCAACGAGCTGAACTTCATCCCAGGCTTCACTAGCATCTCCATGTACCCCAAGATGATGGCCGCCAGCGGCGTGCCCTACGCCGAGTTGCTGACCCGGCTCATCGACCTGGCGGTGGCCCGCCACGCCCAGATGGCGGCGAAGCAGAAGGGCTTCCAGTCCGGCAGCGACTGGTTCCGGGGTCCTCAAGTCTGAGGGAATGGGTGCCGATAGCACGCCCATGGACGTGGTTGGCATCGCACTCTCTGGTCTCCGCGCCGCAAGCGCAGGACTGACCGTGCAGGCCAGCAACGTGGCCAACCAGCAGTCGGACGGCTTCAAGGCCAAGCGGGCCGACCTGGTGGCTGAAGCCTCGGGGGGGGTGCGGGTATCGGGGGTTTCTGTGGACCCGACACCCGCCGGCCCCGGCAGCTCGAACGTGGACCTGGCCACCGAAGCGGTGCAGGGCATGAACCTGGAACTCATGTACAAGGCCAATCTGATGGTGCTCCGGACCCAGAGCGAGCTCGACAAGGCGACGTTTGATCTCAGGGGGTAGCTCTCGGCTGTCAGCTATCAGCTATCGGTGAAAGAAGGCGCCGAGGTCCTGATCGTGTGGGTCGGACCGCGTCCTTTACTGACAGCTGACAGCTGACAGCTGATAGCCGACAGCCAACCCAGATAGCCGATAGCTGACAGCTATCAGCCCGCTTTCCCACTACACTATCCCCATGCACGCACGCACCTGGCTCTCGGTCCTGTCGCTTCCTCTGGTGGCGGCCTTCACACTGCCGGTGCTGCAGCAGGGCAACCCGCCCAAGGCCACGGCGACCGCGGCGAAGGCCGTGCCCCAGGACCCCCTTGCCGGGCTCTCGGACATCCAGGACGTGCTCTCGCTCGTCCAGCAGAACTACGTGGATCCGCCGGACATGGAGAAGGTCCTTGCGGGGGGCATCCAGGCCGTGCTCGAGCGCTCGCATCCGCTGAACGCCTACCTCTCGGCAGAGGACCTGAGGCTGCCTGATCCCGGTCCGGCCTCGGTGGGACTGACCGTGATGAAGCGCGGCATCTACGCCAGTGTCCTGGCCGTCACGCCCGGGGGACCCGCCGCCAAGGCCGGCATCCAGCCCGGGGACGTGATCCGCAAGATGGACGGGGACTCCGTGGGCCAGCTCAGCGCCTGGGCCCTGGAGCGCCGGCTGCGCGGGCCGGTCGGGTCCACGCTGGATCTCTATCGCTACAATGCCACCGGGGACCTGACCAAGACCCCGGTGGTGCGGGCGCTGCCCGGCCACGCGGAGCTGACTCTGAAGCCGGGCACCGAGGCCCTGCTGGTGGCGCTGCCGGACCTGCTCCCGGGTCGGGCCGAGGAGCTGAAGAAGGCCCTGGCCACCGCTGATCGCGGGCAGACCCTGGTGCTGGACCTCCGCCTCTGCGAGCGGGGCGCCATGGATGAGGCGGCCCTGGTGGCAGGCCTACTCGGCGCCAAGGGTTCCCTTGCATCGGTGCAGGAGGCCGGCAAGCCAGACTACGTCATTCCCGTCTCTGGCGGCGGCGCACCCTTCGCCCGCCTAGCCCTCCTGGTGGGTCGCTCCACCCTCGGCGCCCCGGAAGTCCTGGCCGCCTGTCTCAAGAAGGGGGGCGCCCGTACCTTCGGGGAACGCACCCCGGGCCTCGGGGTCGAGCGGTCGCGCTTCCTGCTGAAGCAGGGCGGGGCCGTGGAACTGGTCTCCCGGCGCTGGCTTGGCCTCGGGGGCGAGAAACTGGACCGCCAAGGAGTGACTCCCGAGCAGGTGCTCCGCATTGCCGAGACCGACGATGCCCTGGCCAAGGTGCTCACAGCTCTGGCCGCGCCGCCTCCGCCGCCCAAGCCAGTGGCCCCTGAAAAGGCTCCCGAAGGCGCTCCGATGGTGCCGCCGCATGTCGTCGCTCCGAAGCAGCCGAAGCCCTGATGAGCAAGGGCCGGGGGAAGCGCACCTCCACCCTGGCGCTACTGGGCTGGGCCGTGCTGGTGCTGGGCATGGGGCTGGGTACCGGGCTGGCGCTGGGGCAGCAGGGCTGCGGTCGCCGTCACTCGCCCGCGCCGCGCGAGGAATCGAAGCCCGAGCCGAAGAAGGGCGATCGAAAGGCCTCGGAGCCGAAGGCCAAGCCCACCGAGCCCGCGCGGCCTGCCGAAGCCGTGAGGCCCCAGGTCCCGGAACCCGGCCAGGGCCTGCCCCGCCTGGCCCTGGTCATCGACGACCTGGGCTACATCCAGCCGGAACTGGTGACCCGGCTGTGCAGCCTGCCGGTGCCCCTGAGCGTGGCGGTGCTGCCCTACCTGGAATACACGCGGGAGAGCGCCGAGATCGCCCACCGCCTGGGCAAGGAGGTGATGCTGCACCTGCCCATGGAGCCCCTCGGCTACCCCGGCCCCGGCCACGACCCCGGCCTCAACGCGATCCTCTACAACCTGGCCGAGCCCGAAGTGCGCCGGCGCGTGCGCCTGGCCCTGGACGACATCCCGCACCGCACCGGCGTCAATAACCACATGGGCAGCCGCATTACGCCCGATCGCGAGCGCATGAAGTGGGTCCTGCAGGAGCTCAAGGCCCGGAAGCTCTTCTTCGTGGACAGCCGCACGGAGAAGGACAGCGCCGCCTTCGATGTGGCCCAGGAGCTGGGCATTCCGGCGGTGCAGCGGCGGGTCTTCCTGGATGACGACAAGGCCTTCCCGGAGATGGAGAAACAGTGGGAGCGCGCCCTCAAACTGGCCGAGAAGGACGGCTTCGTGCTGGTCATCGGGCACATCTACCCGGAGACCGTCGCGGCCCTGGAGAAGCTGGTGCCTCGGTCCAAGGGGCAGGTACGCTTCGTGACCGCGGGGCAACTGGCCCGGTGATAGGCTGGCCAGCAGTGATGAGGAGCAGCGGTCCATGGGCTTTCTTCCGGTTCTCGCGGTAGGTGTCGGGGCGGCCCTGGGCGCCTGGCTGCGCTGGGGCCTGGGCCTCCTCATGAATCCGCTGCTGGCGGAGGTGCCCATGGGCACCCTGGCCGCGAACCTGCTGGGCGGCTACCTGGTGGGCTTGGCTGTGGCCCTGTTCACCCAGCATCCCGGGCTGGCCCCCGAGGTTCGGCTGTTCATCATCACGGGCTTCCTGGGCGGGCTGACGACCTTCTCGACCTTTTCCGCCGAAGCGGTGCATCTGATCACCCGGGGCGAATACGGCTGGGCGGGGGCCCACATGGGATTCCACCTGGCAGGCTCGCTGGCGATGACCATGCTTGGGTTGTGGACGTTCAAGAGCTTCATCAAGGCCTGAGCGTCCGGGGGGTGGCGTCATGAAGGGCACCTAC
>Ga0194053_10000834_pt1 | contig 21447 bp, 14 predicted proteins | sample SepL228m_MetaG_FD_161684 | JGI IMG/M metagenome (GOLD analysis project Ga0194053, IMG submission 161684) | Anoxic zone freshwater microbial communities from boreal shield lake in IISD Experimental Lakes Area, Ontario, Canada - Sep2016-L227-8m | ecosystem: Environmental > Aquatic > Freshwater >... | reverse complement strand
TTTGAGCGTTCATCCGTTTGAAAAGACACCTCTCCATCAACTACTTACAGATCCAGACTTCAGAGATTTGGATCCCTTATCTTCTAACCAGTTGATGTTGTGGTAGTTAAAACCGGACACTTGTGACGCATGAAACCTTCAATTCTTCATCAAACCTCTGGTTTGTCGACATACAACGGTGGCCCTCGCAGCCGTATATGGCAAGGGATCCCGGGGCTCGAGCGCACTGCCCGTGGGCGTGTATTCGTCTCGTGGTTCTCGGGTGGTACTCAGGAACCTGCGGCGGAGAACACAGTGTATCTTTGTTTCAGCGATAATGGCGGAGAATCATTCACGGATCTGCTGACGATGGCTGAGCCGAAAGATGGCGTTCGATGCTTCGATCCATGCCTTTGGATCGATCCCAAAGGCATGCTGTGGTACTTTTTCAATCGAGGAGCAAGGGATTCCGTTGAGCATGGTGTATATGCGCGTACCTGCGCCGCTCCAGATGCAGCAATGCCTGAGTGGGAGACGGAAACTCGCATTGATTTCGACATGCCATTCAGCTTCCGCATGAACAAGCCAACAGTGCTGTCCACTGGCGAGTGGGTGCTTCCTGTCACCTATGCTTCTGAGCCGGTTCCCGGGTGGGGCGGGTTCGATGAGAAGCAACTGCACGGCGTTGGCATTTCGAAGGATGACGGGAAGACGTGGACCTTGCGCGGCGCTATCAAGACTCCGACTGCTGCTTTGGAATCCATGGTTGTTCAGCTTCGAGACGGACGCTTGTGGATGCCTATTCGCTCCGGCGGGGGGGTTCTATGGGAAAGCCACTCTGGCGATGGCGGGCATACTTGGGGTGAGGCAAATGCTACCAATATTGCGAATCCCCACTCGCGTTTCTTTGTCCGCCGCCTTTCCTCGCAAAACCTGCTTCTTGTCAACCACTACAAGTTCACTGGGCGCAGCCATCTTACCGCGCAACTCTCGACGGATGACGGGGAGACCTGGAACTCAGGCCTGCTTCTCGATGAGCGCGGAGGAGATTCCGATGTGCAAGGTGTTTCCTATCCCGACGGAGTTGAGGATAATTGCGGCCTCATCTGGATCGTCTATGATCGCGACCGGCAGGGCGCTGGGGAAATCCTTCTCGCAAACTTCCGGGAGGAGGATGTTGTTGCTGGAAATAATGTTTCCGGAGCGATGAGGTTGAAGCGGGTCATTAATCGATTGGGAGGCAATTGAGTTATGGCTGCCGTCGAGCCCATGCGGTATTTAGGAATTGACATCGGGTCCTCCTATATCAAGGGCGCTGTCCTTGATCTTGCTGCCATGAGCCTGCAGCACACCGAGCGCGTGCGTTTCCCTAGTCCTATCGGAGGACTTCACCCAGCGTTCCGGGAATTTGATCCGCAGGAGATTGTGGCAGCGACGCACGCGTTAATCGAGCGTCTTTTCCAGCATGCGCCTGACGCCGGTGGTATCCTGATGTGCAGCCAACTTCACGGACTTGTGCTCTCCGACGAGAATGGAAGCGCTGTCTCAAACTACATCAACTGGCAGGACCAGCGCGCCTTATTGCCGCACCCGGGCACCGATGGTTGTTACTTCGATGAAATCAATCGCTTTATCACTGGTGATGAACGTCGACAGCTTGGCAACGAACCGCTGCCGGGTGTGACGCTGAGCTTTCTTTTCTGGCTCGCAAGGAATGGTGCGCTGCCGCCTCAACCAACCATCGCTGCCTCGCTTCCGTATTTCATCATTGGCAACCTTTGCGCCGAGGCGCCGAAATCCGACGTGACACATGCTTATGGACACGGCGCGCTAAACATTGAGACGCTGAACTGGCATTATCCCGTCATCGAAAAGCTCGGGCTTGGCGGCGTGCGTTGGCCTGAGATTGTCGCCCAAGGAGCCATTGTCGGCGAGTGTCGTGTAGGCTCCCAGACCCTGCCATTCTTCGGTCCTGTGGGAGACTACCACTGTTCGCAGGTGGGTGTGCTACTCGGTCAAGATGAGCTTTCCGTCAATATATCCACTGGATCTGCCGTCATCCGTCTGACCGACGACTGTGAAATGGGAGACTTTCAAACCCGCCCATGGTTCGACGGGCGTTATCTCAAGACAATTACGCACCTCCCGGCAGGCCGGGCACTCAACGCCCTTGTCCGCCTGATGAGTGAACTCGGAGAGTCGCAGGGGGTTAAAATACACAACCCCTGGGATTACATCCAAACCGAAGTGGAACGCCTAATAATTACAGATCTGAAAGTCGATCCTGCTTTTTATTTCAGCTCTATGGGCGAGCGCGGCTCCATCACGAACCTTCGCGAAGAAAATATGACTGTTGGGCATGTGTTTCGCGCGGCAATTGCCGGCATGGCCGATAACTACACTCTGTGCGCATCGCGCATTTCACCAAAGCATGACTGGCGTCGCATCGTATTCTCCGGAGGTGTTGCAGCGAAGACTCCGCTGTTACGTCACCTAATCTGCGAGCGCCTCGTTCTCATGCTCTCCGCCCAGGACTCGACCGGCGGGGCGCAACCGGAGGTCCGGCCATGGTCGCATCGTCCGGGCCACATGCCCCCCACCCCCGCAACGCACTACCGCTCGGACGATTGTCTCTGGTTTTTCAATGCGGTCCCGGCCTACGTCGCGGAATCCGGAGACACCGCATTCTATCAGTCGATCATTCCATTTGCCGACAAAGGGGAAGCGACCGTGCTCGCCCACCTGCGGCGAGCCATCGAGTTCAACCTCGAACGCAGCGGGGCAAACGGACTGCCTTGCGGGCTGCTGGCGGACTGGAACGACTGTCTGAAGCTCGGTTACAAAGGCGAGTCGGTCTTTGTCGCCTTCCAGCTTCGCCTCGCTCTCAGGACGTATAGAGAAATCAGCGAGTCCCTCGATCTCCCCGCCGAGCAAGCGTGGGCGGATGCCGGGCTCGCGGCGCTGGACAAAAAGATTGCGGCGGTCTGCTGGGACGGTGAGTGGTTTATCTGGGCGATCACCGAAGACGGCACGATCTTCGGGACGAAAAATTACCCGGAGGGGCAGGTTTACCTGAACACCCAGGCGTGGGCCATTCTCTCGGGAGCTGCCACGAAGGACCAGGCCGAACGCGCCCTAGCCACCGTGCGCGAACGCCTCGCCTCTGAGTGGGGGGTGGCGATGTGCGCTCCGCCATTTGAAAAAACCCCCGTCAAGGTCATGCGTGCCGTGCTTTTCAATCCCGGCAACAAGGAAAACGCCGGGATCTTCTCGCACACGCAAAGCTGGGCAGTGCTTGCCGAAGTGCTGGCCGGGGACGGGGACACCGCCTGGCAATATTACCGCTCCTTCCTGCCGTCCGCGCAAAACGACCGCGCCGAAATCCGCGAGATCGAGCCTTACGTCCACTGCCAGAGCACGCACTCGCAGTTCTCGGAAAAATTCGGCCGCTCGCGCGTGCCCTGGCTTTCCGGCACCGCCTCGTGGGCGCATTTCACCGCCACAAATTACCTCCTCGGCATCCGCCCGGAGCCCGGGGGGCTCCGCATCGATCCCGTGATCCCCAAGGATTGGCCGGGATTCACCGCCACGCGGAGGTTCCGCGGCGCAACCGTCCACATCGAAATTACAAACCCGAACCGCAAAAACCGCGGGGTCACAAAACTCGCCGTCAACGGAACCCCGCTCGAAGGCAATTTCGTCCCCGCCCCGCTCCTCACAGATGGGACAACCATCCAGGCAATTCTATGAAATACGTCGCCATCTACCACGCGAACCTGAACTACGCGTTCCTCGAGCCCCACAAATACGAGCAGGTCATCCGCGCCAGCTACGAGACGATCATCGACGGCCACGCCAAAGTCGGCCCCGAAGCCAAATACGTCTTCGAGGCCAGTGGGTTCACGATCGACCTGATGGCCGAAAAGTGCCCGGATGTGCTCGCGAAGCTGCGCGTGGCAATCGAGGCGGGGCAATGTGAATTCATGGGCGCGCCCTACGCGCATCCCGTGCTGGCGAACATCCCGGAGGAGGACGGCTACTGGTCGTGCGAGTTTTCCCAGCGGAGCTACGAGAAGCATCTCGGGACGCGGATCGAGAGCTGGTGGAACCCGGAATGCACGTGGATGCAACATGTGCCCCGCGCGTTCAAAAAGGCCGGGGCCAAATACCTCACGCTCGACTTCGAAAGCTACATGAGTTGCAACGACAAGGATTACGCGTGGGTGGAGAAGAACCGTGCGACCGACATCTACTGGGGCGGCCACATGCCGTGGTTCGACCTCGACCCCGACTGCAAGTTCCTCCACCGCCCGTTTCGCGATGTTGTTCCCGGCCTGCACGGGCTCTGCCGCAGCGACCGACTCGTCGGAAAATACGTCGGCTACTTCATGGGCAAAGTCAGCCTCGAAGACTACCTCGCGAACGTGAAGCACTGGAGCGGCAAGGAGAACAAGGGGGCCACGATCATCATCGCCGACGACGCGGAATACTGCGGCACCACCGGCTACTTCTACGTGAAGTATTACCGCGACTACAGCCGCTCGTTCGAGGCGAAGCCGGACGCCCCGGAAAAACTCGATGCCATGATCCGCGGAATCCTCCAGCTCGGCGAACTCGCCACGTTCAAGGAATGCTGCGAAGAAATTTCCCCTGTCAATGAACCGTTCTTCGTCGAGGACCGCTACGCCTGGCACCGCACGTATTCGGACTGCTGGGGCGGCACGCCGGAGGCGAAGCACTTCGACCCGATCGTCGCCGAACTCCGCTCCGAATATAAATCCAAATTCCAGCCGATCACCGAGGGATCGCACAAGGATCGGTTCACCGATCTCGCCACGAAGTTCTGGTTCCACTGCACGAACTCCGCGAATTCCGACGGGCGCTGGCCGCCGCCACCCGCCGAGCCCTGCGAGTTCAACCGCCAGTGGGTGCGCAACGAAATCGAAGCCACCCGCGCCGTGCTCGCGGAACTCGCCGTGGCGACCAAAGGCATCCCGCTGCCGGAAAAGCCCGCCAACAACGAACCCGCCGACGGCCCGTCCTACGGTCTGCATTTCACCGACAAGCCACTCGACAATCTCGCGAAGCTCAACTTCTACGAGCTCGAACACGCGCTCTACGCCGCCTGGCGCGCGTTCGACCACACGGAGGGGGACGACAAGTCCGCGAACCGCTCCCGAGTCCTTGCCATCTACGACGAATACCGCCGGCGCGGGATAACAAACTTCCAAACGCCGCCCCAGCTCATCGCGGAGATGGCCGGGCAAAAACAAGCGTCGTGATCCGTGCCGCGATTCAAGATCCATCCCCACAATCCGGCATCGCGGTTCATCATGGAGGGATACCATACGTGGTGTGCCTCAATGACCCGGGGCCGCGACGGGAGGTGCCATCTCTACGCCTCGGCATGGCCGGTGGAAACCAGCTTTGACGGGTGGGTGACCGATTCCACGATTGTCCACGCGGTTTCGGAAAGTCCCTTCGGCCCGTTCGAGTTTTGCGATGTCGCTCTCGGGAGGCAGGAGGCGGACGTTTGGGATCGCGATGTCACACACAACCCGACGGTGATCGAGGCGGCCGGAAAATGGTATCTCTACTACATGGGAAACCGGGGCAACGGGGAATTCTGGAATCACCGCAACAACCAGCGCATTGGGGTCGCCGTCGCCGATCGACCCGAGGGACCTTTTGAACGGACGGGCGAACCGGTTCTTCCGCCGGGGATGAAGGGGGCGTGGGATGATCTGCTGACGTCGAACCCCTCATGCGCGCAGGCCCCCGACGGCCGCTTTGTCCTCGTTTACAAGGCGGTCAGCAGCAAGGGCGACGCCCCTTTTCACGGCCCGGTCAAACACGGGGTGGCATTCTCCCTCTCCCCGACTGGTCCCTTTGAAAAACATCCGGAGCCCATCTTTGAGAGCCAAGGCACATTTTTTCCAGGAGAAGATCCCTTTCTTTGGTCGCAGGATGGAAAACTCTTCTGCATTCTCAAAGACAATGGCCGCAACTACAGCCCGCATGAGCGCGCGCTGGTTCTCTTCTCATCCTGCGACGGGATCAACTGGGCACCGGAGGAAAATCCTGTAGTGACGACGCGCAAAATCGCCCACACGGACGGATCCCAGACGGAATACGACCGTTTGGAACGACCCCAGCTTTCCTTCGAGAATGGTCAGCCATCCGTTCTCCATGTCGCGGTCAAGCCGGAACGCGATTCGGACGAATGCTACAGCATCCATCTGCCTGTCGAATTTGAAAGCGACCATGCCGGCGCGCTTGCGAATCCGAACGAGACTCCGTAAAAAAATCCAAACACCATGAAATCCACTCCATTCTCCGCGCGCCTTGCCGCTCTCCGCAAGTCCCACAAGTCCTTGCTGCTACAAAAAAATAAACCCGATCCGACATGGAATAACGGCGTTTACGAGCGCTATGTAAACCCTGTCGTGACAGCCGCGCACGTCCCGCTCGAATGGCGCTACGACTTGAATCCGAAGACGAACCCGTTCCTCCTCGAACGCCTCGGAATCAATGCGGCATTCAACGCCGGAGCCATCGAGTGGAATGGCCGGATCGTCGTCTGCGTGCGCGTCGAGGGCTGGGACCGCAAGAGCTTTTTCGCCATCGCGGAGTCGAAGAACGGCATCGATGGGTTCCGCTTCTGGGACGAGCCTTGCGTGATCCCGGAAACCAAAGACCCCGACACGAACATCTACGACATGCGCCTCGTGAAGCACGAGGACGGCTGGATCTACGGGCTCTTCTGCACCGAGCGCCGCGACCCGAAGGCCACGCCCGACGACCAGTCCAGCGCGGTCGCCCAGTGCGGGCTCGTCCGCACGATGGACCTGAAAAAATGGGAGCGCCTGCCGGACATCAAGACCCCATCCGCCCAGCAGCGCAACGTCGTCCTCCATCCGGAATTCGTCGGCGGGAAATACGCGCTCTACACGCGCCCACAGGACGGGTTCATCGACACCGGCTCCGGCGGCGGCATCGGCTGGGCGCTCTGCTCTTCGATGGAAAAAGCCGATACCGGGAAGGAATCCATCATCGACCGCCGGGCCTACCACACGATCAACGAACTCAAGAACGGCCAGGGTCCCGCTCCGATCAAAACCAAGGACGGCTGGCTGCATCTCGCCCACGGGGTCCGCAACACCGCCGCCGGCCTCCGCTATGTTCTCTACCTCTTCCTGACCGAACTGAAAAACCCCGCCAAGATCATCGCCAAGCCCCAGGGCTACTTCATCGCCCCCGTCGGCGAGGAACGTATCGGCGATGTCTCGAACGTCGTATTCTCCAACGGATGGGTCGCCAAAAAAGACGGCACCGTCCTCATTTACTACGCCTCCTCCGACACCCGCCTGCACGTCGCCACGAGTTCGGTCGACCGCCTGCTCGACTACGTGAAGAACACGCCCGCAGACGGCTTCCGCTCCGCCGCTAGCGTCCAGCAGCGCCTCGCCCTCATCCGCTCGAATCGCAGGGCTTGATTCCCCCTGGACGAGTTTGTCGGACTTCATGAAACACATTTCCTACCCTGATGTCGTCCGGCTCAGGGAGGAAAACCTGGGCCGGTATGAGGACGGCCGATCGGAGGAAATTCTTGCCATCGTGCAAGGCCATCCGGCGCATATCGAGGAAGCCTCAACCATCACCGATTGCGTTCGCCGGGGCTATGCTCCTCCCGGCTACGCGCTGGCCGATTTCACCATCATTCGGACCGGTGGCCGCTTTCATCTCTTTCACATCCCCCGGGTGCCTGGAAACATCAGCATTCATCCCTCGAACGAACATTGGTTCGGCCACGCCACCTCACATGATCTAGACACCTGGGTTACAGGCCATCCTCCGCTTGCAACGGAACCGGCGAACTATTTTGAGTCAGCCCACATCTGGGCTCCTTTTGTTATGGAACATCAGGGGGTGTTTCACATGTTTTACACCGGCCTTTCGGGGGAGCCGTCCCAAGTCCTATGCCTGGCCACCTCGACCGATCCCGATCTGAATGTCTGGCACCGCCACGTGGGAAACCCGATTCTCCCTTTGGAAGGTTTCTCCTGGCACAGAAAGAACGAACGGGGTCACTTGCGACAGGGACGCGATCCCCATGTGACCCGAGTTGGAGACCACTTCCTGATGGCCTACACCACGATGCATGCCGACGGCTGCCCTGCAGTGGGCGGATTGGTTTCCCATGACCTGAAGCAATGGCAGGATATCGGGCCGATTCTTTACCGGCCGATGCGCGCCGGCGGATGGATGCCTGAAAGCGTCCTTGTCCAACAGCTTACCTGTGATCGATGGGTCCTCATCCCTTCCGTCGGTCCGGGCCTGGAATATTATATCTCGGACAACCCCCATTCTTGGCACGATGCAGAGTGCCTGCCCATCGAGTATTCGGATACTGGATCCGGCGAGGAAGCCATCGGCCCGGAAGTCCTCTGCCGCAATGACGAGAAGGGGGAGTGGCTGGTGGCCTTTTTCCAAAAGGGGGACAACCGCCTTTATCTGGGAATCCTTGATGTGCGTGGGGCCTGGCGGCTTGAGCGCATTCAATCCCCCTCCCGACTGGCACCTTGGCTTGCGCTCATTGAGGAGGAGGTTGATGGCCTTCATCCGACCGATCAACAGGGGGTTCGGAATAATCCGCCTCTCACGCATTGAGGCCGCGCGGCCCCTCCTGCTTGGCGAGCGCGGGAGCGGTCGCGAGACGGTAGCGGCTGCTCCACGCGGGTTCGCTGCAAACGAGTTCGAGAACCAACTCGTCGCCAAGCGCCGCCGGCAGCACCCGGCGCGCCACCGGCCCGGGGACATCGGTGCCGGCATCGCCGGCGGGAAATTCCCACGCGGCAATTTTTTCCCGCCAGTTTCCCGAGGCGAGCCAGGCTTCGACCGTGCCGGCCGGGCGCTCGGACGGAGCGTCGTGAAGGAGAGAGATCCCTGCGGAAAATAGCTCGCCGGGACGCCACTGAAATTTCGGGATGGATGCACTCGCCAGAGTTGGACGCAGAGCCGCGCGAACCGCATCCAGAGCGGGTTTCGGGCGGGCGGGATATGCGATCAGCGAGCCGTTCGCCACATTCGGCCACGGTTCGTTGAGGCACCATGCGAGCGCCCAGCCGCAGCGCGGACGCTGCCGGCGCGCCTCTTCAAAAGTCAACTGCAACCCGGTTGATTGGAGCCATTGCCCGTAGGCCACAGCCTCTTCGAGCGACTCGATGTGTCCCCAATAATGCTCCATGGTCGAGAGGCAGAAGTGGGATGTGGGTTCGACCTCCCAGGCGCCGAAGCCGCCGTGCATCTTCCATGAGCCGTCCGGATGCGGCGGCCAAAGCTCCTCGGGCGGCATCATTCCGGCAATAACCCCAACCTCGGGCGGACCGGGAATGCCAAACTCGGTGAGGCCGGTCGTCCGTGAATCCGCCGCGATCTGAAAGCACTCTCGGCCATCCTGGGGGCTTCGAAACAGATAGTATCCGTGCCCGAGGCCATCGACAGGAAGCGTCGGAAGGAAGGGAGTGTCGGGATCGGCATCGAACGTTAATGCGTTCAGAAGGCGGAGCGCGTGGCTTTGGTCGGTCATCCCGCTCCAGGCATTGAGCAACTCGTTGCCGCCGCTCCAGGCCGCGAGGCAAGGATGCGGCGCAATCCGGTCCAGCATGCCGCGGGCTTCGAGTTCCAGGTCCCGGAGGTAGGCGGAGTCATCCGGGTAGGCGTTGCAAGCGAGAGGAAATTCCTGGAGCACCAGGACGCCCGCCGAATCACAAGCATCGTAGAACGAGTCCGGCAAGGCCGGCCCCCCGCCCCAGATCCGCAGCAGATTCATGTTGGCCTCTGCCGCTAGACGGACGGTTTCAACGAGCCGCTCATCGGTGATCGCGCCGGGAAAAATATCGAATGGCGCGACGTTGGCACCTTTAGCAAAAATCACGCGCCCATTGACGACAAGTGTCACCGGCGGGCGGCTACGGGATTTTGGAAATTCCGCGGGATCGTCCCACTGCCCCGGGGCCATTTCCAGGCGCACCCTGCGAAAGCCAACGCTGCGACGCCACTCCTGCCCGTCCGCACTTCGAAGCACGAGCCCGTAAAGCTCCTGGGCTCCCTGTCCCTGCGGCCACCAAAGCTGCGGGTTTTCCAGCGTCCCCTCCAGCGTTCCGACTCCTCGCGCGCTCCAGACAAGAGCGCCGGACGAGTCCGTCATCTCGGCAGAACATTCCCCGGCTTCAGGCGGAGGAGTCACGGCCAAGCGCACGGTCCGGAGGTCGTCACTCAGACGCGAACGCCACCGCGTAGCCGCGAGAGTTGGCCCATCACGAAGCTCCAGCCGGACCGGGCGCCACAACCCGAGAGGGATGAGTTCTGGATGAAAGTCCCATCCATAGCTGACGGCGGGCTTGGTCGTCCTGGCCGCGCGGCACCGTCCCTTGGCGTCCGCGACCTTCGGGGCCGGATGAATCCGCACCTCCAACAGACTTCCCACGCGCGCACCGGCCAGCGAAATGTCGTGGCCGACCTGCAACCCGCGGCACTCGGCCACGAACCGCCCATCGAGCCGGACCGTCGCCGTATGATCCACTCCTTCAAGCACGAGGCGGAGATGGGTGCCTTCTGGAAATTCGGGGATCGTTGCGCGATACGCCCACCACCGATCTTCAAGTCCGGCGTAGCGGAGGGGCTCGACGCCAAAATGATGTGACGGCCAGCCATGGGCGCACGCCCAGTCCACCTGAACCGCTCCAGGCACCTCGGCCGGGACCAGTTTTTCAGGTTCCTGGTCCGGCCCATCGCAAGGCCCGGTTTGCCAATTCAATGAAGGAAGAGAAGCGCACTTGCTCATGGATACGAAGATGCAGGATCAGGTGAAAATCGCCCGCGCAGATCGAGAGTAGCACGGCGGTCAATCCACATGGCGCGGGCTGCTCATGCCGCGACTCTCATCGGAAAAAACTACTACCCAGTCAGAGGACTTGCGGCTAGGTTACGTGCAGACGCTGGTCATGGGAAGAATTTGGTTCTGATAGGCACCCCTAATCGCTATCCCTTCCGGTTTGTCGGACATGCCAAAGAACAGCTTTATTTTCCACGACGTGCGGGGTTCCCGCTGGCGGCGCTTCAAGTTTCTCGCCGGTCTGGGGGCATTTATCGGCATCACGGCACTGGTCCTGTTCATTCAAGCGATGCTGGTTTCTCCGAAATTCGACCAGCCGAACTCGCTCCAGAACCTGAAGAAGCAGATCAAGACTTACGAGAAGCTTCACCGGCGGACCGAAAAAAGCGAAAGCGACAAAGCACTCTCCAGACAACTGGCCCGCAAGACACCTACCACGGCAAGCCGGGGGCCTGCCACCACCTCTCCCAAGCCGGGTATCCGGGCGGCATTTTTTTCCGGCGGGGACGAAGCGGCGTTTCGCTCGCTGTCATTGAACCAATCTCTTCTCACGCACCTCTGCCCGGATTGGCTTTCGTTTACAAACCCTACGGAAGGCATTAAGGAGGATGAAGATGCGGGGCTTGAGAGGATCCCCGCATCAAAGTCATTGAAGCTCATCCCGGTGCTGTCAAATCTCGCTGACAGCAAGCGGATCCCCGAAGGGGTGGAGTTTCTCGCCCAATCTGTCGGACCGGAGAAAGATGCTTTCGTCGAGCAACTGGCGACGCACCTCCGCAAGGTCAAGGCGGCGGGAGTGGCCATCGACTGGGAGGAAATCGATCCGGGGCTTTCCGATGAAATCACCGATTTTATGATTTTCGTTGCTGATGGTTTGAGGTCCCGCGGATTCGAGACATGGGTTTGCGTGACAATGGACTCGGGTTACAGCGCCTACGACTTCGACCGCCTGACTCCCCACGTGGACAGGTTTGTCGCCCTTCTTCATGACGAGAACGGGGAGGATGACCCAGCCGGACCGATCGCTTCCCAGGATTGGTTCGACGGGTGGATGAAGGTCATCAGCCACTGCGGCTCTCCCGAAAAATGGATCGCATCCCTGGGCAGCTACGGCTGCGACTGGGAGGAAGGATCCTCCACGGGCGAGCAGATCTCGTTTGCGGACGTCATGAGCCGGGCGGGGAATTCCGGTCTCACGGGATTAAAAACAACGGAGCCGACGTTCAACGGAAGCTTTTCCTATTATTATGAAGGAAAAGGCCATGATGTTTGGTTTCTCGACGCCGCCTCGTTTGCCAATCAACTGAACGCCGTCAGGGATTACGGGTTCGGCGGCGTGGCTGTGAATCGGCTGGGCATGGAGGATCCCGGCGTGTGGAGCATCATCGGAACGGAAATGGAAGGGAAGCCGTTCAAGCCCGACCGATCAATACCGGGAGGGAATGTGATCACCTCGATCGGCACCGGGGAAATCGTCAGCCTTGATCCCACCACCGCAAACGGCCGGCGCAGTTTTTCCATAGGACCACACGGCGAGATCTCGTGCCAATACGAAGTTCTCCCCTCATACCCAACGCTTTTCCGGATTGGGGCCAGCCAACCGGATGCGGTCGCCCTGACATTTGACGACGGGCCGGATCCGGAGTGGACACCCGCTATTCTCGACATCCTCAAGGCCAGGGGAGTCAAAGCCACGTTTTTTGTGGTTGGCAGCGAAGCCGAGCGCCACCCGGAGATTGTCCGCAGGATCGTTGCGGAAGGCCATGAGATCGGAAACCATACGTTTACGCACCCCAACCTCGCCGAAGCCCCACCGGCACTTATCAAACTTGAACTCAATGCCACGGAAAGATTGATCGAGTCACTGACCGGACGCTCCACGACCCTCTTCCGACCGCCCTACAATGCCGACTCCCGTCCCACGAGTCTCCGGGAACTGCTGCCCATTGAAATTGCCCAGTCCCTCGGCTACATGACGGTCCTGGAAAATGTCGACCCTCGGGACTGGCAGAAACCGAAAAAAGACCGGCTCGTCGAACGTGTGAAAACCGAGCTTCCCCGGGGCAATATCATCCTGCTCCACGACGGCGGAGGGGACCGGAGCGCGACGGTGGCCGCGCTGCCCTCGATTCTCGACTACCTGAAGGAACGGGGAACCCGGGTTGTCCTGATCAGCGACCTCATCGGTCTGGACGAGGAAAAAGTCATGCCCGCAGTGACTGCGGAGAAACTATCGATCCACAACCTGGCCAGCGGCCTCGGATTCCAGATCCTCCATCACTCGCAGGATCTGCTTCATGCGTTCCTCGAAGTGGCGACGATCCTTGTCCTCATCCGCACAGTGCTGGTCCTCATTCTGGCGCGCACGCACAAGGATCCCTCCGCGCGGGAAGACTTCGTGCCCCCCCCGGTGACCGTCCTCGTGCCCGCCTTCAACGAGGAAAAAGTGATTTCAAAAACCATCGGATCGTTACTCGCCTCGGAGTATGACGGGAAGATGGAAATCCTGGTGATCGATGACGGATCCACGGACGCCACCGCCGAGGCCGTTCTCGCCATCAAGGATCCCCGCGTCCGCCTGATCAGCCAAAAAAATTCCGGCAAAGCCCACGCGCTTCAGAAGGGGGTCGAGGAATCCACAAGCGAATTTCTCGTGTTCGTCGATGCCGACACGCAATTCGAAAGCGACGCCCTCTGGCATCTGATTTCCGCCTGCCAGGATCCGAAAGTCGGGGCCGTATCCGGCCATGCGAGGGTGGGAAATCTCAGGAAGTTTCTGGCGAGGTGCCAGGACTTGGAATACGTCTGCGGGTTCAATCTGGACCGGCGGGCTTACGCCGCATGGAATTGCATCACCGTCGCGCCGGGGGCGATCAGCGCCATCCGGAAATCGGCGATTCTGGCTGCGGGCGGGTTTTCCTTCGAGACGCTTGCGGAAGATACGGACCTGACACTTTCCATCCACAAAGCCGGCTACCGGATCGAATACCAGCCGGAGGCGGTCGCGCACACCGAGGCCCCCGAGACATTTTCCGCGCTCGCGCGCCAGAGGTTCCGCTGGGCCTACGGCACGCTGCAGTGCGCGTGCAAGCACCGCGATATCATCTTCAATCCGCGCTACAAAGCCCTCGGCTGGTTCAGCCTTCCTGGCATCTGGTTTTTCCAGGTGATTCTCGTGGCGTTTTCGCCGTTCATCGACCTCCTCTTTCTCCAGTCGCTCCTGTTCGGCAACATGTGGGACATTCTCCCCTACTTCCTGGCTTTCATATTGTGTGACCTCCTGCTGGCCGTAGCGGCGGTCGCCATGGAAGGGTTGCCGCTCCGCACCGCCCTCCGGATCATCCCCCAGCGGTTCGTTTACCGGCCGCTTTTGAGTTACGTGATCTGGAAATCCATCCTTCATGCGCTTCGCGGCGCCTGGGTCGGATGGGGGAAATTGCAGCGAACCGCATCCGTCTCCATGCCATGAAACAAATCCTGTTCCCACTCTGCCTGGCGTTCTGCCTCACCCGGCTTTTCGCCGGGACGCCGTCTGGAAGTCCGGAGCTGCTCCCGCCCGCAACGGGGGTTTTGTTCGGTGCTTACGCCGACTTTGGCGACACGGAAGACCGTGTCACGCTCGAGGGCATCGAGGATTTTGAAAAACTCGCGGGCAAGCCACCCTCGATCCTTGCCTCGTCGAGCTACTGGGGGGAGCAGACTTTTCCCACGAAAAATCTCTCGTTGATCACCCGCCACGGCGCGATCCCGATGGTCTTCTGGTCCCCATGGGACAAGCCCTACGAGGAATCCAAGGGCCCGGACCAATTTTCCCTCAAGGAGATCCTCGCCGGAAAATGGGACTCGTATATCGACGAGTGGGCGGACGGCGCAAAGGCGTTCGGAAAACCTTTCTTCGTCTCATTTTGCAATGAAATGAACGGGGACTGGTTCCCTTGGTCGGGCGAATATTACGGGGGCCAAAACGGGGGCAACGAGGTGTTCAAGAAAGCCTGGAGGCACGTCGTCGACCGGGTGCGGGCACGCGGCGCAAAAAACATCCTGTGGGTTTTTCACACCAACTCGTTTCCCGCCACCAACGATGTCTGGAACGTGATGGCATCGTATTACCCGGGTTCCGACTACGTGGACTGGCTGGGGCTGAGCATCTACGGGAAGCAGTTTCGCAACGAGGGAAACTGGGCACATTTCCGCGACCTGATCAGGTGGCCCTACGAGGAAATCACAGCTCTTGATCCCGACAAGCCCGTGATGCTCGCCGAATTCGGCGTCGGGGATTTTCCCAAAGCCGGCGACAAGGCCCAGTGGCTCAACGACGCTCTCACCATGATTCCCCAATATCCCAGGATCAAGGCTGCCATCTACTGGCACGAACGCTGGCAGAACGATGATGGGACCTACAGCAACCTCCGCATCAACTCCTCCCCTCCGGTCCTCGAGGCATTCCGGACCGGCATTGCGAAGCCTGATTGGATCGGTTCCAAGGGGAAAACCGAGATCCATTGAGCCGGCTTTTCCGGTCAGCCAACGAGTCCTCGATCTCGGGCGCCATTTGACCGGCGAGCTTCCTATGAAGAACCTGCGAAACAAAACCGCCGTAATCACCGGTGCCGCCTCGGGCATCGGTCGATCCCTGGCCATCGGGCTGGCTCGCGAAGGCTGCCATCTGGCCCTGGCGGATTTGAACCCGGGCGGCCTGGAGGATAGTGCCGCCCACGCCGGCGCTTTTGGAACAAAAATCACGACTCACTGCTTCGATGTCTCCGATCGGACAGCGGTTTACTCCTTCGCAGAAGAATCGCTGCGGGCCCATGGCGAGATCCATCTGGTCATCAATAACGCCGGCGTGGAGCTGGTGGCCACCATTGATGAGATCGACTACGCGGATTTCGAGTGGGTGATGAATATCAACTTTTGGGGGATGGTTTACGGCACCAAGGCTTTCCTGCCGCACCTGAAAAACCACGAGTCCCATGTGGTGAATGTTTCGAGCATGTTCGGCCTGTGCGCGATTCCGATGCAGGCCGCCTACAATTGCAGCAAATTCGCCATACGTGCCTTTAACGAGGCCCTGGGCCAGGAACTGGCCGGGTCCACGGTCAGGGTCTCGTCGGTGCACCCGGGCGGCATCCGCACGGCCATTTTAGAGCAGGCCCGCATCAAGTCGGAGGCGCCGATCGCCGGCGACAAAAAACGCTTGCGGCGCCGGTTCACACGGTTCGCGCTGACCTCGCCCGACCAAGCCGCCCGGACCATCATCGCCGGCATCAAAAAAAACAAACGCCGGATTCTGGTTGGGCCGGATGCCTACGGCTTTGACCTGATCCAGCGGCTCTTCCCGGTCGGCTATCAGCACATTCTGCCGTTTCTGCTCTCCCGTGTGAAATAATCCCGAAAACGGTGATTGCCCGCGAAGGTGCGAAGCCGCAAAGGAGAAGAATGGACGAAAACCGGGGAGTAATTCTGTCCGCTTTTCTTTGCAGTATTTTCCGCTGTGTTCTCCGTTTCCTCCGTGGTGAGCTATCGCCGGATCCGGGCTTAACAGGGCTTCCCGATGAGCGTTTCCAGATGAACTCCCATATCCGGACGTGTTCCCGCCCAGGGGAAGACGGCATCGACCTCCTGCGAAGTTGCGGGTTCGGGCACGGATTCGAGGCGCTTGATCACGGCGAGAAGAACGGGCGAATAGATCTCAGGATTGTGGCCAAGGCAGAAGTCGATGACCGAAGGCGGACGCCCGGCGAGCCCCATACGCAGGCGGATTCCGCCCTGGTAGGGGCTGAGCCCAAGCTCCCACCGCCCGCCCTCGCTGAGAAATCGCAGGGCGCGGTATTCGCGGTTCGGCTCGGCTCTTTGGAAGATCAAGGCTTGTTGCGATCCGGGTGTCCCCACCAGGAATTCGGGCGCTTCCCATCGTAGCGGGCCTCGAACGCGCGCACGGCATCCTCCATGGTTCCATCGGCTGGCGCCCACTTGGGGATATCGGGGAAATCGGTCGAGGCGTTCCGGTTCTTTATGGGGTCGCGGAATTGGATCGGGCACCAGAAGGACTCGATGTTGCGGAGCATCTCGCTTCCGAGCGCCCAGAGCCCGGTCATCCAGTCGCAATACCAGCACCAGAGAAGATCGTAGCCGATCAGGCCGTCATACTTGTGCCGGGAGAGGTTCACCCACTCGGAGGACTTGTATGTCGGCAGCTTCCCGAGCCAGGCCACGGGCGGATAAAGGAACATCTCGGCCAGCCGCACCTGCGCGAAAACAAGGACAGCCGGGGTCTGCACCATGAGGCAAAGCTGGTTGCGGAACGGCCCGAGGATTCTCCCCTGGGCATCGGTGAGCGTGCGGCCCTTCTTGCCGCGCAGCGCGCGATGGACGAGGCAGAAGGCGTGCAAAAAAGCAATCTGGCCCACCACTGCGGCGGCCACGCCCGACCATCCCATCAAGACGGCACCGCTGACCCACGGCACCCACGTGAAGAGGCTGACAAAAATATCCAGCAGCGGCGCACGCGCGATATTTTCCGAAATTGCGAAGGCGATCCAGGTCAGAACCGCCGTGACCGCCAGCTCAAAAAAAATGATGGCCGAGCAGATGAGAAAAAGAATGAGTCCGTGCATTCCGCCACCCTGCCACAGCACGGGCGTGAACAAAACCACTTTTGATCACCCCCCCCCGCACTACGGCCGGAAAAATCCGCACTCGCATCGCGCCGACCCGTGATGGTAAGTGTGTCGGGTGACTGAAATGACGCCGGTGCGGGTGCGCGCCAAATTCTTCTTCGAGGGAGAAAAGAAATTTTTTATCAAAGGGGTGACGTATGGCCCGTTTGCGCCGGATGCGAACGGCGAGTATTTTGGCACGCCGTCGAGCGTGGCCAAAGATCTGGACCTGATGGTCGAGGCCGGGGTCAACCTGGTCCGCATCTACTACGTCCCGCCGAAATGGTTTCTCGACCTGTGCGCGGATCGCGGGATCCGGGCACTGATTTCGATCCCCTGGGCCGAGCATCTCGAGTTCCTGAAGGACTCAAAAATCCGCGCCGCGGCCGAGAATGCGGTCGCGGAGGGGGTCTCAAAAAATGCCGGGCACCCGGCGGTCTTCGGCTATCTCGTGGGAAACGAAATCCCGACGACGATGGTCCGTTGGCTGGGTGCGCGCCAGGTCATCGAGTTTGTCGAGCACCTGATCAACATCGGAAAGGAAGCCGATCCCAAGGCGCTCTTTTCCTATGCGAGCTACCCGCCGACCGAATACCTGCTCCCGCAAAACAGCGATTTCGTGACGTTCAATGTTTACCTGCACCGGCAGGAGGATTTCGAGCGCTACCTGGCGCGGCTGCAGAACCTCGCGGAGGACAAACCTCTCATCCTCGGGGAATTCGGCATGGACACGATCCGGCATCCGGAATCCGAGCAGGCGGAAATGATCCGATGGCACATCGAGAGCGTGGTTCGCGGCGGCCTGGCGGGAACGGTGATCTACGCGTGGACCGACGAATGGTTCCGCGGCGGACAGGAGATCCTGGACTGGGCGTTCGGTCTCGTGCGCCGCGACCGCTCGAAAAAAGAAGCGTTCGAAACCGTGCGACAGCTCTTTTGCGGGGAAGGTTCGATGACATCGCGCGTCAAGCTGCCTTCGTATCCCAAAGCCTCTGTCGTCGTCTGCTCCTACAACGGTGCCAAGACCTTGGGTCGCTGCCTCGATTCGCTCAAACAGATCGACTACCCGGATTACGAGGTCGTCCTCGTGGACGACGGGTCGAAGGACGACACGCAGGAGATCGCCGCGGCACATCCTTGGATCGTCTACATCCGACAGGAAAACAAAGGGCTCAGCTTCGCGCGCAATGTCGGCGCCCACGCAGCCAAAGGCGATGTGATCGTCTATACCGACAGCGACTGCATGGCAGACCCGGACTGGTTGTATTACCTGATCGGCACACTGCTGAGCGGCGAATATGCGGGAGTTGGCGGACCAAACGTCTCGCCGCCCGCAGAGAACTGGGTGCAGGCCTGCGTCTCGGCGGCCCCCGGCGGCCCGAGCCACGTCCTGCTCACCGATGTCGTGGCCGAACACATCCCCGGATGCAACATGGCGTTTCACCGCCGGGCGTTCGAGCTGGTCGGCGGGTTCGACCCCGAATACCGCAAAGCGGGAGACGACGTGGATTTCTGCTGGCGGCTTCAACAGGCAGGGGGCGTGATCGCGTTCAGCCCGGCGGCGATCGTGTGGCATTACCGGAGGTTCTCGCTGCAGGCGTTCAAGAAACAGCAGGAAGGCTATGGCGAGGCGGAGTCGATGCTGCGGTTCCAGCACCTGATCTTTTTCGGCCCGACCGGAACGGCAAAGTGGAAAGGCCAGATCTACGGGACTCCCCGGTTCACATGGCTCGTCAACAAGCCGGTCATTTATCACGGCGTCTTTGGAGAGGGCCTGTTCCAGTCGATCTACCCGACCCCGCAGTCCGACCTCGCCGCCTACCTCAGCAGCATCGAGTGGGTCGCGCTCACGGCCTTCATCTTCGCCGTATCCGTCCCCCTGCCGTTTCTGCGGATCGTCCCGTATCTCATGTTCGGAGGCACGTTGCTGGTCGCGCTTTCCTACATGATCCACGCCAGGCTCGAACCAAAGCACGACACCGTCCCCGCGCGGCTTCTGGTGGCGTTCCTTGCGCTCTCCCAACCGCTCGTGCGCGGGTGGGCCCGCTATTTCACCTGGCTGAAATTCAAGCGGACCCCTCCCGCGGTTATCGCCAGCGTGGAGAAGGATTTCACGCCGTCGAGAGGGAGCATCTCGAATTTGAAATTCTGGAGCGAGAACGGGCACGGGCGCGAGCTCCTGCTGCAGGAAGTGGTGAAGACCCTCGAAAGCGAGGGCTGGAACTACTCGACCGACACCGGCTGGAAGGATTGGGATGTGCAGATCTACGGGAGTTTCTGGTGGGGGATCCAACTGCGATCGGTCACGGAATACCACGGCGGGCCGAAGTGCCTGACGCGCGTCCACCTCGGCACGCGGATGGTGGCGACCACGCTCCTCATCAACCTCATCCTTCTGGGAATCCTGCTCTACCGGCAGTTCCTCGTTATGGGCAGCGACTGGTGGCTCTGGATTCTTTACTGCATTTTTGTTTTCGTCCTTTTCCGCAGGATCTGGCGCCTGAAGCGCCGCGTCGCCAACCTGGTCGGTGCCGCAGCCACGCGCTGCGGATTCACCCGGATGAAGAAGTGAACCGTCGGCGCGATCCGGCCCTAAGGCTTGCTTGGTAGGGACGCCTCCTCCGCTGGTTGCCTTCCAGTCCAAACATTCTACTTGCCCATGACATTTTACGTTGCGCTATCGCGCTGGTTTTGCCGAGGCGTCCGTCAGTACGACATGTTTCCGTGACGATATGAGCGCCCTTGTTTCCGACTATTTTTACGAGCTCCCACCGGAGCTGGTCGCGGTCCGTCCGCCTCCTGAGCGTGACGGCTCGCGGATGATGGTTGTTGACCGCGCGGCCGGAACAATTTCGCACCGGATGTTCCGGGATTTCTCCTCCTTCCTTCGGGATGGCGACCGGGTGGTTCTCAACAACACGCGCGTCATCAAGGCCCGGCTGCTCGCGCCGGAAAGCCGCATCGAGATTTTCCTGCTCGAACCTGCGGGCGAACGGCGCTGGAAGTGCCTGACAAAACCCGGCCGCAAGATGCGTCCCGGCGTGGTCGTGGCCATCGCCGGGACCGAAGCGCGCGTGATCGAAGCGCTTCCCGGAGGCGAACGGATCATCGAGTTTCTCGCGGAGCCGGACCTGGAAAAGCACGGCCACATGCCGGTGCCCCCGTATCTCAAGCGCGAATCCGACGCGGGGGACGACGAGCGATACCAGACCGTATACGCCAGCCTTCCCGGCTCGGTCGCCGCGCCCACCGCCGGGCTGCATTTCACTCCCGAAGCGCTCGGGGGCATCCCGCATTCCTTCCTCACCCTCCACGTCGGAGCAGGAACATTTCTCCCGGTCAAAACCGAACGGATCGAAGACCACGTCATGCACGAGGAGCGCTTCGAGATTTCCGCGGAAACCGCCGAGGCATTAAACGACGCCAAACGGATCGTCGCCGTCGGCACCACGGTCGCGCGGGTCCTGGAATCGCAGAAGGAAGAAATGCTGGAGGCGTGTTCAGGCGCGACCGACATCTTCATCTATCCCCCGTATCATTTCCGGCGGGTCGGCGCACTGCTCACCAACTTCCACCTCCCCTGCTCAACCCTCCTCATGCTCGTCAGCGCCTTTGCGGGAACGGATCTGGTCCGCAGGGCCTACGCCGAGGCCGTGGCCGAACGCTATCGGTTTTTCAGCTACGGGGACTGCATGCTGATTTTGTAGGGGCTTTACCCATCAAAATAAACTGGACTGTTTTGCGCGAGCAACTATCCTAAACTAGTGATCCAATTGGGTTTGAATTCACGGGCGTCCGGTTAACTGAAAGATCGGCTTTTGAAAGTTTCATAGAATGAGCGCTTTGCGAATGAAAATGGATGTGACGCATTTGAATTCGGTCCATGCTTTTTGGCATGAATTCCGGCCGATT
>Ga0194053_10000831_pt1 | contig 21496 bp, 22 predicted proteins | sample SepL228m_MetaG_FD_161684 | JGI IMG/M metagenome (GOLD analysis project Ga0194053, IMG submission 161684) | Anoxic zone freshwater microbial communities from boreal shield lake in IISD Experimental Lakes Area, Ontario, Canada - Sep2016-L227-8m | ecosystem: Environmental > Aquatic > Freshwater >... | reverse complement strand
TATCGTGGAACGCGTGCTGGAGCAGGTGCTTCCTCAGCCCATGGTAAAGACTCACGCTCCCTCGGCGATGGAAGTATCGGTCAACCGCCAGGTGAAACAGAAACGTCTGGTGGCCCATCTGGTAAACTTCCAACCCCAGCGGCGGCACATTCACGTGGAGTGGATTGAAGAACTCTATCCCGTGCGTGATATTCCGCTGGCCGTGCGAACGGGCAAGCGCCCGACAGCGGTCACACTCGCTCCTTCCGGAGAGGCTTTGCCATTCACTATGGAAGGTGAGTATTGCAAGCTCGTGGTTCCTGAAGTTAAAGCGCACCAGATGGTTGCGTTCGAAGGCGTATAATAGAAATCTGATTCAGTCTGGGTTCGTAGGTACATGGCGTACCTGCGAGCCCTTTTTTCTTTTAAATTTCATTAGCATCCCATAGAAATCCTAATCCTAATCTTAATCGTAATCGTAATCGATTGCCCCGGAAAGGATTACGATTACGATTATGATTACGATTACGAAAGAAATTTCAACAATCACAATCTCGCAAACGGTTCTAAAATATCAGCAAATACAGGGTTTTTTGATCATGAAATGTCGCCTATGGGATGACAGTGTTTAAATTTGGTAACCGAGGATTTTGGGGCTTTTGAATCTCTTGGAGTAAATCGATTTTGTTGTTAGCATTTCGGTCAGTTGTAATTTTGAGAGTTAATCAACGAAAAGGAAGAAGCATGAAAATTAGTCAAGTAGCCGCACAATTGTACACACTTCGAGATTATCTTAAGACCCCCGCTGACATTGCCGTGACCTTGAAGAAGGTTCGTGAGATTGGGTATGAAGCTGTTCAGGTTTCGGGAATGGGCCCCATCGATGAAGCCGAACTCAATCGGATTTTGGAGGGTGAGGGGCTGATTTGCTGTGCCACCCATGAGGATGGCAATAAAATCATCAATGAAACTGGTCGGGTGATTGAGCGTTTGCAGAAGCTGAACTGCCATTACACGGCCTATCCCTGGCCGGCAGGCATAGATTTTACAAAACTTGAAAACGTTTTAGATCTGGCGACCAAGCTGGACGCCGCCGGGAAGAAGATGCGTAAGGCGGGGCAGGTGCTCACCTATCATAACCACGCCATCGAATTGATGGCGGTGGAGGGCAAGACGGCCTTGGATTGGATCTATGAGACAAGTGGTAAGAAGAATCTTCAGGGTGAAATTGACACCTTCTGGATTCAGAACGGTGGCTGCGACCCTGTGGCCTGGTGCAAAAAGCTCAAAAACCGGCTGCCCCTGATTCACCTCAAGGACTATACTGTGATTGAACATAAGCCCAGCTTCGCCGCCGTCGGGCAGGGTAACCTCAATATGCCGGCAATCGTCAAGGCCGCCGAAAAGGCTGGTTGCAAATGGTTTATCGTTGAGCAGGACGACTGTTATGGGCGTGATCCATTCGGCAATTTGGCGCTGAGCTATACGTATCTCAAGGGCTTAGCCGACCAGGATGAGGCCGGACTCTCTACCTGATGGCGTAGTGCTTGTCCTCCCACTTGACTCACATTGCCGGTCAATGGCATCATGCCCCGCTGTTTTTGTGGAGAACATGTGAAATCAAGCCAGTTAGAAAATTTAGAGACATTTTTGGTGGATTTGATCCAGCGGAAGGATACCTCGCGGATCAAAGATTGGCGTGTTCTTCTGCTTCTCTGGTTTCTTCGGCAGGCCTCGTATGGGTTTAAGGGCATTGTGCGCCTGCGTCACTTTCTGTACGACCAGGGTATTTTCAGGCACCACACCCTGGGCTGTCAGGTGATCAGTATCGGGAATGTGACCGTTGGCGGGACGGGGAAAACCCCGGTTGTAGAGGTGTTTGCCCGTACATTGCAGAGTCGGGGGCGTAAGGTGGCTATTCTGAGCCGGGGTTATAAGAAAAAGGAAGCCCCCATCATGACCCGTCTGGTGAACAAGCTTCTACTGCGTGAATCAAGCACGCCTCCGCGCATTGTTTCGGATGGAAACAAACTTCTGTTGGATTCAGCCTTTGGTGGTGATGAGCCTTACATGCTGGCGTCCAATCTTGCGGATGTTGCCGTCTTGGTGGACAAAGACCGTGTTAAAAGCGGTCGATATGCCATCAGTCGATTGGGCTGCGACACGTTGATTCTGGATGATGGGTTTCAGTATCTTTCGTTGCGGCATCATGTGGAAATTGTGCTGGTGGACAGCCGCAATCCCTTTGCCAACGGCTTTATGTTGCCGCGCGGATTGTTGCGTGAGGATGTTAAAAATCTGGCAAAGGCCCATTATATTTTCATTACGAAGTGCGATGGAAGCGATAACAGCGCCTTAAAAGCTGAGATTCGAAAGTTAAACACGAAGGCGGAAATGATCGAATGTACTCATCGCGCACGCTACCTGAAGAACGTTTTCACTACTGTGCGTGAAGAGCTGTCATTCTTGAAAGGACTCACCGTGGGCGCTGTTTCCGGGATTGCCGTACCCGGTGGGTTTGAGCGGGAGCTTGAACATCTCGGGGCCCGTCTGATCCAGAAGGTTCAGTTCGCCGACCATCATCGCTATACTCAGCAGGAGATTATTGAGGTTATCAACAGCGCGCGTAACAGTGGGGCTGAAGCCATTATCACCACCGAGAAAGATGCGGTTCGTTTTCCCCGTCTTGACCGATATGACCTTCCGGTCTATTTTTTGAGGGTGGATATCGAACTTCTGTCCGGAACGGAGGACTTCAATGCCTGTATCGCCCGAATCTGTTACAAATGAGTCGTCTGATGGGACTCCCCGGTTGCTGGTTGTAAGCTTGAGTTGGTTGGGTGATTGCGTGATGGCCATGCCGGCGATGGCGGCCTTTCGCAAGCGTCTGCCACATGCCCATATTACCATCCTTGCCAAGCCCTCTGTGGCAACACTCTGGACTTTATTCCCCGGAATTGACGGGGTGATCCCGCTGCAAAAGGGGTTTGGCGGAATGCGGGAGACCATCCGGCTGGTGAAGGCGGGACGCTTTGATTTTGCCTATATTCTCCCCAATTCTTTCAGATCAGCTTTGATTCCCTGGCTGGCGGGGATTCCTGGCCGGCGGGGCCGGTCCGGGCAGGGGCGGCGCTTGATGTTGACTGAGTCGGTGCAATTATCCGAGTCAGCGCTGCGTGGCCATCAATCGTTGGAAATTGCAGAGATCATGCATATTCCGCCCAATTGTTTAGAGTCACCCCCTTTTCTGGTTGTTCCCAAAGCTGAACATGAAAAGGCGCTTCTGCGGCTTCCGGGCAACCGGCCTTGCGTTGCATTTTTCCCAGGGGCGAGTTATGGGCCGGCAAAGCGCTGGCCGGCTGACCGGTTTGCCGTATTGGGGCGCAAACTGGTGGCAGAGCAGGGATGCAGTGTCTTGGTTCTGGGGAGCAAGGCTGACAGATCGATTTGTGATGAGGTTGCCGTTGGCATTGGTGGAGGCGCCATGAATCTGGCCGGTGAGACAGAACTTACCGAGTTGACGGCGCTATTGGGACTATGTCGGGTCGTCGTGGCCAATGACAGCGGTGGGATGCATCTGGCGGCTGGTCTTGGGGTGGGGGTCGTGGGAATATTTGGAGTTACCGATCCCGCCAAGACGGCACCCGTGGGGAGTCGAAGTCGGGTGCTTTGTGCTGAAGGGGTGAGCCGTTCCCGTGATATTGCCCGTGATTCGCTTGAAGCTCGTACGGCTATGGAAAGCATTGCGGTTGAGACGGTCTATCAGGCGGTGTTGAGCCAGTGGCCAGTGGGCAGTGGCCAGTGGCCAGTGGGCAGTGAGCAGAGGGCAGAGAGTAGTGAGCAGTGGGCAGTGAGCAGTGACACACACAGCAGTGAGCAATGAAGATTTCAGTCATAACCCCCAATTACAATGGTGCACGTTTCCTGGAGGAATGCGTGCGTTCGGTGCATTCGCAAGTGGGGCCCGGCATTGAGATTGAGCACATCGTGATTGATGGCGGGAGCAGGGATGGATCCCTGGAGATTCTTCAGCGCTACCGGGCCGGGATAACGCATCTGATTTCTGAGCCCGATCAGGGGGCGGCATCAGCCATTAATAAAGGTCTGCGGTTGGCGACCGGGGAAGTGCTCTGCTGGCTTAATTCGGATGACCGCTATTGTCCGGGGGCGTTGGCCCGGGTTGCCGGGGTGATGCAGGCCCATTCAGGGAAGGCGTTATGTTTTGGTCATTGCCCGATTCTGAATGAGGAGGGGATAGAGATCCGGCAGTCCATAACACGGTTTAAAGAACTGTTCTTTCCGTTCTCTTCCCGTTTCACGATTCAAAGCATCAATTACATTTCCCAGCCTGCGATGTTTTTCAGACGCTCGGCCTTTGAGGCAGCGGGGCCGCTGCGTGAGGAATTGCGGTATGCCTGGGACTATGAGTTCATCCTGCGGTTATGGCGGCAGGGGGGAGGCGTGCATCTACCCGGCGGACCTCTGGCAGCGTTCCGGTGGCATCCTGGGTCGCTGAGTGGTCAGGGGTTTGTGATGCAGTTCCAGGAGGAACTGGATGCGGCGTTGGCCGATGCCGGCAGGTATTCAGTTCCAGGCTTGCTTCACCGTGCTGTCAGGTGGGGAATTGTGACAATTTACAGCCGAATGCAGAAGGCCAGTGGGCAGAAGCCAGTGGGCAGTGGGCAGTGAAGGCAGTTTATTTTCCTGACTGCTTCTTTTCCAGTTCCGTAATACGGAGTTCCAGCTCGGCGGCATGTTGGCAGATCCGACGCTGATCAGCGCGTAACTCTGACAGAGCCAGTGAGAAATCGAATACGACCAGCAGGAGAAATGCGAACACCACCATGGTGATGGCACTGACATATTGCATGCCGGTCAGGGAGGCCAGCCAGCCGACAGCATCCGGGTAAATGGCGAATATCAACAAAATGATACCGGTGAAAACCCACAGTAAAGCGTAGCGCTCTTCCATGGCAAAACGTCGCACTGCCTCCAGTGTGATCATCAAGACTAGGGCGCTCAGAAAGCCAAGGACAATACGCATGCGAAATACCGTAGTGGCTGCATTTTTGTCCTGAAAAAAAGAAGGGTTGTAAGCCGCCAACGCACAGCCGATCCCGATGGTGATCCAAGCCAGACCAAGAAAAAAACGTTTCTGCGTCTGGGTCACCATGCGAATGCCAAGCCCCATCATGCCGAGACTGAGAACGCTTAAAGAAATCTGCTGAAGGGTCACGGGAGCTCCTTGATGATATTGTGTCGGGCGTAGCGGATATTGACGGTGCGGGCACGATCAACTGCCAGGGCCAGTCCGACTTTGAGCATGTAGTAAAACGCTCCCCCTGAATGGATGGAAGACACTCCCGTCGTGCGAGGTCTGAAACGTGCGCCGACTTCGCGGAAACGATAGCCCTGACGGCGAAGAAGCGCCAGTGATTCGGGCTCGGGATAATCCAGCGGATATGATTTTGAAAAATATGAAATCAGGGGGCGATTCATCATCTGAAAGCCGGAGGTCGGATCTGTGACCCGGGTACGGCAGATGAGGGAGAGCAGTAGCGCCAAGCCTTGAATGCCAGCATAACGGAAGGTGGTGCTCTTATAGGAGTCCTTATCGTTCTCCAGGAACCGTGAGGCGACCACGAGATCCACATCGCCCTCAGCCATGGCCGCTACCAATTTGGGGATTTCGGAAGGAGGGTGTTGTCCGTCACCGTCACAGCGGATGATATAGTTGTAGCCATGGGTATGGGCATAGCGGAAACCGGCTTGAACAGCGCCACCCACTCCGAGATTGCAGGGGAGATCAAGCACCAGAACACCCTGCTCGCGTGCGACTTCAGCCGTACGGTCGAGGGAGCAGTCATTAATGATCAGAATATGGGTGCCGGGGGCTACAGCCCGGACTTCGGCGATGAGCGAGGGAAGTGCGGCCTGCTCGTTAAAAGCCGGAATAATCACCAGTGTCTTTTTCAGAATGTCGTCCATGACCGAAGACGATACTTGAAAAAGGGTTGGTTGTTAAGCCGTTAGTTAATATCCCGAAATACTTCGGCAGGTGCGGCGGCGGAGGTGGGTGAGTACCCAGCGAACGGATTGGAAAATCTGCGGCGGGGTTATGGCGATCAGCCAGGCACCGGATTTGTGGAGGCGACTCTGGTGGGCGTGACGGACATGCTTGTTGAAGGCTGCCAGAGAGAAAGCGCGGTCTGCGCGCAAGTAACCATACCAGAGCATAGAGCCGGTGCCATGGGCATCGTCCATGGCGTCGCTGGCGTTCTCGCAGGCGTCCGCCCCGTAAATGGGCTCCAGGGCTTTAGTCATCCGGGACCAGCCGTACATGACTTCAAAGGCCGTGTGACTCCATGTGAAGATGCGGGCAGTGCCGCAACGGTTGAGGACGAGGGGTTTAGCGATCATGTAAAGATCATGGCCTTTAAGAAACTCCAATATCATCCCCACATGTGCGAAATAGCTGCCGATATAACGCTCGCGATGAGCGGTTTTCCACAAGCGGTGATTCACAATGCAGGCGCCGATAAATCCAATGGACCAGGCTTCGGTTTTAAAAAACGTTTCAGCATCTTTACGCGTGTCTTGCGAGAGGGGGAGTGATTGCTCATGCAGAACCAAGGTCAGTGTTTCGTCTACTGAGGAGTAGTTCGCATAAATGAACGGTAATTCTTTGTCTGCCTTCTTCAGGATCGAAAGTACTGTGGGAATGGCCTCGGGAACCATGCGGTCATCTTCACCCATGAGCCAGGTATACTCGCAGGTGCAGATGTCCACGGATTTGAGGATATTCCGGTCAATCCCCAGGTTTTCAGGGTTACGGTCATGAATGATGCAGGGATAGTCTGCCTGAAGTTCCCGGATGACTTCGACATTCGTGTCATCAGTGGAGTCATCCGTGATAAAAATAGGAATGTTATCGGCGCGGCCAGACCGGATAATGGACTGAATGCAGGCGCGCAACTGATCTGGCCGTTTGTAGGTTGGAATGCATACGCCAAGTTTGGTGTTACACGTCATATTTTGTTTCCCGTAGGGACGCCGCTTGCCAGCGTGCCGTCTATTTAATGCGTTTGATAGCGCCTTGCGGCGCGCCGACAAGCGGCGGCCCTACAAAACCCAATTTGCGAAGCAGGCGACCGCCAAGGACTAAGGAGGAATACCACATGGCAATGGGGATGGGGAAATGGCGCCATAGAAGGGCGATATAATCAGCCTCCAGGGTGAGGTCACGTGAGAGAGTGCTTGCGCCGGTGGCGTCATTATAAATGGCAATGGTAAGCGGCAGATATTCAAAGCAGAACCCGGGGTCATTGAAACATCGCATATTAAGTTCCCAGTCAGCCTGATAGCGGTAACGGGGATTGAAAGGATGTTTGGCTAATGCTGCTCGTGGATACAGGACAGCCTGCTGGCAGAGATTAATCCGCGCTAATTTGGCAGCGGAAAAAGGGCCATCATAGGTGCGCCCGGAATGTTTCCAGTAAGCATTCCCATAATAAATGGTATTGGGCTTTCGCAGGCAGGGGATGAGTTGTGTGGGGGAAATGGCCAACTCGTCATCACAGCCCAGAAACAGAACCCATTGTCCATGAGCCTGCCGTAAGCCTTTGTGCATAGCATCATAGATTCCTTGATCAGGCTCGCTACTCCAGAAACTGATTTTGCTTTCATGGTTGCGAAGAATCTCGGCAGTTCCATCCGTTGACCCACCATCAATGACGATAAATTCAATATCAGCGCTGGCATGCTTGGTGACGCTGTTAACGCAGGCCTCAATGGATGCCGCCCCGTTGCGAACAACGGTGATAATGCTGATCACGGGAGATTGTGCAGGGAGTGTCACAACAATTCCTTATACAAAGCTTGATATTGGCGGGTGATGATCCCGGTATCGAATATGGTTTCTGTTTTTGTTCGGGCCCTGTCCGAAAATTGAAGCCCAATAGTTTCATCGGACAAAATCATTTTGATACCTTCAGCCAGATCGCTGGACTCAAATGGGGTGGCCAGGTATCCGTTGACGTTGTGATCGATGAGTTGGGGAATTCCTCCAACGTTGAACGCCACAACGGGGGTGCCGCAGGCCATGGACTCCATAATGGAGTTGGGCAGGTTTTCCTGAATGGAACTGGACACGGTCACATCGGCGGCAGAATAGACCTGACGCATGGCGGTCTCGTCTTTCAAAACACCCAGAAAACGGACCGGAACGCCGGTGTTTACCGGTTCGGAAGGGGCCGTTTGCCCCACTACCAGCAATTCAATTTTATCCTTCCACCCTGACGCGGCCAACTGCTGTAAAGCAGACTCCAGATGGCGGAACCCCTTGTTGAGATCGAGCGTGGCGTTCATGGCCGAAATCAGCACGAATTTCCGGTTTTGCGGCAGGGTGAGCGCTTCCCGGGCTTTCTGTTTTGGAATCGGGTGATAGAGGGCGGTGTCGATGCCGTTGGGGATGACTTCGGTTCGGCAGTGGCCGAGTAGTGAACTATTCTGCGAGCACTCTGCCAGCCAGTGACTTGGGGTTACGATGGTGAAGGGCTGGTGTGCCCAATATTTATTTTTTCGCGCCCAGATCCATCTGCTCAAGTCGTCAGGTTGGGCGGAGTCAAGCTGGGGGCACATCCCGCATTCTTTTTTATATAACGCACAATTTCCGGGGACATGGCACCCGCCGGTGAAGGCCCAGGAATCGTGGAGGGTCCAGATGATCGGTTGTGTGAGTTTGCCGATATCAGGGATAGACATGAAGCCCCGGCAAACCCAGTGGAGGTGGATGACATCCGGCTTTAACCTTTCGATTTGTTGGATAATTCGAGTGGGCATCCATTCGGTGGCCCAATGGGTCGGGGGGCGGCTCCAATAGGGGAGCGTAGGTAAAATTTCCAGCAGGGGACGGTACTTCCCGAGCCATCTTGCAAGATCGGTATCGCGTTCGTAAACGGTATAATCCCCGCTGGTCTTGGTCTGAACCAGAATACGGGAATCTGTTCCAAGTTCCCGCAGTCCCTGATGGAGTCTCCAGGCTGCCTTGGCGGCGCCACCTTCGATATCAAATGTGTTGAGATGAAGAATTTTCATGAGTGGAGAATTTTAGCTTTTAATGCCGCGAGTCGCATCAGCCATTCGTTTTAAGCCCTATCTTGATCCCCTTCAAACCCAATCATTTAACATCGAGGCACAGGATATACAGGATAAGATTTGGAAGACTGCAGAGTTTCGGGATATCCGGTTAATGCTTTTCCCGTATGTACCGATGGAGCGGATCGAATCTTATGTTCTGTCGGACCATCGTTTCGGATTTCGTTTTGCGTGAAACACGGCAAGGATAACGATGTGATGGTTGCCAAGGACAAAGAAGATTTCATAAGGAAACCGCCGGAGAAGTGCTCTGTGCACCGTCTTGTGCACGAGAGGATGCTGGAGCGGATTTCTGACGATGCTCGCTAATGTTGCGTCAAAGGTCAGGAGAAACTCGGCGCCAAGTCCTTGAACCCGAGACTCATACCATTCAAAGGCTTCGCTTAGTTCTGCTTCCGCCTCTGGCCGGATGATCAACTCGCGAGGCACACTCGACTCCTAATGCGGGCTCGAACTTCACTCCAAGGAGAGCCCTCTCCGGGATTCTTGTGATAAGCATCGAGCCGACGATCAAGCTCCGACTTCTGCTCCTCGGTAAGAACGACCGCATCGGGCACTTCAGAGACACTATCCCAGATATCCTCGACGAGGATGATGCGCTCCGGCACGCTCAAGCTTAAGAAATCTGTTTTGGTTAATGTGCTCATATCGATTGAACTATATCCAAGCCTGTCTTACATCTCAATCATTCATTAATTCGCACGATGAGTTTCGGCGCGTCAGCAACTTATCCGAGGTGAGGTTTGGCCTCTTTCATGTTCTCATCGCGTGGGTTTCTTCTTGGTGGCGGGCGTCGCCCAAGCAGGCCATTTCAATACGATGCCGCGCAAGCGTTCGATCGCCTCCAGGACACGTTGTTTTGAGTCGCCGGTCAACGTTCCCTTTCGTTTGCGAATTACCGCAAGTTGGCCGGACAGCAGTCCCATGATCCGCTGGGCGTCAGCGGCAACGTCCTCACGAGTCTCACCCGACAACACGACGTCCATAGAGGCAGGTTTCGGCTTCTGAGGGGCCGTCTTGCCCTCCAAGGCGTCCAGCGCCCGATCCAACGAGCGGACACTCATCTGGCTGAGGGCCGTTTGCCGCCCGGTCCGCGGGTCGGTCAACAGCGTATCGGGCGTGAGGGTAGCGGCCTTCTCATCAGGCAACGCGGCGAGGCGATACAGAACGGTGGGCTCCAGTCCGAAAAAAACCGAAGCGCTTCCGTTTTTTTCGGCGAACCGGGCGACCCGCATGTAGTTCTGCGCGGTGTCCGCCGAATAATGCACGTGATTTTTCAACCACCGCAACCAGGCGGCCTTGTCCGGCGTCTTGTCGAGCGCGTCCTTGGCGGCGATGAGTTCGGCGCCAATCTCAGCCACAATTCGGCCCAGTTGTTCCCGCGTCTGCCGTTCCTCTTTCTGCAACGCCAGGATTCGCTGGGTATGGCGTTGGATCTCGGGGTCAGCCAGCACGTTCGTCGTTGTCGATTTGCTCATCGTTTCTTCCTCGGTCAATCTTCATTTTGAACATTTTGTTAAATCTGTCAAAAATCCAGGTCTTCTATCTGCCGCCCCGCCTTCAATGGCAAATGTGTTGAGATGAAGAACGTTCATGAAAGTTTCGCTTTTAATGCCGCGAGTCGCATCAGCCATTCGTGTTGAGTCCGTTGTTTGTCACGGGTGCCTAGTGATGATTGATGATAGCGGGTGGCAACCCAGAATCCAAGTTTGGCGCTATGCATGCAGGTGCGGAACCAGACGTCGCCAAGGATGGATTCCAGGGCGTCCGGCGCAAACGTACGGGCTGACTGGTTGACGTCGATCAGGCGGGTTAACCATACTTCCGCCTGATCCAGTATGGCGGCCGTCATATCTAGGCGCCCCATGGCTAATTGTCGGTGGAATCGCAGTTCGTCCGGACTTGGGGCAAGACCCAGGGATTGCAATTGTGTTTGGATGATCCGAACGGCCTGATCATCCATGGTTGACCAATCGGCAACAGTCAGGCTTTTGCCATGGATGCGGTAGCGGAGCAATACCTGCGGAAGATTGGCGGCTGGCAAGGTGCGTAGGGCACGGGTCCACAGCTCGAAATCTTCCGTCGGGAAAAAATCGCCGTTAAATCGTAGTTGATCCCGTTCTATCATGTCCCGCCGCAGCATCATCGTCGGATGGGCGAACGGGGTGTCGAGCAGGGTAAAGGCCTGTATTTCCGCATGGTGCAGGGGCCTTTTAAGAATCGAATGGGATGAACCGCCAAAATACCGGATCCACGTTCCACAGAGTCCGAGCTCCGGATGCTGCTCCATGAATGCCGCCTGAATTTCGAGTCGGCGGGGAAGGCTGATGTCATCGGCATCCATCCGGGCGATATAGCGGCCTTGAGCGTGATCGAGCCCGAGATTCAGGGCGCCGGAAAGTTTGAGCCGGGCAGGGCTTTGAATCAGGCGGATTCGTGAGTCTTTAAAATCCTCGATGATAGAGACCGAATCATCGGTGGAGGCATCATCAATGATCAAGAATTCGAAATCCCGCAGGCTCTGGCGGAGGATGCTTTGCATCGCCTTTGCCAGATGGGCATTACCGTTGTGAACAGGCATTAAGACTGTGATCAAAGGAGGCATAAACGTTATATGGCAGTTACGACGGTGGTATTGATGGAGGATTTCAATCGATCTCCATTCAAGTCCGTGGGAATTGCAAATCCTATGGGCTCAACCCCTTCCATGAATGAAATCGGGAAATCCGACGGCGGATCAGGGATTGCGGCAGCATCCCGGATCCTGTAATAGACCGTTCCTTCGGGCGCAGGAAGGTAAACGCCATAACGGCGATTTTCCCGGACCTTGGCTTTGCATCCAGTTGGGTCAGTGAGAATGTCTGCCGCGACCGGCTTGACCATGTAGCCCATCTGGAGCGGCTCGCCTCTACTAAAAAATCGGGAAACCATGTCGTCCTCGGCGCCCAAGGAGGAGTCTATCAGGTCGGCGCCTTTGCCCTTAGTCGTTTTCCAGGGGCCAAGTTGGCGCCAGACTTCAGTTCGTGTCAGGCTGGGAATTCCTGAGCCGCAGATACCGGGCATGGTAAATCCACAGGTCCGAACTTTGACGCCACGTGAGGAGGTGACGGTTTTGCGGCGTCTGAACTGCAGGCCAAATCGTTTGAATTCCTGTAGGGCCATCGAGCGATTTTTGAGGCAGGAGGTTTCAAAACGTTCGATCAGGGTGCATTTTCGTTGGAAATCGAGCCCAATGCTCCCAATAAAACGATGCTGATCCAGAATTTCGACGAGGTCTGCTAGCCAGTCGCCTTTCCCTGTGAATTGAACGTCTTCAGGCCAGATGATAAGATACTGCCCCTTAGCCATGTCGACCATCTGATTCATGGCGGCGGCATGGGTTTGCTTCTTGAACAGCTTGTGTTGCACCCACTCGCAACTTTCGATGTAGTCGCGAATCCCGGGCTCTTCAGATTCATTATCTGAAACGATCCATTCAATATTCGGGTATTGAAGGCAAAGGTGTGCGGATTCAAGGGTTGCCCGGAGATAATGCAGTCGGTTCCAGCTCAGGATTCCGATGGTCACAAGTGGCAGGGTCATCGTTTACTCCTCAAGAGGGGGAAGCGGCTATAAATTTGTTCCAGGCGATCTTGCCAAGCGTAGCCGGGCAGTGTGAAGTTGCGGCCCAGTGACTTGAAGTGCGGTTGCCAGAAGGCTGGATCGAGTTTATGCCAGGCATGGCACCCAAAGGGAAGTTGAAGGTTATTCCGCTCATAACATTCTGAGGGTTGTGTTTCAAAGGCGAACGCTACCGCGTCATCAAATGAGGGTAACCGGAATTGGTCTCCGATACATTCTGGCACGGCAATACCCCAGAAAGCGTCTTCGTGGCGTGTTCCCCAAAGATGTCGAATCTCCGCAAATTCGGTAAGGATCCTATGCATTGTTTCCACGCGGCGGAGAGAAAATCCTCCATTACCCACAACATAGTGGCGGGGTTGATCCGGGAACCGCCGCCGCCAACTCCATTCAGGCAAACCGGCATAGGTGCTTTCCTTGGTGGGGAATTTGACACCCAGCCAGGGAGCCCCGATGTAATCAAAGTTGTGCTCACACCATATATTCAGCTCGTCCTTGAAAACAAAAGCGTCCAGCTGATGGATTAGAATATGGCGGAAGTCCAAGAAGCGTGCATAAAATTCAGGAGATAACATCAAGCGGTTGTAGCCGGCCACATCGGTGAAAAATTCAGGCGCAAATCGTTCGCACGGAAACGCTTGCAGGGGCTTGGGCAGGGGTAATCCTGTGGGGGCAATTGTCTTGATGGTATGTTTGCCAAGAGTTGCCAGGCATTGGTTAAGAGACAGCTTTTCAAAGCGATCCAAGGTGGTCCGGTAAACAATCAGAATTACACAAACATCACATTTGGCCACAAATGATTGAGTATTATGCGTGTTCATCGTTTTTGTATCAGATTGAAAAGAGTGTGGTGGCGCTGGCGCCAGAATTCAACATCCAAGTGCTGAACGGCTCTTTCACGGGCCGCGATCGACATAGCCACGTGGTTTTCAAGTACTGACTCAATCGCGACGGCAAGTTCATGTGCTGTTGGGGGGTGGTCGTTTTCCCAGTCGAGTGGGGCGGGAACTCCAACTCCGGCATCAGGGCCAACCAGTTCCGGGACACCGCCTGAATGCGAATACACAATTGGAAGTCCGCAGGCCATGGCCTCAACGACGAGGCGAGGGCAGGGGTCATTGAATTTCGGGTGTAGCAGGAGATCCGCTTCATGCATAAGCGCAGGTGCTTGCTCCTGGGTATAGACTCCCCTCCAGTCGATGGTTTCATACAGATTCAAGCTTATCGCTAAGTTTTGAATCTCGCGCCGACAGGCGGTTTCGTCGGGTCCCCAGCAATAACGTCCGGCAATGATCATTCGTGCGTCAGGGTGCTTTTTGTGAAATTCTGCAAATGCAAGAAGAGAGGTCTTCAGCCGATAACGGAATAGATGGCTACCCGAGACAAGGATTGTCGGTGAGCCGGTAGGCTGGCCGAACCGGGGGCCTGGGAAAAAATCATTTGTGTTTACGGGGTTGAATAAGATTTCTCCAGATCCTGTTCGTGGCCCCAGATAACGTTCTGCGCTTACACGACAGAAATCGCTTTGATAGAAAACCCAGTTCGCTGCGTGATAGGCAAGGGCAAGGGGCTCATTTGCCTGTTTCCAACCCTGCGGATGCCAGGCGGGATATGCAACTCCGTTCTGGTTGAGTACAATCGGGCAGCCCGCCCGCTTGGCGGCACGGATCAAGACCTGGAGGTGGGGAGGGAGGGCGCTGCTGACCAGATAAAGGAGATTTGGTGAAACCGGTGTATTAGGGAATTGCACTTCTAAATCCTGACATTTGATAATGCCGCCAGAGGCGGATTCAAAGCGGGAAGGGAGCTTTTCGTAACCATAGAACACATGGACTCTCCCGTCGCGTTTGGGCGTCCGCCAGCGCTGGTACTCGATCAGCGCCATTTTTATAAGCCACAGATATGTAAGGAGTGGTTTCATTTCTCTGCCACAAATCCTTCCAGGAATTTCTTCCATAACGGTGTCTGCCGGCTGTATTCATTATCTGCGGCGGTAATGAGCCCCGCGGACACAGCGCGATCTCGCTCAACTGGATGCTCCAGGCACCACTGTGCCCAATGAGCAAGACCTTCCACGTTATCGACGTCAGTCATCCACCCGTTCTCTCCGTGACGGACCATATCCATGGCCTGCCCCACGCGGGTTGTTACCAGTGGGATGCCGCTGGCCATCGATTCTAAAACCGCCTTGGGCCCACCTTCCTGTCGGGATGTAATCATGTAGAGGTCGAGGGTTTGGAATAATTCTCCGATATCAGCGTAATGGGGTAGATTAAAATGACGGTAGGGTATACCCCTTTTTTTCAAACCAGCCTTGATGTACCCGCGGGCGGGGCCTGACAAGACGACGCATAGTTCGGGAATGCGAGATTTTAATGCGGCCATAGCCTGCACAAAGATATCAGGTCCTTTGATTAGTTTCGGTTCAAGCCCATCGCCCCAACCGATCCCGTCTTTTTGAAATGAACCCACTACTGTAGCTGATTGTGGAATGCCGTATTTAGCCCGGAATTGCTGTTTAAGTTCAGCCGTTTGCTTTTGGAAGAGAGAGAGCGTGATCCCGATGGGAATAAGGTGTAGTTTTGCAGGGGCAATGCCGGTGGTGAGCAGGACGTCCCGCATTTCACTATGACTGACCTGAACCCGTGCCAATCGGTCATGATGTTGCTTCACTTTATTGAAAAGCTCATCAAATTCCGGAACGCCGGTGCCGGGTTTACCGTGGAAATAGGCGACTCCGATGCGATGGGAAGAGTGGAGCCAGTCATCAGATAAAAGGTAGAACTGGCTTCCATAGAAGAGGGATTGTCGGCGGGATCCACGCTCCCAGCAAGGTTTTGCCACTTGGATGCCGAGTGAGGTGGCGACGGCGGAAATAGCCCGCATTTCCTCGTCAATCACCCAGGAGGCTGTATCGCTGATGAAAATAAGACGGGAATAGGGTTGCCAGAAGGAGGCAATGGTACGCCTTCCGAGGGTAATGGGGATTTGGGCAAGGTGGGAGAGGGGATTCATGAGAGGAGAAATGAGAAGTATGGGTTATTCATGGGTTGAGCCCCATAGCTTCAAGATAACGGCTAGTAATTTTGCTGATTTCTGGCACCTGGATACTCGCTTGGAACTGCCGATAGTTTGCTGCAAGTTGCTCCAGCAACAGGGGTATTTCGAGGGGATCGGTAAAGGGCAGGCCGGCTTGTCCGGTAATCTCCGGGTGTCCACCGCTATTCAGGTACAGGGAAGGAAGTCCACAGGCCAGCGCCTCCAGGAGGGAATTGGAACAGGGATCATTCCGGCTGGCGGTGATGTAAATGTCGTTTTGCCGAAGCTCCTGAGCCAAGTCGGCCGAGGGGCGAGGTGCCTTCATTTGAATGTTTTTGAAGGTAATAGGGGAACGCCCGATGAAGGTGTATTCATACCGGGACCAGTCAAGATACTCGTCCAACCACTGGTAGACTGGAGCCCCTTTATTGATGTTGTCGGACCAACTCACGGAGATTATTTTGATTTTTCGATTGGTGTCGAAGGGGAGGCGCCCTTTTCGATGAAAAATGGCGGGGTCAGTGGCGTTCGGGACTACCATCGGGTTTTTAAATTCCAATCCCAATTCCTGGTGTTTCTGGAGGCTGTAATGGGATTGGAAGATTGTGGCGTCAGCCAACTCCCGGTTGATGTGGCAGATGTGGCGGTCAGTACCGTCATCAAACCCGCGATAGACGCCAATAGGCCCATCAACCCGGTGAACCATCCGGCAACCCTGGTGACAAAACGCCTTTAGGCGCGCGGTATCGAAATTGAAAGAGTTGAAAAGGCAGGCCCGGCTTTTTTTTGAAATGGCGTTGCCCTCAATCCGGAATCCACGTTTTTCCATTTCGTTCCAAATCGCCCTCATGAATTGGTGTCCACCTCCGGCAGGTGGGGGTGCGAATTCGTGGAAGATCGAAATATAAAACTCCCGCCTTCGTGCTCGCAGGAGGTCAATGTGAAGCGCCATCGTCTTTGTTACGGTTCTTAAAATATTGAAAGGATGGACCATGATTCAGTCTAGTGGATATGTGCTTTCACTTGGGCGCAGATGTAATCGGCGACGACGGGTTTAGTCAGGATGGTTCGGGCATAGCGGTCAGCCGCCTCAGTCATAGCCTCAACCCGGGCATGGTCGGCCAGTATGGATCGGAGCCAGGCGGCCCGTTCCATCAGGGTGACTTGGGCCAGACGCGTCATCACTCGATAGCTTGCCGGATCATTCAGGTCGGCCTTCATGTTAAATTCGCCGAGGGCTGGGAAGAGTTCCAGATAGTGGACGCCAGATTTGAGCGTGAAGGGCTCGGGAACCTCGATGAGGGGGGCGGTATCGAGAATCAGGGGGCGGCCCATCGCCAGGCTTTCGGTAGCTTTCCAGGGAAGAACGGCATGGGGGAGGGTGTTAACCACGGTCATGCGGGCGTCGAAGATCCGTCGGGCGAATTCGCGCTGGTTCATATTCGGATAAACTGTGGAATGATCTTCAATCTGTTTGTTAGCCCGGCTCGTCAACCGGTAACAACCACTGATACCGGCTTGTATCAAGGCCTGCTGGGTTTGGTAGCGAATCCAGAAATGATAGTTGGCGGGGGTAATGATGGCTGCCGGATCAGAGAAAATGGAAGGGGTGCCATCACGTCGGGGATTGATGTATACCCCGGTCACATGGCACACATCATACGCACGATGCTTCCCATGCCAGAAGACGTTCCAAGCCCGGTGACGCGGGTAATGGTCGAGTTGATCGGCAAAGAACATGAATGGCACAATTTTTTCGCGATGGGCTGATGTTTCCGTTTTGGCCAGAACCCGGTCGGTGACGGGCCAGTTCAGGTTGGCCTTGAAATAGACATCGCAGAGTTTCAGTGCTTCGATGTCATAGAAGAAGACATGGTCACTCATGTCGAAGAACACGAGATGTCCATCCACACGGATCCAAGCGCTTTCGTGCTCCCGGGGCTGGGTGATCCTAGGAAGGGGGCGTGGTTCAAAGGTTGGTTTCGCCCCTTTGTAGCGGATCAGGGCTGAGAGGAAAAAGCCATAGAAACCGTTGAAACCCCGGCGCTGGATGAGATTAGACTCGAATATTTCAATTCGCATATTGATTAAAGCCACTGTTGGATTCCCCAGGAGAGCGGACACCTGGGGTATGGATAGTGGGTTCGTTCGTTGGGTTTAATTGGTAGATGAGGATATCAGGGTTTGTGAACGAGTAGGTGGGCCATTTGGGTACATCGCGGTATATGAGACAGGCGTCACTCGCTAACTTTCTGTACAATTCCCTGCGTCTCCACAGAACCGCCTGGGCATTTTTAATGGGTTGCACTTGGGGGTAAAAAAACCGATCTGAAGCAAGGCCGCAGACAACGACAAATTGGAACCCCTGTTCGCGCAAGCTCTTTGGGGATCCCATATCGCCGAGGAAAAAATCCGTCTTCAGATGGTATTGTTCAATGAGCGGGCACCGGGTAAAGGGGAAACGGTTTGTGTCGCCGGGCCCCTCGAGCCCCGCATACGATTCAGCCGCAAGTTTAGAGCCAGCTGGGATGTTCTCGAAAATCCAGTTTCGTACACGTTGACGGCTATCATCGGCGAACTGCCGGGTAAATGAAATACAAGGAGGGAGCTGCCAGGCTAAAATGAGGCCGATGATAACAGTCAGGGTCATGGAAAATATGAACCGATGTGGAGTGAGCCGTCTAAGAAACAGGCTGAACCCGATGGCGGCAAGAAAATAGATTTGCACGGTGATCGGGAGGATGTAGCGGTGGAAAGGGATGGTGTTGAATGAGAGCAAAATGAGCCAGAGCGTGGATGACAGCAACATTAACCATAAGCCTGGTGGCAGGCTCCTGAACCGTGTGAAACATGTGACTGCGATGAGTCCTATTCCGATCCATACGGGGAGAAGGGTTTCACGAGCCAGCACTGAGAAAACAAAGGTATTGGGTTGTCCCATCGTTAACTCAGAATGCCCCTCGCGGCCGTGTTGGTAGGCTGTTTTCAGGGACTGGGCGGCGGTATCGCTGAGTCTGAAACTATACCAGTGCGTAAAGGCTCGATGATTGATCAAGAGCATCACGGCCAGGGCGACCCCTAGGATCAAGGCTATTCTTCGGCCCTTGACAGCCCATTTGCTGGCAGGAATCAATAATGCCACCATGCACGCGAAGATGAGTCCGACTATGCCGACATATTTCCCGGAAGCGGCCACCCCGCCTGCTGCCCCCAAGGCCATCCAGCAGAGGGTGCGGACACCAGATGTTTGGGGCCGACTTGCTATCAACGCAGATACCAGCGTGAACGCGATTCCCATGACTAGCGCCGCATCTTCTTTCATGTAGTGCGCATAAACCATCAGTGGTGGACAAAGTCCCACGATGAGTGCGGTCAGTATCAGGCCGGTGAAACCTGCAAGGGCGTAACCTGCCAAAGATAGCAAGATGACGGTGATGGCGGTATAGAGGGCCGAGACATCCCGTCCAGCCTCAACAACCGACTGGGTGGACATGGGCGTTCCCAAGGCACGAACGGCGAGTATGGAGCCTTCCAAAAGTAACATCGGGTGATTAAAGTTCAACGAGTGTGCGGGATCCATAACCTGTGCTGTTTTACCCGCTTCGTCCCCGTGATAGAAGAACGGGAAATCGTTTGAGGCCGTATATAGTTTAAGGCAGACTAGAAACCAGATTCCTAAGAACAGGCTGACGGCAAGAACGTGGTGTTTTCGTCGAAGCGTATAACCCGTATGAATGGTGGATTTGAGAGATGTTTGTTTCATGGCAAAAACATGAATTGGTAATCGCGCATTCTGAAATATGTGGAGTAGTAGCGTAGTTTGTAATTCCGACTTTGAATCATTCGTACGGGGGCAGCGATTGCCGGAGAAGAGAAGATGCGCATGAGGACATTGCTGCCATCAAGAATTTCCATGGTGGGCGTCCGGCTTGATACCCTGGTGTCGATCAGTTGGCTCAACGCTGAATGGGCGTCGGGGCGTTGGACGTAAACAATGTGCTCATTGAGACGTTCGCGTTCTTTCATAAGGTCATCCATGCCCAGTGTGTCTACTCCCAGAAAGAACCAGGCACCCTCGAAATCCACGACAAACGCATTTTTCTCCGATCTCCCGGGTGGAGCGACGACCGGCAGGATTCCGCTCCGAACCAGATAGCCCAATGCCTCAATTCCTGTTTCCTGATAGGATCGTGATCCGTAGGTCGTGCGCATCTCATTTGGCCCCAAACGGAAGATGACGAGCAAGGTCAGAACTCCCGATAGTAAGCCTCCCGTGATAAATATGATGAGGCCGTGGCGTAATGGTTTCAGGAACATCCAGACAAGGATGAGGGAGGGTGCCGCTAGATTTATGATATGGGACGTCCAGGCCCCTCGTCCGGATACGCTTAACACGACGAACTCCCAGAGCCATTGGATGGCGGCAACTTTTACCAATGCGCCTTCCCGCCATACACGGGGAATAGATATGGCAACAGGGGCAAGAAGGGCGAGCGGCCCGACCAGTATGATGAGATTGCTCAAGACGCCCAGTGGTTCGAAGCGAGAGTGGGTGACAGGTTGTACTACCGAGTGGAGTCGTGCAAGGACTCCCCGGGGAAATCCCAGGGAGACGGTGTAGAGGTGCCAAACCAGAATGGCTATCAGTGGCAGCCAGGCAAATATGAACACCAGAGGATGACTGAAGATTCGCCTCAATGATGAAACTTGATTCTCAGGGTGTTTCCAGACCATGAAAAGGATGTTAAGGATTAGCGTCAAAAAGAAGTCAACACCTGCGCCCAAGGCGAATGTCAGGCTCAGTGCATAGAGTGCCGCTGTTCGATGGCATGGCTTTTGTTTCCATTCGTGCAACCGCCAAAGTGAAAGGAAAATGCCAGTTAACTTGAATAATTGGTAACCTGAGTTTGCTGCACTTATTCCGACATGTACCGGTACAACGGCCAGAACGGCGGTCACCAGAATGGCATCGCGGAAGCCGCACTGGCTGCGGATGAAGGCGAAAACTGACAGCAGTGAGGCCAGTCCGATCAAACTGTGCGTCAGGGCGAGGGTGAACGGATTAATGGGAACACCCATCCAATCAAAAAACGCCTTATAAATGACATAGATTCCACCCGCCTGGGTGTATCCATGCGGAAAGCTCAGGAGCCGGTCAACAGTAGTGCGGAACACCGTTCGGCCAGCGTCTGCAAAATCCAGCCGCATCGGGTAGGCTATGTGCTCTGGTATATCGTTGCCGGGAAGATGAAAGAAATGAGGCGAAGCGATACGGATCCCCAGTGCCGCTGCCAACAGGATGAACAGAATGAGCCAGTGTGTAACGCGTTTCATGTCTTGGATTCTGACGTAAGGGCGCGATGACAGGCTGCGAGAATACCGTTAGCAAAGCTCTCAATTCGTCCATAATGCATAACGGCCGTTCGCGCCGCCTCTCCGAAAGCCGTTCCTTCCTGAGCGCATGCTTGTTGGATTCGCTCCGCCAGCACGGCTGAATTTCCGGCAGGTGCAAGGAGCAAGGTTTCGCCATCACGAACGGTATGCTGTGACCAGATTCCCTGAGTTTTGGTCAATACGACGGGTTTGCCGCAGGCCATGGCCTGCAGCGTCACACTTTGCCCGGAGGGTTGGAGTGTGGGGTGCAGGGGAACTACTACACATCGGGCCCCGCGGTAAAGATCCCTTAATCGGATATCCGTGA
>Ga0194053_10000829_pt1 | contig 21523 bp, 14 predicted proteins | sample SepL228m_MetaG_FD_161684 | JGI IMG/M metagenome (GOLD analysis project Ga0194053, IMG submission 161684) | Anoxic zone freshwater microbial communities from boreal shield lake in IISD Experimental Lakes Area, Ontario, Canada - Sep2016-L227-8m | ecosystem: Environmental > Aquatic > Freshwater >... | reverse complement strand
GGACGAGGCGATGACCTACGCCCGTGACCGGCTGCGCCGATGGGTTTGGCGAAAACACGCATGCTCACGAGGGATATGGAAACCCTACCCGGACGCCCGCCTGCACAATCTCTACGGGCTCTATGAAATGCCGATTGCAGCGGGATGGAAAGCGAAGCGATGAACGAACCCGGAGAGCCGGATACGGTAAATCCGTCCGTCCGGTTCGATGAGGGGCGGGTGTGAGACGGTCATTGGCCTTTAACGCCTCTCAATCCGTCAGCCCCGCCTACTCTACTAAAGGGATCACCTACACGGTGATTTCGGAGGAACTCATCCTCCTAAACATCAACAACTTGGCGAATTTTACAAGATTTCAACCGCCGGATTTAGGTGTGCGCTGGGGAAGCCGGGAGCCACGCGGGTGAAAGTCCCGCCGGTCGAGTTAGACGGTTCGCGACCGAAAGAGATGCCCGGAATGAGGTCGTGAGGCCGAAGCCGCAAGCGGGGCATCTTCTGAACCGACAGGCCATAACGAAAGTGAACTCCATCCAATGAGCATCGAAAAGGCAACAACCAGAGAGTCGAGCCGATACCTAAACGGCGAAGACCGCAGGGGGCTGGGCGAACAACCGTCGCCGACAGTCCAACGCTCTGGCGGTGTCAGCGGAGATAGCATGTCGGGAAGGGTGACCGAGGTAACCCGGGAGACCTGCACGCGCGGGGCGCAAGCCCCAACGGGCGGCACAACTCCGTCAACGGAGGAGGCCGCAACGGCGCGGGCAGGAGTCGGAGTCCCGCATAGTAGCGACGAAGTGCCTGTAATGGGCATGGAGCGAAGGCGGGGCAGTTGGGCTGAAGAGTCTGAAGCGAAAAGAGAATGGGGCGATGGCCCGAAAGGGATAATAACGCCTGCGGTGCCGGAAACGGCAACGGGAGTTCGGAAATTGCAGAGGACGCTATACCGGCAAGCCAAGAGCAAGCCAAAATGGAAAGCGTGGAGCCTGTATGGAGAGGTCCGCCGAAGGGAAGTCCTTGAAGCGGCGCTCCGGCAAGTGATTGCCAACGGGGGAGCCCCCGGAGTGGATGGAATGAGGGTGAAGGAACTCAAGTTGGACTCGGGCCTGCGGGAGCGCCTGCTCACGGGGCTGGAAGAAGAGCTGCGAGACAAGACCTATCGCCCTCAGGCTGTTCGCCGGGTGCATATCCCGAAAGCAGACGGGAAGAAAAGGGCGCTGGGAATCCCGACAGTGCGGGACAGGGTGGTGCAAACAGCAGTGGTTCTATTGTTGTTGCCCATCTTCGAGGCGGACTTTCACGAGAACAGCTTCGCCTACCGACCCAAAAGACGAGCGCAGCAAGCGGTGGACGCCATCAAAGTGGCGCTGCTGAGCGGGCGGCGGGAAATTGTGGATGCCGATTTAAGCGGCTACTTCGACAACATCCCGCATGCGGCCCTGATGCGTTTGGTGAAGGGGAGGGTGAGTGACGGCAGCATCCTGAAGTTAATCAAAGGATGGCTGCGGGCGCCTATCGTGGAGGAAAACCCCGAGACGGGTCGCAAGCAAACGGTGAAGAACCGATGCGGCACGCCCCAGGGAGGAGTCATTTCCCCGTTACTGGCCAACCTGTATCTGGACGGCTTGGATAAAGCCGTCAACGGGGGCCGGGAAATGAAGGCGGTAATGGTGCGTTATGCGGATGACTTCGTCGTCTTGTTGGATGGTGCGGCAGCGGATGCGCCGATGGCTGTGGAATAAACACGCCAAGACGCGAGGGCAGTACACCGAGCCTTACTCCAATCAACAACTGCATGTGCACTATGGCCTGATCAAGTTCCCGCTCCATGCCAAATGGCGGTGCTCATGAAGCAAACCGAAGAACAGGCACCGAGAGCCGAGATGCGGTAAATCCGCCCGTCCGGTTCGATGAGGGGGAGGACGGCTTAACCGCCGTTCTCCCTACTCTACTGAAGGTGATCCACTGTTTTATTTAACCTAATACCGGTACGGCTCCGGCAGCGGGAACGCGTTCTTGATCAAGGAGACCTCCAGCTTCCGACCGGTTATCCGCACTTCGGCAACGTCGAAGCGGATCAGGATCTCGGGGTTGTCCAGCAGGCGCAGCCAGGCGAGCGCGCCGCGCGTGATCAAGCGCTGTTTGGACTTGGTGACCGCCTCGACCGGCTCGCCGAAGGCGTCCGAGGTGCGGGTCTTGACTTCGACAAACACCAGGGTGTCGCCGTCGCGGCAGACGATATCGACTTCGCCCTCGTGCAGGGCTTTGAAGTTGCGATAAAGCACTTTGCAGCCGTTGCGCCGCAGGTATTTGGCGGCGGCGTCTTCCCCGCGCCGACCCAAGGCGTTCCGGGGATCGGCGTCGGCGCTGCTAGAGGAGTTCGAGCTGCGCTTCGCGAACCGGGAGAAAGCTTCGGCGATGAATCGGACAAGGCCCATTGGCGCGGAGCTTATCAAGATGCTCGGCCGTGCCATAGCCTTTGTGTTGAGAAAAATTGTAGCCCGGATAACGGGTGTCCATCTCGACCATGATCCGGTCCCGGGTGACCTTGGCGATGATGCTGGCGGCGGCGATTGAGAAACTGAGTCCGTCCCCGCCCACGAGCGCGGTCTGGGTAATGGGAAACGGGTTCACCGGCAAGCCATCGATGAGGACGTGCTGCGGCGCGATCCCCAAGGCGGCGACAGCCCGGCGCATGGCTTGGTGGGTGGCGCGGAGAATGTTGATCCGGTCGATCTCGTCGCTTTCCACGACGGAACAGGCCCAGGAAACCCCCTTGCGCGTCATCAACTCGCAGTAAAGCTCCTCGCGCGCCCCGGCGCTGAGTTGCTTGGAGTCGGTGAGGACTTTATGCCGGAAGTTGTCCGGCAAAATGACAGCGGCCGCGACCACTGGTCCTGCCAGTGGGCCGCGGCCCGCTTCGTCAATGCCCGCGATGATCTCTATGCCCGTCTTGCGCAAAGCGCGCTCATGCCGGAGAGAACACCGCATGGCGGTAAATTACTGCGCTTTTTCGCGAACTGCCATCGCCTGCTTGCCCTTACGGTCGCGCAGGTAATTGAGCTTCGCGCGGCGGGCGATGCCTTCCTTCTCGACTTCGATCTTGGCGACGCGAGGCGAGTGAATCGGGAATACGCGCTCGACGCCTTCCCCGTAGGAAATGCGGCGGACGGTCACGGTGGCGTTGATGCCGGTGCCTTTGCGGGCGATCACGATGCCGGTGTAGATTTGGATGCGCTCTTTGTCGCCTTCGACCACGCGGGTGTGGACCCTGACACTGTCACCCACTTTAAATGCGGTTACTTCAGGTTTGAGCTGTTCCTGTTCGATCGTCTGGATGATGTTCATGGTCGTGGCCTTTGTTTGGAAAAGAGCCGGGTTATTTACCCCTTTTTCCGCTCATTGCAAACAGAATTCACCGCCCAAGGGCAAAATAAACGGTTCACCCCAGGTGTTTTCCCCCGCCTGAACCCGCAAACAACGCCGCCGCAAGCAGGGCCAAATCCCGCCCGATCCACAAAAAATAGCGAGGGTGTTCACTGGAACCGCCGAAACAGCCGCAGGAAATATTCAAGCCGCGAGCCCACGCGAGCGCCAGCGCGCCGATGAAAACGACGAGCAGCCCCGCGAGGACCAGGGAGGCTCCGGACCGGAACCGCCGGAAGATCATTCCCACCCCGCAGACGATTTCCAGCCAGGGCAAATAGAAGGCCATCGCTACGACAGCCGCCCGCCAGGGAAGGAGGTCGTAGTTTTGGATATCGGCAAAAAACCGGGCAGGGTCCGTTACTTTGGCCGCACCGGCATAGATAAAGAGCGCTCCCATGAGCACGGCGAGCAGCGCCCGCAGCTTGTCCGTCATTTGTGGGCTCCTTTCCAGGCTTCCCAGCCGCCCCGGAGGAATTGGACCCCAGGGAGTCCCACTTCCTTGCTCAGGCGCTGGGCGACTTCCTCGCTGGTGTGGCACGACTGGCTGCTGCAATAGACCACCACCACGTTTCCGGGCTGCCAGGTTTCCAGCACCTTGGGCAGGAGGTCGTCCCAGTCGTCCTCATTGAGAAGCAGCGCTCCGGGGATATGCGCCACGGCGTACTCGACCTTCGACCGAGCGTCCACCCACAGGACCGGCTGGCTTGCGGCCACGATTTCCGAGAGCGGCACCGAATGATCGATAAAAGCGTCCCATTGCCCGCGTTTCCAACAGACGAGGGCGGAGGCTCCGGCCGGGATGGCGGCCAGCGCCAGCAAAAGTGCGATTTGACGTGCCAGCGGTTTCATTGGCGGCGAACCCGGTCCGGCGCTCACTTTCGCCCCTCCACTCGGACGGTCGCGTTGAACACTTTCGGATTCTCCGGGGGATAATCGGCTGTGATCTGCAAGAGAGCGGTAACCGGTTGTGGCGATTCCGGAACGCTAACCACCACCCGGAACTCCCCACCCGGCTTGAGCGGTTCGACTTTGGCGGAAACGCGCGGATCGGAAGAGGTCACCGTGAAGGCGTGAATCGGAAAGCCGTTCAATACCTTGAGGCTGATCTCGCGGGAGACCAGCGGTTGGCTGGCCGGCCAGAAGAGAAACGTCGGGTTCACCTCCACCACCTTCGGAATGGTCGTGACGAGTTTCAGGATTTTTCGCGGCTGGTCCCGGTCGTTGCTCTCCACCAGGAGGGTTTTCTCCTGAAGCCCGGTCCGGCTCCCGAAGGTGAAGGTGGCCGTGACCTCACCGGATTCCCCCGGAGCGAGCTGCTTTTTCCGCAACACCGGGGTGGTGCAAGCGCACGGGCTGGTTACCGAAGTGAACTTCACCTCCGACATCCCCACATTCTTGCACTGGAAATGCGCCACGACGGCGGAATCGGTGGCCGAGGGAGTGAACTTTTGCTCCGCTTGCTCCCACTGTAACTGCTGCCCGTGGCTGGTCATCGCCGGGAGGGCAATCATTGAGAAGCCGCAGAGCAGGGGGGAAAAGCGCATTTCGGTTGGCGGAGAGCATACACCACCGGCGGAAGGCTTGAATTTATTTTTTGTGAAACGGGGTGAACCCTGTTTCGACAGCGTGCGCCCAGATCACCGCCACTGGACCGCGCCGGGCACAAGCAAGCGTGTGGGTTCCCGCCTCAAGAAACAGCGGGCCGGAAGAAGCCACGCCATCGATAATCCCCTGAAGGGGACCCGCAGGCGAGACGATCTGGTATTGCGCGGGGATTACCGTTTCGAACAAAACTGATTGCCTGGGCTCCAACTTTGGAAAGAGCGTTCCGGCAACCCGCCAAACCGGCGTGACTGGCACAAAATGCTTCGTGACCCAGGCTTCGGATTTTGGCTGAAGCCGTCTGAGCGATGCCACGCATGTGCGGGTTTTAACCAAATCCTCCGGCACGCTATCTTTGATCAGTCCCAGGCGGATGCGCCGAAGGGTCACTCCCTCCAAAGCGTAGTAAAACGGACGGCGCCGATAAACCGATTCGCCCTTTGAATCCATCAGATAGTCCGTTGGACGGGTCAGTTTTAGAGCATCGGAAATCATGAGACTGGTTCTCTTTGTATGGTCCGCCCCGAGATGACGGCCGATGGCGGATTGCGCCAGCATGACGAGGACGATTCCTGCGGGAACCAGCGTCCCCGCGATCGGATGCTTGAGGCACGCTCGGATGCCTCCCATCAGTAGTGGAGTCAGCAAAATCGCCAAAACCGGTGTGACAGGGAGATAATCCTGCCGGGTCACCATTGGCCACCAGCAGTTGAGCGTCAGGAGGTAAAAGGCCGTGCTCATAAACAGCACTGCACGCCGGGTTCCCAGAGAACAGTCCGGGGCGGCCTTGAAGATAGCGTTCCCGAGGAGACTGATCAGAATCAGGCCGAGGGGGAAATAAACGAAGTGCTGCTCATGGTACCGACTCAACGAGGTCGCGCCCGGAACGACGTTATGCCGGAGCACGCAGTATTCCATTTGCGCGAGCGCACCCTGCGCCCAGAAGTAGGCAACGATCGCCAGCGGGACAATGCAGGCTCCGAGAAGTCCGGCCAGCGGGATGCCAAGCCAATGTTGGAACGGCGCAGGCTCCTTGGATTTCGCCCGAATCCACAGGCCCACGCCAATGGCGGCGCCGAGGGAAACGAAAAGGAGCGAGGTTTTCATCGAAACCATGAACGCGGCCCCGAGCAACAAGCCTGAAAAGAACAACCGGATGCGGGATAAAGGCGCTGTGAACGCCACCGCCAGGACGCAGAGCCAAAGCATCGTCCAGAGGACGTCCGTGCGGAATTCCGTCGTAATAAGCAGGAAACTTGGCCATGCCCCCGCAAGAAGGGCGGCCCACAACCCTGTCCGGCGGGAGTAGAGCCGGGAGGCCATCCAATATACGCAAAACAGAGACCCGGAGTAGAGCGGCACCATGGCCCAGCGCATGGGGGCGATGATATCCCCCCGCTCGCCCAAGAAGGAGAGCAGCGGAGCGCAGAGCATGTGAAACAGAGGCGTATGATTGTCAAAAACGTCCCGGTAGGGCAGCAACCCCTGGGTCCACGCCCAGACGACATGCAAGTGCTGCGTTTCGTCGCACTCCACTCGCAGGCCGCGGACGTACAGGCATTTCACCGCCGCAGTGAGCAGCATCACACCGATCCATAGCACCCATTCGAGCCGGGGTTGCGGTTTGTTCGGCACGGTCAGTTCGCCGGTCATCAGGTCTTAAGCAACGGAAAACTGGTTCCAACCCAGTGAGCTCGGGAGCGGTCGAATCCCGGAGGCGGATTTCGGCAACGGCACTTCGCGCCATCCGGAATCGTCGAGGAAAAGAGTGGGGCGTTTGAACTTTGCAAATAAATGAGAGAAGGGCAGGAACGCCGAAACGGGAATTTTAACGACGGCAAACTGTCCCTTGATGCGGACGGTGGCATGGCGCAGTGGATTGCCCGTAACCACATCATGGATTCGGACTTTGGACGAATTCGCAGGGAGGGAAATCCGCCACCGCAGACTTCCTTTCTCAAGGGACTCTGCAACGAGCAAAAGGGAGCACTTGTTCCAATGGGATTTGGGAAGTTTCACCGTCAGGTTCAATGCTCCCGAGCCCAGAAATGCATCCCTGATGCGGTGGCCATTTTCCAGCGGCAACTCGGGACCGGGTCTAAAGAAAGCTTCCGTGGGCCTGGCATACGCCAAAAAACGTTTCCGGCTCAGCGCCATCTGGCTGCGATGGCAAAGGATCGCCTGGCGTTTCACGTGAATTTCATGGTCGGCCAACTCCAGATTCACCCGTCGTGGCACCAAGTCCGGCTGCCGCGAATGGACCAGAAATTGGAATTGGGGGAGATCGCGCCGCCCGATGCGGTCGAGGGCGATTTGAAACAAGACAAAAAGAGCGTTGTGGTCCGCGTGAACGTCGTAGGCGGAGGGAAGCACCAACAGGGTGGGTTTCCAGTCCTCCAGTTCATGGCAAAGCAGTTCAACAGTCTTCGAGTCCGCGTGAAGGAGCAGCCGGGTGACTCCCTGGTCCGGGATGTTGAGGAATCGCGCTTCCGTTTTGACCCCAAGTTTCTTGAGCGCCAGTCGCGCCTCCTGGCGCCGTATAGAACCCCAACGCCGGGTTTCTTCGTGGCCGATGCTCCAACGCTTTTCAATCCAGCGCTGCGGCCACGGATTGTTGTCGCCACTGGTTGCGAAGACCACCCGCACCGCGGCGCCCGCTTGCAAGGCGTGCTGAATCAAGCCGCCCATCGCCAAAGACTCGTCATCCGGATGCGGGGCGATCAACAGCAGCCGGTCAGTTTCTTTAATAAGGATGGTCATACGTGCGGGTGGGACACGGAAGCCCCTTTTCGGATTCTTTCCAGCCTATTGAAGACCGCAACCTACCAAATGGCAATGACGGTATTATGACAGTTTATTCATAAATGCCCCGGTTTAATTAGCCCTGCCCTCACTGGCAGCCGGTAAAGCCGACGCGGTTTCAGCCGCCGGACGGGATGCCCGGATGAGCAAACTTTCGCCAAACCATTCACCGCGATCCACAGGATCAAACGCCGTCGATTTCGAGAAGGTTTTCCAATCGGCCCGGCGCATGGTGCAGAGCGCCGTGGGGCGTGCGGCCAGCAGCTTCTCCAACCCGTTCAAGCCGACGACGACTTCGAGCGGGTGATCCGCCCAAAAGGGATGCGCTTTTCTGGACAACACCGCCACCTTTGGCTGGTTGGTGTAATAAATAATGCCGCGAATGGCGAATTTCCCCGCCAGAAACGGTTCCCCAGGCTTTTGCATTTCCACCATTTTGCGTGCGATGGGGCGGATGGAGACCATCGCTTCCATCGGTTCAAAGCAGAAGCTCAGCGCGCAAACAATGAAAACTCCGGTGGACAGGGTGGTTGCGCCCAGCCAAAACCGGTAGCGCTTGAGAGTAAGCGCCACGAAGGCGGCGATCAGCACTCCCGCAAATGCCCAGACCGGAACGGCAAAAGGCCTTGCCGCCGACGCAAAAGGAACCGCAAAAAGCACCACTGCCTGAAGCAGCGCCGCGCCAAGCACCATCCGCTTTTCCGCGCGTGTTTGGAATCCGTGGGAAAGAAGTGAATCCAGCGCCGCCCCAACCAGCAGTGCCAGCGGGACAAACAAGAAGAAGCCGTAGGAGGGGAGTTTGGATTGGGTGGCCGTCAAGAAAAGGAGGTTCGGAATAAACCAGCAACCGACAAAGCGCATCGGGCGGTCCATCCGCAGCCCTCCGACGAAGCGCCGAACCGCCAGCAGAACGGCAGGAAGCCAGGGGATGGAACCGAGCAGCAGGACACCGGGGTAATACCACCAATGGTTGTTCGAGGGGTGTTCCGCCTTGATGAAGCGAAGCCAGTTGTCGCGGTAGAAGAATTCCTCCACGAATTTCATACCGTGCTGCGCCATCATGAGGCCATACCACGGAAACACGATCACCGCATACGCACCCGCCCCCCACCAGAATCCCCGCCCCCGGAGCACCCAGGGGCGGCGTGCGACCAGGGTGAAGGAGACGGTGGCGAACAACGGAACCAAAGTGCCGATGGGGCCTTTGGTGAGCACCGCAAATCCCGTAAAGACCATGTGCCAGAAAATCCAGCGATCCCGCCGTTCGGGTTCCTCCTGCGCCAGCCAATAGCAGAAGAGCGAGGCGGTGATGAAAACCGCCAGGGGAATATCCGTCAGCATGAGCCGCCCCATGAAACAGAGTTCCACCCCTCCGGTCATGAACAAGCCGGCCATCAGCCCGGCCCGGGCGTTGAAAAGGCGGCGCGCGAAGGCATAGGTCAGCAAAACCAGCACCGTGGCCGCAAGTGCCGCCGGGAGGCGTCCCGTAAACTCGGATTCGCCAAAAACACGATAGGAGCCGGCTTGGAGCCAATAATAGAGGATTGGCTTTTCAAACTGGGGCGCCCCGAAGATTTGTGGCGTCAACCAATCGCCCGACTGCACCATCTCCCGCGCAGTGAGGGCGTAGAAGGGTTCATCGGGATCGATCAAGCCCAGCTTTCCCAGATTCCACCAAAACGCGGTGTAACTGAAAAAGAGCAGCAGCAGGAGATCGCGGAGAAGCGACTGGCGAAAGAGGCGAGTATTCAAAGGCTCTGGATTAAAAAAGCGCCGAGCTGAACAAAGACAATAAAAGCGCTGCCCACCCCAGCCAACGCGTCACCGTTTGCCGCGCGCCACGGGTAAGTGAGAACTTTGAAAGATCGCTCTGCTACTGGCATTACCGATTCATAGAACACTGGCAGGAAAGTGCGGTCACGACAAATCAGTGAGACAGATCGTCTTACGTGCCTTCACGAAGTCTTTTAACTGCCGAAAGCTACTCTGGATTCTGAGGAATATCAACCCAAGGGTGCCGCCGACGCATGTGCTCGACCAGATCCTGCTTGATTGCGGTAAGGTTCGTCGAGGTGTGCAGCATCGATTTCCCGTGAACCCGGTAGCGGGCGAGAACCTCCGGGAGCCGCACTCCATAAAACCCGAGCTCTACAAATCGACACCACAGATCGTAATCCTGCCACCCTCCAAGCGGAGCCACTTTCTGATAACCTCCGGCGGCAGCCCAAGCCGACCGGCGAATCATGGCCATGGCATCGATCCCATTTCGATGCGCGAAGCAAATCGGCGTCCAATCCCGTCCACTCAGAGTGCCTTCAGTGTTCCCGAATTTTTGCAGCATCGGATAGGCGGTGGCCGCGTGGGCGCGGGTTATCCCGTCGAGACACTTCTCCAGGCAAGCCGGCTCAAGCAAATTGTCTGCATCAAGCACCATGATAAAGGGGGCATCTGTAAAAGAGAAACCGGCATTCCGCGTCAAGTCCAAGCCCGAGTTCACTCGGTTTTTCAAAACCGCAACGTGGCAAAACGCGTTTTTATTTTGTTCGATCCACCGCTGGGCGATGCACAGGGAATCGTCGGTTGAGCAATCATCCACGACGATCAGATCCTTTTCAGCGAGCGTTTGCATCCGGACCGATTCAAGCGCTTCCTCAACAAACCTGCCGTAATTGTAGAGCGAGATCACCACGGCGACCTGGCTTTGAACCCGTGTTCCTGACTCGAATACAACTTCGAAATCGGGAATCCGCGGAACCGGACGACGGGGCGCCTGCTGGCGGAAAAGCTCAAGCTGGAAAGCGAGCGCTTCACGTTCTCCTTCATGAATGATCTGCTCGACGACGTTCCCAACCAATTCAGCCCGGCGTTCAGGACCGTAGCGCCAGTAAACGTCATAAAATGCAGCCTCGCCGATCCGATGCCTCAGTTGAGGATCGCCAACGAGGCGATGCAAGCACTCATACCACTCGTCATCATTTTGAGCGAGAAATCCCGTCTCTCCATGGCGAATCGCCCCTGCGAATGGAACCGTGGGCGATGCAATGGTCGGCACATTTGCCAATGCGGCCTCGAAATATTTCAGCTCGCTTTTAGCTTCGCAGAACGGGTTGCCGTGTTCGAGGGGTGCAAGATTGATGTCAAAGCGCGCGATGGCATTCGGAAGATCCCGCAAGGGAACTAACGGCTTCCACTCGATTTGATTTTCAAGTCCGACAAATTCGGGATATTCGCTCGGGTCCAGGCACAAGTAAGAGCGTTTTTCACTTTCCGCCCGAAAGAGAACCACTCGGCATTCGGGGTGCTCGCGAAGGATCCGAGCAAGGGCTGGCGCAGCGCAGCCGAAATCTTTTTGATGCGTCTGAGTGCCTCCGGCGTACCCGATGCGAAGCAGCCCGTCTTTGGGTTCCAGCCGCCGCCTGGCGACCGCACGCCGGGTGGTGAGGTAGGTTTGCTCATCGAATCCGTTGGGCAAAACGAACGTCGGCTTCTTCAGCCGCCGCATCGCCGATGCCAGCGGATGAGTGGCCGCGGAGCAAAAGTCGGCTTTCGAAGCGCTCTGGCGAACACGGCTGTAGAGTTCCCTCACTTTCGCGGTATCGAGATTCCGGAAGCGAATCGCATCGATCACCTTTGCGCTCACCAGGCTCGGATCGACCATTAGATCGTCGAGATCGAACATCACCTTGGCGCCGCCACGCTTCGCGGCATCAAACGCCCGCGACACACTAAGGTTCCAATCCGCGCGCCATATCACCACAACGGAAGCGGATTCGATCAATTCAATCGACTGCGCAATTTCCTTAACCCCAATGACATGGACATGATAACCGCGCTGGGCCAGCGCATTTGCATACATCTCAACCCGGTAGATATGGCCGGGCGCTTGCGGTCTGGCCGTGATGTAAATCACGCGCGGTTTATAATCCTCCGCGGCGAAAAACAGGTCGCGCAACGGTTCATCAGGGACGACGGGCAGGTCCGGCGTTATTCCAAGGGCGCTTTCCCTCAGGAAGTGAGCGAGCGGATTCACGCCGGAGCGGGCGATTTCCGGATTTCGCGCAAGGTAAGCCCTTGTGTTAAAGAGAGGGCTTGGATTGCACCCTTTGTTCGCTCCCTGGCGGATATAGTGGAGCAGAGGATTCAAATTTTTGGAAATCTTGGACTTATATTTTTCCAAGTACCATGTGGTTTGGAAAAACCGATTGGGATCGCACCCTTGGTTGGCTCCCTCGCAAAGATAATGAAGGGTCGGGCTAAGATAGGAGCCCGGGAGCCGTTCATAGCGTTCTCTATACCAAGCGATATCCACCAATCCCCACCGGGCCAGTTCGCGAGCCTGCCGGCGGATTTCCCGCTTGCGGCGCGATAACCCCAGAAGGACAGCAAGCTGGATCATAAGTGCGGATGACTCTTGGGGGATCGAGCAGAGCCGGCCCAAAAAACGCATTCCCAAAACGAAATTCCAAGCTTTGCTGGTTTTGACCGATTTGAGTTCGGCCTTTAGACGTTGCTCCTCCTGGGTGGCACGATCAAGTTGCGCTTTCGCGTTTGACCGCTGAAGGGTGAATGCATCAATTGCCGCCGCCTGGCGTTCGAGCTCGGTGAAAACACCCCGGACCTTTCCGGAATGGATATAGGCAAACGAAATGTTACTGCCCAAAGCGTGGTAAAGCGCCCGGATCTCTTCGCCAGCACTGGCTGCGGCTTCGAAAAAAGAGCGAAGGCGTTCCGGAAGCTCCGGACCCACCCCCAGAACCCCCAGGCCGCTGCCATGGACGAACTCGAAACTTGGCCATTTTTCCTTGATCTCATCCCATAATTTATACACCCCAAAATTCCGATCCCGCACGGCCGTATCGTGAAAAAGAACCACCGCTCGGGAGGATAATTTCGGGAACCACTTCTCGAAATCGTGGGCTACCGCGTCATAGGTGTGGCAGCCGTCGATGTGCAAGAGGTCGATCGAGCCGTCCGCGAAACTGGCAAGCGCTTCGTCAAAGGTTGACCGGATCAGGGTGGAAAATTCGCGGTAATGCTCGTGGTTGTGGGCGGAAACCTCGGCAAAAACATTCTCTCCGTAACGGCCAGCGTGGTCATCGCCTTTCCAGGTGTCCACGGCGAAACACTTGGTATCCAAGCCATGGCCCTTCACGGATTGGCACAACGCCATGTAGGAAGCTCCATGGTGGGTTCCCAATTCCACGACGAGTCGCGGCTTGGCCGCTTCCACGATCCAAAACGCAAAGGGAATGTGCTCAAGCCATGCGGAAATCTTCACCCAAAGCGGCGTCCAGAAGATCGATTTCGAAATGAAAGCTTCCAGCCCCGGATGATCGGGACTTCGGGAGGTCAGCGGTTCGGGCATGGTTTCCGATTTTGCTGGGCATCACCCTTGGCGTCAACCAGAGTTTCCCGACCGGTTCGCGTGCGGAGCTCGATGAGAGAAGTGGCAACTCCCTGATCACTTCTCAAGATTCCTTCGCAAGTTTAGAGAATTCCCACTCCTTTCCTCATTCCCGGGACAATTTGCTTGAAAACCGCCCCTTCTTCACTTTTAGAAAGCTCCATTCAATGAAGCATCGAATTTTCCTCCACCCCCGTGCCGGACTCGCAAATCGTCTGCTGGCTGTCCTTTCCGGCATTCGCCTGGCCGAACTATTCGATCGCGAGCTGGTCTTGGTTTGGCAGCCCAACAGTGCTTGTTCTTGCAAATGGTCCAGTCTTTTTGCCACTGAATTTGAAGAAGCGGAGTTTAAGAGTCTCAAGATTCCAAAAGAAAAACATCTGGTCATCGACGCCTCGGATGTGCTGCATCGCGGCCAATCTCCTCTTATCAATATTGAGGATATGAAAGGGGATATCTTTCTTTCCAGTAATTGCATTTTTTCATTTCAGGGAGACTCGCGACGGGGAGCCGGTTTTTGGGTTTACGAGCCCATCCTGGTCGATCTCTCCGCCCAGTTTCAAAGGCTGCAATTGCAAGATTATGTAGTCGGGGAGGTGGACAGGATTCGGTGTGCCATAGCGGGAAAAAAGACGATCGGTCTCCATGTGCGCCGTGGAACTTTTGACAGGGAAGTCCATCAAGCTGCCTTCGGTAAAATCACGGATGAGGTTTATGAAAAAGTGTTGGCCAAATACCTGCTTGATGGAGCCTTTGAGCAGGTATTTCTAGCTTCTGATTCGGTGGAGTCCGATGCGAGAATCTCGGCAGGCAGCCCGGCAGGCGTCATCCGCCACGAAAAGCGCAGCTATGCGAAGAATAGCTCCGAGGAAGCAATCCAAGATGCGCTGGTCGATCTCATGGGATTGGCACATTCAGATCAAATAATCGGAAGCGCCAGCAGCAGTTTCTGTTATGTCGCCTCAATGTTTAGATTGATTCCCTATACAGCGATTCTTAATCCCAAACACGAGAAGATTGATCTGGCCTCTCATTATTATCTTTCTGAAGGAAAAACTTTTAGTCATCGCTCCAAATTATCATCCCTATTCTTGGGAAATAGTCAGACAATTGACGCGAACCCAAATTTCCAGCCCATAATCGAAATCGTTCATCCTTCGGAGGGAAGAGCCCACGAGGTGAATGCCGAGCGGATTTTTGATCTTCAGACAGCTCTGAACTTGGAGAAGAAAAAGTGCTATGAGGCGGAGAAGAAAGCCAGAGCCGCCAGTAAGGTGATCTCGAAAATGAGCACTCTTGTGGAGCGAATGAGCCAAAAGCCTTCATTTAAGCTACTTTGCAAAATAGGGGGGCAGCGGAAATCATGGGACGAGTTGAGGAAGAATCTGGGGAAATGGAACCGGAATCAAAGCACAGGGAAAACCAATTATTCCGTCCCCTGCAACCCTCAGCTTCTCAAACCAGCAGAACCTGTCCCGCCGACTTGCGAAGAGACTCAGTCAACACCAGCTTCCGTTGCCATCGTCGTTTGCGTTCATAACGCTTTGAAAGATACTCAGGCGTGTCTTGCATCGCTCATCGAACGAACGCCTCAGTTTCAACTATTTCTGGTAAATGACGGTTCTGATGTGGAAACCACAGAGTTCCTCCGGGACTTCGCGTCCCATGATCCCGAACAAGTGCTGCTACTCGAATCCGGTACGGCGGAAGGGTACACAAAGGCCGCAAATCGCGGATTGAGAGCATCGATGGCAGCCGATTATGTGGTGCTTCTAAACAGCGATACCATCGTGACAGAAGGATGGCTCGATCGGCTGCTCGCGTGTGCCCGGAGCAATCCCCGGATTGGAATTGTCGGGCCGCTTTCAAATGCGGCCAGCTATCAGTCAATCCCGGAAGTTCATGGGCCCGATAAGGACTGGGCGGTAAATCCCCTTCCTGAAGGGAAAACGCCCGATGATATTGCCCGCATTGTGTCTGTGGTCTCCGCGCGGCGTTATCCTACCGTTCCATTTGTCAACGGCTTCTGCTTTCTTATCAAACGCGAGACAATTGCTGCGGTTGGGTTTTTTGATGAAGAAGCTTTTCCCGAAGGCTACGGTGAGGAAAACGACTACTGCCTTCGAACGATTGACGCAGGATTCGAACTGGCGATAGCCGACGATGCCTACGTTTTTCACGCCAAATCCAAGAGTTTCAGTCATGAACGACGCAAGGTCTTGGCCGCCAAAGGGAACACCACCCTCAAAGCGCGCTACGGAGAAGATCGCATGAAACAGGGCGGCTCCATGTTCCTTATAAACCCCGTCCTTAGGGAGATGCGCAAATTGACTGGAGGAATACTAAAACAGTGGCCCCGCTGGGAGCAGGACCGGGACAAGGTGCCGTTTCGTGTATTGTTCCTTTTACCTTCCAGAGGGCAGGGCGGCGGCAGCTATTCAGTAGTTCAGGAAGCTCAGGGACTGCTGGCGCGCGGATTATATGTTCAAGTTGCCGTGAAATGGAGAGACTATCAAAGGTTTCAGGAGCATTTTCCCAATTACTGGAAGCACCTGTTTGTGCCGTTTGACGGGGTGCCGGATTTGCTTCGTTTCGCGGGTGCTTTTGATTTTGTTATCGCGACAACCTTTCGATCAGTTTCGCTGCTTAAAGCAATCTCTTATGCCTATCGGAACATCATCCCGGCTTACTATGTTCAAGACTATGAACCTTGGTTCACGGACATCGGCACGGATGGTGAAAGCGAAGCCATTGCCTCTTACAAGCTTGTTCCCGGTGCGATCCGGTTTGCCAAGACGCACTGGCTTTGCGAGACCGTTCACAAATTGCAAGGCGTTCCCGTCCACAAGGTGGTTCCCAGCCTTGATCATGAAGTCTATTACCCAGGCCCTTCCTGCTCTGGCAATGGTCCGGTTATCGTCGCCGCGATGGTGCGCCCCCAGTCTGCGCGGCGGGCAGCCCGCGAGACGATGGAGGTGCTTGGAAAAATCAAAAAACGCTTCGCGTCCAAGGTATGCATCAAGATTTTTGGCTGCGAAGCTAAACACTTGAAGGAATTTGAACTCCCCACGAACTTCGACTTTGAATCCGCGGGTATCCTGGTCAGGGAAGAAGTCGCGGAACTCTTGAGGCAATCAAACATCTTTGTTGATTTCTCTACTTACCAGGCCTTTGGACGAACAGCGCTTGAGGCGATGGCCTGCGGATGCGCCACCGTGGTGCCTGCATTGGGAGGCACGTCTGAGTATGCGCGTCATTTGGAAAATTGCCTCGTGGTGGATACATCTGATCTCAAATCCATGTTCCAAGCGACGGCGCAACTGGTCTCAGACTCCGACCTGCGAAAACAAATTGTTGCCGCGGGATTAAGGACTTCGGCAAGTTACGATATCGCCAGGGCCGTTCAGTCAGAGCGGGCGCTTTTTCAGTCCATTCTTGATGCGCGCCGGGAAATCCCACAGCCCGGCCAAGATGCTGGCCGGACCAAAAAGCTTCGGATCACCGAGAAATCGAAATTGCTGTTTTTTACATGCTGCTCTGCCGACGATCTTGACTTTGTTCCGCTCTTTGCGCTCTCGGCATTGCTCCATAACCCCGATTCGATTGTCGAAGTCGGAATCGAAGATTCCGCCGCACCCGCAATCATTCGGGACAAAGCCATTTGCCTGATCAGAGCGATTTTCGGAGAGGAATCCCTCCTCGTGCGAGCCGTCACATGGAAAACCCCACAGAATGCTCGCATTCAGGCAAAGACCGCCCGGTTCATCAATCATCCCGCTATGCGGTCCGATTATGTCTGCATCGTCGGGACGAACCTGATGGTCCTGGAGTCCGGCATTGTTGATGCTCGATTGGCGCAAGCATCAAGCGGTTTGGAAAGCCATCGCAATGAGCGGACGGATGGAACCTATTTTGCGGAGTATCGAATGCACTATCCTTTGCCCGATTTTAAAAAGATCGATTTTGCCACCGCCTCGGGCGACATCGTGCTGGACGAGATTATTCGCCAAAAAGGCTGCTTACCTTACTGCTGGAACCCCGTCCGTGGAATTCGCCTGTCACCCCAAAGTAGCCCATCGTTTCAAATTGAGAACGGTGACGACACAGGGAAGCTTTCGGTCGAATACTGCGCGTTTCGATCAACTCGGGAGTTTAAGGTCTTGGAACCGCTGCTTTCGCAAAGAGTGAAAGGGTGTCTGGAGCAACTCGATCAGGCGTTTTCGAAGATTAATAATTTAGGGCTTATCTCCCGCTGAATTCGGAAGATGGTTGGTCCGGGTTGCCCAGGAACGACCTGCCCCTACCGGGGCAAGTCAACCCATGGGTGTCGTACCCGAATCTGTTCCACCACACGTTTTTGGACCTCTCTTGCATTGATCTTCTCCAGTAACGACTTCCCATGATCGCGGTATAGGGCTAGGATTTCTCGCACCCGGCACGCTCGAAATCCAAGTTCCACAAACCGGCACCAGAGATCATAGTCCTCCCACCCTCCTGGCACTTCGCCCAACTGATAACCACCGGCCCTTGCCCACGCCGAACGACGAATCATAGCTGTGGCGGCAATGTAGTTAAAGTTCGCAAAGAGGATCGGATGCCATTCCCGGTCACTCACTGTGCTTTGGGTGTTCTCGAATTTGCGGATTAAGGGATAAACGGCAGCGGCCCCGGTACGGGTGATTTCAGCCAGGCAGCGCTCCAAGCATTTCGAAAGCAACAAGTCATCGGCATCGAGCACCATGACGTAAAGAGCGTCGGTGAATGAAAAGCCTGCGTTGCGAGTCAATTCCACCCCCGAATTCACTCGATTTCTTAAAAGTGCGATATGGGTAAACGCGCTTTTGTTTTCTTGGATCCACTGTTCCGCGATGCGCAAAGAATCATCCGTCGAACAGTCGTCTACAACAATAAGATCCCTTTTAGTCAATGTTTGCGCTTTGACCGATTCGAGAGCCCTTTCGACATAGGCCCCATAGTTGAAAAGTGAAACCACTACGGCGACCGCAGCTTCTCCACGAAGTCCCGATTCGAAGATCACGTCGTATTCAGGAATTCGCGGAGCTGGCAGACTGGGAGTTTGAGCGCGGAGCAGTTCCAACCGGAATGCGTTGGACTCCCGCTCGCCGCCATTGAGTATTTGCTCGAACATATTGCTGACCAATTCAGCGCGGCGTTCAGGGCCGTAGCGCCAGTAAACGTCATCGAACGCCGCCTTCCCGATTTGAGCCCGCATTTGCGGTTCCGTCACGAGTAGCTTGAGCGTTGTGTGCCATTCCTCGGAATTGCTCGCAAGGAAACCAGTCTCTCCATGCCGAATCGAAGTGGCGAAGGGGACGCTCGGAGAGGCGATGGTAGGGATGTTAGCCAAGGCAGCTTCAAAGTATTTGAGCTCGCTTTTCGCCTCGCAAAACGGGTTCCCATGCTCCAGGGGAACGAGGTTGACATCGAAGCGCGAAATGGAATTGGGCAACTCTCGAAGTGGCACGTATGGCACCCATTCGATTTGAGCCTCCAGCCCGGTCAGTTCCGGAAATTCGCTTGGATCGAGGCACAGGGGATCTTTTGCAGCTTGATCGCGAAAGAGAACCAAGCGGCATTCGGGATGTTCCCGTAAAATCCGGGCGATGGAGGCGGCGGCACACGCGAAATCTTTCTGATGAGTGCGCGTCCCGCCGGCATAGCCTAGGCGAATCAACCCATCGCTCGGTTCCGAACGCCGCAATGCCACGGCACGCCTGGTGCGGAGATAGGTTTCTTCATCAAAACCGTTAGGCAGCACATACCCCGGCTTAGGCAGTCTTCGCAAGGCGGACGCAAGCGGAGCTGTCGGCGCGGTGAAGTAGTCAGCGGCAACTGCGCTCTTGCGCATCTGGGCGAACGTATTAGCGTAATCCGATTCCTTGCGGTTACGGAAGCGGATGCCGTCAATCAGATCCGCCTTTGCAAGTTCTGGGATAATCATCAAGTCATCGAGATCGAAGATCACCTTGGCTCCGCTGGCTTTCGCGATAGCGTAAACTTGCTCAACGAGTTTGTTCCATACGGTTCGCCAGAGGACAATGGCCGAAGCAGTTTCCAGTAATTTAATGGAATGCGGAACATCCTTTACATCAATCACATGGACGTCATAGTCGCTCTTGCTTAGTGCGTTTGCGTACATCTCAACTCGGTAAATGTGTCCGGGTGTCTTCGGTCCAGCCGAAACATAAACCACACGGGGTTTGGACGTGCTCTTCGGAGTTGATTCCGCGCTGGAAGAGTCAACGGTTGCCGAGGGCGAATCCACCTCGGGTGTAGTTGCCTTTTGGTTAAGAAAATGGGCCAGAGGATTTGACCCGGCGCTAATTTCCGGATGGCGGGCAAGATACGCTCTAGTGTTGAACAATGGACTTGGATTGTACGTCTTTTTGGCTCCTTTGCGAATATAGTGGATCAGGGGATTTAAACCGGCGGGGATTGATGCCCGATATTTTTTTGAATACCATTTGGTGTGAAAGAATGGATTTGGGTTGCATCCTTCCTTCGCGCCATTCTTGAGATAGTGAAGAACTGGGTCGACGTAGGCACCCACGAGCCGCTTATAATTTTTTCGATACCAGTCGACATCCAACAGCCCGAGTCGGGATATCTGCCTGGCTTGCCTGCGCAGGTCACGTTTCCTGCGCGAGAGCCCCAGAAAGACAGACGCCATGAAGACGAGAAAAGAAGCCTCTTTTCTGCTCGTACAAAGCCTGCCAAGATAACAAATCGCCGATCCGATCCTCCAGGCATGGCTGGCTGTCATTAAAGCAATTTCAGCGCTGATTTCCCGCTGTTTCCGCAGGGCGTCAGCGAGTTCGCTCTTTGCGGTCGAATGCTGAAGCGCCAATGCGTCGAATTCTGACACAGTCCGCTTCAGTTTTCTTTGAAATTGTTCGAGCTTCTGAGCGTTGCGTTCCCTGGCCTCGATCGCCTTTTGCAGTTCTGTTTCGCTGTTCATTCGGATTCCGATTGCAAAGGCCTATTTGCGGCCCAGTATCAACACGCGGATGTTATTACCGCGGTACATGCCTTTGTGCTGCGAGGGCGATTTTAGCCCAAAGGCAGCTTCAACTTGCTGCTCGTCAATCGCTTTGGAGAGATTCTCAATGCTGCCGAGGACGCGAACCCGGTCCTGCGTTTCGCAAACAAATTTTGCTGTTACAAACCAATCCGCGCTCCCGTCGCGGATTCGCTTTGCGATTTGGTCCATGGAGCAGACTAAAACTTTTCCGGGAATGCGTTTGAGTTGGTCTGGATGAAGAACCAGTTCCTCGGAAACGGCGGTTTTTTCCCCCTTCCTTGCGTGATGGGCCAACCAATCGATCGCTTCAACACGACTGTCACGCTCGGATCGGCGTGTTTTCTCCCAACGCCATAACGAGACGGAAGGGGCTGCCAAAGAAAGCGTAGCGGTTACCGCTGCCATTCCAACCGCCAGCCGTCCACTGAATCCAAAAAGAAATGGGAGTGCGGCAGCTATAACACATCCGAGCAACACGAGCGGTTCGAGATTTCGGAAGGGTTGGTAAGAGGCATGCATCAGCGGTGCCAGAAATACCAAGGCATACAAAATCCAACCTGCGGCAACCCAGCGGCTTTTCGGGCGGACCAACAAAACAACGAGACCAGTCGCGGCTAAAATTGTAAGCCCCAGCCCAACTTCGTTCGATGTGATAAGCGAAGTGCCGTAGCCCGCAGAGGTCTTGCCGGAGTACTTTCCCGCTTCAACAGTGATTGCCCTGGCTACCTTGCCCGTGCGAAACAGCAGCGCCGGCATGCCGAGAAGCATCCCTGCAAAGAGCCCTGCCCCGGATGCGCCGAGCAGCACGGCTTTTTGGCGCCAGGATACCGAAAGCGCCAGGACCACCGGGACCAATGCCAAAATGACCGCTCCGGAGGGGTACTTGGCGGTAAATGCTAAGCCAGCGAAGCCCCCGCAAAGCGTGGCCCAGAGCCATTTTCGTTTTTCGTCGGCGCCCGTTTCAAAAGCGGCATTTAAGGCGGCGAGGGAAAAAAAAGCAGCGACAGTATCGACAATTACAATGCCTCCGCGTTCCACCAGCGCCGGAGTCAGCGCGGCAATCAGTGCTGCAAAAACAGCCGCTTTTTCGCCAGCAAGTTTGCGGGCCAGTCGTGCAGCCAACCAAATTCCGCCAAGGCTGAGGGCCAATACGACGATTCGCCCAGCAAGCAACAATTCCACAGGGGCAACCAAATCGTAGTACCGGGCGGAATTTGCCGGAATTTCTAAAGGCTGTCCATGGATAA
>Ga0194053_10000828_pt1 | contig 21525 bp, 14 predicted proteins | sample SepL228m_MetaG_FD_161684 | JGI IMG/M metagenome (GOLD analysis project Ga0194053, IMG submission 161684) | Anoxic zone freshwater microbial communities from boreal shield lake in IISD Experimental Lakes Area, Ontario, Canada - Sep2016-L227-8m | ecosystem: Environmental > Aquatic > Freshwater >... | reverse complement strand
CCAGACCCTGATGCCGCTTTCCTCGACGCAGCGCGACCAGAAGTTCAGGCGGTAGCTCTTCCCGGCCGCCACCGGCACCCGGGTGCTTTGTGCCCACGACCCCGGTCCATCCGCATCCTGCTTCACACGCAGCCCGTTCGACCCGCTGTGCGCGGCCTCTGTCGCGATCTGGCTGAGCCCGGCTCCCGTGTCCTCTTTCGAAAGTGTCCAGCCTTCGAGCCCGCTCTCAAACCCCGGATTCGTCAGCTCCAACGGCGAATCGGCCCGGACCGCCAAAACGGGAAAAACAGAACCAAGAAGAATAAGACCCAGGATGGAGAAACGGATATTCATAAAGGGAAGGAGAAGAGCAAACAAACAGCCTCGATCGCTCCGACACAAGCGCAGCGGCATTCTAACTTTAGTATCCCAGCGGTGTTTCCTCCGAAACCGAAAACATCATTTTCTCCACTGTGCTTCGGTCGCCCTCCCAGGGCCAAACTCTAGTGCTTCCCCTATTTACCAAACGCTTCCGCGTTGGTGTTCTCTGCGGGTTCCGCGCCTCTGCGTGAGGAATGCGGGATCAGGGTGAATATCTGTGCCCGCTATTTCTTGTCCTTGCGGGTGACGTTCAGCGCGACGTCATCGATGAGATTTTCTGTATTCGCCATCGAGGCGATCGAGATGGCCAACGCATTGAACCGGGTGACTTTGCCGGCCTTGTCGGCGCGCGTCACCGAAGCTTCCTCGCCGGTCTGGATCATCATATCAACGACGCCGGAGCAGCGCAGGATGGTCCATTTGAATTTGTTCACCGTCGTCCCGCTAGCCGGAGCGGGGAAATGGTCTTGAAATGAGCGGGGCATTACGGCCATTCCCTCCGCATCCTTGTCGAAGGAAGCTTGGTCGATGGAGATTCTCTGCCCGAGTGGCGCCCCCTCGTCTCAAAGTGGTGGGGCGGGACTGTTTATCCGAGGCTCCATCTGGGTTCCATTGTTAGAATTCAATTTTTGTTGCTCCGCTTCAAGCGGTCCTTATCTTCAGTTACAGAACTTGACTTTCACGAATTTCGTATGCCCCCCGCCCTCCGTCAGGAACGCTGCTTGATCGCGCCGCAGGAATGCGTAAAGGCCCATTTTATGAAGAAGGCACCCGTGTTTCGATTTCGTTTCAACCCGGGTCGCCAACGTTTTGTCGGCGTTGCCGTTAATAACATAGGGTTCACCCTGATCGAGCTTCTGGTCGTGATCGCCATCATCGCGATTCTCGTCGCGCTGCTGTTCCCGACGGTCAGGGGTGGCATCGAGGCCTCCAAGCGCACCAAGTGCGCTTCCAACCTCAGGCAGATTTTTCTTGCGGCATCCAGCTATGCCGCTGACAACAATATGAATCTTCTTCCCGGGACTATTGTCCCCGCGAGTTTGTCGTGGACCCATCTGTTGAGGCCCTACCTGGGCGGCACCAACTACTACGATCACCGGATCGATAGAAATATGTGCTGCCCAAACTGCCCGCCCTCCTCCTCGAACTACTGGTCGTGGGGCTACGGTGAGATTGCAAGGCCTGCCTACCGTGGGGCTGCTACTGTCGTGAGCCTGAATAGTTTCGACACCTATTACAACTGGATCGATCCGGCGTATCCATTCAGACGCCAGTTCAGCACCCTTGAGATCACCGACACCAGCCGGCGGCTCTTTTTCTGCGATGGCACCGAGTGGCAGATCAACTGCTCGGCGGCAGGGGTTGTTTCGTTTCCCGACTACAACCGCCATGGCACCAATGCCTGCAATGTTTTATATTTTGACGGACATGTCTCTCAGTTGCCCAAGGCTGCCGTCGACAAGGCCGTATATTCTCCTGCATCCAATTAGACATCCCTTATGTCGGAAGTTGACGAGTTCTCGCTTTTCATAACTCGAAACTCCTGCTCAAGCGGTTCGAGGCGACGGATTCCCTCACAGACCTCCTAGGGGGACCGCTCCCGCTGTTGCTCGGCGTCATCATCGGGCCTCCGGAGGTGAGGCTTATTTTTTGTCCTTGCGGATGACGTTCAGCGCGACGTCATCGATGAGGAATTCGGCGTTTTCCATCGAGGCGATCGAGATGCCAAAAGCATTGAACCGGGTGACTTTCCCGGCCTTGTCGGCGCGCGTCACCGGAGGTTCGTCGTTTGTCTGGATCGCCATATCCACGCCGACGGAGGAACGCAGGATTGTCCATTTGAATTTGTTCACCGCTGTCCCGGTGGCGGGGCCGGGGAAAAGGTCCTGAAGCCCCTTGAAATCGCTTCCTCCCCCCGGGGATCCGTCCGTCCCTTCCTCCATGACGACCATGCTCTTCCCGCCCTCCGCGGCGGGGTTTGACATGAACCAATACCCAGGAGCGTATCCGTCCGTCGGGTTCCCGTTGCTGTCTTTGTAAAGCCCGATCCGGAGAGGGAAACCGGTCTCCTGCGGCGGCTGGGCAAAGCGAAACCGGAACGAAAGTTCGAGCGAATCTCCCTCCTGCAAAACGACCTCGGGGAAGGTCACATAAACAAACCCCTTCGATATTTTCAAAGTATTCCCGCTCTTCAGCCCTTCCGAGTCCACCACCACGCTCAACAACGGCCGGTTTCCCCGGCTCGTCCATGTCGTCGCCCCGTCCACGGCCGCCGCATTCTCCGTCTCCGCCGCGGCCTCGAAATCCTCCTTGAAAACCGTCTCCGCTTGGACTCCTGCCAAGAGTACCAGATGGAAGGAAAATATCGCGAGGAAATGATTTTTCATAAGTAGTTTTGATGGAACCGCATTCCTGTTTTGTAAGGCATCATTTTGATGCACTAGCGACGTCTCGACAGGACCTTTGACACTTCCTTGCGGCGGTCAATTGCTCCTTGGCAAAACTCGAATGCTTTTTGATATGCTGGCGGAAGCGTCAATGGACTGCTCGGAGATGCGTTAAAGGTGAAACCAAACACGAGATCACCGGACTTATAGGCAACGGGAAAGCCTGTCTCGGTATCGATCCACGCCTCTGAATTCTCATCGGCATAGTGATAGCATGGTCGCTTTTCGTAAATGACGACCCGGTCGTAGCGGTCGAGTCGCAACCATGCGACACCAGGAAAGCCATTCGCTACACTCGGGTTGGGATCCGCTTTATCGGGCGGAGGGTCGCCGTCCATATCGTTTGCTGACACCCCGCCTTGTGTGTTCGCATAAAGAAATAACGAATTTGCATACCAGTTCTCATCCAGTTTGCCGCCGGTATAGGAAATCAAATCGCGCTTGAAGCTTCCGGTCTTCGTTGAATGTACCGAGATTAGTCGTCCATCTGGCTGAGCAGGGTGTGAGGAAGAAGCCGCCGGATACTTCACAGTAACCGTCCAATCGGCATTCATCGGGACGGGGGCAACCAAGGGCGACTTGGGAGGTGGAATTTGAGTCAGATCTTGAGCTATGGCCATCGTTGCCAAGAGGGAGGTTGCCAACAAAATTGATAAATTGATCGGCTTTATTGCAAAATGTATCATTGAATTACGGGTTCGAGTTGTTGATCGATCACTTCGCCAGTAAAACGGTCGATTGCGACATGGAGCCAGAATCGGCGTTCCCCCTCAACGACGAACTTATCGAGCGTGGTTGCACCCTGAGGATACCGCCCAGATTGTGCGATCACGTCGATCAGAAGATTCCAGGTCCTTGTCTGTCCGACATCGGCCAAGGCGCGGGTTACTCCTTCCCTGCGAGCTTTGACGTTTTGCTCGTCAGTATTCGTGGTGCTGGTGGTGAAATCTGATGCGGCGAGGCCCGAAACAAATTTCGTAGCGATCTCGTCCCGACCTGTGAGAGGAGTCAAGGCCGTAAGTTTTGCCAAATCGGCGGCAACCGTCGAAGCTTTGGACAGGGCACCACCACCGACGACGTCACCAGTGGCACCAGCCAACACTGCCGTCAGAACCGCGGTATTCCGTGAGTTCAGGCTAACTCTGCCCGCCACCATTGATCTATCGGTGTCAGTAACCGTGAAAAGATCAAGCAATCCAGCATCAGCGCTTTTGGCTGTAAAGAAATCGAGAGTCCGCCACGGGTAATCGCGAGGGACAAAGCCTAGATCAGCAACGCTCGTAAACGGGCGATTAAGGACGACCGGACGGTCACTAACGCGAGCCAACGATGGAAGATTATCCTTTGACTTGGCATATGGATCACCTCGCCAGCGGATTTTACCATCTGAATCAACGGTATTCGGTGGAGAAGTAAAGAGACCGGAGTCTCCGATTCGTTGAATGCCGTCGGGATCAGGATAGGCGGCTTGAGTGACGCTCGTTCCCGGCGGCATGGGATTATTATTCCTGCACAGCGTGGCTGGATTGTAGATGGACAAATATTTAGGAAAGACTTGCTTGCCCATCATACCTAAAGCTTGCTGCGATAACTCGGTGTCAGAAGACCAGATTGAACCGCTGAGATGGTTCGTCCACGCGGGTGAGTTATTGGTGGTCTGACTTTGTGTATAGTTGTATCGTAGCGAGCGAGGGTCAGCAGTGATCCATGGATTTCGGAACCATGTATTATTCGCGCCGCTTGGCGGATCCAGAGGAGCGAGAATAGGCGTCTTTGGCGTCACTCCGTCTCCGTTGCAGGATTGCGTCATGGACATGGCAATAAACCCCGGCCTCTTGCTAAACCAGTAATCAGAATCATTGATGTTGGCGTGATAACTGTAAGGAACCCAAATACCTCCGGGAGTTTGATATTCGAGCCAGAAATTAAAGGGGTTGTTGGTATCCGTATTAACAGCAAACCAGAACCAAGGCCACAAGTTTACTGGCAGTGTATTAGGAGGTTTCGCATTGTCATTGTCTTCTTCTAATAATCCCGTGTCATTCGGATCAATTAAGTAGTTCGGAAGTCTATAACCCGCATAAGCAGTTCCGCTCGCGCCTCCAACAGTTGGCAAAGCCGTCCACATCAGACCGCTTCCGCTCGAAGTCGGCTGCCCCGTCAGATCGACATCTCCAGGGAGCAATGCATGGGGATCAACAAAGCCAGCAACTGCAGAAGAGGTAAGCGGAATCGTTGTGTTTAGAGGCATGTTAATTGAATAAGGAAGAGTGGGCATTGTCCCATCCATGGAATGGCTTCGAGTTGGGAATGGGGCAACGCTCTTCATATGCCTTCCGTAATTATTCGCCAAAGTAACTTGCCCCTGCATGTGCAGACGAACCTGCGGTCTAGTGACGGTCGTTCCCTGTGGTGTTTGATGAGGATTCCATAAGCCGAAAACGAGGTAACTTGCTATATTATCGGTGGGGTTGGCAGCATCAGCGCCTGCCAGGCAGTGGAACATATTCAGATACGGAAGATTGTCGATTCCACAAGCCAGCCAGGGCCGGTTAACAGGCGAAACAAATTCAACAATAATCGGGCAACTGGTGGAATCGTATTGTGAAAGAATCGACGCTCCAATCCTGAATATATTCAGCACTGTCGACATCTGAGGGTCCGTCCAATAGTTAAATGTATTCGACGCCCCGCCCACTGAGCGATGAAGTTCTTGCCCCAAGGAGCCAGAAAGAATGCCCGCCTGGAGCAATTCAAAGAAGTTTGGTTCGCGCGCAGGCGCTTCCGCTGCAATATCGGAAAGCTTTTTGATGCTCGACTGCTCCGTTGGACCGCTGGGTCCGACATACTTCCAGACTCCCCTCGCGGAATCCCACACGAGACCGAAGCAAGCCTGAATGCTTGCAGGGGTTCCGCCGTTTTGAGGGCCGGTCGGTCCGATCCAATTGATGCGGCCGAGCGGGAATCGCCGCTGGATGAGCGGTTCGCCGGCCTTCACGTCATAGGTGTAAGAAGAACCGTCGTTCCGGTAACCCGTGATCGTGCCTGAAGACGTGAATCTGACATTTGGAACAAAGCGGTTCACAGCAGCCGGGCTATCCCGGTTGTCCTTATAGGGAAAGCTGGCATTCCCGCCCAAGCTCGGATCCGCCGCGTTCTGTGTCGGCCCCCAGCTCGGCGCGTTCAGTTCCCGGGAGAACGTGCCGAGATATTGGAGGGCGTCCGCGCTAAACTTAGTGTCGCTGCGGTAGTTGAGCAATTCCTGGCGGCTAAGGAACATCTGGTCGGTGCGGTTGTTCCAGACGTTGGTGCCCACTTTCATAAATCCCGTCGGATTGGTGGTGACGGCTTTGAAGAAGTTGGTGGCATTGGCTGCTGTCAGCGAGCTGAAAGAGCCGAAAGTGCCCGCCGCCTGCATGGAGGCGTAGTTGCGCCAACCGGTGAGATCATCGACCGCGCTCTGGGATAGCCCCACTTTGGTCAGGTCGGCGTAGGCCAGCACACCCTTGGCACCGGATTGGCTGGCGGTCGATGGCGAAGGATAGCCGGCCACGTTCACATCGAGCAGACCGCCCTCATCGTAGATCGCGTAGGCGTATCGGCCCACCACATTAGTATTTGGCGCGGTGATGACCTGAGGCCCTTGGTTGGTGACATAAACCCAGTCCGGCGCCGTGAAGGCGGCTACCGGAGTCGTCTGCGATGGCGTGGCACCCGTCACTCGCGGGATGAGGTAATGCGAGTTCCAGCGGTCGAGCGAGATGGAGCGGCCATTGGCCGAGACATCGGTCGTGGAGTTCACAGCGGATGCGCGGCTGCCCACGCCCGGCGCGGCGATCGGGTCGGACCTCACGCTGCGCCGCACGAGATTGGGAATGGGATCCGGCGGTCCGGATGGATTTCCGCTCCGCACCGGCAGCATGTTCGCGGCGGTTTTCGGCGCATAAATGGAAACGTTGCCGACGGTTGTAACGTCCGAGCCATTCGCGATCTCCTGCTTCAAATCCCCGACGATGATGTCGGCCGCGCTCTTGGCGAAAGCATCCATCTTGGATTGATTGAAACTGCTGTTCGACAATTGCCGGTCGGTCATCGAGCGCGAGAAGTAAGCGACGATCAGGCCGGTGAGGAGGACGACAAAGGCGAGCACGATCACCAGCGCGACCCCTCTCCTCCGGGCCGTTGAAGAGAATTTGACAGGAAGATTCATGTTATGGATTCGGCGAGTTGAGATTGAAGCAACGGCCATAAATACGGATCGCCGAAGACGCCACGTGCGGGAGGGTGCTGGCGTTGACGGCGGCCTGCCATTGCGCCTCGAGGTCGCCGGGCTTCATCGAAGGGCTGAAGTCGCCCATCTGGCCAGCCAGAGTATCCAGATCGTGATCCGACACCAATACCCGGCTTTTGGAATCAAGCACGGCAATAACAATTCCGATGGCAGCCACGTCCTGCAACCCATTCACCGAATTATGGCTGAGCGGGGCCCTGGTATCCCATGGGGTGTCGCTGAGAATCGAAGGGGTGGATGCGTCCTGCCCTTTCAGGATATAGTAGTATTCCAAGCGAAAGACTTGGGGCCCGCACGCCTCGTAATCGGGATCGGCAGCCATCGTTGCCGCCTGCGGCCAGGCAGGATCGGGAGCCGTAGCCGGCATCGGGCTCGGAAGCGGTGACGGCAACGGCGACGCGAGCGGGATCGGAAGAAAGACGACCGGAGTGTCCGCCGCGGAAACCGCATTCCACTGGAGCCCCTTGCCCAGCCGCTCGACCCGATGGGTGGAGGGGTTCAGGCGATAGGCGACCAGGGAAACCGTGCTGTTCTTGCCGCTCGAGGGATAATAGCCCGGCACTTCGCTGTAGAACGCGATCTGGTCATTGCCGCTTTTCTGGTCGTTGGCCGCCGGGCGTCCCTTCAAATAGTAATCCACGTCAGGCCGCTTCACCATCGATCCAAAATCGATGGACATCCGGTCCAGCAAAGCCCTGGCTTGCGCGTCCGCGTCCATATGCTTGTTCCCCATGCTGGTAATGGAAGCCGTGCTGTTGAAGAGTTGCAGGATCAGCACCATCAGCATCGCCAATACCGCCATGGAAACCAGCAGTTCGATCAAGGTAAACGCCTGCCAGCAACGGACAGGACCGGCATTGAGCCCATGAGCCGTGCCGGAGCCTGGTGCAGACGCTGTCTGAGAAACCTTCAATTCCGATCCAGTGCAACGAAGGTTTCGACCGAGCCGGCGGCGTTGGTCGCGGCCGCGGCGGCTGGCCAAGTCACTTTGAGATCCATCATGGTTGCCGCCCGTGCGCCGGATCCGCCTGGAGGCGGCAAAAAGGCAATGGTCAGGAGGTAGCGCCCCAGGGGAGCCGTCGCAACCACTTGGCGGTCGCTGTTGAAAAATATCGTGTTGGTTCCCGGAGAGCCGTTCGCCGGGATGGGAATGGAATATTGCTGAGAAGTCGCCGCGACTCCGCGCGGAGCGGTGGGAGGCGTCGCGCGCAAGTCGGCGATGATTGCGGAAAGAATGCCATTGGCCGCAGTCTGCTCGATGGCCGCACGATTGCTGTTGAGCGCAACCGGCAGCAAACCAAGAAGCGCAACCAAACAAAATCCGGCCACGCCGAGTGCAAGGGTCACCTCAACGAGCGAAAATCCGGCCGTTCTGCGGCAAAAAGAAAACTTCATCGTCTGTAAATGGTAACGTTGCCCGCGATGCCTGTCACCTGGATGGCTGCCACGTTTTTGCTCGCGGCGTCAATGGCGGTGCCATGCGTGGGCTGCAAGCCGACTTCGACGACGGGCTTCATGGTATAATTGATGTTGTTGACGCGCACTTCTCCACGCGGACTGAATTGGAGCACTTTTGTGAAATTGTATTGCGCCGCAGGGACAGGGCTGGCACTGGCAACCGGATACTGAAAAGGGGTTAATGACGCGTTTGGAGGGGTGGTATCCCCAATGCGCGCTGTAGCCGAACCTGCCGCCGGACGCGTGTCGAAAGCCGTCCCGGTTCCATCCCCATCAGGAAAAGTCACCAAGTGGGCGTTTTCCACTTTGATGAGTTTGCTCACCTGGCTCAAACGAGTCGGATCAAGCGCAACCGCGGGGCTCGAAACACTGGAATAAATGCTCGTCCCGTCTTTCGAGGAAACGATCGACATGACCACCCTGCCCGTCCCCGCCGTACCCGAACTCTGCGTGGGGTCTTCCTCAAAAAAACCTAACCAAGCGTAGGTGTTGTTTGCCATCGCATAGCTGCGGGCCACCGCGATGGCCCCCGAAACATCATACGCCGCCTTGGTCACATCTCCCCCGCCTTTGATGGCATGAAAAGCCGGTGCCGCCAAGGCCATCATCACCAGAATAATGGCTATCACCACCAGCAGTTCCATCAAGGTGAAACCCGACGCGCAATCTCGCGTCCCGCCCTCGGGAATACCCGTCCCGGGATCAATGACGTCTCGGCGGATTTTCAGACCAAAACTGGGAGGGATTGAGGTCATATTGTATTTACATTCTCCGCGAGAAATCGGCATCATGCAAACCGAAAATAGTTCTAATTATAGACTCGCAAAGCGATCGTTCGAAGGCAAATTTTGATGATGCCATGAAGCCAACCAACTCAGCGGGTCCGGGCGAAAAGCCGGGCACCTCAGCCATGCTCGGGTCGACATGGCCTGTTTGTAGAAATCCTTGTGGCAAGGGTCTGTAAAAACCGAGAGGCGGTTGGCACAGCCTCCTCTACAAAATTACCCGCAATTTGTTGGGCGGACGTCTCTCTAAGAGCGGCGGCGGCGCAGGACCATCACGGTCGTCAGGCTGAAGGCCAGAAGCGCCCAGGTGGCGGGCTCGGGGACGGCGGTGAGGGTCAGGATGCCTGTCGAATAGTCGAAGGTGCCTGCGGCCCCAACATCGAGGAAGTTGATCGCGGAGAAGGTTGTCGATCCAGACCGGCTGGCAAAGTCGAACAGGTTGTAGGCTCCCAGCGTGGTTGTCCCCGGAGTGACATCGATCGACAGAACTCCTCCGTAAGCCAAAATTCCGCTGGCGTTGATCTGGTCAAATCCTGTTCCTGCCGCCTGGCTCGCATTCAGGAGCTCCATGGTGGTTGTACCAGCAAGAGTCAGATCCCCATTGACCGCAATGACACCGGTGCTATTGCCTGGAGCAATGTTGCCGTTGACCGTCACGGTTTTTCCTGTGCCTCCAATGTTGATCGTGCCGTAGCCGGATACCGTCTGGCCGACACCGAACGAGAAGCCGGATTTAGCCGTCAGGTCCAAGGTGCCTTGCGATCCGCTCGTGCCGAGGTTGACGCCCGAGCTGCTGGCGATGGTGCCCGTGCTTGCAAGGACCAATGTGCCGGCGCTGATGGTCGTCACTCCGGTGTAGGTGTTCGCTGCGCTGAGGGTTAAGGTGCCCGCGCCGCTCTTGGTGAGGCCGGCGGCATTCGTGCTGTCAACGACCCCGAGGCTCACCGACTGCCCGTTCGTGTCGAGGGCCACGGCCGAGCCGCTGTTCTTGATGCGGGCCGAGTAATCGGTGGTGTTGCTCGCGCTGAACTGCAGGGTGCCGCCGCCGAAAACGATGTTGCCGCTGGAACCGACAGCTCCCGAACTCCCAAGCGCCAGCGTGCCGGCGTTGATCGTCGTCCCGCCGGTGTAGGCGTTCGCACCCGAAAGCGTCCATGTGCCGGCGCCGGTTTTGGCAAGTGCGGTGACATTGGTGCCAGTGCCATTATTGATCGTGCCGCTAAGCGTTCCGGCCGAAGTTCCAGAGCCCGTGCCGGTGAGAGTAAACGTCTGGGTGCCGGTGGTGCCAGAGGCGGTCATTGCACCACTGAAAGTCAGGGAGCCCGTGGATGTGCCGGAAGCATCGAATCCGCCACCACTGGTCGTCAGGGTGTATTGGCGGACAGTGGAGGCAGCGGAAACACCTGTATATTGCAGCAGACCGCCGTCAAGAACCAGGTCCTGTGCTTGATTTATCCGACCGCCGTTGCCAATGGAACTTGCCGCATTGACGCCTGCAAGGGCAGCGACATTGACCGTGCCCCCGCTAATCTGGAATGGGCCAGTGAAGGTGGAATTGGTCGCACTGAGCGTCAGGGTGCCAGCGCCCGTCTTGGTCAGAGAGCCGGGGGCGGCAGTCGCATTCGCGATAATTCCGGCAATAGACCCATTAAAGCTGTTCGTATCGATCGTGTTTCCCCCACCGGTTATGGTTAAACCCCGGTTAGCGGACAGTGTGATGTTGGCTGCACCAAACTGCAAAGTGCCACCAGTCATGGTCAACTGATCCGCCACAACCGATCCTGGAGTGACACCCAGGCTCGTTTCAGCCGCGATGTTCAAAGTCCCCTGGTTGAGATACGTCTTACCTGTATAGGAGTTGCTGGCATTGGTTAAGGTCAGAAGGCCCGCTCCGGATTTCGTCAGCGCAGATGCAGCTGACCCGTCCGCTATGGCGGAACCAATCGTCAGTCCGCTAGCCGCAAGTCCGCCAGTGGTGTTGTTTTGGAAAACAAACAAAGCGTTGTTGCTACCCGCTTTGAGCGTTCCTCCGGTGATCGTGGTCAGGTTTGCGCCCACTGCGCTTGTTACGAGGATGCCGCCTTGGGTCAAACTGAGTGTCGCCGGTGTGCCGCCTCCGGAAGCATCGATAGTGGTTGCCCCCGCGGTATTAAAGCGCAAGGTGGTGGCAGAGGCGACGGCTGCAGCTGCAAATGTCACATTGCCGATCACGTTCGAATTGCCGGTAACCGTCGTGCCTGTGCTGCTGGTGTAGTTCGTAGCAAGTGTCGAGAGGCCGACCACATCGCCACCAGAAACAGCCTTGGCCGCCCAGTCGTTGCCACCAACCACTCCAACGACTCCCGTTGATGTTATAAACAACGCGTTGTTTGGGTTAGTGCCCGACGTAGTATTTAACATACCACCCGCGCTCAGCGCCAGGGTGCCGCCAGCTCCACGGGTGAGCCCATTCGCAATAATCTTGCCAGTGCTGCTATTCGTTCGTGTGATTGAGTTCGCGCCTGCATTCAAGTTCCATGCCTGCACGGTCTCTGTCACCACTCCTGCGTTCAGGTTCAGGCTGACTGATCCTGCGAGTGTCAGGGTGCCGCCGGTGGCGATGCCGCTAATTTTGGTCGTAGCGTTCGTGCTGTAATCAAGTATCACCGTCCCAGAATTCAAGTTGGTTGAGCCGGTATAGGTGTTGTTTCCCCCTAACTTAAGCGTCCCAAAACCACTATAACCAAGTGCAGAGCTATTCGTTCCGTTCGTGACTGCACCGAGCATCGTGATGTTTCCAGTGCCGCTGAAGGTGCTTAAAGCGTTGACTGCACCCGTGCCATTGGCGACGACCGTATTGCCAAATACCAGCGTGTTTCCAGCACCATTGACAGCGAAGCTTGACGAGGTGCCAGCAGTATTGGTCGCCACCCCATCAAACCTGAACGTTGATCCCGTGCCGAGCATGAGAATGGTTCCCGCCGCACTGGCATAAGAAACCGTTCCGGTACCGAAATTAATGTCCCCGTTGCCTCCGGTGTTTGCGAGCGCCCCCAAGGTAAAACCAGCGCTGGTAACGGTGGAGGTTACGTTCGCCAATGTGATTGCCCCGCCTGTTCCGTTGACGATCGTTCCGAGAGCACCGGCACCACCGGTGAGGGTCCCGGCGATAGCCTTGGTGTTTCGCAGGTCGACGGTGCCAGCGGTTGCAGTCAGTCCACCTGTGGCGGCATTGTTATCACCTGCCAGCACGAGCCTGCCGCCCGCTGCGTTCATGGTGGTAAGCCCCGTGTAGGTGTTGGTGCCGCTCAACGTCACGACACCAGTGCTGGTGACCGTCAGACCGTTGGTAAACGCACTGCCATTGCTGACCGCGCCACTCACGGTGATGTTCCCCGTGCCTGCCAAGGTATCGGTGACTGCTGCGGCAGCGCCGCTATTCAATGTGAAAGAGCCCAGCGTCAGTGTGCCGCCCACGCCGTTGACCGTTGTCGTCAGTCCCGCGGCGCCGGTATCCGTCAAGCCGTTGGTAATCGTCGTATTGCCCGCCGCTGAAACCGTGAATGTGGAAGCGGCGCTGTTGGTCAGGCCGCCGGTGTTGCTGAACGTCTGAAGGGAGTTGCTGCTGTTCGTGATGCCAGCGGTCAGATTGAATGTGTTACCGCTCAGGGTGTAAGCCGGGGCCGTGGCGCTGAAAGTGATGCCAGCGATGTTGAACGCGCTGCCGGTGATCGTGTTGGTCAAAGTAGCGCCTTGGGTGCCGGCCGCATTGAAAGTGATCGAGTCGCCCGTGGTCAGAATTGTCCCGCCGTTCCAGTTTGCGTTGGTAACCCAGTCTGTGGAAGTGCTGCCCACCCATACCCTGGCCGCCGCCCGGGCAGTCGGCGAAGCCAGCACCGCGAAGGCTAGAACGGCGTAAAATAGTATTCCGGAGGAGTTTTTGGTTTTCATGGGGAATTTGTGGATAGGGCAGCGATTTCTGCCTTTCGACAGCAGCTTTTTGAAAAAGGCGGCGGTCGTGATGGAGGCAGGGGTCTTCATAGATACACCAAATCTACGCCTCGCCCCCACAGAAACAACGAATTATTTGCTCTATCTATAGAACTTTCCGGGGCTTCCCTGATTCCATTTCTCACATTGGCTTGAGGGCTGCCATGCGCCCGGGGCCGACAAACCGGGCACGGAGGTTGCCCCGGCGTCTGAAAATCCATTGAGCCCTGAAATTCTCGTCGTGAGCCTAGGCCCGGCGGCGGCGCAGGACCATGACGGTCGTCAGGCTGAAGGCGAGCAGCGCCCAAGTCGAAGGTTCAGGGACAGCGGTGGCCACAAGCGCGATGTCATAGTTGCCGAGGGAGGAGTTGCCCAATCCCCCCGAGTTTTGGCTCGTGCCCGCGAGGGTGAGCGCGCTGTTGAACGTTCCGCCGCTGCCGGTGTTGAACGTGATATTAAACGAGTCAGCCGATCCTGCCACTAGACCGCTGAAAGTGGTGGCTGTCGTACCGAACCCGCTGGTCAGGCTGCTGAACGAGCCGCCGAGATTATCCTGATACAGGTTGACCGCCCCTCCGTTGGCGAGGCTGATGTTGGCAGTGTAGGTGGTGTTGATCGCGAGCCCGCTTCCGAAGTCGAGGGTGTAGCTCGTACCGGATCCGGTCAGTGAGCCTGTGCCTCCAGTCTTTGAATAGAGAGGTGCCGCGTAGTCATAGACCACGCCCGACACGGAAATGACCTGTGCGGAGAGGGCGGTCGTGCCGAGTCCGCTCGTGCCGCTGCCGTTCGAGGTCAGGCCGACAGTCACCGTGCCGCTCTTATTTCCGGAGGTGCCCGTGTTGCTGCTGCCGCCAAGACCGACAATCAAGCTGGTGGTATCACTAGCTTGCGCTGCCAGAAGGGAGACCGTTCCACTGTTATTCGTGGCTTGGCCTGTCGTTCCGGTAAATGCCGCGTCGAGTTTTTCGGAGTAGCTGCCCGAGGCCGCCGTGTTTGTGAGGGTCAGCACCGAGGTGCCGAACGTGCCTCCGACGTGAACGTTGGTAAGGTTCACCGGCGTCGTGATCGTGTTCGCCGAGGCGAGGTTGTAAACACCGCCGTTCACGGTGATCGTCTGCGCTGTCAGGCTGGTCGTGCCGAGGCCGCTCGTGCCACTGCCGTTGGAGGCCAGGCCGAGGGTTGTCGTTCCGGTGACTGCTCCCGCCGTTCCGGTGTGGGTGCTGCCACCGAGACCGACCACAAGGCTGGTGGTGTCGCTGCCTTGCGCCGCCAAGAGGGAAACCGTGCCGCTGTTGTTGGAGGCCGAACCCGTCGTGCCCGTGAAGGCCGCGTCGAGCTTTTCGGAGTAGCTGCCTGCCGCCGCCGTGTTTGTGAGAGTCACCGCCGAGGTGCCGAACGTGCCGCCGACGTGGACGTTGGTGAGGCTCACCGGCGTCGCGATCGTGTTCGCCGAGGCAAGGTTGTAAACTCCACCATTGACGGTCACAGTTTGGCTGGCGATGCCGGTGTTGCCGTAGCCGCTGGTCCCGGTTCCGTTGGAGGAGAGACCGATGACAACCGTGCCGGTTACTGCTCCGGCGGTGCCGGTGCCCAAGCCGACCAGAAGGCTCGAGTTATTCGTGGAACCAGCCGCAAGATTCACCACTGACCCGCTTGTGATCGCGCTGCCGGTGAGGCTGCCGCCGCTTGCGTTCAGGCCTTCGGAGAAGCCGTCGTTGGCGGCGGTGTTCTGGATGCTAAGCGCCTGGCTGAGGGTGCCGCCGACGTGGGCGTTGCCGAGAGAAACCGGCGTGCCGATGGCATTGGCGGTGGCCAGACGATAGAGGTTCAGGTCAACCTCGTTGGCGTTGGTGTAGATCACCTTTTCGTGCAAGGTGGAACTGAGTGGGTTGGTGACCGAGGCAAAGGTGCCGGTCAGCGATCCGGTGTAGGTGGCGAGGCGATAGGCACCTGCTCCGGCCGAACCGTTGCCGTTTGCCCCAGCGTTGTCGCTCAGGCTAAGGGTGCCGCCCGTGAGGATCAGGTTGCCGGTAACGGCAGCGAGGTCGGAAACGCCCGTCGCCGGAGTGGTCCCCGCCGTGCCAAGCTGCGCGGCATAGGTGCCGGCGATTGTCAGGCCTGTGCCGAAGGTCAATGTGCCGATGCTATTGCCGGGTGAAAGCGTGTTGCCCAAGGTTACCGTGACCGCTGGGGTGATCGTGCCGCCGCCGCTCAAGGTGCCGCCGGTGCTAGTGAAGGAGACGCCTTGGGAGAGGGCGGTGGACGAGTTGTAGTTGAACTCGCCCGCGCCAATCGAGACGCCGCTAGTGCCGTTGATCGTGCCAGTGGAACCCACTGTGACCTTGCCCTCATTCACATACGTAGCGCCCGTGTAGCTGTTCGCTCCAGAGAGCGTCAGAAACCCTGCGCCGCTCTTGGTCAGCGAAGTGGCCGTAGAATTGTCAGCGATGATGGAACCGATGGTCAGGCCGTTGAGTATGTTGTTTTGGATGACGACCAGGTCCTTGCCGACGGTTGATCCTTGGAGCGTGCCGCCGGAGATCGTCGAAAGGTTGTTGCCCACGTTGCCAGTCACGAGAATACCGCCCGAGGCGAGGGTGTTGATGCCGGCCAAAGTCAGCGTGTTGGCACCGGCCGCGTTAAAGCGCAGGCTGTTGGTGGTCGATCCGGAAGTGGGTGAACTGCTGGTCGTCACCGTCGTGTTGTTGCCAGACGCCCATGTGTCGCTGGTGTAGCCGGTATAAGCCACGATGTTGCCTGAGCTCAGCGCGGCCCAGTCAGTTCCGCCCACGGTGGCGAACGCCGTGCCGTTGGCCGCACTGGCGAGAATTCCGTTATTGGTAAAGCTCGTCGAGGTCGTCGTCACACCGTTGGCGCTGGATTGCGTGCCGCTGGGCAGTGTGACGTTGAGGGTGCTGCCATTATTGCGGGTGAGGGCGTTCAGGTTCACCACGGTCCCGTTGCCGCTGTTGGCATTAAGACTAATTCCCGAAGCGCCGGCATTCAGCGTCGTGCTGGCGAAGGACTGGCTTGTGCTGACCGTGCTCGAGCTGGCACCCACAGTTCCGGAGGTTGCCGTTGCAACGCCATTCATTGTGATCGTGGTGGCTGTGAGGTAGGTAATGTAAGCGCCGGCGGGGAGGTTCGTTCCGGTGAGCGCCTGGCCAACCACCAGCCCGGCCGTGCTGGCAACCGTGATGATCGGTGAAGTTGTCGCGCCGGTCCAAGTCGTGCCGCCTGCAAGAGTTCCGCCATTGGCGCGGCCAAGGACTTCCAAGGTGCCGCCGCCGAGAGTAAGAGCGGAAGAGCCATTGATATAGTTGGACGGGGTGTTCGTGGAGCTGCTGCCGACCGTCGTGAAGTCAACCTTCAGCGAGCCTCCGTTGATCGTGGTGGCGCCCGTGTAACCGTTGGCGCCGCTCAGGGTCTGCCTGCCGGCACCAATCTTGGTGAGGGCGATCGTGCCTGCTCCGTCAAGGATGGTGCCGCTGTAGGCGGCAGTTTGGTTGTTATCGCCCAAGATCAGCGTGCTGGCCGTGGCGTTGGAATTGGTTACGCGTGCGTTCCCCAAGGTGATGCCCACGCTTGAAACCACGCCTCCCAAGGTGTCAGGGGTGGCGAGCCCGTTGATCGTCTCCGTCTTCCCGTTCAGATCCAATGTTACCAGGTTCAATCCGGCGCTGAAGGTGCCGCTGCCAGAGATGATCACATTCCCCTTGCCGACGCCATTGGGAATCACCTCGTTGGCACCAAGTTTCACCGTCACAGGGTTGCCTCCAGCCGGCCCTGCAGTTCCGTTGATGCCCAAGTTTCCGGTAAAATCATTGGTCGTGCCCGAGAGGGTCAGGCCACCGATGACGGAGAGAGTGTAATCACCCGTGATTTTGCCCGAAATGGTGCCGTTGGTTCCGCTGCTGCCGATCGTCGTATCGCCGGAAAGCGTTACCGTGCCGCTGACCGTATTGCCGACCGTGGTAATAACAGCTCCACCGGCGCCACCCATCGTCAGCGCGCTACCCGCCAGGTTGAAATTGTTCGCGTAGGTCAGGCCTCCAGTGGCGGTGTTAAGGTTGACCGTCGCGCCCGTCATAACGGTCACGTTGCGACCAGCACCTCCGAACGCACCGGCTGTATTTGCATTGACACCGCCTAGATCGATGAACGCGCCTCCTGTGAAAGTATTGTTCGAGGCCAGCACCAGAGTGCTGCCTCCCGTTTTTGTCATGCTGACAACCCCTGTGCCATTGTCGGCAATGACCGAGTTGACCGTAATGGCAGCAGTGCCTGCGTTGAAAACAATTTCGCCTGCCGTGTTCGCCGCACCACCGGCGGTCAAGGTGCCACCAGAAGAAGTTGCAACACCGATCGTCATTCCGCCCGTGCCGGATGATTTCCATATGCCGCCGAAAGCGCCAAGGCGAAGCGTATTGCCCGCACCAACGGCGATCGTGCGCAAAGTCGCGCCCGTCTCCGCGACCATTATCGTGTTCAGGTCGCTGACGTTGGCTACGAACGTGGGGGTGACGTTGAGAGTCGAAGTGGCGTCGATCTTCACGTTGCTGACCGCGTTATTCGCCAGAGTGGGGCTCACGCCGGTAGGAATCGTGTAGCCGGTGTAGGCAACGATGTTGCCGCTGCCGTCATTCGCCGCCCAGTCGGTTTGGGCCAAGGGAACCGTGCCCGTCCCGACGGCCGCCGCGGAGGTGGCCCAGCCGCCCAGGATACCGTTGGTGTTTGCCGTGGTGGTCGTAATGACGCCCTTGCCGGAGGAGCCACCGGTCATCAGGCTGAATCCAACCACGCCGCCCGCCGTGTGGGTGACCGCGCCGAGAGCAAGTGTCGTGTCAAACGTGGAGCTTCCGCCACGGGCCATTACGTTGGAGTTGCCCGGATTGAAACTGGCACCGGCAAACGTCTGCGAGGTGGTTGCCGTATTGCTGCCCTGCACCAAGAGGTAGGGAGCTCCGGCGGCTGCGTTGGACAACGAGGTCGGAAGATCGCCCATGACCAGGTTGCTGCTACTGCTGATGATGTTGCTGGTCGGAGCGCCAGTGGCGCTGAAATCCAAGGTCAACTGGCCCTGATTGATCTTGGTCGCGCCCGTGTAGGTATTGGCACCGCCCAATGCAAGAACTTGGATGCCGGTTTTCGTGAGGCTGTTGGTGCCGCCGTTGTTGGCGATGACGCCGTTGTAGGTCAGGGCCTTCAAGTAAGCAGCCGTCCCGTCGCTTGCATACGCATTGATCGTGCCGCCAGAGCCCGCCGTGCCATCGCCCAAGGCGATGCCGCGGTTGGCATTGATCGCGAACGGCACGTTTAAGTTCGTGCGAAGTGCTCCGCCGTTCAGGACAAGCCATCCCGCAGTCGGCGTAGCCGGGGCTGTGCCTGCGGTGCTGAGATTGTTGTCTGCCCCGATGTTTACGGTTCCTTGATTAATGGTCAAACCGCCGAGGGTGTTGGTGCCGCTGTTGAGACTCAGGAGACCGGTTCCGGTTTTCGTCAACCGGGGAGTGCCACTGGTTTGGGAACCCGAGAGGATAAGCGAGGAGAGAGCCGCTCCCGTGGTGTTGCCCACCTGCACCGTCTGGCCACCGGAGTAGTTGAGTTGGCTGCTGATCGTTTGCAGAACCAGCGAAGTATCCTTGACCGCGATTCCGCCCGCGCTGCTGCCGAGCGTGAGCGTCGTGCCTGTCTTGGAGATCGAATAAACACCCGACGTCGAATTAAAGACGATGCCATCGGTGCCCGCGCCACCCACGGTAAGGGTGGGGATATCATCGACAATCGCCAAGCCGGACGTGCCCGGAGTGCCGAAGAGTAGCGTCGCTCCGTTGGCCGGAATCGCACCCGTGGACCAGTTGGCGGCGACATTCCAGAGATTTGAAGTGTTGCCCACCCAAGTCACTGTGGCTGCCTGTGCTGCCGGCACAGCCAACAACGCTGCGAAGGCCAGAACGAAGAGGAGGAATTTTACGGAGGAGTTTTTCATGGGGATTGTATGGGTGGAGCAGGGATTTTTGCCTTTCGACAGCAGCTTTTTGAAAAATGCGGCAGACGGGATGGGGGCAGGGGTCTTCATAGATCATCCCAACATACGCCCCACCTTAACAGACGCAACCAGTTCTTTGCGCTATCTATAGAACGGTTTACCGGCTGGCGGCGCTGTCGCCGGCCAGATCCCTCGGGAACACGAAACTGGCCTTTTGGGCGGCCAGAAAATCCACGATCAGCCGGAACTGCTCGAAGCCGTCGTCCTTCCATCCGCCGGGGTGGCCCTGCATGACGAAATAGTCGGCCCCGCGATTGTGGGCGTAGGCACGGACGGTCCATGCATTGAGCCAAGCAGAGGGCGACATTTTATCTTGCGCGACACGCATTCGGTGTGTATGGATACACACGATGAGCAGCCGGGAAATTATCAAGCGGCTTGAGCGTGAAGGGTGGAAGCTTTCCCGCACGAAGGGCAGCCACCATCAGTTCAAGCACGCCACAAAGCCCGGAATCGTCACCGTGCCGCACCCGAAGAAAGACCTGCCGATCGGGACAGCACGAGCCATCATCAAATCGGCAGGAATCCAGCTACCATGAACTACCCTATCGCGATTGAATCGGAAAAAGGAAAAGCCTTCGCCGTCGAAGTTCCCGACCTTCCGGGATGCTTCAGCGCTGGCGATGATCTCGATGAAGCGTTGGAAAACGCCCGGGAAGCCGTCGCCTTTCACATCGAAGGTTTGCTTGATGCCGGGCTGCCCGTGCCCAAGCCCCGGCCCCTTGTCGAGCATTCTGGGAAGCGGAGCTATTCGGGCCGCACATGGGCGGTTGTTCAAGTGGATCTCGCCGCGCTCTCAGGGAAAGCCCGCCGCCTGAATATCACTCTTCCCGAACGCGTGCTCCGGAGGTTGGATGCTGCCGCCGCAAAAAGCGGCGAAACTCGCTCAGGGTTTCTTGCCCGCCTTGCCGTGCAAGCTTCCTGACCAGCATGGCGTTTAAGCGGGGTTTGGGATGCTGCCCATTCAGGGCAGGAGGCATTTTTGACGCGAATACCCAGGGCGGCGTCTGCTTCGCATGCTTGCCCTGGGCTGTTGGATGCAGCCCCGTTGGGGCATGCCCCATCAACCGGCCCGTCTCCAAAATGGAGAGGCTCATTTGCTGGGAGAAGCTGGAGCGGCCGCGTCCCCGGCCAGATCCATCGGGAAGACAAAGCTGGCCTTTTGGGTGGCCAGAAAATCCACGATCATCCGGAACTGTTCGAAGCCGTCGTCCTTCCATCCGCCGGGGTGCCCCTGCATGACGAAATAGTCGGCCCCGCGATTGTGGGCGTAGGCCTCCAGGAAGGCTTCGAAGTCCGGTCTCGCGCGGGTTTCGATGGTGACCGGGCTACCCCGGAGAACGGTTTTGCCCGCGGGGTCCTTCGGGTCTCCGAAGATCCAGACCTTGAGATCCGGATCCTCGGAAAGAACGCGGACGGTCGCGGCATCGGTCGCGTTGAATGGGGCGCCGAAGCTCTCGAACGGGAACCCGAACTTGCTGCGGGCGATCGCGCAGGACCGCGTAAAATGGTCTTTCTGGTATTCATACGGCTGGCCCGAAAACTCCCGGACCAGCTTTTCCCCGGCGGCGTGGTCCCATCCGTGGTTCCAGAACTCGACCCGCTTCGCGGCGTTTTGCTCCTGAATCCATTGGACGATCGGCGGGCATTCCGCCTCGAATGCCTGGGCGATGATGCCGATCGAGATCTTGATGTTTTTTTCCTTCGCGAAGTCCGCCACCCGGAGCCATTGCGGGCTGACGGCTCCGCCAGCCGAGGGTTTGAGGTCGTCCAATTTGAGCACAATTTTCGGCGGTTCTTTTCCGCGCGTGGGGTCGCGCTGAATTTCCTGCTTCAGCTCCCGGATCCGGGGCGAGTCCACCGGCAACGCGGAGGCCGGAGCCAGCGTGGGATCCGGAATCTCCTCGATCCGGAAATCGTCGAAATCCACCGTGCTGCCTGGTTGCCCGGCCATCGGCTTGATTCGCACGGCCACGGTGCGAGCGGACTCGGGCGCGATCGCGGCCAGTTCGCCCGGGCTCCAACCGGTCCCGCCAGCCACGGCGGTGCGGGCCTTTTTTCCGGCAGGCGCCAAGCCGGCGGGAAGCGCGGCACCGTGTTCGTCGAAGAAGACCATTTCGATGGATGCGCTTGCGGGTTGCGAGCCGCCACCGCCGCCGCTCCAGA